>Ga0065721_10003678_pt1 | contig 108515 bp, 97 predicted proteins | sample Mesricmetagenome_FD_59108 | JGI IMG/M metagenome (GOLD analysis project Ga0065721, IMG submission 59108) | Mesophilic microbial community from rice straw/compost enrichment Sample: eDNA_1 v2 (version 2) | ecosystem: Engineered > Solid waste > Grass > Composting > Bioreactor | place: USA...
GTTATCAATTATATTTGGTGACCGGCTGAAATTGCAACTATAGACCGGGGAGCTAACGCCGCTCCCCCTTCCCCTGGCGTGGGGTTCCAAACATTGAAATAGAATTTGACACAGTTTATTTTACACTCCCGACTGCTTCAAACGCCAGAACTAAAAAAGCTTTTGCTAATAAATAAAATCCCCGATCTGATTCGACCGGGGATTTTTTATTTATTCTATTACTCTTTAGTACGAAGCTTAAATACTCAACATCAGCTACAGCGCTTTTACACAAAGAAAATTTTCAGTATAAAGAAAACTCTAAAATCAAAGCTATCCCAAGCAAGATATTAATTATAATACATGCTATTAAATAAATTCCCTTTAAACTGTACTTAATATTGAGAGCTTTTTCAATTTTTTCTGAATAAATTAAAAGAATAAAATAACCAACATTTAAAAAAAGCATATAAATAATTATATGGGGTAACATAAAAAAGATATTTACAAATCTTTTAGTCATCCGCATCAATAATACCAACATCCATAATACAGATATTCCTGTAAGCCCAATTATTAAATTAAATGTTATTACCTTTTTAATATAGTTATTACTCATATTGTTTAATGTCATTTATCTTCTACGTGGCCGATCCCCGAATGCTGGTAAATCCTTAAATATTCCCGCATCAGGAGATTCAGGCTGAATAATTTGCAAAGAAGGCATCCAGTTAGCCCATGGTTGCGTAAATCGAAAGCTAGACTTAATGAGCTTAACATTATAAAAATATCCATTCCTTATCGCTCTTTGATCACCTTCACTATCTCTTTCACCAGAAGAAATCAGAGCATGACCATTCGCTCCTAGCACAGCAGCGGCTATTGAAAATCCGGATTTCTTCATTGCATATCCCCAAAGAAATTGGCCTGCATCGTTTACATTATAAGCTGTGTTATACCCTTCGAATAAGAAGAACCCTCCTTCCTGATCAAATTGTATAACATCTCCATCGCCAGCACCCAATCCAGCAATAGGCAAAGTATAATTCCAATTAAAATCCATTCTATTACCCACTGATTCACCAAGAGCAAAATCCCATCTACTTAAAAGGCTTCTATTCTTAATAGATGACTTATTCATTATCCAAGACAAATTAGCATCGGAAATAAATCTTATTCCGAGATCTCCTGGATTCAGATTATCTAGTTGCTCCTTATCAATCGATAAATCATTAAAATTGAATGATCTATCTGTAACCCACCCCTTAAATTTTTTATTATTTACATCAGTAAACTCCTTATAGTGGCCTATTACTCCTGTTGCCCCACTCGCATGCAAATCTGTTCTTTCAAGAAATTGTCCATCACTACCAAATCTATAAGTGGTATCACCTAACGGATCAATAATTGATAATGGATTATTTACAAAAGAGACATAGGGACTTTCCCAAACTTTAGGGCGAACATCTACATTCCACCTTCTTGCTACTCTAGGATCATACTCCCAGAACAATGCTGAATAACTATTTCCCTCACCTTTTATCTCATCACTTTTCTCTTGCCCATTAAACCCATACCTATATTTACCCCCATCCCAGCTTCTATCCGGCTGCAACATCCCAAACGGATAATAATCACTCGCAGAAACTACATCCGACTCATAACGATCCACTAATGAACCATCCCCGGACACTCCCCGTTTGGCATCCGATACCGTAGCCAACACATTTCCCAGGTGATTGCCTAACTCAAAGAACTTTTTACGACGGTTAAAGTTAGCAAATTTTGCCATACCTAGTCCTTCCAGGGCAATACCGGGATTATCTTCGGATTCCATATTCGTAACACGGCTACTGATACCAAGCCGGCTGCTGCCGTACAGATCAACTTCGATCTGGCTGAGCTGGCCGTTACTGTAGTCACTCGCTCCATGGGAGTACACACTCATTACATTTCCACTGGCATCACGCACATACCAGGTAGTAACGCCATTCAGCTTTTTGCTGATACGGTTGCCTGCAGCATCATACGTATATCTAAGATCAAAATTGGATGGTTTACTGATCCTGCTGATTTTACCATATACCGTCCATTCAATATTGGAAATATTCTCCTGTTCAGATATGAGGTTCGCTAGCTTACCAGTGACTGTAACTGGGAAATTGATCATTGTACTATAAATCAAGCTAAGATCCTCTTTTATCGGCCCCACCAAATGTCAATTTAATTCCGAAATCGACACCAGTGGAAGCAACCGATTTGTTATACATTACAACACTCCACTTTTTATCGTTATTCAGCGGCTTTATGTCAATCGCCGATCCCATAATGGCGGAGAATACTGGCTTACCAGCTCCTGCTAAGGCAGCATCGAAAACATCGACCTTGCTAAAATCTCCATTAACTACTCCTTGGGCGACAACGTCTACCATGGATTAAGCAGCCAACTTCTGAACTGTATTGCCAGCTACAAGCCCATTACTCATCATTCCACCAGTTAAAACCATGGTAGCACTTGTCTGCATAAATGGGTCCTTTGCCAGACCAAGTCCCATACCTGGATCACCGTGTGACACCGGGTCCAATGCGGCTCTTTCTTCCATTTCCTTATTGTAGGCCATTTGATTTCTATATATATCAGCACACAGAATGCAATCACTAGCCCTTTTAAAGCTGGCCTGCCCTTTCTTGTTTGCACGCTCCACCACTTCATACATTTCATTTAACCTATTGGCTGTTGCGAGTCTTTCTTGTTCTTCTCTATACACCATCATAATTTACCTGTACAGAGGTATTCAAGTTTACTACAGGCGTCCGGAGCTCCCAACTTTCCAAACCGTCAAGATCGATTGAGTTAATTGGCTTGTTGGAGGCAAACTGATATGGTGTAAGTTCCGGATAACCTCTGGCCAATGGATCAACTGACAAAAATCTTGCAACCCTTGGATCATAGATCCGCATTCCATAGTCCTGTTGATTGCCTTTTCCTTTCACCTCATTGTCATTCTCTTTTCCATTAAATCCATAGCGGTAAGCTAAAACATTCATCCTTCGACCTGGCTGCATCATCCCAAACGGATAATAATCCTGCGCTGACGCCACATCCGCCTCATAATGCTCCATCATATATTCATCTTCAGACACCCCCATCTTCCTATCCGTCACTGTCGCCAACACATTACCCAAATGATTTCCCAACTCAAAGAACTTTTCATCACTTAGTTATTCGCCAACTGGGCGTCGATATCCTCATCATAGTTGTCTACACCCACGCTGTCGCTGATAAAGTTCGGACGTTTCTTTCCTGCTTCGCAGTGATAGGTCAGGCTGTCCATCCGGAGCGGTTTTCCAGCCCAGGTTTCGTTACCGTTACGTTTGTATTTCAGGATATTACCATTAGGATCGTATGTAACACGTTCTCCAAAATCCGGTATTGGTAGCGGCATCCAGTCCATGCTGCGCATCCATTGAAACGATCCTGTTCAGGGCGTCATAGTGGTATTGGTAAAGCAATGGCACTTCAACTTTAGGTACGTTTGGGCTCATGGCAGCGATGTTGCCGTTGTACAGCGGCCTGAAGTTGCTGCCGGAAGCAGTTACGCTTGCGAATGGTCTAACGATATTATTTATTGGTTTGTAATCATTGTCGCAAAAGTAGTTCAGTGAGAATCCGAACGCGTCACGGGGCGTAAAACCACCGTTAGTGTCATTTCCATCTATATCAGATGCAGGAGTGAGGCGGTGCCGTTCACACCTTTGAGCCATCCCTATAAATCAGTTTTTAAGAATAATATTTTTTTTGGATTAAAAAATAATGTAAATGCATATGTCACATTTTAGTGGGAGCAGATAGATTATATAAAGAACACGGATTACAAACACTTAGCAGCATTTATAATCCGTGATCCAATTACTTACTCGTCTACTATTTTACAAATTCAACTCCAGCCTCGCAAACAAAAACCGTCCATTATACCCGAACTGCGTAGCCCTGCGGCTGTAAATAAACTGGTTATTCGTTGTATTAGCCGGATTGGCCACTTTATCAGGATAAATATCAAACACATTATTGGAACCTATACTTAATTTCACTTCCTTCGTAAACTTATATCCCACTGATACATCCGTTACTACCTTGGGATCAAAGGTCTGGAAAAAAGCGGGATCATTGGTGGCTTCCTCTACACTGCCAAAATATACGTTGCGCACAAACACATTAAACCTGTTGATATTGTACGTTAACGTAAGATTGATCTTCTCACGGGGCACACTTCTTTCCAGGTAGATCCTGCTGGCGCGGCTGAAGTAGATATTCTCCTTACCGGCCAGCTTTTCTGACGCTTTCACGTCTCCTACCTGTTGTGTATAGGAGTAGGTACTTGCCAGGTCTGCGCGGAAATTGCCGCCGCCCAGGCGGGTGCCGTAGGTGAGCACTACATCCACTCCTCTTGTTTCAGAATTGATGGCATTGGCGAAGAACGCCGCACGGTTGGCATTGGCCAGTGACAGCAACTGGTAGATCTCGCGGTCTACCGGGGAAGCGGCAGAATCATTACGCCCCGAGAACTGGTCGGTATACACTATACGATCATTAATGCGGGTGTAATAGCCGTCTACCGTTAAATTGAACTTGCCGAATGTACCCGTGAAGCCCGCGCTGAGGCTTTTTAGATTTTTCCGGTTTGAGTTTGGGAATGCCCAGCAGTTCTGCGGGACGGCTGTCATTGGTAAAGGTGCCTACTTCATACGGTACCCCGTCTACGAACAGCGTTGAGGTGCTGGAGTAAAAACGCTGATGCAGCGAAGGCGCACGGAAGCCGGTACTACCCGATGCACGTAAGGCAGTACGCTCAGTGAGCTTGTAGCGCGCAGTCAGCTTACCGTTGAGCGTAGAGCCGAAATCGTTATAATTCTCAAAGCGGACAGCGCCACCCAGCAGGAAAGCGCTGCTGAAATTTGCTTCCACATCCACATAACCGGCAATGGCGCTGCGGGCGGCGTTTACGGCGTTCTCCGGACGAAAGCCCGGAAATACCTGCGCGCCGCCGGGACGGGCCGAACCATCAGGACCGAACCTTGTATTGATAGCGCCCTGCGGATCGGGTATGAGGATGGGATTACCACTGCCGTCTACTCCTATCTGGGTAGCACGCCCATAGTCTGTATAGGAGTTCTCTTCACCGGCCTCCAGCTGATAGCGTTCAAAACGGTATTCTCCGCCAAAGGCTACATCAAGGCCCTGCAGTACATCAAACCGCTGCGAGAAATCAAGGTTGGTGGTATTCTGTGTGAATACCGGCCCGCCGGCATTAAAAGTAGTGGGCGAAGCTTTCTCCAGGGAAGCATTCAATGAATTCGCTACACTGAAGATAAACTGGTTTTGTCCGAAGGTATTGCTTACATCCACCTTCCATTTACCCAGGTTACCGCGGATGCCGAAAGACAGCGACTTATCATAGATATCCGAATGGATCTCCGGCAGAAAGCCCAGTGGATAGATGTCGAGCACATTGCGGCTGTCACTGGGCAAACGATATACGCCCGCTGCCTGACCGTTACGGTAGCCCAGGCCGCCGAAAAGATAAAACTCAGCATTGTTTTCCATGGGGATGCTGGCATTCAGGAAAAGCTGCCCGCTGCGCAGTTTTGACTGGCCGGCCCGCATGCGGATGTCATTACGGGTGATATTATTAGCCAGCAGGAAAGAATCCGTTCTATCGGCGCCGCCGGGATAAGCGCGGTATATAGGCCCCTCCCAGGGACCGGAGCGGTTGGTATAATTACGGTAGTCATAAGAGCCGCCCATATTAATGAAGCCGCCCTTATTTCCCAGCGGGATGCCGTAGTTGATACCGGTTTGCACGGTTTGTCCGTCAATGTTATCTACAGACTGTGAAGTAAAATTAGCGCCGGTGGTAACGTTCACGTTTAAACGATTCACACTGTTCTTCAGGATGATGTTGATCACGCCGGCAATAGCGTCTGAACCATACTGCGCAGCGGCGCCATCCCGCAGGATCTCAATGCGGTCAATAGCAGATGTGGGAATGGCATTCATATCAGTACCTACCGCACCGCGGCCAAAGGTGCCGTTCACGTTGACCAGGGCGGTATTGTAGCGGCGTTTGCCGTTCACCAGCACCAGCACCTGGTCCGGGCCCAATCCGCGGAGTGATGCGGGATCAATATGATCCGTACCATCTGCCACGGTCTGTGTGCCCGAACTGAAAGAGGGCGCCACATAATTCAGTATCTGGTTGATGGATACCTGCGGCGCATCCTGCGCTACTTTTTTTATGTCGATCACGTCCACCGGAACAGGCGTTTCCGTTTGCGTACGCGGCACCGTGCGGGAGCCCAGTACTACCAGCTCGTTCATGGTGGCGCCGGGCGTCAGCGTGAAATTCAACTCTACGGTTTGACCATAGCTTATCCTAACCGTCTTGCGCTGGGCCGAATACCCCACGAAGCTTGCCAGTACCGTGAACTCGCCTTCACCTACGTTGAAAGAATAGTTGCCGCTTGCATTCGTATAAGCACCGTTGTTAGAATTTACTACCTGTACGGTAGCGTTGGCCAAGGGCGCATTATCAGCTGTTACCTTTCCCTTTATAGTGCCAGTCGTTGGTTGTGCGAAGGCGTTAAAGCCGGACAGGCATGCTAACAATAACAGAAAAGGTTTGGAGGGTAGTTTCATAGCGATTCAGATTAGAGGGTTCAGATTTGGTTATATTCTAATTTACTAATTAAAACGCAAAATCTGAGCGTTTGAGGTTTGATGTGTGATGTTTGAAGTTCGTTTAAGGTTTGCTGTTAGATGAAGACGCCTGCCTTGAACTTCTGAACTTCCGACGAACATCAAACCTCACACATCAAACCTCAAACTTTCTGATAATGTTTAGTAAATTAGGCTCAAACTTACGTATGTAATGCGCCTGAGATTATTGTTTTTACCAGTACTCCTGATTGGAACACATGCTTTTGCCCAGTCTGCATCAACCATTGATCCGTATCAATATACTATCCGGAAAGAGGTGACCGTACAACATGGCGCCGTTGTTTCTGCCCACCCGCTGGCCAGCCACGCCGGTGCGCGTATATTACAGCAGGGTGGTAATGCCATAGATGCCGCTATTACCACACAACTGGCGCTGGCAGTAGTATATCCCGGGGCTGGTAACCTGGGCGGCGGCGGTTTCCTGGTAGGTCATCTCAGCGATGGCCGCAACATATCCATCGATTACCGGGAAATGGCGCCTGCAAAGGCCCACCGCGATATGTACCTGGATGCGGCAGGCAATGCCAACACAACACTCAGCCAGGAAGGACACCTGGCCGCCGGTGTACCAGGTACCGTAGCGGGCATCTTCGCTTCCCTCCCCTATGCCAGGCTGCCTTTGCGCAAACTGATACAGCCGGCCATCACCCTGGCAGAAAAAGGTTTCGCCATCACAGAAAAAGAAGCCCGCAGCCTCAATGCGCATGCGGAATTATTCAAACGGCTGAACACAAAGCCCACCCGCTTTGTAAAGGATACGCCCTGGAAAGCCGGCGATACCCTCATTCAGCCCGAACTGGCCCGAACACTGAAAAGGATCAGGGACAAAGGCATGGAAGGCTTCTACGGAGGTGAAACTGCCGCTATGATTGTAGCAGAAATGCAACGTGGCAAAGGCATCATCACCACGGCAGATCTGAAAGCCTATAAGGCCAAAGAAAGAAAACCCATCGTCTTCAACTATAAGGATTATACGCTCATCACCATGCCCCTGCCTTCCAGCGGCGGCATTGTATTGCAACAGATGATGGGCATGGTGGAAAAATACCCGCTGTCTTCCTGGGGCTTTCACTCGCCGCAGGCCATACAGCTGATGGTGGAAGCGGAAAGAAGGGCCTATGCAGATCGTGCAGAATACCTGGGCGATGCAGATTTTGTAAAAGTACCGGTGAAACAGCTTACGGATAAAAAATACCTGGAGCAACGCATGCAGGACTATGTGACCCAATAAAGCAGGTTCCAGTGTAGCCGTAAAAGCTGGCGCCCCCCTGCATGAAAGCGAACAGACCACACACCTTTCCGTGATGGATGACCAGGGCAATGCAGTAGCGGTTACCACCACCCTGAACGGCACCTATGGCAGCGGTGTAGTGGTAGGCGGCGCAGGTTTCTTTCTCAACAACGAAATGGACGATTTCAGCGTAAAACCAGGTGTGCCCAATATGTACGGACTGGTAGGCAACGAAGCCAATGCCATTGCCCCCGGAAAGCGTATGCTCAGCTCCATGACACCCACCATTGTACTGCAGCGCCAACGCCCTTACCTGGTAGTAGGTACACCGGGCGGCTCTACTATTATGACCTCCGTTTTCCAGACGCTGATCAACATACTGGAATTCAATATGCCGGTTTCGCAGGCAGTGAATGAAACCAAATTTCATCATCAGTGGTTGCCAGACCAGGTAGATGTGGAACCTGATTTTCCAGCCGGCATTATCAGCTCACTGGAACAGATGGGTTATAAGGTAACACCCAGGCGCAGCCCTATCGGCCGCACAGAAGTGATCCGCGTGAATAACAAAGGTATGCTGGAAGCAGTGGGCGACAAGCGGGGCGATGACAGTGCTGCCGGGTATTGATAAGCAGGGGGCTCACGGCAGCAACTTCAAACATCAGATTCCAAACACCAAACAATCAAAACTATGCCTGTTGCAAAGATCTATCTTGACAGTATCAAAAAACGATTCCTGACCTACAAGGTTTTGGGCGATAAAACACTGGAGCGGCTGAATGAGCAGCAGCTGAACTGGCAGCCGGATGAATACTCCAACAGCATCCACCAGGTTGTAAAACATATCAGCGGGAACATGTTGTCACGGTGGACAGACTTCCTCAGCAGCGATGGGGAAAAGCCCTGGCGCAACCGGGATACCGAATTTGAAGACGGCACCGCCGCCAAAGCGGATATTATAGCTGCCTGGGAAAAAGGATGGCAATGCATGATGCAGACCCTGGACAGCCTGCAGGACACAGACCTGGAAAAGACCATTACCATCCGCACCGAACCTTTGATCGTTATAGATGCGATCAACCGCCAGCTGGCACATATTCCCTATCATGTGGGGCAGATAGTGTATATTGGCAAAATGCTGCTGAAAGACCAATGGGAAAGCCTGTCTATCCCCAAAGGCGGTTCGGAAACCTTTAACAGGGAAATGGCGAAAAAAAATAACTAGCTTAAACATTAAAGTTGATATGCTGAGACTCAGAAACCTGCTATTACTCCTGCCTTTAACCACTTTGATATCCTGTGGCGGCAGTCGTAATGACCAGCTGCTGAAACACAAGAAATGGCGCGTGTATGATGTACAGGTGCCCAGCGGCGACCCTTATGACATTACGCAGGTAAACCAGGCCACAGAACTGAAAAGAGGTTATTACAGCGATGCCTACTACCAGTTCCTGGATAATAACCTGTTCATCGCTACGGTAGACGGCAAACCGGATTCCGGCAAATACCAGCTGCTCAGCAATGGCAGCATCATCAGCGTAACCGCCAGCAATGGCCTTCGTACTTCAGAACACCGCGTAACCGTAGTGCACCTGGACGACAAACTGTTTGATATGAAAGTTCAATCCGGCGAATATCATTTTGTATTGAAAACAAAAGCCGAATAATCTTATAACTGGTTAAAAGTTTGAGCATTTGAAAGTTTGAAGACCGCTCAAATTGGCTGGCCTTCTTCGAACTTTCAAACGCTCAAACTTTCAAACCTTCAAACCCTTACAGCATGGAAGCATTACAAACGCCCAGCGTACCCGGCAGAACGGTCATTGTAGACGGCAGAACCTGCCTGTTCTTTTCCGGATTCTCCTATCTGGGCATGCATGCCATGTCTGCATTCAGGGAGGCCTTCAAGGCAGGCATTGATCAATACGGCCCCGTATTTATGTCGTCAAGAGTAGCCAACCTACGTCTCAGCCTGTACGAAGAACTCGAGCATGCCCTGGCGGTACTGTTCCGCCAGCAGGCCGCAGCTGCCTTTTCATCCGGCTACCTGGCTGCGCAGGCCGCTATTCATTATGCCAGCTCACGTGGCGTTATACTGTATGCCCCAGGCACTCATCCTGCCTTACGCCTGCATGGGGATACCCCGCCTGCAACCCCCTGGGAACAATGGGTGGAAGAAACTGTAGCCAGGATAAACAACGCGCCCGATCATCACTTTGTGCTGGCTGCCGATGCCGTAAATCCCTTAACCAGCACCATTAACAACTTCGACTGGCTGCAGCGCATTGAACGCAGAACGATGATCGTGATCGATGATTCTCATGGTGCGGGTATACTCGGACCAGATGGCGAGGGAATCGTACATTCGTTGCCAGTACACCCGCCGCTGCGTTACCTGATCGCTGCCTCCACCGCAAAGGCTTACAGCATAGAAGGCGGACTGGTGGCAGGACATGCAGCTGATATTGCCGCGCTCAAAAAACAGCCCTTCTTTACGGCCAGTACCCCGTTTATACCAGCCAACGCTTATGCATTCCTGCAAAGCAGGACCTTATTTGCAGCGCGGCGCCATCAGCTGAAATTCAACATCGGCTATCTCCAGCAACTGCTAACAGGTAATACGATGGTACACAACCCGCATCACTTACCGGTATTTCTCTTAACACCCGGCGCAACGCAACCACCTATTGACAAATACCTGCTGGAACACGACATTATCATATCTTCTTTTGCATATCCCAACCCTGACAGTCCGCCCATTCACCGTATCGTCCTCTCTGCTCTTCACGATCCTTTCGACATGGACACCCTTGCGGCGCTGATCAATTAATTATTTTTATCTCTCTGAATGGCGGCCTCTTCCTGCTCAATTCTGTCTCCATTGTGATTCATAATGCGCATATCATTTCTTTCTACAGCCAGCAGCTCGCGGATGTTGTCGGCATTGGCGGTCAGCAGCGCCTGGTCCCAGTCGATCTTCCTGTCAAGACGCGCTACCCTGGATACACGGCCGGCGTCAACAGCTTTTTGTCTCCTGGCCTGAAGCGACATCATATCATCCTGCAGGGCTTCCTTCTCCTGTATCAGCTGAAAGATCTGCGCCTGCTGATCTTCCAGGTTAGACTGCAGGTCAAAGTTTTGTTGCTCCTGCTGCTGTATCTCCATTCTGTTCATAGCAATATCGTTGCGTACAGCAGGGTTACGGTCTCCGGCAAATGCACCGGTGCTCAACATGGCGGTAACAGCCATCAAACTCATCCTTTTCATTGTATTGATTTTTTCGTTTGTATTTTTTTTAAAAGTATCGGATATAAGACGCAGTATATATCACTACGTTTAAACCCGTTTTGCTTTTTAAGCTGTTCTTAATTTATGTTAAAGGAGTGTGAATACGGGATGGGATAACGTATTACAGGCAGAGGCCGTCAAAACCGTCATTAACAAGCTGCTAACAATAGTTATTTGTTTAGCAGACAAAAATTCGGGAACTTTAAATTGTTATAGAGAACAGTGAATCATTCTTCTTCCCTTGTTGTAGTATTTGACCTATTTCCTCTGAAACAGAACATATTTTTATAACTGATGCATGATTGCAGATGTGAATGACTTTCCAATATAAACGTGCATTGCATTGGTGAAGAACAAGCCGCGTAACCGGGCTTGCTGCGAAGTATTGAAATGCCAACTTGGGGCGCCCCTTTCTGAGCTTCAGCCGGAAGGGGGCATTTTTTTAACTGCTGCTGATGAGTGCTTAGCTGTCAGCAAAGCCCGTACGGCTTCACTAACAGCTAAGCGCGCTTTATTGTTTATAGATCAGTACCTCTACCTTTCCATCTGCAGTGATACTTCCGCGATACATTCCAGCGGTATTGAAAGGCATGGCAATATTCCCATCCTTATCAATGGCGATGAGGCCGCCATCGCCGCCAAGGGCAGGCACCTTCTTCATGATCAGTTCATCAGTGGCCTGCTGTATGCTGAGCCCTTTATACTCCATGAGGTCACTAACGGTTTTGGCTACACAGAGACGGATAAAGAATTCGCCCCAGCCCGTGCAGGAAATAGCGCAGGTAGCATTATTGGCATAAGTTCCGGCGCCGATGATGGGAGCATCGCCTACACGCCCAAACTTCTTGTTCGTCATGCCGCCGGTACTTGTAGCTGCTGCCAGGTTGCCCTGCTGATCAAGCGCCACCGCCCCTACTGTGCCGAATTTGTGATCTTTATTTTCAATACCCAGCAGGCTGGAAGAAGGTTTGTTCACCGCAGAATCGTGATCCAGCTGCGTTTTTCCGGCGCCCATCGCCTTTACTTTCTGCAGGCCTTTCCAGCGATCTTCCGTGTAAAAGTAAGAGGGGTTCACTATCTCCAGCCCCGCTTCTTTGGCAAACTGTTCTGCCCCCCGGCCTGTAAGCATCACATGCTGGGATCTCTCCATCACGGCCCGGGCCGCGCTGACAGGATTCCTGATCACCGTCACACCGGCAACGGAGCCGGCGCCCAGGGTTTTGCCATCCATCATCGCAGCATCCATCTCATTTTTGCCTTCATTGGTAAATACAGCACCTTTCCCGGCGTTGAACAGGGGCGAATCTTCCATTACCCTTACAGCTGCTTCCACCGCATCCAGGCTGCTGCCTCCGCGTTGCAGGATGGCGTATCCGCTGCGCAGGGCCTGTTCCAGCGCCGCTTTATACGCCTGCTCACGTGCAGGCGTCATCTGCGATTTTAATATCGTGCCGGCGCCACCGTGGATCACCATTACATACCGCTGTCTGGCCGCGGAAGTATCGCCGTCATGACGCATAACAGGGCCACTGACCGCTGTTGTCATCATCAGGGCTGTAGCTATCAAAGTACTTATCATGTCATAAATGTATAGTTCAAATACCAATTTCCAAATACCAATTTCCAAATACCAAATGCCAAATTCCAAACGGGCAATGTGCGTCGAATGTTAACGTTCTCTTAATTTTACTGGTGTAGTCCTTCATCCTTTGGAATTTGGCATTTGGTATTTGGAATTTAGCATTTGGAATTTCTATTTTGATACCTTTGCTGGATAAATGCGAATCGCTGAAAAAAGTACGTAAAATATTATCCATTGTCCTGCTTTCCCTGCTGGGCATTATCATATTGACGGGCATACTGGTGAACATTCCTGCTGTACAGAACTGGCTGGTGGGCGAAGCCACCCGCCGTCTGTCAGATCAGTTGCAAACACGTGTGGAGATCAGGGGGGTCAGCCTCCGGCTGTTTAACCGTGCCCGCCTGGAAGGCGCTTACATAGAAGACCGCCACAAGGATACCCTGCTCTATGCCGGGGCACTGGATGTGCGTATCACCGACTGGTTCTTTTTCCAGGATAAACCCGTGCTCAAATTCATCGGCCTGGAAGATGCCCAGGTGAACCTGGTAAGGCCCCGCAACGATTCGCTGTGGAATTACCAGTTCATTGTAGACGCTTTCAGCTCCCCCTCCACAGATACCAGCCGTAAAACAACGCCATCCAAAGGAGTGTCGCTGGACCTCCGCAAAATAGACCTGTACAACATCCGCATCAACAAAATAGACGCCTGGGTGGGCGAAGATATGCGGGGAACGGCCAGGCGTATTTACCTGGACGCCAAGAACCTGGACCTGCAAAAGCACAATGTGGATATACAGGAGCTGCTGCTGGACCAGCCTTCGTTTATAGTTTCCAGTTACTCCTCTTCCCCCCTTCGCAAGCGCAGGCCCAGAACCAATAATACCTCCATCCCCGCCGTAGACACCAGCGGTGAACTGCGCTGGAACAGCAGCAACTGGAAGCTGATCGTCAAAGAGCTGGCCGTTCGCAACGGGCTGTTTGGCGTGGAAAACCCGGAAGATTCATCCGCCGTGGAGGAAGGATATTTTGCCCCGCATCATATCCGCTTTGCCAATATCAACCTCACCCTGAGCAATACCAGCCTGGTAAAGGATAGTATCATAGGAGACCTGACCCTGAGCACCAAAGAACGCAGCGGCTTTGAAGTGAAGAAGCTCACCGCCCGTTTCAAGATGTCGCCCGTGGAAATGGAATTCTCCCAGATGGACCTCATCACCAACAGGAGCCACCTGCGCAACTATTACACCATGCAATACACAGATCTCAGCGACATGAGCGACTATGTAGACCTGGTATTCATGAAGGCCCGCTTTATCAACAGCACATTATCCTCCGACGATATCGCCTACTTTGCTCCTCCCCTTTCCGGCTGGAAAAAGGAGATCTCCCTGAACGGCGTGGTAAAAGGACCCGTAAGCAACCTGGATGCGGACAGCGTAAGCCTGCACGCAGGTAATACCACCCTGAAAGGGCGCATGAGAATGCGCGGCCTGCCCTATATCGATGAAACTTTCATGGATTTCCAGGCAGAACAGCTGGTCACCACCGGCGAAGATGTAGAGCGCATCTTCCCCACCGTTAAGAACGTACAGCCCGTCCATATAGAGCGCCTCACCTCCATCGGCTTCCAGGGAAGCTTTACCGGTTTCGTGAACGACTTTGTGGCCTATGGTAAATTCCAGACCAACCTGGGCAACGTGGATTCTGACCTGAACTTCAAAACCAGCGGCGATGTGCCCGTTTACTCCGGTAGCCTCGTCACCAACAACTTCAACCTGGGAGCCCTGCTGGATGTAGGGCAGTTGTCCACGGTCTCCCTCAGCGCCAAAGTGAACGGGGCAGGTTTTAACCTGCGTACCCTGAAGGCAGCCGTGGATGCAGATATCAAACAGATCTCCCTCTACAACTATACCTATACCAATATCAAGACCAAGGGGGAAATGAACCGCAAGTTCTTCAACGGTTCCCTGGCAGTGAATGATCCCAACCTGGACATGGACTTTGCGGGGACTATCGACTTTAACGGCGCCGTGCCGGTGTTCCGCTTTAATTCCGAGATACGGAAAAGTCACCTGAAAGCGCTGCAGCTCACCGCCGATTCTATTACCCTGCAAAGCCGGCTGGACCTCAATTTTGCCGGCAGCAATATCGACAACTTTGACGGCACCGCCCGCGTATACGATGTTTCGCTCTACAAAAATCAGAGCCGTGTGGACTTTGATTCACTGAACGTGAGCACCCACATGGAGAACAACGTAAAAGTGCTGGATATCAAAGGCAATGAGATCACCGGCTATGTGAAGGGCAACTACAGCTTCATGGACCTGCCCAACGCCTTTAAACTTTTCCTGAATAAATATTACCCCAGTTTCTTCCCTTCGCCGCCCTCAGGTGATATCCGGGAAGACTTCAGCTTCGAATTCCAGTTCGGTGAAGTGGATAAGCTGATACGCGCCTTTACCACGCAGGTATCCGGCTTTGACCAGACCCACGTAAGCGGGGCCCTGAACACCATCCAGGGCGCTATCTCCCTGAACGCCAATGTGCCGATGGCCGGTTACCAGGGCTATAACATACAGGACCTGCAGCTGAAAGGCAGCGGTAACTTCAATAAGATAGACGTCAGCACCGCTATTGGCAAGGTATCCTCCGGCGACCGCGTATGGATGCAAAGCCCCCTGATCCTGGCCAGCTCCAGTCATGATACTTCTTTCATCAAGATGGACATGTCATCGCTGGACTCCTCCTCGCTGGATGGTTTCTATGCACGGGTGATCACTGTAAATGAGGGCGTCAAGATCAACTTCCTCAACAGCGCCTTTACCGTGAACGAACGGCAGTGGAATATGACGCCCGGTAACGAAATCTACTGGAGCAAACATTTCCTGACCATCAGCAACCTGCAGGTTACACGTAATGACCAGAGCATTACCGTTGAGACCAATGAGTTCAACCCGGACGAATCGCGGTTCATGATCACGCTGAAAAACCTGAACCTGGCAGATGTGATCCCCGGGCAGCTGATCACCATGCCCATAGAAGGACTGGCCAACGGTACGATCAATATATCTGACCCAACGCGCAACCTGGATATAGACGCCGATATTACCACCAGCGGCCTGCGGCTGAACAACGACTCCCTGGGCCTGGTAACGTTGCAGGGCGGTTTCCGCCAGCAGACGGGCGAAATGAACGTGGAAATCCATTCCAGGAACGCCGGGCGGAACTTCAGTATCTCCGGCCTCGCCGGCCTTACAAAGGACAATAAGCAGCTGTCTGCCACCGTAGACCTGAACGGCACTTCCATAGATCCCCTGAACCGCTACCTGGGCGATTATGTGACCGATCTGTCGGGGCTCGCTACCGGTCAGCTAACCGTGAGCGGTACTACAGACCGCCCTTCGATCAAAGGAAAAGTGCAGCTGGACAGCGCAGGGATCAAGGTACTATACCTCGGCACCTACTATAAAATACCCCGCCTGAATATCAATGTGGATGATAACCTGATCGAGTTCGGCAACTTCAGCATCATTGATAAGTATAACCACCGGGCCAACGCCAGCGGCTATATTTCACATGACCATTTTGAGAAGCTGAACTTCGATTTTGACGTAACAGGCCGCAACTTCCTGTTCATGAATACCTCAGAGGCAGACAGCGACCTGTTTTATGGCGATGTGATCGCAGACGGGAAGATCTATTTCTCAGGCCCGCTCAATGATATGCAGATGCATATCCTCGCCAGGCCGGTGAAGGGTACCCATTTTTACCTGCCCATGTCTGATACCAAGGATATCGGCAAGTACGACTATATTACTTTCAAGACCTATGGCACCGAAATGGAGCCGGTCAAAAAGAAGAAGAAGGATAATGTGAACCTGAACATCCGCCTGGACATTGCCGCCAACCCGGATGCCCAGATAGACGTGATCCTGGACGCTACCACCGGCGATGTGATCTCTGCCAACGGTAACGGTAACCTGCAGATCAACGTAAATACGGATGGTGATTTCACCATGTTTGGCGATTATGAGATCAACAACGGATCCTATACGTTCACCTTCCAGCGCCTCACCAGCTGGAAATTTGATATCACGAAGAGCAGCACCATTTCCTGGAACGGCGATCCGCGCGAAGCCAGGATGAACATCACCGCCAAATACACCGTACCTAAAGTGCTGCTGTATAACCTGGTAGGACAAATGGGCTCCGCCAGCTCCGATAAACTGGCCACCCGACAGGAAAGGGTGGATGTAGTGGTGAACCTGCGCGGAGAAATGATGAAGCCCGATATTGCCTATGAAATACAGCTGCCGGATGTAGGCTCCCTCTCCTATGAGAGCGGGGTGGCTGCCAGGCTGCGCGAGATCAACCAGGACCAGAACAAGGCCCTGCTGCAGGTGTACGGACTGCTGCTGTTCAACCAGTTCCTCCCGAATGATAATACCGCCACCGGCGGCGCGGGCATTGTGGGCAGGAACAGTGTGGGTCAGGCATTATCTGCCCAGGCTTCCGCCATCCTGAACAACATTACCGGCGCCTTCCTCAAGAACAGCGGCATAGGCATCAACGTGAACTACCGCGCCTACAACGTAGGCAATACCGTCAATAATGACAATATAGACCGTAACCAGCTGAGCGCCGGTATTACCGGTAACCTGTTCAATAATCGTGTACGCATTTATGTGGGTGGCGATTACGACTGGGGCAATACCACTACCAGCGCCAATGCCAACCGTTTTGCGGGGGACTTCAGGGTAGAATACCTGCTTACACCGGATGGGCGTATCCGTGTAAATGCCTTCAGTAAGACTGATTATGATGTGTACAACCTGGTGAACCGTAACAAAGCCGGTTTAGGTATTTCGTACGTACGTGAGTATAACCGCCTGCGCGAGCTGTTTGAATCAAGACGGCCATCCAGGCGTTTGCTGGATTCTATGAGAAGAGCGGAGGCCCTGCCACCGGAAGACTCAACGAAGAAGAAGAAAGTATGAAAAAAATTACTTCATCGCACCCCGCTCCGTCTTGCAACAACTAAAGACCCTAACTTTTCAGTATCTCATGCCCCAGCTTATCCCGCTTTGTCTTCAGGTAAAACTCATTATGCGGATTAGGGTGGATCTCAATAGGTACGTTTTCCACGATCTCCAGTCCGTAACCGGCCAAACCGGCGCGTTTACGGGGGTTATTGGTCATCAGGCGGATCTTGCCGATCTTAAGATGGCGAAGTATCTGCGCCCCAATACCATAATCCCGCTCGTCCATCTTAAAGCCCAGTTCCAGGTTGGCTTCTACGGTATCGCGGCCTTCTTCCTGGAGCTTATATGCCTTTAATTTGTTGAGCAGTCCGATGCCACGGCCTTCCTGGTTCATATACAGGATGAGGCCTTTGCCTTCATTTTCCACCATCTGCATGGCGGCTGCCAGCTGTTCGCCGCAGTCGCAGCGGAGAGAGTGGAGGATATCGCCGGTAAAGCAGGAAGAGTGCACACGTAAGAGCACCGGTTCATCTTTATCCCAGTCGCCCTTTTTTGAGGGCCATGTGCATATTGCCGGAGTTGAGCTGTTTAAAAGCGATCAGCTCAAAATTGCCATGTTTGGTGGGCATCTGTACCCTCACCTCTTCTTCTATAAGGGTTTCGGTACGGAGGCGGTATTCGATCAGGTCTTTGATGGAGACCAGTTTAAGATCAAAGCGGGAGGCAATCTCGCGCAGCTGCGGGAGGCGGGCCATAGAACCGTCTTCGTTCATGATCTCTACCAGTACGCCGGCCGGTTCAAAACCTGCCAGCCGGGCCAGGTCGATGGTGGCTTCGGTATGGCCGCTGCGGCGCAGCACCCCTCCTTTTTTGGCCTTTGAGGGGGAAAATGTGCCCTGGTTTGCCCAGGAATTCGGGGCGGGTATTGGGATCGATGAGGGCCTGTACGGTTTTGGCCCTGTCGTGGGCAGAAATGCCGGTTGTACAACCATGTCCGAGGAGGTCAACGCTCACGGTAAAGGGAGTCTGATGGAGGGCGGTATTATCGCGGACCATCATCTCGAGGCCCAGCTCTTCACAGCGCTCTTCAACGAGGGGAGCGCAGATAAGGCCCCTGCCGTACATGCTCATGAAGTTGATGATTTCCGGAGTAACGTTACGGGCTGCTGTAACAAAATCCCCTTCATTCTCACGGTCTTCATCGTCTACCACTATCACCAGTTTTCCTTTTTTGATGTCTTCTATGGCTGCTTCAATTGTGTCTAGCATATATCGAGATCAGTCTGTATGAAATAATGGGCAAAGTTATGACAAATTAGGCAGCTTACGTCAGGCCGGTAAGCCGGTGGTGCTTACCGGTGGGTAAGTGTAAACAAATAAGTGGCTTCCCGGTACCGGGCCGGGCTGAAAAGCATCTGCAGTCGTATTCTATACCAGGATGTTATGTAGATGTTATGTAGATGTTATCTAGATGTTATGTAGATGAGCGGTATCTTATTAGATACAGCTGATCTACCGCTCAACTACCCGATAACTACCTTGATAATACCGGGGATATATAAGAACTATCCGAATCTGGATGAAAACTTATTGGGAACCACCACAAGTTACGCCACTTTTCCACATTTTTTACATATTACACTTATCAAAATTTGAAAAACTGTAATTTCTTGTGACAGTCTTTGCAAAAATGGAAACATATAGGGAATTAACTGGAATACTGTTTAAGGGGTATGCCTGAACCACTGAAAACTATCATGGCTTAACAATTTGTTAATTCAACGTTAAAATTTTCAGCCAATTATTTCTCAATTTTGCGGCATAATCAAACTGCAAAATATGGGATTTCACAAATTTCTACTCACTGTTACCCTCGTCGTGAGTGCGTTTATCTCCTATGCCCAGGTTACTACCAGCGGCTTAACCGGGTCGGTTAAGGATGATAAAGGCGAAGGCCTTATCGGCGCTACGGTAAAGGCAGTACACGTTCCCTCAGGTACCGTTTACGGCACTACAACCCTCGAAGGCGGCCGTTACAACATACCCGGGATGCGTGTTGGTGGCCCCTATACGGTTACCGTCAGCTATATCAGCTACAAGGAAGAAAGGGCTGAGAATGTTAACCTGCCCCTAGGACAAACTTTCAAGATCGACTTTAAACTGGAGACAGAAGCCACTGCCTTACAGGAACTGGTGGTAACCGGCAGACAGGACCGTACTTTTAACAGCTCCCGTACCGGTGCGGCTACTACCATCACCCGGGAGCAGCTGAACAACCTCCCTACCCTGAGCAGGGGCATTCAGGACTTTACCAAGTTAACCCCCCAGGCAGGTAAAGGTTTGAGCTTTGCGGGCAGAAACAACCTGTATAACCGTTTTACGGTGGATGGTTCCCTGTTCAGCAACGCTTTTGGCCTGTCTGACCTCCCCGGCGGCCAGACCAATGCCCAGCCCATCAGCCTGGACGCTATTGATCAGCTGCAGGTCAACGTGGCGCCTTATGACGTAAAGATGAGCGGTTTTACCGGCGCCAATATCAACGCCGTAACCCGCAGCGGTACCAACGAATTCTCCGGTTCAGTGTATAGTTTCTTCAAAAACAATTCACTCACCGGCAGCAGCATCAAAGGCACCGACGTTACAAAAGACGAATATTCTCTCAAACAGTATGGTTTCCGTGTAGGCGGGCCCATCATCAAAAATAAACTGTTCTTCTTCATTAACGGAGAACTGGAAAGGCAAACCTCACCCGGCAGCACCTGGGTGCCCAACAGGGGACAATCAGGCGCTAATGTGAGCGGGGTAAGGGCTTCTGCGCTTGATTCTGTGAAGAATTTCCTGACATCCCAGTTTGGTTATGACCCCGGCGCCTATGAAGGATATGAATTTGAACAGAACAACGATAAGGCTACTGCAAGGCTTGACTGGAACATCAATGAGAAACACCGCCTGAGTGTGCGTTACTCCTACCTGAACGCCATCAGGGATATTTCTCCCAGCACATCCAACTCCAATGGCCGCAGGAACAGCAGCACCTCTATCGTGTTTGAGAATATGAAGTACCGCCAGCACAACAAGATCAACTCTGTAGTTGCTGAACTGAACAGTACTTTCTCCAACAAATTTTCCAACAACCTTACTGTTACATACAGCGCTTTCCGTGATTACCGCGAAACATTCGGGAACAACTTCCCGGTGGTGGACATCGAAGAAGGCGGCACCAACTATATTTCATTCGGTTCAGAACCCTTCAGCGGTCTTAACTTCCTGAACCAGGACCTGTTCCAGGCAGCCAATAACTTTAACATCTATTCCGGTAAGCACACCTTTACCATTGGTCTTGCCGGCGAATACTTCAGGTTCTCCAACGGCTTTGCCCAGTTCTATTATGGCCAATACAGGTATGCTTCGCTGGCAGATTTCTATGCTGCAGCAGGTGGCAATACGGCGGTAGGTCCTACTCAGTACCAGGTAACTTATTCTGCTGTAAAAGGAGATAACGCGCCTGCTGCCAAACTGAGCGCAGCAACTATTTCCGTATATGGGCAGGATGAATTCCAGATCAAGGATAATTTAAAATTGACCTACGGACTGCGGTTGGATGTTCCATTTTACCCCACCAACCTTCAAAGCAACCCGATTGTTGACGGTATGACCTTCCGCGATGGAGAGAAGTTAGATGTCGGTAAACTGCCCAAAGCAACGATATTATGGTCTCCCAGGCTCGGATTTAACTGGGACCCGTTCAATAACCAACAGGTGCAGGTACGTGGAGGTACAGGCATATTCACAGGTACTATCCCTTATGTGTGGGCGGTGAATCAGGCGGGCCAAAACGGCCTGTTATTCGGGAGCATATTTGCCCAGGGAAGCGCCGCCGGAAGCTACGCTTTCAGCCCGGATCCGAACCAGCCTTATATTCCGCCGGGTCGTGAAGCCTCATCTTCCTTCGCCATCAACGTAATGGCCAACGACTTCAAATATCCCCAGATATGGAGGTCTAACATCGCCGCCGATATCAAATTACCGGGCGATGTGATCGCTACCGTTGAAGGTATCTATACCAAAGACATCAACGCTGTTTTTCACCGCGATGCCAACCTGGTAAACCCGACAGGTAAAAGCGTAGGTCCGAATGCACGTGATACTTTCCCCGGCGGCAATGCCAACCGTATCAATTCTGCGATCACCAACGCCATTGTACTGGATAATATCAGCAAAGGACATTCCTACTCTTTATCCTTACAGTTGCAGAAAGCCTTTGACTTTGGCCTGTACGGCTCCGTAGCTTATACTTATACCAATGCGAAGGATATTACTTCCAGCCCGGGCTCACAGGCCAACAGCGCCTTCTCCGGTAACCAGATCGTTAATGATCCGAACAAACCCGTACTGTCTTACACCAACTTCCTTGTAAAAAACAGGATCGTAGGTATGCTGTCTTACAATATCAAATATGCGAAGATACTGGGTACCACCATTTCCGTGGTATATGAGGGCGCTCCCTTTGCGGATGCCTTTAACAACAGCCGCATCAGCTACGTGTACGGCGGCAGCATGAATAAAGACAACTCTACCAGCAATGACCTGATCTACATTCCCAGGGACCAGAGCGAGATCACGCTGATCCCCACCAATGCAGGCGACACCCGTACGCCAGACCAGATATGGAATGACCTGAACCAGTATATTTCCAGCAGCAAATACCTGGACAGTCACAGAGGTCAGTTTGCAGAAAGGAATGGTGATCAGTATCCCTGGTTCCACCGCTTCGATGTAAGGCTGGTACAGGATGTTGATTTCACTAAAATCGCACCCAAATCAAAAAGCAAGCTGCAGTTTACACTGGACATTATCAACTTTGCCAACCTGCTGAATGACAGCTGGGGGGTAGCGCCTGCTACCAATGCTACCAACTTCCTTTCCTTCAGGGACTTCAGAGGACCTAACGGAACGGCTCGTTACTCTTTCAACAGGCAGGGCACTACAAATAATATCTTTATCGATGATCCCAGCATTTTGTCAAGGTGGCAGATGCAGATCGGTCTGAGGTATATTTTCAATTAATGATCGTTACAGGTTATTGTATAAAAAAGAGGATGTCACTTCAAAGTGCATCCTCTTTTTTTTGACCATAACTCCTTACAGTTACCGTTCGTAAACAAAACCCGCGCTTATCTGACCGTTAATAAACTCAACCGGATTGCCCTGATCCGGTTTCTTTATTTTTACCGCATCCAGGAACGTTTATGAATAACCTATGTTGACCATTGCTCGCATTGCAATTATCCATTAATATTTAACTGTTCATCTTAAAACACAATCCCGTGAAACAAACCCGTAACCCTTTTAAGCAAAGCGCAGCGCTTTGGCTGATGACCGCCCTTCTTTTCAGCGCCTGCCGTAAGCAGGAAACAACACTGCAAACTGAAAAAGAAACTTCCAACACAAACTGTTCCTGCGGGAACGAAGAAGCTTTTCCAGACACCCCGGGCGAACTGGTGTCCTTTAAGGATAACAACGGCCAGGTAAAGCTGACACTGCTTAAGAAAAAGGATAAATATATTCTCGGCGGAGACATGATCCTTTCAGAAAACCAGGTGGCATTCTTAAAGAACCAGGCCAACAAAAGCGATACAACGGCGCGGACAGGTATTGCGCAGATGATCCATTTGTGGCCCAACCATACCGTGTACTATACTATCAACCCCGGGTTGCCGGACCAGTGGAGAGTAAGCGACGCGATTGCACACTGGGAAAGCCATACCAACATCAGGTTTGTTCAAAGAACCAACCAGCCTGATTATGTTGAATTTGTGTGGGGAAACGCCTGCGCTTCCAATATCGGCATGATCGGCGGCCAACAAACGATCATCCTGGCCGACGGCTGCTTCACCGGGCAAGTGATCCATGAGATCGGGCACGCCATTGGTTTTTTCCATGAACAAATGCGCACAGACCGCAACAACTATGTTATTGTAAACCTGAACAATGTTGAACCGGACAGGCTTATTAACTTCCAGACCTATTCCGCCATTGGTGTTCCGGGCTTCCAGATAGGCGCCCTGGATCTGGGCTCTGTCATGATGTACGGCTCAACATTCTTTTCCCGTAACGGACTACCCACCATTACGCGCCTGGATGGTTCTACCTTTGATGTGCAGCGCATTGGCCTGTCTGCCGGCGATATCGAAACCTACAACCACATGTATAACCGCCCCTATGCTATTCCTGTACGGGGAGCAATGGACGCTACCGGCGGCCCGGATTGGTACCAGTATTCCTGGGATGTATACCTGACTGCCTATACAAACTATACCGCTACCACACCATTGACGGTAACAGCGCCTATGACCGTAGTGGTGAAGAAGGTGACCACTTCCACCAATAACCCTACACCTTATGTACAATACTACAATGTCACTATTCCAGCTGGCGCCAATAGCGTGTACCTGGGTAAAGACATCTATAACGTAGAATATGTTGGCGGTACCGGGAACTTTATTGTGGAAGACAACTGGCAGATAGATAAGATCATTCCCTCCACGCCCTGATCCTGTAAATGATAATTGCTATAAAAAGTCCGGATACTACATTATCCGGACTTTTTTGTAGGGCTTTTTCCTTACTTTTATTATGTGACGGACAATCACTGCCAATGGCACTCCTGCTCAGCCGGGAAGTTATACTGCCACACTATCTATCCCGTATCAAATGGTGCTGTAAAAGCAAGTTCTTAAACCATAAAAATCGTTAACGGATGAAAAAAATAGGCCTGCTCTTTGGTCAGGAGACCAACTTCCCGCTTGCTTTAATTGAGCGTATTAACCAGCAGAAAGTACGTGGCATCACCGCAGAAGCGGTGCTGATAGACAAAGTGCTCCAGGGAACCGACAGCGGTTACAGCGTAATACTGGACCGTATTTCGCATCATGTGCCCTTTTACCGCTCCTGGTTAAAACACGCCGCGCTGAACGGGGCTGCAGTGCTCAATAATCCTTTCTGGACCAGCACCGATGAAAAGTTTGTGAATAACGAGCTGGCCCTCCGCACCGGCGTAGCTATACCCAAAACCGTATTACTGCCTACTGCCAGTCATCCCCCACATACCAACTCAGACAGTTTCCGCAACCTGGCCTATCCTTTTGACTGGGATGCGATATTTGAATATACAGGCTTCCCAGCCTACCTGAAACCCGTTGCCGATGGCGGCTGGCGCAATGTGCACCGCGTACAGGACCGAGATGAGCTGTTTGCCCGCCACGCGCAAACCGGGCCGGAAGTAATGCTGCTGCAGGAAGAGATCCATTTCGAATCCTATTTCCGCTGCTTCTGCATAGGCAACGAAGTACGGGTTATGGGCTATGATCCCAGGCGCCTGCATCATCACAGGTACCAGACGGAATTCCACCCTGACGCCAGCCTGCTGCAAACACTGGCGCAACAGGCACTGAAACTGAACCAGTACCTGGGCTACGACTTCAACACGGTCGAAATGGCCGTACGTGATGGCGTACCTTACGCCATCGACTTCTATAACCCTGCCCCTGAAGCCGATGCCCACCTGATAGGCGATGAAAACTTTGAATGGGTTGTGCAAACCAGCGCCGGCTATCTCATAGAAAAAGCGCAGGCACATCAGCGCAACGGCAATAACCTTACCTGGGGCGGATACCTGCAGCAGGCTGGTCAGGCCGTAAAGCCTAAAGCAGGTAACGCCAAAGCCACTAAAACAACGGCAAAAGCGGCCACCAGAACAAATGCCAAAGCAGCTGCCAAACCTGCGGAGAAAACAAACGGCAAAGCGGCAGCCAAAGCGAAGAAAGCGGCAGGCACCCAAAGTCCTGAATAATCCGCCCCATGCAGCTTAAAGATACTTTGTATCTTTAATTCGTAATTAATTAATATGTTCCAACACTTCACGCTTGGCATAGAGGAAGAATACATGGTGATGGACCCGCAAACCCGGGAACTGCGCTCGCACGAGCAAAAAATAGTAGAACAGGCGCACAAGGTGCTGCGGGACAAAGTAAAGGCGGAATTTCACCAGGCGGTAGTGGAAGTGGGCACCCAGATCTGCGCCAACATTGAAGAGGCCCGGGAAGATGTGGCCATGCTGCGCAAAACCATCTCCGGCATTGCCGGCGACCTGGGCTACAGCATCGGCGCTTCCGGTACACATCCTTTTTCCAAGTGGGAGCTGCAGCTGATCACCGACCATCCCCGCTACTTCGAGATCGTCAATGAAATGCAGGACGCCGCCCGCTCTAACCTCATCTTCGGGCTGCATGTGCATGTTGGGATGGAGAACCGGGATATGGCCCTGCACATCGCAAATTCAGTACGCTATTTCCTGCCGCATATCTTTGCCCTCAGCACCAACTCCCCCTTCTGGGAAGGCCGGAATACGGGCTTTAAATCCTTCCGCACAAAGGTGTTCGACAAATTTCCCCGCACCGGCATACCAGACTATTTCGGCAGCATTGCCGAATACGACAACTACATTGCACTGCTCATCAAAACCAACTGTATTGACAATGCCAAGAAGATCTGGTGGGACCTGCGGGTACACCCCTTCTTCAACACGGTGGAATTCCGCATCTGCGACGTACCGCTCACGGTGGATGAAACCTGCACCCTGGCAGCCCTTTTCCAGGCGGTGTGCGCCAAGATATACAAGCTCCGCGCACAGAACCTCAACTTCATTATCTATAACCGCGCCCTGGTGAATGAAAACAAATGGCGTGCATCCCGCTACGGCATTGACGGTTACCTGATAGACTTCGGCAAGGAAATGGAAGTGAACGCACGGGCACTGATATACGAACTGCTGGATTTTGTGGATGATGTAGTGGATGAGCTGGGCTCCCGGCCTTTCATTGAAAACGCCAGGAAGATGCTGGAAGAAGGTACCGGGGCGGATAAGCAGCTACGGAAATACGAGGAGACCGGTGACCTGGTAGCGGTAACGGATTATATACAAACGCAGTTTCTACTGGACATTTAACAGGGTCCCGGGACTTTCTTACCTTTGCCCTATGAGCCTGCCTGTTAAACAACACTGGAAAATAGCCGTGCTTGACATGTATGAAGGAGTGCCCAACGAAGGCATGCGCTGCATCCGTGAAATACTCGCGGAATATGGCGCACGCAACGGCCTTCAGCTGGAAGTGCACGAATTCGAAGTGCGCCGGCAGCAACAGGTACCCGATCTCTCCTACGATATTTACATCTCTACCGGCGGTCCCGGCAGCCCGGTTGAAAGCGAGGGCAGCGAATGGGAGAAAGTCTACTTCGGGCTGGTAAACGGCTTAATGCAGTGGAACAGCGCTCAAACGCCTAAAAAGCCCATGCTGTTCATCTGCCATTCCTTTCAGCTGATGTGCCGCTATTTTCAACTGGGCGAAGTATGCAGGCGAAAATCACCGGCATTCGGGGTATTCCCGGTGCATAAGGTGAATGCAGGTGTAAAAGAAAACAGTTTCCGCCTCCTGCCCGATCCCTTCTATATTGTAGACAGCCGCTTCTGGCAGGTGATCTCGCTGCGGCAGGATAAAATGGAGGCGATGGGTGCAGCAGTGCTGGCCATAGAAAAAGAACGCCCCCATGTGCCCCTGGAAAGAGCGGTGATGGCTATACGCTTTACCCCGCAGTTCCTGGGCACACAGTTCCATCCCGAAGCAGATGCCGCGGGTATGCGTAAATACCTGCTGGAAGAGGAGAAAAAAGCGCATGTGATCCGCCACTACGGCGAAGAAAAATATACGGACATGCTGGAGCAGCTTACTGATCCTGAAAAGATCATGCTCACACATAACCGGCTCATACCTACATTCCTGAACGATATCATTTATGATCCCAGCGTTACGCACATATTACAATCAACACTTCAGCCAAAGTAAATACACCGCGTTCTTAGACAGCCTGGCCCGGGAAGCAGGACAAGCGCCTGCCTTCAGGGTTGCCGAAACCCCGGTGTTTGTACCCGCCGCCCTCACCAGTAAACTGGTGCAGGCCTGCGAAGAGATCGTTGAAGTAATATTGCGGCCCGATTTCAAATCATTAACGGCAGACGCCATTCCACACCACCTGAAAGTGCCGGGAGAAAATGAGCACCCGCATTTCCTGGTCATCGACTTCGCCGTTTGCCGCCAGGAGAACGGCGAGCTGGCGCCCCAGCTCATAGAACTGCAGGGCTTTCCCAGCCTCTTCGCTTTCCAGGAACTGATGGCCCGCCAGTTCCGTACGCATTTTAATATACCCAACACCGTAGACAATTTCTTCAACGGTCTGGATAGCAACAGCTACTTTGATCTGCTGCGTGAACTGATCTGCGGACCGTACGACCCAAAGGAAGTGATCCTGCTGGAACTGCGGCCCGAAGAACAGAAAACACGGATCGACTTTTACTATACACAACAAAAGCTGGGCATTACGCCCGTTTGCATCACCAGCCTGATACAGGAAGGGTCCAGGCTTTACTATAATCACAACGGAGAAAAAGTTCATATAAAGCGTATATACAACCGCGTTATCTTCGATGAGCTGTTCAGAAAGGAACCTCCGCCAGGCCCCTATCCCAACCCGTTCCAGGAACTGGATGTGGAATGGATCACGCACCCCAACTGGTTCTACCGTATCAGCAAGTATATGCTGCCGCTCATTCACAGCGAGTATGCGCCAAAAAGCTGGTATTTGCACACCTTACCGGTAATACCGGCTGACCTGGAACACTATGTGTTAAAGCCCTTGTTCTCCTTCGCCGGACAAGGGGTGATCATCGATGTAACGCCAGCGGATATAGACAAAATTACCGACCCGGAAAACTGGATACTGCAACACAAAGTGCAGTACGCGCCTGTAATTTACACACCCGGCGCGCCCGCCCACTGTGAGATACGGATGATGTACATCTGGCCTGATGGAAGTCCGCGCCCCATGCTGGTACACAACCTGGCCAGAATCAGCCGCGGAAAAATGATCAGCGTAGGCAGCAACAACCAGGACACATGGGTGGGTGGGAGTTGTTGCTTTTTTGAAGTACTAACTTAAACTCAAATCCTGTATACCCTTATGTTTGGAAACGTAGCCCTTAATGTTGCCATTAGCCTGATATTCATTTATCTGCTTTACAGCTTGCTGGCGTCTATTGTGCAGGAGCTGATCTCCCGTATGTTCAACCTGCGGGCCCGCCTGCTTACCAAAGCGCTGCGGCGGCTGCTGGACAATGATATGCGGAAGAGCAACCTGGGATACCTGGGCCAGTTCACTTTCTTCAGCTGGTGCTACGAACAGGTATGGAGCATTGTCTACTTCTTCCTTCCCTTTAAGAACAGTCCTTTCCTGAAGAAATTCTATGACCACCCGGGCATCAAGTCACTGGGTGAAGACAGGGCGGCCAGCCGCCCCTCCTATATCAGTCCGCAGATGTTTGTTCAGAGCCTGATGCACATACTGCGGGGCCCCAGTTTTGACGGCACCAGGGACGATGAGGCCATGCGGGTAAAACAAAACCTGGAAGGCGGACAGACACTGATAGGACCGGAAACACGTGAGCACCTGCTCAACCTCATAGAAGACGCTAAACATGAATCGGAAGCGTTCCGCCATAAGGTGGAGCAATGGTTTGATGAAGTGATGGCGCGCACCAGCGGCTGGTATAAGAAACAAACACAGGTGATCCTGATCTTTGTAGGCTTTATCATCGCCTGGCAGTTCAATGTGGATTCTATCGCAATTACACGTATACTCGCCAAAGATAAAAATGCCCGGGAACAGCTGGTGACGCTGGCCACGCAACGTTACCAGGTATATGGCCGGTATAAAGACAGTATGCAACGCAAAATGGTGATCCGCGAAGATACCATTGCCGCAGGCGACACCATGATCATCCGGACAGACACGGTGTACCAGGCTTCCATACCAGACCAGGAAATGGATAGCCTGTACCGCAGCCTTTCCAGCGATGCAGCAGAAGTACAGAACATACTGGGCATCAGCAGGGGCAGCTGCGGATACGATACGGATACCGCCCTGGCGCAGCTGCGTGCAAGGATGGATACCGTAGCAGGCAGATTGCTGTCGCCTGCCGAACAGCAGAAATACCGGCAGGCCATGGAAGCAGTAGCCAAACGGAAAGTAGGCTGCTATACCCATCCCTATCAGCAGAACGGCTGGCTGGTGTTTGTGGGATGGCTCATCACCGCCCTGGCGCTGTCTTTGGGAGCGCCGTTCTGGTTTGATCTGCTGAACAAGGTGGTGCAGATCCGGACAACAGGGCCGCAGATACAGTCGTCACAGGCAGCGAAACCGAAAAAGTAAAATCCCTACATATGCAACGCACAAATTTCTCTTCCGGCGCTCCCTGGGAGAACAAAGTGGGCTATTCAAGGGCCGTAAGGGTGGGCAACGTTATCGAAGTGTCCGGAACGGTGGCTGCCGATGGTGAGAAGGTAGTGGCCGTCGGCCATGCCTACGAGCAGACCAAATATATACTGGCGCGCATAGAAGCGGTGCTGGTGGCCGCGGGCGCCAGTCTGCACGATGTGGTTCGCACGCGCATGTATGTAACAGATATTTCCCGCTGGGAAGAGATCGGCCGGGCCCATGGAGAGTTTTTTCAGAGCATTAAACCGGCTACTACAATGGTGGAGGTAAGCAAACTGATAGACGACAGGTACCTGGTAGAAATTGAGGCAACAGCGGTGATCAACGCTTAAGAGCTTGCGTGTTTACACGTTTTAAAAGTTTGAGCGTTTGACAATTTGAAAGTGCCCGGAACAGGCTGGCGGCCTTCAAACCATCAAACGCTCAAACTATTTAACTTTCTTTATCTTCCGAACTTTTCTTCCCATTTCAGCATTCCGCCAACGAGGTTCTTCACGTTCTGAAAGCCCATTGTTTCGAGGATCATAGCGGCTTGTCCGCTACGGTTACCGCTGCGGCAGTATACGATCACTTCCTTGTCTTTCAGGTCTTCCAGTTCGTCTACCTGCATTGCCTGTATCTGTCCGAGGGGAACGAGGGTACCCCCGATGTTGAAATCTGCGTGTTCATGAGGCTCGCGCACATCCACAATATTCAGTTGTTCCCCGTTGTCCAGGCGCTGTTTCAGTTCTTCAGATGTTATATTTTCCATATTTATCAAAAATTTGACAGTAAATCGATCTGCCAAGTTATGAATTATTCACGAGTTGTATCGCCCTTGGGAACACGTGCGGTGTCTTTCACCGGCTTTACGGGCCCCAGCCAGATGTCGATACTTTCACCGGCGCGCACCAGGTTGAGGTCACCCAGGCTGTTGCGGCGGGCGGGCACCTGTTTGGTCACGAAGGCGTTGGCCGTATCGGTTACCCCGGCGTCTATGAGGGCGGTACCCAGGATCAGGTTGCTGGCATTCAGTATTTCGCGCGCTTCCAGGTAGGTAAGGCCTACCAGGTCGGGTACGGGATTTTCAATGCTGCCGGTACCGCTGCTGAGCACCAGGGTAATGTTGCTCCCTTCGGGGATCATTTTACCGGGCTTGATGGTCTTGCCGTTCAGCAGCTGCTGTAATACGGTATTGGTGGCAAAATCGGGTTTATAGATGGTGTCGCCCACATTCAGACGGCGGCTGTGCAGTGTCATTTCGGCGCTGCGGAAGGTAAGGCCTTCCAGGTCGGGCATGGCCACCATGGGTGGTACGACCTTATTAATAGTAAGATAGATGGTGCGTCCTACCTTTACCTGTGCGCCGGTTTCGGGTTGTTGTTCCCAAACGGTCAGCGGTTTCAGGGAGTCTATGTATATAGAGTCGCGCACGTCTGCTTCAAAACCGGCTTTCTCCAGCAGCAGGATCGCTTCCCTTACGTTCTTGTGGCGTACATCCGGCACTGTTAATATTTCGTTGTGGCGGGTAATCACGCCCAGCAAAGCAAAGAACAGGATCCCGGTTACCACCAGCAGGCCCAGTGCCAGTAAAAGGTTAAATCTGAAAGAACGTTTGGTAATAGATTCAAACACGTTGGTTACTTGGTTTTTTATGAAAAGATAAAAAAAGCATGCGGCAGCTGGCAGCCAGCAGCTAAAAGCTAACCGCTATTAATCAGCGCCTCATGCATTCTTCAATTAACATGCCGTAAAACTCCTGCAGGGTTCTGCCGGAGGCCCGAACCTGCTGCGGCACCAGGCTGTTCTCAGACTGGCCGGGCATGGTGTTCACTTCCAGGAACCAAAGCTTGCCGGTAGCTACTTCCCAGATGAAATCTATGCGGACAATGCCCCTGCAATTCAGTTTGTTATAGAGTATGGAAGCTGTCTCCTGTACCCTTTTTGTTATTTCAGCGGGCACCTGCGCAGGGGTAATTTCCTGCGAAACACCCGGTGTATATTTTGCTTCGTAGTCAAAGAATTCCTTGCTGCTGATCACTTCCGTGATAGGCAGTACGGTGATCTCGCCATTTACCTTGAACAGTCCCATGGTGAGCTCACGGCCTTTGATGAACTCTTCTATCAGCACCTGGCTGTCTTCCTTGAAAGCTTTTTCGATCGCTGCAGGCAGCTCTTCCGCAGCAGACACTTTAGACATACCGATGCTGCTGCCGCCTTCCGCCGGTTTTACAAATACCGGCAACCGGAGCTGCTGCAGGATGGCCGCCGCGTCATAGGGCTGATCCCGGAACACATGCACTGATTTTGATACATTCACCACATCCAGTGCGGCTACGATCTTATTGCAATAACTTTTGTTAAAGGTGAGGGCAGATGTGACCATGCCACAGCTGGTGTAAGGAATGTCCAGCATTTCAAAATAACCCTGCAGGCGGCCATCTTCACCAGGCGTACCGTGGATGCCGATGAACACTGCATCAAAGCGGATCTTATTGCCGTTAAGGGTCAGCGTAAAATCGTTCTTGTCCACTTCCACGGCGGTGCCGTCAGGCGCGGTGTAGGTCCACCCCTCGCGGGTGATCACGATCTTATATACATTATACCTGCTTTTATCCAGCTGCTGTTCGATCACGGCCGCGCTCTGCACGGATATCACGTATTCGCCGGAATATCCGCCGGCCACCAGTGCAATATTCTTATTCATGTGTTCCTTCGGAATTAAGCGTTTGAAGGTTTGAAGCTGTCCCAAACCGGCTGGCGGCCGATAAACTTTCAAACGCGCAAACGTTCAGACTTTAAACAATTATCTTATAAGCGGGTAAAGATAAAAGAAAAAACCTTTATTTCCCCAAACCTTCATTGCCGGTGTCCAGTACGAATCTCCAGTTACCGGCGGCATCCTTTTTCCAGACGGTAAGGTAAGTGCCCCGGGTAGTTGTGTCTTTAGAGGTAAAGGTATAGATGCCGTAGGTATAGGCCAGCTCCCCGGAGGCAGCCACACTGGCAAAACCGGGCTCCCAGGTAAGGGTCACGCCGGTATCGTTCATGGACTCTATGTAGCGGAAAGCCACCTGCCCCTTCATAGGCGGGTTATTGGCGCGCAGCAGCACCGCGGTGCTGTCTGCATACGCCAGGAAGGCGTAGCGGAAGCCTTTTTTGCGGGACAGGTCAGAAAAATCGGTATCAGCCTTTAGTACGGCCTCACGGGCTGCCTTGCTGTCTGTTTCGTGCACGGTGGGTGCATTACAGGCCGCAGCCCCGAACAGTAATATCCATAACGCCGGAAAATAACGTCGCATCTCTCCTGGGATTTTTCATAAAATAAAAAAGAAAAAGTAAAAAAGGAAAAAAGGCGCGGAATGGCCGCACCTTTTTTCCTTTTTTACTTTTTTCTTTAACTATTTCCTTATCAGATATGTAATTTCTCTTTCTTGGCCAGGAGCTCGTCTACGGTTTCCTGGTACATTTCGTCCGGTACACAGCAATCTACCGGGCATACAGCGGCGCATTGCGGCTCTTCATGAAATCCCTGGCACTCCGTACATTTATTGGGAACTATATAATAAGTATCTACGCTGATAGGGGCATTTGCCTGGTCTGCGTCAATAGTGGCGCCGTCCATAAGCGTGTAGGAGCCCTTTACAGTGGTGCCATCTGCAATTCGCCATTCCACACCACCCTCATAAATAGCATTGTTAGGGCACTCCGGTTCGCACGCTCCACAGTTAATACACTCATCTGTTATCTTAATTGCCATAGTATAAACTTTTTGTTTAAGTGGTAAGCCATTAATTTTGTTAACAAAAATAGAATTTCCGGAATTAAAAAGTTTAAATATTTCTTATCCTTTCATGAACAATACAGAAAAAGTCGCTGCCCTGGTACGTTTACGCCAATACCTGACAAGTGATGAGCCGGCGTTGCAAAATGTAAAAGAGCAGGCTTTCCAGGCCAACGGGTGGTTTACCCCGGCATCTATAGACATGGCTATCCAAAATATCTGCCAATATTTCCTGGATGAGGCCCTCCTCTCCCGCTGGATGGAGGCCTATCCCCTGCTGGGGACGAAAACGCCCCGTACCGTGGGTATTGTGGCCGCCGGGAATATTCCCCTGGTAAGCTTTCACGACTGGCTCTGCGGTTTTGTCAGCGGCCACCAGGTAAAGCTGAAGCTGTCTTCCAAAGATTCCGTACTGATGACCCATGTGCTGGAAAAGATAGCGGAATGGTACCCTGCTTACGCCACACAGACCCTTCCCAGCGAGATGCTGAAGGATTGCGATGCCTACATTGCCACCGGCAGCAATAATTCTGCCCGCTATTTTGAATACTACTTTTCAAAATTCCCGCATATTATCCGCCGCAACCGTACCTCTGCCGCCCTGTTAACCGGTCGCGAAACGGAGGCTGAGCTGCAGGCCCTCGCAGATGATGTGATGCTTTATTTTGGCCTGGGCTGCCGGAATGTAACCAAAGTGTTTGTACCGCTGGGCTATGATTTTTCACCGCTGCTGAAGGCACTTGAAAAGTATGATCACCTGACTGGACCATCACAAATACAAGAACAATTACGATTATAACCTGGCGCTGCTGCTGCTGAACAATAGCGCCTATCTTACCAATGGCAGCGTGCTGCTGCAGGAATCCACCTCTCTCTTCTCTCCTATCAGCGTGCTGCACTACGGCTACTACGAAGACGCCACCGTACAGGCGGCATCACTGCTGGCGGATGAAGACCTGCAATGCCTGGTGGGACACGACTTTACACCTTTCGGACAGGCCCAGCAACCCTCCCTCACGGACTATGCGGACGGAGTTGATACACTGGCGTTCCTGGAGAAATTGTAACCGTTTGAAGGTTTGAGGGTTTGAAAGTTTGAGGCGGTCCCGAACACACGGGCGGCTAGCAAACTGTCAAACGCTCCAACCTTTAAACTAACATTCTGTCTGTTTGCGTTGTTATTCTGACAGGGCAGATATGCGGAGTTTAACTATTTATTTATATTTCATATAAAAAACTGTTAAAGTGAAAGGGCCCCAATGGCACTGATGGCGCAGGAGGCTTAAATTTGTATTCGAGGCATATAAATTGATAGCTTATCAGTAGAATCAACCTCAATTAACTTTAAACTTTCAGAAATATGAAATTTCGACAAATTGCTGCGACTGTGCTAATTAGTGCGGCGACTGCTTTTGCCAGCATATTTGTTTACAGCAAATATTTTCAAACCCGGCAGGCAGGCCCCTATCAGAACGGATCGAATAACATCCCTGTAAACTATGCCAGCTACATGCCTGGTACAGAAACCAGGAGCCTTACTCCTCCAACAGACTTTACCCAGGCGGCTAAAATAGCATTACCCGGTGTGGTACATATCAAAACAAAGATCAACCCACGCCAGGTTACCAATAACCTGCAGAGAAGAAGATCTATCCTGCAGGACCTCTTTGGCGACGATTTCTTTGGAGATGAGTTCCAGGGAGAAGGCGGCGGACGCCGTTATTATATACCCGGCCAGATGGCTTCCGGTTCAGGTGTGCTGATCTCCGACGATGGCTACATTGTGACCAATAATCACGTGGTAGACCAGGCAGACGAGATAAACGTTACCCTGAATAACAACCGCAGTTACAAAGCCAGGGTAATAGGCGTTGACCCGAATACCGACCTGGCCGTGATCAAGATCGAAGCGCGTAATCTGCCTTACCTGATCTATGGTAACTCTGATGATATTCAGGTGGGCCAATGGGTACTGGCAGTAGGCTATCCGCTGAACCTGGAGACCACCGTTACCGCCGGTATCGTGAGCGCGAAAGCTCGTACCATCGGCATCAACAAACGGAACCGCCGGAGCGCGATAGAATCTTTCATACAGACAGATGCTGCCGTAAACCAGGGTAACAGCGGCGGCGCCCTGATCAACACCTCCGGTCGAGCTGATTTGGCATTAACTCTGCCATCGCCTCTCCCACAGGAGCTTACGCCGGCTATTCCTACGCCATCCCCGTGAACCTGATGAAGAAAGTGGTGAACGACCTGATGAAGTATGGCAATGTACAGCGTGCTTACCTGGGCATCAATTATATAGATCCCAGCGGGATGTCTGAAGAAGAACTGCGCCAGCGCGGTATCAGAAGAGATATTGACGGTGTAGTGGTACAGGATGTTCCTGCCAGCGGCGCTGCAGCTGCAGCCGGTATTCACAAAGGCGATATCATCACCAAGATCAATGGTGTGTCTACGCCTTCCATCCCGGAAATGACGGAGCAGATTGCCCGTTACAAACCCGGCGACAAGATCAGCATCAGCTACCTGCGTAATGATAAGGAATATACCGTGAACAATGTGATGCTGAAAAATGAAGACGGTACTACGGATATCATTAAAGTAAGCATACTGGATAAACTGGGCGCAGACCTGGTTACCTTACAGAAAAACGATGCAGCCCGCCTGGGCATCAGGGGTGGCGTGTTTGTGAATGATGTGGGTACCGGGCTGCTGAAACGGCAGACAAACATGAAAGCCGGTTTTGTGATACTGAAGGCCGGCGGACAACCAGTTGCTTCCGTAGACGATCTCAAGAAAGTATTGCAGAAACAGAGCAAGGTGCAGCTGGAAGGTGTATATCCTGATTACACAGGGGTGTACTACTACAATGTGGACCTGAATGGCGGAAACAGTGAAGAGTTTTAAGTGAGCTGTTAGCTGCTGGCTTTTAGCTGAAGCGGAGACAGGAAAAGGTTTTTTATAGGTTTTATAGGTTAGGGAAAGTCCTGGTTCAGACCAGGGCTTTTTTTTGTTCGTCACAAACCTCAAACTTACACTAAAGGTTAATCACCCCTTTCAGTTGTGCGAAAAACTCATCTTTCTTACGGGAAGAGATAGGAATATTTTTCTGATCGCTCATTACCACGGCGGTACCAAGACCTTTGATGATCTTGACGATGTGGTGAATGTTGATGAGGAATGATTTGTGTACGCGGTAAAATCCCTTGTCGGATAACATTTCCTCGTATTCCTTCAGCGATTTGGAGATCAGGTGGGATACGTTGTTGATCAGCTGGATCTTGGTATAGCTGTCAAATGCCTCACAATAGATAATGTCTTTCAGGTCTATCACATTATAGCCGTCGTTCACGGGGATCACTATCTTGGAGAAGGCGTTATCATTGTTCTTTACGTAATCTTTCAGGATGGAGGCCAGTTCGTTGAGGCGTCCCTTCTTGCTCTTCTTCACTTTTTCCAGGGCGTCTTCCACCTCGCTCACCTTGATAGGTTTGAGGAGGTAGTCCAGCGCGGCAAACTTGATGGCCTGCAGGGCATACTCCTGGAATGCGGTAATAAAGATCACCTCAAAGTTGAGGACCGGGAACATTTCAAGTAACTGGAAGCCGTTGTGAGGAGGCATTTCAATATCAAGAAACAGCACGTCGATGGGGTTATTCTTGATCATTTCGGCAGCCTCGTGAATATTCTGAGCTTCCCCCACCACTGTAACATCCTTACAGTAATTCTCTAAAATATTTCGTAAAATATGGATGTTGCGGACTTCATCGTCTACAATCGCAGCTTTTATAATACTCATAGCATCTTAACAATGGGAATCAGAATTTCTACCAGGGTACCTTCCTTGTTGCCAAACCCAGACTTAAATTTATCAATAATTTCTAACTTTCCAACACTTCCATTAAAAGATTTTATAATCTGCAGGCGTTCCCTGATCACGCTCAGGGCTGTAGATTCATGCTTTACAAGGCGCCCTGTTTTAATGCTGTTGGAATGTTCCCAGCCTATTCCGTCATCATCTACCGAGCAATACAGGAGATCGTCTACCATTTCCAGCTTTATTTCCAGGTGACCGGCGCTGTTCTTGGGAGCCAGACCATGCTTGATCGCGTTCTCTACAATCGGTTGTATGATCATCGGCGGTATATACACCGTATAGTCTTTCAGTTCAGGCTCAATATCAAAATGATAGGTAAAGCTATGCGCAAACCTGATCTTTTCCAACTCCAGGTAGCGGGTCAGGAAGGCGGTTTCCTCTTCCAGGGAAATGTATGACTTCCTCGAATTGTTCAGCATCTGGCGCATCAGGGTGGCAAAATCTGCCAGGAAGTTGAGGGCCTGCTTTTCTTCTTTTTCCAGGATCAGGTGTTGTACTGAGTTCAGCGAATTAAAGATGAAATGCGGGTTCATCTGGTTAGTCAGCGCCTTGGCTTCCAGTTCTGCAATACGGCGGTTGTAATCCGTTTTGTTCTTCTCTGCCTGCTTGATGCGCTTCACAATATACCGCAGGATGGCCAGTATGGCCAGTAACCCGATCAGGATGAGAATGCCCCTCGCCCACCATTGCTGGTACCACTGCGGCAGGATGCCGACCGATATGGTGAGCGGCTTGCTCCATTCGCTTTTGAACTTGCGCGCACGCAGCAACAGTTTATAGCTGCCCGGCTGCAGGTCTGGAAAAGGAATGATATTACTCATGGTGGTGGTCCACCCGGATGAGGTATCGCTGGAAAAATTATACTGGTACTCTACCATGTCTGGCAGATCAAAGGCAATGGCGCCAAACTCCACCTCGAAGGAGGTTTTCCGCTTGTACAGGTGTACAAAGCTGGTAGCGGGCAGATAGGTACTGTCGCCATATCGTATAGCACTGAGGTATACGGTGGGCGGCACGGTATCTACCGGGAGATTATGATCCTTGAAATAGCAAAGGCCGTTGGAGGTAGCGATGTACAGCATGCCCTGCTGATAATATACGCCGCGGGTATCGTCAGACATCAGTCCGTCGTTGGAGGAGATATTCCGCGTGATGGTCATTTCCTTCACATCTATCACGGAAACACCGCGGTTGGTGGCAACGTACAGGCGTCCGATACCATCGTAGTAAAGCTGCTGGCAGATATCGCTGGCCAGGTTGTCTACCGTACGGAGATGTTTGAGCACGCGGTTATTGCGCATCACATAGATCCCTTGATCGCTGGTGCCCACCCAGAGGTAGCCGTCAATCAGCTTCAGGTCTTTGATGCTCTGCCGCATGGAGTCGCCTTCCCCAAAGGCCGGCCGCACCTCCTTCGTGCGGTCTGAACCGTAGTACAGGCCGCCGTTGGTACCCAGGTAAAAAGAGGTATCCGTACCTACGATGGAGGTGATAAGCGGTTCCTGCCAGTTGATCGTATATCCGTCCAGGAGGGTGATCTGGTCTTTTGACGCCACCCTTACCTTACCACCGGGAGAAACGTCTATATCCTTCAGGTTCTTTACCGGGTGCAGGATGGAGATCTTTTCGCGGCGGGTGTTAAAGGTATACAGGCCGTTATCGGCGCCCAGCAGTACTTCATCATTACGATATGGCAGTATGCTGAAGATGCTGTTACGGCCGCTGGACGTGTCCAGGGTATGCTGGCGGATGCGGTCGGCTGCTGTCGATGGTATTGAGCACACCGGCATTCTGGCCTACCAGCAGCATACCGGTATTCCTGTCCCGCATTATGCTGAAGATGGAATGCGAATACAGGCCATTGGTATTATCGCGGTAGTTGAAATAAAAGTTCTTGAAGGGGATGTTGTAAACACCGTCGCCAAAGGTGGAGATCCAGATATTACCGTCGCGGTCTTTCAGCAGGGAGGTAATATAGTGGTTGTCCAGCAGCTTGTTCATGCTTTTGGCGCCGCGGAAAAAGTCCTTTATAAAGAACAACGTCACGCTGTGTACCTATCCAGAGATTGTCGTTCTCCACGCACACCGCGGTGATCTCGTCTGTAATGCCCCAGTCGCGGCCATTGAAAAAGCAGATCACATCCTTAACGGTATAGCTGTAGAGCGAGTTGCGGGTAATGATAACGGGGTTGCCCCGGATGCGGGCCACAAAGGTCTCGTCATCCAGCGGATAGGGGGAAACAGGGAAGATTTTCTGATCCCGGTTGTTCTCGTCTTTGAAGGAGCTCAGTTGAAAGGCGGAATGCAGCGGCCTGAAAATGGTATCGTGGCGCAGGAAGTAGAAGATGTCGTACTGCTTGTTATCGAACTTGTCGTACTCCGTCCGTCCTTTTATGCTGTTATACTCAATGAGGTGATTATCGGAATTGAGGAACCAGATGTTATGGGCTTTATCCTCAAACGCATACTGCATGTAATGCCCGTGGCTGTTGAACTGCAGTGAAGAGTCGTTTTCAGCGGAGTGGATGATATAGTTCCCATAGAAGGAGGGCATACCGTTCAGGGTGAAGAACCAGAGCCGCCCTTTGGAATCGGGGGCCAGTTTGATCACGTCATTATCGGTAAGCCCATCCTTTTTGGAATAGTTCCGGAAGCGTTTGCCGTCAAACTTACTCACGCCGGTGGGCGTAGAGAACCAGATGAAACCGTCTTTATCCTGCACGGCAGTATATACGGTGGCGTTGGCAAGGCCGTCCTTCACGTTATAATTACGTGTCATGAAGCCCTGCGCCAGGGATCTGCTTCCTGTGCACAGCACCATTAATACCAGCAGTATGTAACGGGCGTTGGGCATCCGCATCAATAATAATTAATAATTAACAATGAATAATTAATAACCGGGGAAGCGATGTTCCATTCAAGCATTGATGTCACTATTGTTTAACGGTATAGAAATTTCAGTTAGTATTGCGGTTCCGCACGCTGCCCTATAATTATTCATTATTAATGCCTCATTATTAATTAATATGCCCGTGCAAACAGTACGCGCTGGGTAGAAGGTTTGCCTGTAAGGATACAGGTACCTGCTTCCTGCGGATTATTTAAAGGAATGCAACGAATGGTAGCCTTTGTGCGCTCTTTGATCGCTTCTTCCGTTTCCGTGGTACCGTCCCAGTGAGCAGAAATGAAACCGCCTTTTTCGTCCAGCAGTCTTTCAAACTCCTCAAATGTATTGGCGGGGGTGATATGCGCATCACGGTAGGCTTTGGCCTTGTTGTAAATATTCTGTTGTATCTCTTCCAGCAGGTCTTTGATGTGGGCGGCGATGTCGTCCAGCGAAAGGCTGGATTTCTCTTTGGTATCACGGCGGGCCACTTCTGCCACATTGTTCTCCAGGTCTCTTGCACCGATGGCGATACGTACGGGTACGCCTTTCATTTCGTACTCGGCAAATTTCCAACCCGGGCGGGCATTATCTGAATCGTCATATTTAACAGATACACCGGCACGTTTCAGGTCCTGCACAATCTCTGCCACTTTGGCGTCTATCTTGGCTTTCTGCTCTTCGTTCTTATAGATGGGTACGATCACTACCTGCAAAGGAGCGATACGGGGAGGCAGCACCAGGCCATCGTCGTCACTGTGGGTCATTACCAGGGCCCCGATCAGGCGGGTAGAAACACCCCAGGAGGTGGCCCATACGTATTCCAGCTTATTCTCCTTGTTAGAGAACTGCACGTCAAAAGCTTTGGCGAAGTTCTGTCCGAGGAAGTGGGAAGTACCAGCCTGCAGGGCTTTACCATCCTGCATGAGCGCTTCGATACAGTAGGTATCCACTGCGCCGGCAAACCTTTCTGCGGGAGATTTTACCCCTTTGATCACCGGCAGGGCCATATAATTTTCTGCAAAATCGGCATATACTTCCAGCATGCGGCGTGCTTCCTCTACGGCCTCTTCGGAGGTGGCGTGGGCGGTATGGCCTTCCTGCCAGAGGAACTCTGCCGTACGGAGGAAAAGGCGGGTACGCATTTCCCAGCGCACCACGTTTGCCCACTGGTTAATGAGCAGGGGCAGATCGCGGTAAGACTGGATCCAATCTTTATATGTATTCCAGATAATTGTTTCGGAGGTAGGGCGGATGATGAGCTCTTCTTCCAGTTTGGCTTCGGGATCTACTACCACGCCGCCGCCGTTGGGATCGTTCTTCAGGCGGTAGTGGGTCACCACGGCGCACTCTTTGGCAAAGCCTTCCACGTGGTCGGCCTCACGGCTCAGGAAACTTTTGGGAATGAAGAGCGGGAAATAGGCGTTCTGGTGACCGGTTTCCTTAAACATTTTATCGAGTACGTCGCGCATACCTTCCCATAAGGCAAAACCATAAGGTTTTATCACCATACATCCTTTTACAGGCGAATAATCTGCTAAACCACCTTTCAGCACGAGGTCGTTATACCATTGTGAATAGTCTACTGAACGGGCCGTAATCTCTTTACTCATAGTACTTTTAATGTTGCCGCCGCTACAGTGGCTGCTTTGGGGGCGCCACCCGCCTTTGGCTTAATTTTTGCTGTAATATTAAAAGGAAAAATCTTACAAACCTACATGAAAATCAGAAAGACACAAACTGTTTTGTTAAAATCACCGGCTGTTTTTGTTAAGTTCTGTTAAGTATTGTTAAAGTAGTGAGGATACAGCCAGCACTGTAACAATCCACTTCAATTAAGCGTTAAAACATTTATATTTACATTCAATCAGAATAGCGTAAATTTACTATATAAAAGGACCCGATTAAATCACAACCAGATGAAATCCATATTATATACAGCGGCCGGGGCTTTACTCATACTGAGTAGCTGTTCTACCGCGTACAAATCCGCCCGTACGCCGGATGATGTATATTACTCCCCGCGGACGGAGCGCACCTATGCCTCATCAAACAACAACCAGGGCCAGAATCAGCGCAGTGTAGCTGCTGCAGACGAGGAGGAAGGCACCTATGTGACCTATGAGGATGAAGAACAGGGGGATTATGCAAAGCGTATTGACCGCTTCAGGAACAACTACAGCGGTTCTTACTATGATGATGGTTCACCCAACATATACGTGAATAATTACTACGGCGGTGGTTTTGGTTACAGCCCGTACAGCTACTGGGGTGGCGGTTGGGGAGGATATCCCTTCTACCGTTCCGGTCTGAGCATCAGTCTTGGTTTAGGCTGGGGCTGGGGTGGCTACTACAGCCCCTGGTATAGCCCGTACAGCTTTTACAGCCCGTGGTACAGCCCCTGGGGTTACCCGCACTACTATGGAGGCGGCTGGGCTTATGGCGGCGGCTACTACGGCCACTACTACCCGGGCGGCTACTATGCAGCACCGAGCCGCGGTTACCGCAGCAGGACCGGCTTTGGCGGTTCCAGCGGTTATACCAACAGCAGCCCGCGACCTTCCGGTACAACCGGCAATACCAGCGACTACAGGCCCAGAAGGATCTTCCGGGATAACAACAGCGGTGGCATCAACAACGGCAGCGGCAATAACCGCGGTACCTATACCCCCAGAAGGGTATTCCGTTCCGCTCCGAGCGAAACGCCGACTGTACGTCCCAATGGCGGCAGCAACAACAATGGCGGCAGCTACGCTCCCAGGAGGATATTCCGTTCCGCTCCGAGCGAGAACAGGAGCGCTCCTGCTCCTCAGCGTAGTACTCCTCAGCGTACTTTCAGCGCCCCGTCCTACTCTCCTCCTTCCAATAGCGGCGGTTCATCCGGCGGCGGTGGAGGCAGAAGCTTCCGGACCAGAAACTAAACTGCGTATTCTTTACGTTATAAAGAAAATACCCTGGCATCAACACCAGGGTATTTTTATAATCCATGCTATTCTTAAACCTCTAAAAGATGATCAGAAAGATTGTATTGACCATTGTAACGACAGGAATCTGTTACACGCTGAATGCCCAAACCATTTCAGACGCATTACGGTATAGCTCCACCGGCCTTAGCGGCTCGTCCAGGGTGCAGGCCGTAGGTGGCGCTGCCGGTGCACTGGGTGGCGATTACAGCTCCATGTTCGTTAACCCGGCCGGCGTTGCTTTCTTCAAGACAAGCGAAGCCGCTTTTTCCCTCGGTTTCCAGAATGCTTCTGCAGACGGTACTTACCTGGGTTCCAAAGGCAGCGATAACCGTGGCAACCTGTATATCAACAGTGCCGCGTTTATATTTGGCGGTGCCAAGAAGAACCCGAACAGTAAATGGGAGAACTGGTCTGTAGGCCTGGGCTTTAACCGCACGGCCAGCTACAACGAAACCATTTATTACAGGGGCGTGAACAGGAATTCCTCCTTTGCCGATAACTGGCTGATAGATCTGACGAACAAACAAATCACAGATCCCAATGTGCTGAGCTCCGACCCGCAGTATGCACACGGCGCTGATCTGGCTTATGCCACCGGGCTGATAGACCAGGAAGTGGACCAGAACAACCAGCCTACCGGCGTATGGTGGGCCCCGATACCTGTTGCCTCCGGCATTACACAGGAAAACTTCTTTACCAGCAAAGGGAACAACAGTGAGCTGAACCTGTCTTTCGGCGGTAACTATAGCGACCAGTTCTACATTGGCGGCAGCCTGAATGTGCCCACCTTCCGTTATGAGCACAGCAGGAGCTTCCGGGAAACCAATACTTCAGACGCTACTGCGCAGCTGAACTACTATGAAGTAACGGAAGACCTGAAAACAGACGGGGTAGGTTTCAATACCCGCATCGGTTTGATCTACCGTCCGGTGGTGCCGTTAAGACTGGGTGTGACATTCGTGTCTCCTACCTGGGCTACGTTCAATGATTCCTATGTTACCAGCATGGTAACGGATACCAAAGACCTCGGTCACAATACGGCTAATTCAACAGAAACCAACAACGGTTATGCAGATGAGTCCAAGTACAATGTAACCACTCCGCTGAAGGGCATAGCCAGCGCCAGCTGGATATTCCGTCCCGCAGGCGGCGACCCGGCCAAACCTTCCGGCTTTATTTCCGTAGACTATGAGTATACTGATTTTGCAGCCATGAAAATAAAGATGAAGAACGGCGGCACGTCAGACGCTACTGAGTCTGCAGAAAAGAACAGGGCCATAGATGAAACTTACAAGGCAGTGTCTAATGTAAGGGTTGGTGGTGAACTGAAGCTGGATGTATTTGCAATCCGTGCGGGCTTTGCCTATTATGGCAACCCTTACAGGATCTCCGGACTGGATGGCTCCCGTAAGTTCTATACCGGTGGCGTTGGATACCGTAATAAAGGATTGTACCTGGATCTGGCGCTGGTCTATAATACGGCTACCCGGCAGGATCAGCCGTATACGGTAATGAATAATAACGCAGGAGTTACGTCTCCAGCTCCTGCGCAGATTGATAGTAAGATTGTAAATGTAACGGCAACCTTAGGGTTTAAGTTTTAATTTTAAAACGGGTCTTCATATCCGTCATTACGAGGTATGAAGACCCGTTTACTGTTTGGTACAATCCTATCCTATCTCATCGCGTAAATACCCCAGCACCTCCTCCCCTTCTGCTGCATCGATCCAATGAAATTCCTTGTCTTTACGAAACCAGGTAAGCTGGCGTTTAGCGTATTGGCGGGTATGTGTTTTAATAAGGTCTATGGCCTGTTCCAAAGAGGTCTTACCATCGAGGTAATCAAAGATCTCCTGGTAGCCTACGGTTTGCAGGGCGTTATGATGGCGGTAGGGTAATACGCTTTTCACTTCCTCCAGCAGGCCTGCAGCCATCATCTGGTCTACCCGGTGGTGGATGTTGCGATGCAACAGTTCTTTAGGCCGTGTAACGCCTATTTTAATAATGCGGAAATCCCTGGGGGTACGGTTGGCAGTGCGGAAAGTGGTAATAGAGCGGCCGGTGGCTTCCAGTACTTCCAGCGCGCGGATCAGGCGCTGCGGGTTCTGTGTTTCGGCTATGGCATAGAAGCCGGGATCCCGCTGCTGCAGCTCCTGTTGCAGCCAGGCTAATCCCTCCTTTTCATATTGTTTATTGATGGCTTCGCGGATGCCGGGAGCGATAGCCGGCATATCGTCAATGCCCTCACAAAAAGCTTTGATGTAAAGGCCAGTGCCACCACACATAACGGCAACAGGCGTTTTTTGAAAGATCTCCTGTGCATATTGCAGGGCCAGCTTTTCAAAAAGGCCTGCGTTCACTTCTTCCTGTATGGAGTGGGAATCAATAAAATAATGCGGAACGGCCTGCAGCTCCTGCGGGGAAGGTTTGGCAGTGCCGATGCTCAGCTCGCGGTAACACTGACGGCTATCCGCGGATATGATGGCTGTGTCAAAGGCCTTTGCCACCTGTATTGCCAGTGCAGTTTTGCCGGCGGCAGTGGGGCCGGCTATAACAATGATAGTGTGCTGCAAAAATTGTAAACCGTTTGAAAGTTTAAAAGTTTGAAGGCTTGAACGTTTGAAGGTGTCCTGAACAGGCTGGCGATCTTCAAACTTTCAAACCTTCAAACTTTCAAACTGTATTAATATAGGTTCTCGTCGTCTGATCCTGTTTCTTCCCCTTCGTCGCCTGCGCTTTCCTCATCCTCCTCTCCTTCTTCGCTGAAGCCGTCTTCGCTCATGCCTTCCTTATTCAGGTCGTATTTCTCTTCCATCTCTACCAGCTTATCGCCAATGAGGCCTTTGGTGCCGTACTGGCTGGGGGCCAGTCCTTCTTTACGTACGCAGTAGGGATAGGCCAGCTTGGCGTTTTCATCCTTGCTGATACCGATCAGCTCTACCAGGAAGGTCCAGCTTTTGGCAAAGTCATACAGGTAAATGAACTTCTGGTTGGGATCTTTTACCGCTGCGGCAATAGGGGTTTCTGCCATGAGCAGGGGCTCTGCTTTACGGGGAATGGAATCCTTTTCGAGTATGATCTCCCGGCCGCGTTGCCAGTTGTCATTACTACGAAAGAACGTGGCTTTATGTTTATTGTCGAACTCAAATGCCTGCAATATGGATTGGTGAAACTGTAAAAAGGTTTGATTAGGCTTTATGGCTATATCCCTGTATACACTTTCATCTTCTTCCCAGTAAACTCTGAATTTCAATACCGGCATGACAAATATATGTTATAGGTTTTAGTAATGTTTGATATAATGATGGTTTTTACCGTGCAAAAATGGTGCTGAACAAGTGCTTAGGCCGCATAAATTTACCATTTTTATTTAACAGGGCTCAGGTTCATTGTACGGGCCTTTTCGAGCATGAAAGCGTAAGCGGCTTCGTAGGTATTGGCGATCTCGCCGTCCAGTATTGCCTCCCGGATGGCATTCTTCAGATCGCCTACCTGTTTGCAGGGCGGCAGGCCGAATGTATCCATGATCACTTCGCCGGTTACGGGCGGCTGCCAGTTGCGGATACGGTCGCTTTCCTCTACCTCCTTCAGTCGTTCCCGTACCAGTTCAAAGTTCTCCAGGTAGCGCTTTACTTTCGCTTTATTCTTTGAGGTGATGTCGGCTTCGCAGAGCATCATCAGTGAATCGATATCATCGCCGGCATCAAAAAGGAGCCGCCGTATAGCCGAATCCGTGATGTTCTCCTTGGTTAGGCTGATAGGGCGCAGGTGCAGCTCCACCAGCTTTTTCACCAGGCGCATTTTTTCATGCTGCGGCAGTTTGAGCCGTGCAAAAATGCGGGGCACCATCTTCCCTCCTACAGCATCGTGGCCGTGGAAGGTCCACCCGTGGGCGGGCTCAAAGCGTTTGGTGGCCGGTTTGCCGATGTCGTGCAGCAGGGCCGCCCATCGCAGCCAGAGGTCTTTGGTATGGCGGGAGATATTGTCTATCACCTGCAGGGTATGATAAAAATTATCTTTATGGCCTTTGCCGTCCACCATTTCAACCCCTACCAGGTCTACCATCTGCGGGAAGATGATCTTCAGCAATCCGGCTTTATACAGCAGATCCAGGCCTACGGATGGTTTGTGCGACAGCATGATCTTGTTCAGCTCATCGGTGATCCGTTCCTGTGATACGATCTTTATACGCTGGGCGTTCTGCTGTATTGCTTCGAAAGTGGGCGGATAGATGGTAAACTGCAGCTGCGAGGCAAAGCGGATGGCCCGCATCATCCGCAGGGGATCATCGCTGAAAGTCTGCGCAGGCTCCAGCGGCGTGCGTATCAGCTGTTTGTCCAGGTCTTCCAGTCCGTTGAAAGGGTCTACCAGTTTACCATAATCATCCTCATTGAGGCTGATGGCCATGGCGTTGATCGTAAAATCGCGGCGCAGCTGATCATCTTCCAGGGTACCCGCCTGAACTTCCGGGTTACGGGAGTGGTCGCGGTAGCTTTCCTTGCGGGCGCCTACAAACTCTATCTCAAGATCGTTCCATTTAATCTGCGCGGTGCCGTAGGTTTTGAAGAAGGCTACAGAAACGTTATCGCCCAATATGGCGGCCACCTTATGCGCCAGGCTGATGCCATCGCCCACGCACACCACGTCCATGTCTTTGGTTCTGCGGTTCAGCAGCTTATCACGTACAAAGCCTCCGATCAGGTAGCAGGGTACGCCCAGTTCATGGGCAGCCGTAGCTATCTGTTCTAACACTTTCCGTTCCTGCAGCGTACAGGGAATGTCTATAGGCTTCCTACTGATCATATAATGAAAAGATATAAAAAGCGCAAAAGTATTTTAATAATTAATAATTAAGAATTAATAATGAATAATAAGTAGCAAGTGCGTCATTATTAAGCATTTGCGACCTCTTATTCGCGGATCACCTGGATGTCGCCATTGGTGAGGATCCGGATGATACGGGAGGGCTGTGCTGCCGTGGTATCCTGCTGGCGGTATTGCACCACATAGTTCACGCCATTTTTTATTTCAGGACTGATGTCTGCAAAGGTGGCAGGCGATGGTTGTCCGCTGATATTGGCAGAGGTAGACACCAGCGGTTTGCGCAGGCGTTTTACCAGGTGACGGCAGAAGGTATCATGCACAATACGGATGGCCACGCTGCCGTCCTGGCTTACCACGCTGGGGGCCAGTCCGAGGGCGCCGTCATAGATCACGGTAGTGGGACGGTCTGTCTTTTCCAGGATGTCTGCAATATTAGGATGCGGGTGGGCCACATACTTCAGCAGATCCCTCACATCGGCCAGCAGCACCACCAGGCTTTTACGCTCTTCCCGTTGTTTCAGTGCGAACACCTCTTTTACGGCATCCTCGTTGGTAGCATCGCAGCCAATACCCCAGATGGTGTCTGTGGGATAGAGGATGAGGCCTCCGGCATTCAGTACCCGCAAACTGGCGGTGATATCGTTCTCAAAATCAGTCATGTTTCAAACTGTTATAAACTTCCATCATTGCTGCCGCACATTTGTCCGGTGTGAACCGGTGGGCATGGGCCCAGCCTTTTTCTTTCATATCCTGCGCCAGGGCGGTGTTTTCTACCACCTGGCGGATCGCATGGGCGATGGAGGCAGGATCCAGCGGATCGGTGTATAGTGCGGCATCACCGGCGGTTTCTGCAAAGCAGGACCCGCGGGAGGTGATCACAGGCGTACGGCTCCACAATGCTTCGAGGATGGGTATACCAAAACCTTCAAAGGTGGAGGGATATAAAAATGCGCTGGCCCCCTGGTACAGCAATGGCAGCTCCGCATGAGGCAACCTGCGTTGTTCGTTCAGCCATATTACCTGCTGTTCCAGACCGTGTGCAGCAATAAACGCCTTGACCTTTTTCTTGTAGGCTTTACCATCGCCCAATACCACCAGCGGCAGATCTGCCTGGCCCTTTAATATATGCAGGGCTTTTACAAGGCCCAGCAGGTTCTTGCGTTCTATCACAGAGCCTACATACAACAGGTAGTTTTGCGGCAGCTGGTATTGCTGCCGTAATGCCTGCAACTGTTCCGGGGTATGCGGAACGGCGAATGCGGGATCGCAGCTCTGGTACACCACTGCAATTTTGTCCGGATCAGTCTGATAATAGGTGATAAGGTCTTCGCGGGTTTGCTGGCTGATAGCCACAACTTTGCCGGCATAACGGCAGGCATATTTTGCCTTGCGGCGATAGGTCTGCACATCTATCGGGTTATACTGGCCCGGATAGCGTTCAAAGATGAGATCGTGCATGGTGACCACGCTTTTAACGCCGCTGCGGTGGATGCCAAAGGGTATTTCATGGCTCAGGCCGTGGTAGAGGTCAATCCCCTGCCGCAGCAGATCGCTTACCACGTATTTGCTGCGCCAGGCGCCCCGGAAAAAGCGGTGTAAAGGCCGCTGCGGCAGCACTACCTCCATACCCGCATAGGGAGCGGTATTGAAGCGTCCCGTTTTTTTCGGTGCGAACAGGAAGTAATGATGTTCCGGGAAATGAACGGCCAGGGCGCTGATCAGGGAACGGCTGTAGTTTCCCAAACCCGTGGTATTCTGAAAAGCCCGTTTGGCATCGAAGGCGATGTTCAAAGTGTGTAATTTTGATACTATAGGAGGGCAAAGTAAAGAAAAAATGCGCGGATCCGCCAGCGAACAGATGCGGATATCCAAATACGTTAGCGGAAAGGACCGAATAAACGCTTCCAAAATCCCCCCCGGCGAGTATATTTGCAAAAAATTAACAACAATGGAACTAAAAGAGCAAATTCAGACCGTTTGGAACGATCGTAACCTGCTGGAGGAAACTACCTATACAGACGCGATACGGACGGTAATAGAAGCGGTAGACAAAGGTAAATTAAGAGTAGCGGAGCCCACCGCCGACGGATGGCAGGTGAACGAGTGGGTGAAGCAGGCCATACTCCTTTACTTTTGTATACAGCCGATGGAGACCATGAACCTGGCCCCCTTTGAGTTCTATGATAAAATGAAGCTGAAAAGCAACTATAAAGACCTGGGTGTACGCGTAGTACCGCATGCTATTGCCCGTTACGGTGCATACATCGCCAAAGGCGCTATCCTGATGCCCTCTTATGTGAATATCGGCGCCTATGTAGGCGAAGGCACCATGGTGGATACCTGGGCTACCGTTGGCTCCTGCGCGCAGATCGGCAAACAGGTGCACCTGAGCGGCGGCGTAGGCATCGGCGGCGTACTGGAACCGCTGCAAGCCAGCCCGGTGATCATCGAAGACGGCTGCTTCATCGGCTCCCGCTGTATCGTGGTGGAAGGCGTACGGGTAGAAAAAGAGGCTGTACTGGGCGCTAACGTGGTGCTTACCCAATCCACCAAGATCATTGATGTAAGTGGCAGCGAGCCGAAAGAATACAAAGGTGTTGTACCCGCCCGCAGTGTGGTAATTCCAGGCACTTACACCAAGAAATTCCCTGCAGGCGAATACCAGGTTTCCTGTGCGCTGATCATTGGCCAGCGTAAGGCTTCTACCGATCTTAAGACAAGCCTGAATGATACTTTAAGGGAATTCAGCGTAGCGGTGTGATGATTTTTCTATTTTTTTGCGAAAGAAAAATTTGCATAAAATAAAAAGTTACATACCTTTGCAATCCCTTAACACGGTTGCCCAGATGGCGAAATTGGTAGACGCACTGTGTTCAGGTCGCAGCGCTCGCAAGGGCGTGCTGGTTCGAATCCAGTTCTGGGCACTGAAAAGGCTTGAAATAATTTTCAAGCCTTTTTTATTTTGGGTTAGTCTGTTTTTTCGGATCAAGTTAAATTTCTGGGGGATTTAAGTTTTCATGCATAAATTTTAGATAGCCTAAACAGAAAGAATTCCACATCTCTTACGCCTCTCATCGCGTTCCCAAATGCTTATAATGGCCGTTATCAAAAGGACTGGTAGGGTTGCTACTTTCATCCTCTGACATAACCTCCTCTACTTTAGTTACTGCCCGTAGAACCTGCGTAAGTACCTTACCGAGCTGTCGTTTGGCCTTATTCTTTTTTCCGAATTGCCGCGCTGTCTGCAACCCTTATGAAACGCGTGAGCGCATTCATTTCTTCACAAACTTCACGCTGCTATGATCATGGTCAAAACCCATGCCTTCATCCTTAGTAAATTCCCATTTATTGTACAATTTCCTTTTTATCCGTGTCTGTGGGCTCAATTGAGGGAAACGCTGCATGTCAAGTGCGTTGAGGTAACTTAGCTGAGGATCTGGTACTGTACCGGGAACGATGACTTTTTTAACCGTTCCTGATTCAAAAAAAACCTTATTTTTATCCAATGTGATTGTCTATAATACTGCTTACACAAGCTCAACCCTCAAATAATGAAATCCCGGTCAGATAAAAATCCTGTGCCTAAAAGCAATGCTGCCGCCAACAAGCCGGCCGAACCACAGCCAGCCGTCAACAGTTCCTCGATCCTTGCACAACACCAGCTGCAGGAAGTCGTTAATAACAGTCCGCAGGTAAAGCAACTGAAAATACTGCAGGCCATGGCCAACCGGCATGCTTCCGGCAAAACACCGTCTGTACCCAGGGAGAGCTGGCATGTTGTACAACGGAAAGCGCGCAACGTAAACGAGGTAACCGATGCGGTAGTGCAGCATATTTCAGGCGGCCTTGCAAAAAGCAGTTATTTTCAGCCGGCCAACGGTGCAAATAAGCGGCCGCATTTAAATCCGGGCGCGGGCACGGTACAACGCGCTACGCTGCAGATACCCACAGTAGACTATGACCCTAAGCACGACATTAAATATGATTTTGACGTTGATCAGGAAAAGACAACGGCCATATTAACTGAGGCCAACAAAATTGCAAACACCGCCCTAAAAAAAATATACAAGCAGCCCGTTACCAATACATTTAATGCATTAAGCAACGACGCCGGAAAACAGATCATTTCCGCAGACGTGCCAACACTTGCCGCAGATGTAGCTGCTGATGTACTTGGCAGGTATAACATCGAAAACCCAAAACTCGGGCCTCTTCCTCCCCCGGAAAAGGGTATTGTAACCATCGCCATCAAAACAGCGCTGAATGATTTCATGAAAGACCGCATCTTCGGCCATGGCTTAACATCAGATAAGGAAAAAGGTAAGTTTAATAAACTCATCACCGTCAGTACTACCAAAAGCCAGAATAAAGGCGCTACTAACGTAATCAGCCAGGCGGCACTAAATGGCATTGATGCAAACGCAAATAATGCCGCTACGGCTATTGATGCTGCCTTCACAAATCTTCACGCAGTAAATCCCCCTGGAATAGGAAAGGTGGCACGCGGAAAGCAATACAAAACAGACCTGGCAACATTACCTGCTGCAGGAAGAGATGCGCATCATAATGTAGCCGGCTGGCTGCCCGCATTACCACGGCCCGCTACCGCTCCCTGGATGGCGCCTACACTGGATCACAAACGGTCTTCTGTGGTAGCATGGGCCCTTACTCAGGGTGCGCCCAGCCTTTACCTGGAATTTAACGGCGGGCAAATTGCGAGCCGTATTGTTTACGATCCGATGAATGGCATTTCCTATGCAAGTATGCACTACACCAGTATCGGCGGCTACAATCCTTTCTTCAAAATAATTTAAGCACCCTGTATTATCATGGAAGCAATGATACCTACTTTCAATGAGCTCATCCTCGATGAAAACATTCCTTTTTCCCAGTCCCGCATCTGGGACTACCAACGGGACTATTATGCAAAACAAGGCATTCATGCATGGGCCAATAAGATACCCTTTTACATCACCAGCAATCCATACATTGCCAATTCCTATGCACATATCATTATCCGCTTTATCCAGGACTGTATAAAGAAAAACAGTCTTGACCCTGCTGCTCCTTTTTATATCGTTGAGATCGGGGCAGGATCAGGTACTTTCAGTTTTTACCTCCTGAAAAGACTTGCCGGGCTGAAAGAGGCCCTCTCCGTAAACGTTCAGCTGGTTTATGTAATGACAGACCTCATCCGGGAGAACATCGACTTCTCGATGGCGCACGAAAACTTTCAACCTTTTATTGCTGCCGGCATGCTGGACTTTGCCCACTTTGATGCAGAGTATTCCAAAGAAATTGCCTTGCTCCGCTCAAAGACCATCCTCCGCAAAGAAGATAATAAAAAAGGAAAGAATCCCTTTGTATTCATCGCCAATTATTGCTTCGATTCTTTAAAGCACGATGTATTCCAGGTCTCCGGCGGCAGCCTGCTGGAAGGCCTCTGCAAACTGACAACAGACGCCGCCAATATGGATAAAGACCAGGTTGTTCAGCTGAACCAGGTGAAAGTATCCTTTCAATTCCAGGAAACGCAACTGCCCTACTATCATCACGAAGTACTCAATCAGTTACTGCAGCACTACAAAGCCACTGCCGATCAGCAATACATTTCATTTCCCATAGGCCCGCTGATGTGCATTAAACACCTGCTGGATATTGCTGATAACAGGCTGTTGCTGATCAGCTCTGACAAAGGCTTTTCAAAGCATCTGGACATCTATCAGAAAGAGGCGCCCGCACCCGTTTTTCACGATAACAATTGTTTCTCGCTATCAGTAAACTTCGATGCCATCAGCCAGTATTTTAAGCTGACCGGCGGCGACAGCTTCAACCAGTTCACAGAGCAGGCCCTCACTACCAGCGCTTTTATCAGCGGGTTCACCTTTGCAGATATGCAGGAAACGGCGCTGGCGCTGGAAACATCCTTAAACTCCTTCGGGCATTCCACCATCAATAACCTTTTCCTGAACGCCAGTTTCACCGCCAACCTGCTGAACATAGAAGCTATCCTGCCTTTCCTGGGCGCCATCAGGTGGGATCCGCGGGTGTTCAACAGCTGCCGGGACGTTATCATTAACCAGATCAGGAACGGGTATGCCAGGACCTCAGACATTGAAGACCTCAAGGAAAAAATGCCTGTCATTGAAGAACATTTCTATATGCTGCCCAAAACACCGGACACCTTTTTTGATATCGGTGTCTTCTTCCAGGAAATCCAGCACTATGAGCGCGCCCTGGAATACTACGAAAAATCAATCCGTCATTTTGGCGAAAAGGATATTACCTTATACAACATGGGGCTGTGCCATTACCATTTAAACCAGCCGGCTGCAGCAGTGGAAAGTTTTTCCGCAGCACTGCAGCAAAACCCCACTTATATTATGGCAAGAGGCTGGATAGCGCAAATAGCAGCGGAATCCGCTCAATGATCCGCTTACACCGCTTACCATAATTCCAGCCTCTAACAGCTTTGTTTATTATCAAATAATCAAAGCTTTTTTTATTTTACGCCGGTATTAATTCACAAGCAGTATATCCAATCCTAGTCATTGAATGAATAATATCCAGCTGGGCACTAAACCACACTACCCTATACTAGACGGACTTCGTGGCGTTGCAGCCATTATTGTAGTAACCTTTCACCTGGCAGAACCGCTGGCCAGCGGTCACCTGGATATCCTGGTCAATCATGGCTACCTGGCTGTGGATTTTTTCTTCCTGTTATCCGGTTTCGTGATGGGCTATGCCTATGACGACCGCTGGCATAAAATGACGGTGAGCACATTCTTCAAACGTCGTATTGAACGCCTTCAACCCATGGTGGTGCTGGGCATGACCCTCGGCGCTATCGGCTTCTATTTCACCGATTCCACCCTGTGGCCGCTTATTCATACGGTTCCCGTCTGGAAAATGCTGCTGGTAATGCTGATCGGCTACACCATCCTGCCCGTGCCTTTATCGATGGATATACGCGGCTGGGAAGAAATGCACCCGCTGAACAGCGTAGGATGGTCATTGTTCTTTGAGTATATCGCCAACATCCTCTACGCCTGCTGGATCAGGAAATTTTCCAGAACGGCATTAAGCATCCTGGTAGGCATCGCCGCTATCGCGCTGGCGCGACCTGGCCATTACAAACGGTGACGTTAGCGGCGGCTGGACGCTGAATGTGGAACAGGTGCGTATCGGGTTCACCCGTACTATGTACCCCTTCTTTGCCGGGCTCCTGCTCTCACGTATAGCCAAGCCTGCCCGTATCAGGAACGCCTTTTTATGGTGCACACTGCTGGTGGCGGCTGTACTGTATATGCCACGCATTGGCGGCGCTGAACATCTCTGGATGAACGGTATCTACGAATCTGTCTGCATCATCATCATTTTCCCCCTCATCGTATACCTGGGCGCCAGCGGAGTGGTGCAGTCGCAACGGGAAAGCAGGATATGTAAATTCCTGGGCGATATATCATACCCCCTTTACCTGGTACATTACCCGCTGGTGTATTTTTACGTTGCCTGGATCAGCAATCACAAAGGCGTTACGCTGCTGGATGCCTGGCCGTATGCCCTGCTCATTCTAACAGGCAGCATTGCATTAGCCTATGTTGCATTAAAGTGGTATGATATACCGGTGCGGCGCTGGTTACGGAAAAAGCTGGGTTAGGAAAGCCGCTGATCCGGCAGATGGATGCGCTTACACGGAATTGCTGTCAGGTGGAGCGGTACATCTGTCAGCTGGCAACGCATATCTGTTGTCTTACATCGAACATCTTTGATCTGTCACGGTACATCTGTCAGGTGGAGACCTACATCTGTTATCTTACATCGAACACCTTCGATCTGTCACTGTACATCTGTCAGGTGGAGGCTTCAATCTGTCATCTTACATCGAACACCTTCGATCTGTCAGCAAATGCTGGCCTGCTTGCAAAACACATTGCCTGTCCGGCTTTCCCGCTAAGCAGGTTGCTTTCGTGCTTCTCAGAATTTACGAAATTTTAAGCAAAGAAAAAACCGCTTATTACCCGCTTTCCTTACAGGCAGGCCCATTAATTGCAGCTGTTTATGCAAGAGATATTTCGTGCTGAAATGGTTGAATGCCGATCTATTTAATTCCACGACAGACCAGGTTTCGCGTTATTCGGGTTTTGCATCATTATCAAAATCTTTTTGTATGAACATGGTATTTTCGGCCCTCCAGGATTTCTTAGGTGGCGGAGGGCAGCCTTATGCGCCTGCTCCTGGCGCCACTGCTTCCAATGTAACGGTTACTGCTTTCTCACAACCCGAGGTGCTGCAGAAAAAAATGCAGGAAGAAAAAATGTCCCATGGCGGAACGGTGAGAGCGAATCTATCCCCCGTGCGCCTTGGCCCTTGAACACAGCGGCGCGGTGCTGTATTTCTGTCCCATGCAGCAGCTGGACATCCTCGAAGTTATTGCAGAAGGAGACGGCAATAACATCCCGGATACTGCCCGGGTAGAAGGACTGGACCTTCCCGCCGGTTTCAGATCAGGATTTTATTCACTTGAAAATGTTGAACTTTCTTCGAATGGAGATATCCAGGTAAAGGCTACCGCTGCAACTACCTGGAAATTTATTGAAAGAACGCCTGTGTTTTGAGATGATAAGGGGACGTTCCTACTAATAGGCTGTATCAATATGCGATACAGCCTATTTTTATTTGGCATGCTTTCCAAATATAAAGCTCTTGCAACCGATTTCTTTTTAATTCTGTAGACATTGTCCCCACATTTTGATGAACGGGCTTGTACCCAGCCGCTTCAATCACTATCTTGCCGGCTCATTTACTGAACGTTATGGTACTTAGATCGAAAAGAAATACAAGCCGGTCTTTGACAGGCTTTGTATGCCTATGCGGCGCCGGTATTGTGTTTAGCGGCACTGCGGCAGCCCAGGCTTCCAACATCTCCTTACAGGATCTTTCCGCTTTCCGCGATCCTGGTAAAAGCTGGCAGATTGCGGCTGATGTTAGTGCAGACCTCAACAAGCACGATGTGCTGTTCCCCGTCAACGGAACAGGCGTGCTGGTGAACCTGCCCGACAAAAAGCGTCCCGGACAGGACCTGTTTTCCCAGGCCGAATATGGCGATATGGAACTGGAGCTGGACTATATGATGGCCCCCGGCGCTAATTCAGGTATTTATCTGCAGGGCAGGTACGAAATTCAGCTGCTGGACAGCTGGAGCGTTACCAACCCCCGCCCCGGTGATAACGGCGGCATTTATGAACGCTGGGATGACAGCCGCCCCGAAGGACAGCAAGGCTACGAAGGCTATGCGCCGCGTGTGAACGCCAGCCGCGCCCCGGGCCTCTGGCAACACATAAAAATTGCTTTCCGCGCTCCCCGCTTCGATGCTGCCGGTAATAAAACCGCCAACGCACGTATGCTGCGCGTAGAGCTGAACGGCGTATTGATTCATGACGACGTTGAACTGATGGGCCCTACCCGCGGCGCCATCGGCGGCGGAGACGAAAAAGCTACCGGCCCCCTGCGCCTGCAGGGCGATCATGGCGCCGTTGCTTTCCGCAATATCCGCATCAACACCTCCAACCTGGATAAGGAAACCGCTCATAACCGTCGCGATGACGTTGACCCGATCCTGGTAGACGCCAATGCTTCCAACACCATCCTGCGCAGCTTTATGGACATCCCCGGCAGTGCACGCATTCCGCATGCCGTATCCGTTGGCAGCCCGCTGCAGGTGCATTATACCTATGACCTGGACAAAGGCATGCTGCTACAGGTATGGCGCGGCGGCTTTCTCGATGCTACCCCCATGTGGCACGACAGGGGCAATGGCTGCTCCCGTCCCCGCGGTACGGTACAGTATTTTGGCAAACCGGCCTTCGCCCTGGCAAAACTGTCTTCACCCGACGCAGCCTGGATAACAGACAGCACTGGTACCGGTTATCGTCCCAAAGGCTATGTGCTGGACGAAAAAGATCAACCGGCTTTCCGCTACTTCATCTATGGCGCTGCCGTTACAGATGCTATTAAAGTAATGGACAACGGTCACGGCCTGCGCCGCGAACTGAACGTGGAAAATCCCACAGACGGCCTCTATGCAAAGCTGGCGGAAGGCAGCAGCATCGTAGCGCAGTCCAACGGCCTGTACGTAGTAGACGGCCGCGCTTACTACCTGCAGCTGGATGACGCAGGCGGCGCCAAACCTGTGGTGCGCCAGAGTAACGGCCGCCAGGAACTGATCGTGCCCGTGAAAGGCAAACTGGCCTATTCCATACTTTTTTAAACCGGAAGTGAAGAACAAATACTAACAAATGAAACTGATCTATAAAACATTGCTCCTCGCTGTCCTGTCGGGCAGCGCGTTTGGGCAGGAAACTCCCAAGGAAGAGGATTTCTCGAAGATTGTGAAAGTGAGCTCCCCGGAGGGTACCCTGCTGGAAGTAGGCGGACTGGTACTGTTACCCAACGGCGACCTGGGCGTGAGCACCCGCCGCGGCGATATCTATATCGTTGAAAATCCTACCAGCCGTAAGCCTTATTTCAGGAAATTCGCCTCCGGACTGCACGAAGTGCTGGGCCTCGCCTGGAAAGACGGCGCCCTCTACTGCGCGCAGCGCGGCGAACTTACCAAACTGGTAGACACCAACATGGACGGTAAAGCGGATGTATACGAAACCGTATATGCATGGCCTTTATCCGCCCACTATCATGAATACAGCTTCGGACCTAAAATAGCGCCCGACGGCTCTTTCTTTGTATCCGCCAACGTTGCCTTCGGCGATGAAGAATGGTGGCGCGGTGAAAGCCGCGTACCCTGGCGCGGATGGATGATGAACATCACCCCCGACGGACAAATGACGCCGTATGCTACAGGCTTCCGCTCTCCCTGCGGACTGGGCATGATCAACGGTGAACTGTTCTATACCGATAACCAGGGAGACTGGGTAGGCTCCGGTGGCGTATGGCAGGTGAAGAAAGGTGATTTCATCGGGCATCCCGCTGGGCTTCGCTGGACCAACATGCCCAACTCTCCCGTAAAACTGACCACGGAAGAACTGTATGCTTTGGTGGATCCGCGCCGTAATAAGAACGCAGAAGGACGTTACATCAAGCCGGAAAATGTAGTGAATGAAAAATTCGTTACCCTCGCTGAAGTAAAGGAAAAGATCCCTTCCCTGCGCCTCCCCGCAGTGATATTACCACACGGCGTATTAGGCATTTCCAATTCAGAGATCGTGACCATCCCCGAAGGCAGCTTCGGTCCTTTTGCAGGCCAGTTGCTGGTGGGCGACCAGGGCCAGAGCAAGATCATGCGCGTAGAGCTGGAAAAAGTGAACGGCGAATACCAGGGCGTGGCCTTTGATTTCCGCAACGGCTTCCAGTCTGGTGTGCTGCGCATGGCCTGGGCTAAAGACGGCTCCCTGTTCGTAGGTGAGACCAACCGCGGCTGGGGCTCTGCCGGTGAAGCCAACGAAGGTTTACAACGACTGGTATGGAACCGCGAAAAAACGCCTTTTGAAATGCAGACCATCAAGGCAATGCCCGATGGTTTTGAAATAACTTTCACGCAGCCGGTAGATGAAAGATCTGCGAACGATCTTGCCTCCTACTCCGTAGAAAGCTTTACCTACAAATATCACCCCGTGTATGGCAGTCCCCCGGTGAACGTGGAAACCTGCCCCATCAAAGGGGTGAAGGTTTCTGCAGACGGTCTGAAAGTAAGGCTGGTGGTAGACAACCTGCGCAAGCATTATGTGCACAACATCACCCTGGAAGGTGTACGCGAAAAAGATCATTTCTATTCGCTGGTGCATCCTACCGGGTACTACACCCTGCACAACATCCCCGAAGGGAACCGCCTGGCAGCCACTGAGCTGAGCACCCGCAATTCTGCCAGCGAAGCAGCTGCAAAGGCAGCGGCTGAAGCGGCGGCCAAAGCAAAGAGCGCCACAGCTAAAACTACAGCTGCAAAAACAGCTGCTGCCGCCACCAAAGCAGTCGTAGCGCCTACTTATGAAGAGGTGAAACCACTGCTGGCTAAATATACCTGCGCTGCCTGTCACAATGCCAGCAAAAGGCAGGTAGGCCCCGCTTTCCTGGATGTAGCCAAACGTAATTACAGCAATGAAAAGATCGTAAGCCTGATCTATAACCCCCAGCCTCAGAACTGGAGCGGTTATGCTACAGAAATGCCGCCTATGCCCAACGTGCCCAAAGCAGAGGCACTGAAGATAGCGGCCTGGATCAATTCACTGGCTACCGGTAAAACAGCGGCGAAATAAGCTAACGTTTAATGACAAATAACACAAAGGGCTGGCCTAATGGCCGGCCCTTTTTAATTTTCGCCCTTCATCAGGTCTTCTATATGCGGCGGATGAGGTTTGATCTTCTTTTCTGCATACTCCCGCGGTGTTACCTTAAACTGCTGCTGGAAACACTTGGAGAAATAAGAGGGAGCACTAAAGCCCGTCATATAAGCAATCTCTGTAACGGTATGTTCTGCTGTCTGCAGCAGCTTGGCGGCATGCTTCAGCCGCACCAGCTTTATCAGTTCATTGGGCACATACCCCGAAAGGGATTTTAATTTCTTGTGCAGGTTAGAACGGCTCATGGCCATATCGCGGCTCAGCTCTTCTACTGAAAGCTGCGAGTCAATAATACGCGCTTCAATAATGCTCACCACCTTTTCCATGAAAGCTTTGTCGCGGCTGTTGGTAGCCAGTACGCTCACATCGCTGTTGGGCTGCTCGGAGAATTTCTGGCGCAGCTTCTCACGGGAAGCGATCAGGTTCTTCGTTACCGCCGCAATATGCTTCCACTTAAAAGGTTTCATGATGTAGGCATCCGCGCCCGCCTCAATGCCTTTCAGCTCTGATTCGCTGTTACCCCTGGCCGTAAGCAATATAAAGGGAATATGGCTATAGTCTATATTGGTCTTCACATGGTGGCACAGTTCCAGCCCATCCATCTCCGGCATCATGATATCAGAGATCACCAGGTCAACGGAATGCGCTTCCACCAGCTCCAGGGCGGCTTTGCCATGGCCCGCTTTCACCACGTTGTAACCGCTGTCCCGGAAACGGTCTGCCAGGAATGCCTGTATGGACGGATCGTCTTCCACTACCAGTACCAGGGGCCGTTCATCTTCCACAACGGCCGCTTCGGCCTGCTGCTCCTGCGGCGCCGGCTGCTGTCTGCTGACAGGCAGCTCCAGCGTAAAAATGGTTTTCTCTCCTTCCCTGCTTTCTACCAGCAGCCTGCCGCCATGTTTCTCTGCCAGTGAATTGGCAAGGGCCAGGCCGATACCTGTGCCACCCGGGCTGCCGCGATCAGGATTATCTGTAACGGTGGTAAAGAACTGCTTGAAGATGTTCCTGATATGGGCGGCAGGAATACCTGCGCCATCATCCTCCACGCTGATGCATAAACGTGCGCCTTCTCCCTCCGCGCCTGCCATATCAAAAACGCTGATATCTACTTTCGATTTCGCAAAGCGGAATGCATTAATGAGCAGGTTGCCCAGTATCTTATTCAGCACTTCCGGGTCTGCCTGTAACTGCAGCCTGCTCAGGCGGGTGCTCATTGTAAAAGCAATCTCTTTCTGGTAAGGCAAAGAAGAAAAGCGCGAATAAACAGACTGCACCAGTGATATGATCTCCACCGGCTCCTTGCGGATCTCGTATGCATCGCTTTCAATCCTTCTGAAATCCAGCAGCTGGTTCACCAGGTCCATCAGGCGTTCTGCGTTTTCGTCCATAATGGCCAGCTGTTGTTTTTCTTCGGGCCGCCAGTTGTTCATGCTCAGCAGCTTTTCCAGGGGCGCAATGATCAGCGACAGGGGTGTTCTTATTTCATGCGCCATCACGGTGAAGAACTCTATTTTCCTGGCATAGAACTCCTGCTCTTCCTTGTTCTTCAACCGCTCCATTCTGATCTGGTGCTGCCTGCGGATGTAGTTGAAAGAATAGCGGTAAATACCGTAGGCAGCCCCCAGCGCGAGTAATGTAAAAATAATATAGGCCAGGGTGGTTTTGTAGAACGGCGGCCGTATGATCAGCTGCATGGTGGTTTCAGGCACCTCCCAGTTGCCTTTATCTGCAGTGGCCTTTACCCTGAACGTATAAGTGCCGGGCGACAGGTTCGTATAGGTTGCTTTACGCTGATCGCCCACATAGTTCCAGTCCGGATCAAAGCCTTCCATCCGGTACGCATAGCTTAGCTTTTCCGGCGCACTGAAATTGAGTGCGGCAAATTCAAAGCTCATCACCGACTGGTTGTGCCGCAATACGAGCTGCTTTGTATAGTTGATCTGCTGCTGTAAGGGCCCTTTTTCAGACAAAGGCACATCCCTGTTAAACAGCTGGAAATTGGTAAATGATACATGGATATTGTCTGTAACAGAAGACACCTTTTCAGGATAAAATGCATTGAACCCTTTGATGCCGCCGGCAAACAGCTTGCCGTCAGACATTTTGCAGAATGCCTTGTAATTGAACTGGCGGCTTTGCAGGTTATCCTGCGGCGTGAAATGTCTTGCTTTTCCCTTTACCGGGTCAATGCTGTAAATGCCGTTGTTGGTGGTGATCCAGATCAGGCCCGCATCATCCTCCTGTATACCATACACCACATTTGCGCTGATGCCTGTTTTGTCGTTATAAGGTTCTACCTGTTTGGCAGCGAAGTTGTACTTATGCAAACCGCCGCCATCTGAGCCTATCCAGAGATTGCCCTCCTGATCGTCATACAGGCAGGTGAGCTTGTTCATCCCTTCTGCCGTCACCTTATCCCACTGGTCGGTTTTCTTGTTGTAGTAGATCAGGCCATCGTTATAGGTAGCAAACCACAGCGTTTTGTTATTGTCTTCGTAAATATCATAGATGATGGTATTGCTCACTCCATCTTGCAGTACGCGTGTAAACTCCCGCCGTTCGCTGTCAAACAGATCCAGTCCCCGGTCTGTTCCTATCCATATCTGGTTGTCCCTGTCCTGGTAAATACAGAAAACATTATTGCTGTTCAGCGAGTGAATATTTCCCGGCTGATGCTGAAAATATTCCACCCTGCCTGTTTTCGGGTTCAGCACATTGATACCGGCTGCAAATAACCCGATCCAGATGTTGCCGCCCTGCTCCCGCAGCAGGGTGTGGATGTTATGATAAGACAGTTTTTGCTGACCCGGTGAAAAAGGATATTGCTGAAAGGTGCGCGTTGTCGCATTGAAATACTGCAAACCGCCATCTTCCGTACCTACCCACAGTTTGCCCGGCGCATCTTCCAGGAAACTGCTGACCGCACGTCCCGATAAAGCATGCGGTTCTCCCGTGGGATAATACAATTCAAAAGCGGCGCCTTTTTCATTAAAGTAACTGGCTCCGCCAAAGAAAGTACCCACCCACATAATGCCCGCTTTATCAGGAAAGAGGGAGTAAATGGCATTGTCGCTGATGCTGAAGGGATCATTGCCCCGGTTGGTATAACGGGTAAAGCGCTCTGTGGCAATATCCAGTACGGCTAAACCTTTTTCTGTGCCTACATAGATCTTATCGGGCGATACCTGGCACAATGCCCGTACAATATCGTCATTGATGGAATAAGGACTGGCACTGCTGCGATACACGCGGAAACTGCGCTGTTCCGGCTGCCATTTGCATAAGCCGCCGTTCATGGTACCTGCCCACATGGTACCGTCCCGTCCTTTGTAGAGTGCGTTGATGTATTCATTACTCAGGCCGCTGTTGGCAGCGCGCAGGTTAGTGAAAGCTCCTGAAGAAGGGTTGTAGATATCGATACCGTTGCCATAGCTGCCAATCCAGATGTTGCCATCATTATCCTGCGCCAGCTTGGTTACCTGGTCGCCCGACAGCCCTGAATTGCCGGCTTTGAAATTATGCAGTTGTCCCTTTGCAGGGTCATAGCGGAACAACCCGCTCAGCCGCGAGGTGAACCATACCATGCCGTCTTTATCGCGCATGATGTCGAACACGGATCGCATATCCGGCGGACCAAAATGCGAGAACTGCTCTTTCTCCAGGTTGAGTATATAAATACCGTTCTCGCTGCCTATCCACAAATGCGTGGAGTCTACCCGGGTAATGCAGTGAATAAAGTTATTACCCAGGGAAGTGCTGTCGTTCTTTTTATACTGGAAGTTCTTGAACTGGTAGCCGTCAAAACGGCTGATCCCGTTCTTGGTACCAAACCAGAGGTAGCCCTGGTCATCCTGCGTAATAGCCCGCACAGTGCTGGACGGCAGCCCATCCGCTACGGAATAGTTCCGGAAACGTATAGGCTGCCCCATGCCCTGATAGTGTAGGAATAGCAGACAAAAAAAGATCAGTCGTTTTACACTTTGCATTCGTTATATCATTTACACAGCTTCCTGATAAAAGCTTCCTCTTCCTTGCTGAAAGGCGTTCCATCCTTCCTGTAAATATCGTGGAACCACAGTTTGGGTTCTTTTCCATCCGGTATTGGCGTGTCCCAGGCAAATATGGTATTTGTTTTCCCGCTTACAAATCCCCAGTTGATGGCGCCTACATTTTCGGCTTTCAGCAGGGGCATGATCAGCTGGAATAAGCTGCCGTTCCTCCTGGCCATGTACTCTGTGCAGATCAGCGGCCGTCCGTATTTCCGCAATGTATCAATGGTATGCTTGTGATCATCAATATACGAGTAATTATGGTAGGTGATCACATCAGAATTTTCCAGCTGGAATTTATTCAGTGCCGCGAACTTCGGCCCGTCTGACCACACACCTGCTGATACCGGTTGTGAAGGCCTTACTGCAAAGGCCCACCTGAACACATTTTGCAGCAGCGGCATGCTTTTACCGAACTGCCCGTTATTACCCGGTTCGTTGTACAGGTCCCACAGCAGGATACGATCATCATTCTTAAAAGTGGTCAGTATGTCTTTCACATAGGCTTCCAGCACTTTCATCGTATCCGGGTGGGTGTAGATCATCGTGCCCGGGTCTCTCACCCAGCCGGAATTATGCACACCTGTTTTAGGCGCGGGTTGTTTACCCAGCCAGGCAGTATCGTTCCAGCAATCGTCAAAAAATACAAACAAGGTTTTAATGCCGTGCCTGGAAGAGATGTCCAGATAAGTATCCAGCCTTTTTTTGAACCCTTCCTTATCGCCCACCCACAGCAGGTGGTGCAGGTATACCCTCATTACATTGAAGCCTAGGTTTTGCGCCCAGCCCAGTTCCCGGTTAATGGTAGCGGTATCAAAGGTTTCGGCCTGGAACATTTCCAGCTGGTTAATGGCGGTAGAGGGCTGGAAATTACTTCCTTTCAGCCAGCCCTGTTTAGCGTACCATTCTTTTGCCTTGGCGGCAGACCATTTGCCCTGTGCGCCCGCCATCGTGATAAACAAAAGGCTGCAGGCCAGGAGTGTTGTTAATCTCTTTACAAACATTATTTTACTTTTTACCGGGTTTAGGAAATACATTGTGCGTGTTGGCCCATTGGCGCCATTGTGCAGCCATTTTCGAAACGATATCAGGATGTTGCGCCGCCTGGTCATTCAGCTCGGTTTCATCCTGGTGAATATTGTACAGCCGCCAGGTGGTATCGCCAGCCAGTGATACCAGCTTCCAGTCGCCATTACGGATATAGCGGGCGTTGAAGTGTTCGTTGTACAGCAGCTCATGTCCTTTACTTTCCTTGCCTTCAAAGGCAGGCAGCAGGCTCTTTCCTGTGTAAGGGGTGATCTGGTGCCCGTTTGTAGGTAGCAGGATAGTCTGCTTTCGCCACTTCCAGGAAGGTGGGCATAAAATCCATTACATGGCCCGTGTAATCTGTAAACCCGCCTTTTGTTTTGATATTTTTTGGCCAGTATACGATCATGGGTGTACGAACGCCGCCTTCATAAGATTGCGCTTTGGCATAACGGTAAGGCGTGTTCACTACATTGGCCCATCTTTCGCCGATAGAGGCAAAGGTGGTCTGGGGGCCGGGTAATACTTCCTTCTTAACAGGATAGATGATCTCTTTGCCATCGCGGGTTTGTCCGGGGCGGTCAAAGCCGGGGCCGTAGCGCATACAGTTTTCCGGACTTGCGCCATTATCGCTCAAAAACACGATGATGGTATTATCCAGCTTGCCGCTTTCGCGCAGGGCCTGTATGATGCGGCCAATGCCCTGGTCCATACGGTCTACCATGGCGGCATGTACGGCCATTGCCCTGGCATCCCATTCCTTATCCGGGTTCTGCTCCCAGCTCAGTTCCTTGTTGATCCGGGGTGACAAGGGCGTAGTGGCGGGATCGATGATACCCTGCTTCACCATTTTGTTATAGCGCGCTTCGCGGATAGCGTCCCAGCCTGCCTTATAGGTGTTTTCGTACTTTTTGATATCTTCCGGTAATGCCTGCAGCGGCCAATGGGGCGCTGTTTGGGCTACATAGAGGAAGAAAGGTTTGTCTTCCCTGCTCAGTGTTTTGATATAGCTTACCGCCGTATCGTTGATGGCGTCTGTATGATAATAGCCTTCGGGAACTTTTTCAACCGGCGTTGTACCGTTCACCAGGCTGAAAGGATCGAAGTAATCCACTACGCCGAAGATGTTGCCATAATGCCGCTCAAATCCCCTGTTCACGGGGTACTGCTCTACCGGCGAGAAATAAGGATGCGAGGCCTGGTGGTTCAGCCATTTCAGCTGCGCTTCCTTTGTAGGTTGCTCAATGGTGTTAGACACATGCCATTTGCCAGACATAGCGGTATGATAACCTGCATCTTTCAGCACTTCTGCCAGTGTAACGGTGTTCTCTGTGAGATAGCCGCGGTAGCCCGGCTCCTCTCTTGCTGCCGTCATTTCACCAATACCGGCCTGCTGGTTGTATAGCCCGGTAAGCAATGATGCCCGCGATGGGCAGCAACGCGAAGTGTTGTAAAAACGCCTGAAGCGCAAACCGTTTTCCGCCAGGTAATCCAGGTTGGGCGTTTGAATTTCGCCGCCGTAACAGCCCAGGTCTGAGTAGCCCAGGTCATCTGCCAGTATCAGCACAATGTTGGGCCGTTCGTCTTTTTCCGCGCCCTTGTTGCTCCCCCGGCTTCCTGCGCAGGAGGATAAAACGATCAATGATAAAATTACTACAGCCAGTTCCTTCATAATATCAGTTTTTCAAGTGCTTGTTTCAATGTGTTTACTATTTCCGGGTGCTGCTTTGCCAGGTTATGTGCTTCGGCAGGATCGCGCTGCAGATCATACAGCTGCGGTACGGTTGTCAGTCCCGTTTCTATTTGCTTGTTCTGCAGCCAGTCTGGCGCGGGCTTTTGCTGTGGAGCGATATACTTCCAGTTACCTTTGCGGAAGGAGAGCGTATAAGATTCTTCCAGCAGGTATTCGCGTCCCTGCTTTGATCTGCCCAGCCATACATCCAGCGCGTTGCGGCTATCCTGCGCGGCGCCGGGTGGTACCTGGCGGCCCGTTAATGCAGCCAGGGATGCCAGCAGATCCACCTGTGAGCACAGCGCATCAGCAACCCCGGGCTGTATAACGCCCGGCCAGCAGGTAATGGTGGAAACCCGGGTGCCCGCCTCAAAGGCGCTGTATTTGCCACCACGGTAGATGCCGGAAGGCTGATGGTCACCATTCAGCTTTTCAGCGTGATCTTCGTAGCCATCATCCAGTACAGGACCATTGTCGCTGCTAAATATAATCAATGTATTTTTTGCGATGCCCAGCGAATCCAGCAGCTGTGTGATCTGCCCCACCATCCAGTCCATCTCCGCGATCACATCACCGCGGGCCCCCAGCTTTGTTGTGCCTGCAAAGCGTTTGTTAGGCGCGCGCGGCACATGGATATTCGGGAAAGGGTAATAGAGAAAGAAAGGCTGCCGGTGATGTTCGACAATAAAACGTCTGGCCTTGTCATTCAGCACCAGCGGAATATCCTCGTCCACCCACCTGGCCCGCTTTCCGCCGGTCATATAACCAATACGGCTGATACCGTTGATGATGGTGTTGCTGTGCTGTGTGTCTGCCCGCTGCTTCAGCAGCTGCGGATCAGAAAGCCCGGTGGGCTCCGCTCCTATCTTTCCCGAATAGCTTACCGCAATAGGATCATCGGCGTCCAGGTTGGGCACCTTGCCGTTTTCTACAAACACCGTAGGTACACGGTCTGTAGTGGCAGGAATAATAAAAGAATAATCAAAGCCTATTTCATTGGGGCCCGGGGCAATATGCCCGTTCCAGTTAATAACGCCGTTGCCCAGGCCTAAATGCCATTTGCCTACTACGGCAGTGCTGTAACCCGCCTGCCGTAATATATCCGGCAACGTTAGTGTACCGGGTCTGATCAGCAGCGGCGCATCGCCGGGAAGGATAGCGGCATTATTCCGGAAGGCATACACCCCTGTTAACAGCGACGCCCGGGAGGGCGTACAGGTAGCCGCCGTGCAGTGCGCATCCGTGAACTGCATGCCGTTGGCCGCCAGGCGGTCAATGTTGGGTGTTTTCACTGCCTTTGCGCCGTAGCATCCCAGGTCGCCATAGCCCAGGTCATCTGCATACAGGATAATGATGTTGGGCTTTGCAGCAGCCGTTTCTTTTCCCCGCCTGGTAATGGCCACAAAATCATCAAACCACAGGGGATTAGGCGTATAGCCACCATCCGCCTGGCGTTGCAGGCTTTTCATGGGGAAGATGGGATTGATAAACCACACCGGCGTGTTGGGCTTTACCTTTGCAGGGGCCGACTGGCTAAGGTACCCGTAGGTAGCCAGCACTACACCGTACTTTTGAAAGTAGCGGTAGTAGGTTTGCATGAAATGTGGCGGAAACCAGGCGCGCGAAGCAAACAATGCAGCCCATTCGGCGGCGCTCACTTTTTCTGTATTCGCTTTACTGTACCACTCATACAGCTTCATACCGGGCGGATAGTGATAGGCAGCGGCAAATTGAGCGCCGGCGGGAGTACTGCCCAGTTCATCAGACAGGTGCTTGTTATACAAACGGAAGAGCGAAAACTCGGGCACAATGATCGGCTTGTCGGGCATAATCGTCCGTACAAAGCGGAAAGCTTTGTCCATATCCGCAGAATCGCTGATGTGCAGGTGGACCGACAAGCCTTTGATTCGATCATTTTCCTGCGCCAGGCGGATCAGTCCCTGCACACCTGGTTTTTGCTGCTGCTTTTCTTCAAACAGCGCGGGCAATGAGCCGGTATACACATCGGGGCGGGTCAGCTCCGGGTGTTGTTTGTAATAAGGCTCCACCACTTCATCCAGCAATCTTTCCGTGAACCTTACCAGTGGCGACACGCCTGCTTCATTCAGCTGCAGATCGGCCTCCATGGTTTCCAGGTTAGGCTCATTACCTAACTTGAACACATTCACGTAAGGGCCTACACGCTTCAGTATGGCGGCAGCTGTTGCAAAATATTTTTGCTCTGCTGCAGTACCCGGTTCGGGTATCCGCAGCTGGTACTTTTTAAAGTCCCACCGGAAACCGAAAGCCACTTTATAACCAGCTTTTGCAGCATCGATCACTTTCTGCAGGCCCGGCGCCGTGGCGGGATCCTTTTCACCGTTGATATACTCAAAGATGTAAGGCGTTGTACGGATCCATTCAACCGGCGTGCGGCGTAAAACCGCCATGTCAATGATCTCCGGGTCATGGTTAAAGTTGGCGCCTATCTCCTGCGCGGAAACCAACGCAGGCAGCAGCGCCATGATCACTATCAAAATGCTCCTGACCATCATCTATCTTGATTTAAAAGAGGTATAGAAACGGTTGGCGCGTTCCATATCCGGTTTCAGTTTACCCTGCTCCCACTTCACCGGCACCAGTCCGGGTCTGCAGGTCACGGTAAATTTTGTGCCCATAATACCTCTCGGGTTAAAGAAAATGGTGGACCACCATTGTCCGTTCCTGTCTTTAAACAGATTATTGTGTCCACCCTGTAATACTGCGGCGTAGCGCGGGCCGTAGGGACCGTAAATATGATCTGCTTCCGCCACTACCACGTCATAACTATACAGGCTATCCTTTTTGTTTTTGTCATCCCGCAGATAGGCTGAAAGTGCCGTCTGCTTTCTTTACAGACCATACCGTTTGCAGCAGCTGGTATTTACCCTGGTGCCTGGTGATGAACACGCCTTCTATGTATGGATCCGGATGGTAAGGCGTTTCCTGCAGTTTGCGGAAGGGCTCCGCAATATCGCTGAGGTCATCTTTCATGCGGGCAATAAAATGATTGTGCCCCACCAGGTATACTTCGCCGTTATCATCTTCAAAGAGACTGAGATCAATATTGGGGAAGATGGCCTTTTGCGCATTGCCTTTAATATTCCTGTAGGGCCCTTCCGGTTTGCCGGAAACGCTTTCCAGTACAAACGATCCCATACCGCCGTTCAGGCAGGCTATCAGCAGCCATTTCTTTTTACTGCTGATGTAATGCAGCTCCGGCGCCCATACGGCGCGGTAAAAAGAATCCAGGCGGTCTTTGTTGGGCGAGCGTGCACCCGGTTCCAGTGGTTTCCCTTTTCGCTGCCAGGGGGCCGCATCTTTGTCAAAGCTCCAGATCAGTCCCATCGGTTCCCATTGCTGCAGGTCTTTTGAACGCCACATATACAGGCCATCATTATAGTCCCAGCAGTGCACGCGCCCACCGGGAAATGTTCGTCCGGGCGTGGCAGTGGTGCCTGTCATATAATAATATCCGTCTGGTCCTGTCATCACGTAGGTGTCGCGCATCCATTGGTCCATCAGGGGCACAACAGACGCAGGTACTGTTAAAGCGGGATCTCCCACCGGCGCTGCCGGGTCGCTGTAGGCTGCGGGTTGTCCACAGGATGCATGTGCGATCATGCAGGCTATGCCCGCAATCACAATCTTAAGTCTAATCATTATAATACTTCCTTTAAGTTTAGCTGCTGGCTGCCAGCTGCTCGCTATTAGCAAATAACTACTCCCGCCAATAGCTAACAGCTAACCGCCAGCAGCCAGCAGCTCATTCAATATCCCTCATTCTGCTTACAGGCCGGGTTGGCGTCAATCTCTGCCTGCGGAATGGGGAACAGTTTATGTTTATCAGCAGCCACGGTGATTCCCCTGGCAATGGCCAGTGAAATGAATTTATTGTGGCGCAGCAGGTCTTCCCTTCTCAGGCCTTCGCTGTAGAACTCCCAGGCTCTTTCGCGGAGAATGAGATCACGCAGCACTTCCTTACTGGTAGCATCTGCCATGGTGAGGATACCGATACCTGCGCGGCTTCTTACTTCGTTGATCAGGTTCAGCGCTTCCTGGGAAGGGCCGCTTACTTCGTTCAAAGCTTCTGCACGGCTCAGTAATATATCTGCATAGCGGATGATGGGCACATCATTACCGCTGTGGTTACCCACGGTAGCATTATCCCAGTATTTCATGCTGCGTACATTATCAGGTGTGGATAACAGGTTCACCGATACATTGTTGGTATTGATATAGTGGCGCAACAGCAGGATGGACCTTGTATCATTCACCGTATCGATGGTATTGGTAAATGCAGAGCGCATGCGGTACTGCGTGGCGAAGTTGGCCATGGCGGTAGTCCACACAAACTCAGGGATCTGGGAAGATGTTTTAAAGTTCTGCGGCAGTGCGCCTGCAGTATACCAGTTGCCAAAACCTTCCTGGTTGCGGCAGGGATGCACCATGATCATCTCTTTGTTGCCTTCATTTTCTACGCGGAACATATCCTGGTAAGCTGGGAACAGCCCGTAGTAGTTGAAGTTCATTACCTGGCGGCAGGCGTCTGCGGCTTTCTGCCATTGTCTGGTATTGAGATAAAATTTTGCCAGCACACTGGCGGCCATACCTTTGTTGGCCCGGGCAAAAGCCTCTTCCTTGCCCGGATCCGGCAGATCGGCAATGGCGGTGGTCAGCTCCGCTTCAATGAAAGCCTTCATCTGTTCGTCTGTTGCTTTTGCCAGCGCAGCTTCAGAAGTGCTGGAAGTACGCAGGGGCACAGGTCCGAACCATTTATACAGCAGGTCATATGCGTATGCTCTCAGGAAGCGGGCCTCCGCTGCATACAGTTTTTTGTTGGCGTCTGTGGTGTTTACGTTGTCGATATTCTCCAGCACAATATTGGCATCACGGATAGCGCGGTAGGTAGGCGCCCATACATCTGCCTGCAGGGTGCCGAGTGAAGCGTCCCAGGTAAAATTGATCAGCTGCGACAGCGCCAGGTTTTCTGCGCCGCCGGTATTATACCCCACATCTGTCGTTACTTCCGAATTGTTGATCAGGTAACGCGATGGCGTGGGATTCTGTATACCTGCGTAGGAAGAGAATAATACGGAACGGATGCCTTTATCGGTGGCAAGCACATTACCGGGTGCAAACTCGCCGGGAGGCGTTACATCCAGCGCCTTTTTACAGGCGGTGTGTGCGAATATGGAAACAGTTATAAAAGATAGTATGATGAGCTTTTGCATAAACGCGTTTTTAGAATTGAACATTGAGACCAAATAAGAAGCTGCGGGTCATCGGGTAAGAGCTGTAATCTATTTTCAGGATATCATCACCGATGGAGTTCACGGCAGGATCGATGCCTGAATAGTTGGTGATGGTGAACAGGTTCTGACCTGTTACATATGCCTGCAGCCCTCTGATCACTTTGTTACGCAGCTTGAAATCGTAGCTCAGCCGCACTGACTGAAGACGCAGGTAAGATGCATCTTCCACGGTCTTTGAGTTCACGGTCTGCTGCCCCTGCGAGGTAGGGTTTATGAACGAAGGATATTCGTTGGTAGGGTTCTCCGGTGTCCAGCGGTTCAGGTAAGGCTTGGCCAGTTTATTACGGCGGAAGCTCACCGGGAAATAGCTGTCTATGGCCGCATTATTCAACACGCTGGCGCCCTGTGATCCTTCCAGGAATACTGACAGGGAGAATCTTTTGTAGCCGAAGGTATTGGTGATGCCATAGGTGAAATCCGGCAATGATTTACCCAGTATTACGCGGTCGTCTGCATTGATCTGCTTATTACCGTCTACATCCCTGAATTTGAGATCGCCGGGCTTAACTCCTACGGGCGCGGTAGAGAAGTCGTCATGCGATTGCCATACGCCCAGCACTTCATAACCGTAATAAGATCCCAGGGATGCGCCGGGCCTGATGATGCTGGCGTTGGAAATGAAGCCTGCGCCGCCGGTAAAGATCTGCGACAAAGGCCCGAGGCTCAGCACTTCATTCTTCACGGTAGAAAGCACGGCGCCGACATTCCAGTTAAAACCCTGGCTGTTACGGAATACATCGCCTGCCAGGTGCAGGTCGATACCCGTATTTTTCATGCGGCCGATGTTCTGTGTCTTTACGCCGAAACCGGTGCTTAAGGGTTGCGGCAGATCCAGCAGCAGATCAGAGGTGCGGCGGTCATAATATTCTACAGAGCCGGTGAGGCGGTTGTCGAACAATGCAAAGTCGATACCGATGTCCGCCTGTTTGGCGGCCTCCCATTTCAGATCGGGATTGGCTACACGGGAAGGTGCGAGCGAGGTATAACGTTCGCCGCCAAAGATGGCATTGCCGCCGCCTGAGAAAGTTGTGATGTAAAGATAGTTGGCGATAGACTGGTTACCGATCACCCCGTAGCTCAGCCTGAACTTCAGTTCATTCACAAAGCTCACCCCTTTCAGGAAAGATTCTTCATGCATTTTCCACGCCACCGCCGCAGAGGGGAAATAACCGAAACGGTTATTGGAACCAAAGCGGGAAGAGCCGTCTGCACGGAAGCTGGCGGTGAGCAGGTAGCGGTCTTTATACGTATAGTTCACACGTCCCAGGAAAGAAATGATCTTGGTAGATGCGCGGCCGCTGCCTATCTGGTTCAGGGTACTGTTACCGGTACCTATGGCGTTGTAGGTAAGATCGGGCAGCGCATAGCCGCGGCCGTTACCCCCAAATGAATTGGACCCGAAATGCTCATAGGTGCCGCCTGCTACGGCGTTCAGGGCATGATCCTGTCCGAAGCTGGTTTTGTAGTTCACCGTCGCCTCTCCCATATAGTAGTTCACGTTACCCGTATTGATGGAGGCGATACCGCCGGTAGGAGAACCGAGTATCGTGGAGGGGTCCAGCCAGGTATTACGCTGGGTGATGTTCACATCACCGGCGCCTTTCAGCTTCACAGATAGACCGGGCATAAAAAAGTACTCGCCATACACGGTGCCGAAGGTGCGGAAACCATCGCTGTTGGCATACTGCCCGTTAGCGAGGATCAGCGGGTGGTCGATGGTCGTCATGTAGGGAGAGCGGTTAAAGCTGCCGTCCGGGTTGTACACCGGGTAGGAAGGGTCGTAGTTGATGGCGGCATACAAGGCGCTGCCGTTCTCGTTTACACCCAGGCCAACGGAGTTATAGTTATCCCTGATATAGGAGGTGTTGAAATTTATGCCGAAGGCATATTTCTGTGCCACGCTGTTTTCCAGGTTCAGGCGGGCGGTGTAGCGTTTAACGCCGGAGTTCAGCAGCACGCCTTCCTGGTTAAAATAGCCCAGGGATGCATAGAAACGGGTATTGTCCTTGCCGCCGGAGATGGAGAGGTCGTGGCTCTGCACATTGGCGGTGCGGTACAGTTCTTTCTGCCAGTCTACATTCACGGGATCGTTGGTCACCCTTTCTGAGGCAACGCCGCCGCCTGCGTCGATAATGGCGTTGAGCACCTCTTTATACTGCTGCCCGTTGAGCAGTTCTAGGGAGTTGGACGCTTTCTGTATACCGTAATAGGTGCTGTAATTGATGCTTAACTTCCCGCTCTTACCTTTTTTGGTGGTGATCATCACCACACCGTTGGAACCGCGGGAACCATAGATGGCGGTGGCAGAGGCGTCTTTTAATATCTCGATAGACTCGATATCGGCGGGATTCAGGCTGTTCAGCGGGTTACGGGGATTGGGCGTAGCCACAAAACCTGCCCCGCTGCCCGTTACAGGCGAGAGGTTGTTCACCGGCATACCGTCTATAACATACAGGGGATCATTGCCTGCGGTGATAGAGCTGGCGCCGCGGATCTTTACGCTCATGGCGCTGCCCGGCTCACCGCTTTTCTGGTATACCTGTACGCCGGAGGCCCGGCCCTGCAGGGTTTGTTCCACGTTGATATTGGCGCCAGGGGTCAGATCCTTTGATTTAAGGGATACAACCGCGCCCGTGACATCCGATTTCTTTACGGTACCGTAACCTACCACTACTACTTCGCCCAGGTTTTCGTTCTTCAGTTCCAGGGTTACGTCCACGGTGGTTTTGTCGCCCACAGGTACCTCTTTGGTAGAATAATTCACTAAATAGAATAATAAGACGGCATTGTTGCCGCTAACCGGGATGGAAAAATCGCCGTTGGCATCGGTGGTGGTCCTGGAATTGGAACCTTTCAGGAGCACTGTTACGTTCGGGAGCGGCGTTCCATTGTCGGCCGATGAGGCCTTTCCCCTGATGGTACGGCTCTGGGCGTTAGCCAGCAGGGTGGAAAACAAGAGCAGCTTGATCAGCAGCAAGCGTGTGGAATTTTTTGGCATGTTGTTCATCGTTTCATTGGTTTTAAGGGGGTACTCGCAAACGTGGATGCCGGAATACATGCCTGAGGATGGTGGTGGAATTGTCACTCAGTGTTCACGGATTTGTTTGTATCAGACTTTGGTCGTAGGTGGTGTGGACCGTTGTATTGTCGGGTATGAAGTACCGTTTTCTACAGGGTTTGGTATGTAATTATTGTAGCAAAAAATGAGAAAAATGTAGCGGGGGTGGATGGGGGTAAATGGGTAAGGGGTTGATTTACAATAGAAACAGGTGGAAATAAGGGAGGTACTGCTATTTTACAGTGTATCTTTGAAAAACAGGGATATGGTATCTTTCGGCAACCATTTTGCATACGTGGTTGCTGATGCGTTCTTTGGTAGTTGTAAGATGACTGATAATTTCTGCACTGGAATAGAAGCGCTCCAGCTTTTCAACATCATTTATTAAAGCTGCTTTCGTTTGACATAAAAAGGGCTTTCGAGATAATCAAGGCTTTATCCCTTTGGAGATCTAATTTATCCAGGTCAACATCCCAAAACAGGTGCCTGGGAAATACAGCAAATAACTATAACTTGACGTTTTTATCCAATAACCGGTTATTGATCCCCCTTCGCCAGCTTCTGCTTCACCCACAGCATCTCTCCGCCTCTTCCGCCTCCGCCGCCGCCATTGCGCCGGCCACCGCCAATACTGCCCAAATCGATGCCAATACCGCCGCCGATGCCGGAGCCATAGCTGCCGCCGCCAACGCCCAGTCCGAATCCTACGCCGCTGATTCCGCCACCGCCGCGTCTGCCGCTGCGGCCGCCGCCGTCAATATTGCTCTCATTTACGGCTATCCCGTAGGCAATATCTTTGGCATAACCGGCCGTGATGCCCAGTTTAGACAGGGGAATTACAAATTCCAGGTTCAGGGAATCGCCTTCTGTGAGGGTGGTCTCTGCAGCGATGCCTGTTTTGCGCTGGGCCACATCAATGGTGCCATCTGACAGGCCGGTGATGCCGATGATACCGGCGTTGTTCATGTGAGGGCGCAGTTCGCGGTAAAGGTCCGCCGGTACGGGGCGCTCAGCGGCTGAGGGCCGTCCGTAGCGGCTGTTGCCGTTAGCCTGGTTGCTGTTCCTCCGCTGGGCAAAAAGCACGCTGCCCGCTATCTGTGGATAGGTAACGCTGGTTGTTTCCTTCCGCTTACCCTTGATGTTAACGGCAAAGGTAAGTCCCCCGCGCAGGATGTTCACCTGGGTAATCTCGTCTGTGGTGCTCACCGCCAGGTACAGGTTTTCCCCATCGTTGAAGATATCGTAAGTCAGCCGGTTCTGGTCATCTATATATCGCAGGGACGTAGGCCACTCGGCCAGGTCCCCATCTGCTGTAACCGGCGTAGTAGCCCAGCCGGGTAAAGGCAGCTCTTCTTTTTGCGCGTACACGGTTGCCGTCAGTAACACCAGGAAAATGCCTGGTAAAAAGCAAATCAGTCTTCTCATACCGTAAAAATACCAAATTCCAGAGACCAAAGGCCAAATTCCAAAGGCCAAATTCCAAATACCAGCTCCAGATGTGCGCCACCAAATGCAGTTGTTCAACATTTAAATGCTGGTATTTGGAATTTGGGATTTGGAATTTTCTATCCCTGGGATGGAATTTTCACTCTCTCCGGAGGCTCTTAACTGGATTATTCACCGCTGCCCGGGTAATTTGCAGGCCTAAAGTGCCCAGCGCTACCAGCAGCATAGACAGACCGCAAAGCGCAAACACCCACCAGTTCATGGCGGTTCTGTAGGCAAAGCCTTCCAGCCATTTATTGGTGGCCCACCATGCCAGTGGGGCAGCCAGCGCGAAAGCGATCAGCACCAGGCGGACGAAGTCGCGGGATAAGAGCGACACAATGCTCAGCACCGTAGCCCCCAGAATTTTCCGCACCCCGATCTCCTTGGTGCGGGTATGGATAGTGTACATCACCAGGCCTAATAAGCCCAGGCAGCTGATGAGGACACACAAACCGGTGGCCCACTTCAAGAGGCCCGCGGTACGCTGTTCTGCCTGGTAGAACCGGGCAATGGTATCGTCTAAAAAGCTATAACTGAATTCCTCAGCGGGATAGCGGCGGTGATAGGCCTGCTGGATGGCGGCAATCGTTTTTGCCCAGGCCGTGCTGCCGCTACCCTGCGGCCGTAATAATACATGGAACTGGTAGCTGCGGGCGGTACATCCGGCAAATACCACCGGGCCCAATGCCCCGTGAAAGGACTGTGTATGGAAATCGCGCATCACCCCCACTATGGGCATCTTCATGCCGTTGAAATCCAGCTGCTGCCCAACGGCATCTGCAGGCGATTCAAAACCCAGGTGCCTGGCATACGTTTCATTTATCACGAACTCCTTAATAGTATCACTTTCCTCTATATTCCTGCCTGCCAGCAGTTTTATATTGAACAGTTGCAGGTAGCTGGTATCTCCCCAGCGCAATTGCACCATCTCCCTGTTATCGTTCCCCGCACCGGCATAACTGATACTGGCAAACGAAGCGCCCGCTGCTGCAGGCGTTAAAAATCCCCTGCTGGCTTCCTGTACCCCGGGCAGGGCGCTGATCTCGGTCAGCAGCGCTGTACGGCGGCTCATCAGGGTATCACGGTTGGGAACGCTGAAGCTCAGCACGGCATCTTTTCTGAACCCGATATCGGCATGCAGGGCATAGCTGATCTGTTTGCTGACTATCACAGTGGCAATCACAAAGAACTGTGCGATCACAAACTGCGATACCGTCAGCGACTTTCTTATCCACGCATGTCTTGTACCCCTGCTCAGCTGATCCTTCAGCACATTTACCGGTTTATAGCCGGATAAGATGAAGGCCGGGTACAAGCCCGACAGTAAACTTACCAATACTGATAATCCCAGCAGGAACGCGAAAATATAAGGCTGACTGAAAGGCCTGAATGCAAGTCCGGGCGGCGTGTAATCTGCAAACAAATGCAGCAGCAGCGGCGCCAGGAAGAAAGATACCAGGGACGCCAGCAACGTTAACAAAAATGTTTCTCCTAAAAACTGGGATATCAGCTGCCACCTGGAACCGCCCATGGTTTTACGCACGCCAATCTCTTTAGCGCGCTGTGAAGCATTGGCGGTACTGAGATTGATAAAGTTGATGCAAGCCAACAGCAGCAGAAATGCAGCTATCGCCAGCAATCCCCGCAGGGTAGGCTCATGCGCCAGGCGCTGCCCCACCCCGGCGTACCGGCTGTTAAAATGTACATCGCTTAAAGGCTGCAGGTTAAAGCGCACATAATTGGCCTCATCCCGGGTGGCTTTCTTATTATATTTATTCAGCAGCGCGTTCAGCTGCCTCTTGGTGAGGGTGGCATTGCTTCCTTTCGCCAGCTTGATATACACCTGGGAATAAGCCATCCAGTCGTCCCACACATCCATCATAAAATCACGCTGCAGGTGTGTCTGCGCAATGGTGGCAAATGAAATGAACTCAACACCGCCCAGTGAGGTACGCGCATCCAGGTCTTTTACTACACCCGTTACCGTTACAGTGATGTCATCATTATACTGCAGCTGTCTGCCCACTATATCACGCACATTGGCGGAAGGAAAATACTGCCGGGCCCTGCTTTCCGTCAGCACCACCTGGAAGGGATCTTTTAAGGAAGCCGCCGGCGTACCGGCGATCCATTCAAAGGGAAGAAATGAAAAATACTGCGGACCGGTAAATACAATGTTTGGCTGCTTCTTGAAAACCACAGGCGCAGATGCAGCATCCCGTTTAACCCGTACATCGGCAGTGGCATCGCCCTGGAACTGCATCACAGGAATAACGGATTCCACCCCGGTTACTTCGCCGGGCACCGCTGTGCTCAGGGGCGCAGGTACGGCGGCAGAAAACATCCTGTTTCCGTTAAACTGGAAGTCCAGTACTACACGGTAAATGCGGTCTCCATCCATGGCCGCCTTATCATAACTGTACTCAAACTGCACGATCAGGAAAATGATCAGGGCAGCGCTGATACCTACCGATAGTCCTAATACATTAATCGCCGTAAATACCTTATTGCGGGTATAGATCCTGAAGGCGGTGCGGAAGTAATTGCTGATCATAGGGTAATTTGCTGGTAACAAGTTGGTTAAAAGACACAAAATAATGCCAGACGAAACCAGTGTTGATTTTCAATACATTACTAACCGGTGTACCTATACGCCTGTCCTGATTCGTACAGCCGGTGTTCAATAGCGGACACCCCCTTTATCACCCGTTCGTGTTACATATGGCAATGGATTTTTATGGTACCGAATTTGACATTTAATTACCAACTAGCGTGAGATAAGAGTATGAAACGAAGATTTGACAACCTGGACCTGCAAAGCTTATATGATCTCCTGGCAGTGCAAACCAAACGATATACCAGCGCCCTTGTTAACGGCCGCAGAGAGCGGCTCGTTTTATATCAGCAGGTAATTGATACCATTGTTGAGGAAATCCGTCTTAGAGTAAGGGAGGGCGCTACGCCACAAACCATGTAGAATCTTTTCCCCGATGAGGATCACACGGTAATTGTATGGCCCCGCTGCTTCACTGACCGCAGGCTTCTTTACAACAGCTTCCTGACAGACGGTACGCCGCCATGGCGCTCAAGCGCGATCCTGTCATCCACTTTCAGCCCCTCTCCTCCGGCTACCCGCAGCATGCGGTTATCCAGCAGGATCACCAGCTCCCCGTTGTCTTCCACCGCCACTACCCTGCCTGTTAACACGGCCCCCTCATCTTTTTTCACAAAAAAATCCGCCGGCTTTGCCTGGCGTTGAAAGCGCCCCTGCTCCAGTTCTATTACCACATCCGACAAACGTACGATCTCATTTTCATTATGACTTACCAGGATGGTGGTCAGCGCAAAACGTTGATGGATCTCCGCCAGCGTATCCTGCAGCTGCATCCGCATGGCATTATCCACCGCAGATAATGGCTCATCCAGCAACAGCACCGATGGCTGCCTGGCAATGGCCCTTGCCAATGCCACGCGCTGCTGCTGACCGCCGGATAGCGCGTGCACCTTTGCTGCCGCCAGCCTGCTTAAACCCGTCAGCTCCAGGAGTTCATCCACCATATGCTGCGGATCACGTTTGCGCAGTCCATAAGCAATATTCTCCCGCACGTTCATATTCGGGAACAGCGCATAATCCTGGAACACAAAGCCGATCTGCCGGTGCTGCGGCGCCAGGTCTATCTTCCCGGCAGCATCGTACCATACCGTACCATTTACGGTAATAACACCACTGTCCGGTTTCATCAGGCCCGCCAGCATCCGTAACAGGGATGTTTTCCCCGCACCGGATACGCCGTATAAGCTGATGAACTGCCCCTTTTCAAAGCGGGCCTGCACATCCAGCTGCAGCGGACCGTCCGCGCTGCTTAAAGTTTTCTGTAAAGCGAAATTGATCATATCAATAGAATTTCACCTGCCGCGTCTTACCATTGAATGCATATAGTATCAACAGTATCGCAAATGAAATCACCAGTAAAATTACAGCATACACGTTGGCCTGGCCATAATGTAAGGCCTGCACTTCATCGTATATAGCAATGGAAGCGGTTCTTGTTTTGCCGGGTATATTACCGCCAATCATCAGTACCACGCCAAATTCCCCGATGGTATGGGCAAAGGTCAATACCAGTCCGGTGAGCAATGAAGGTTTTATATTAGGCAGCAACACCTTCAACAGCGTTTGCCATTTTGTTTTTCCCAGTGAGTAAGATGCTTCTTTTAGGCTGGGCGGCAAAGACGAAAGGCCCGACCTGATGGGGTGTACCATAAAAGGCAAACTATACACCACCGATGCGATCAGTAATCCCCCGAATGAAAACACCAGCCGCATGTCTGTCCATCTTTCCAGCCATCTGCCAAAAGCATTGTTCGGACTGAAAGCCATCAGCAGGTAAAAACCGATCACTGTTGGCGGCAGCACCAAAGGCAGTGTTACCACGCTTTCGATGATCACCTTCAACAACGTTTTCCTGCCCGAGAACCAGGTAGCCAGTGGAATGGCCACCACAAACAGGATCAGCGTTGTGCTCAACGCCAGTTGTAATGTAAGCCATAAGGGCGCCAGCTCTATCATGGTACCAGGTATCCGGATTGTTTATAAATAGCTTTTGCTTCTTCACTGTACAGGAAATGGTAAAACTTCCTGGCTGCCGCTTCGTTGTGCCGTGCATAGGTAAGCAGCGCTGCCGCCTGCTCAATGGCGGGATAATCATTCACATCCAGTTCCACCCATTTCCCTTTTCCTTTCATCTCTGCTGCCATCACCACGGCTTTTGCCGTAAACCCGATGTCTGCGTGCTGCGTGGCAATAAACTGGCTGGCTTGTGTAATGCTCTCCCCCGTTACCAGTTTCGGTTTGACCTGATCATACAAGGCATATTTTTTCAGCAGCGATACAGCCGCATGTCCATAAGGCGCCGTAGCGGGGTTGGCGATGGCGATACGCTGCACATTATCCCCCAGCAATACCTGCAGATCTTTTCCCGGCTCAATGCCCGGCCGGGCGCTCCACAGCACCAGCTGTCCGCGCGCATACACCTGTGGCGGCGTCAGCGTGAGACCCTGTCTTGCCAGCTCCCGGGGATATACCTTTTCTGCAGATATAAATATATCAAAGGGCGCCCCGTTCAGGATCTGTTGCGTAAGATTACCGGAGGCGCCGCTGATCACTGCTATCTTTGTACTGTCCGTTTTGTTGAATGCCCTTATCAGCGACTGGATGGTGTATTGCATATTCGCAGCAACGGCCAGGGTCAGCTGCTCCTGCCGGGGCGGCTGGCAGGATAACAGTCCTATTAAAAAGATCCCCAATAATCTGGTCATAAGCTGTTATTTCGCTATTTCCTTAAAGATACAACGACCTAAGATATTGAAAATTCAGACGATATCTTTTCTTATTTTTGGAGGGCACCCCAAAGGCCTCCAGAGATCCATGCCGTTCAAAGTATGCTTTATCACCGCCTTATTATGTACACTTGCTGCCGCATTACAGGGACAGCCACCTTATTTGTATTTTGAAAGGCTCACCACGGAGAACGGCTTATCGCACAACAAGATCAATTGCTTCTTACAGGATACCCGCGGCTTTATCTGGATCGGTACGGAAGACGGCCTGAACCGTTACGATGGCCGCACTTTCACCATCTTCCGCAATGAACCGGGCAACGCCGCTTCCCTCTCCGGCAACATCGTAACAGATATCATAGAAGATAAAGACCAGCGCCTGTGGATCGCCACCGCCGACGGCGGCATCACCCGTTACGACTACCGCCTCGCGCCTGCCGCACAGTTTAAACAATACCGCCATCTGCCAACAGACAGCAACTCCATTCCCGTTAATATTGTCAACACACTTTTATATGACCGGCAATTCCTCTGGCTGGGTACCGGCGGCAAAGGCGTATGGCGGTTCAATATGCGTACGGAACGTTTTGAACAGCCCTCCCGGAAAGGAACACAGGGCATACTGGACCTGTGTATGGGACCGGGAGAGATTATATGGGCGGGAAGACAGGGCGGCGGACTGCTCAAGATCAACACCCGCGATTTCAGCTATGAGATGGATGAGCGATATACCAATCTCTACGCCCAGCTGCCCCACGCCACCGTTACCGCCCTGTTTCGCGATGCCCAGCAGCATATGTGGTACGGCTCCTGGGACCGGGTATTATACCGCTTCAATGCCGCCACGGGTAAAGAAGAAGTGTTCCGGGAACAGGATGCTCCCTACAGTTTTCATAACGATGAAATAAACTGCTTTGCCGCTGACCCCAAAGGCCTGTTATGGATGGGCGGCAGCAGCAGGGGTTTGCAGATATACGATACTGCAAGGCAACGTTTCTATCACTACACCTACAATGCATCGCAGGAAGGCTCCCTGAGCGATGACCGCATCAACTGCCTGTATGCAGACCGCAACGGCGTAATGTGGATAGGCACCAACAAAGGCATCAGTATCAGTCACCCGGGACAGCAACAATTTGAACAGGTGTTCCTGCCCGCTACAGATGAAAAACGGGCCGCTATCTACGACCTGCTGCAGGACGATGATCATCACCTGTGGATAGGCAGCAGCAATGGCATCTACATCTATCAGCCCGCAACCGCCACCTTTCGCCATCTGCCGCTGACATACAAGGGAACGCCCCTGGCCATATCAAAGTTCTTCCGCGATGTGGATGGCACGCTTTACCTGGGCTCCAATTATTCCCTCTTCCGCTTTAACCGGCAAACAGCACAGGTATCGCTCCTGCCCCATACAGAGAAAGATTCCGTCATGAACAGGATCATCAAATCGAGAGTGGTATCCATTGTGCGGGATACGATAGACGGTCATCCCGTGCTGCTGGTATCTCCCTACGGCCATTTCCTGGCTTATTACGACCTGGTGGAACAACGCTGGGTATCCCGCCTGGATACTACGCGGAAGATCCTGCCACGCTTCAACCTGACCGATAACCTTATCCGCAAACTGTACAAAACAGCGGGCGGGAAAATATGGCTGGCCACCGGTAAAACCGGTTTGGGCGACTGGCAGGATGGATCGCCGCCACGGGTGCAGTACCTGAACAGCAACGCCGCTGTACCCGGCAGTATCAGCAGTGATAATGTGTATGATATAACGGAAGATGCGCGCGGCAACCTGTGGCTGAGCACCTATGGCGGCGGCTTAAACTATTTTGATACCCACAGCCGGCAGTTCTCGCATATTCCCGATACGGAAAACCTGCTGGAAGGCCTACAGCTGGACAGCAAAGGCAATGTATGGATGATCAGCAACGGCAACCTGCATCAGTACGATCCTGCCAAACGCATGCATGTGTCTTACCGCCTGCCTGACCTGGAAAGATCGGGCGGTGTTTCCGGCTATATTTACAAAGATCCGCGGGGCCATATGTATGTAGCCGGATCGGGTTACTTCATTGCCTTTGATCCCGCCACTATCACCCGTGAAAGCGGACAGCCGCAGATCCATTTTACCGATTTCAAGATCTTTAACACCTCGTACAGCCAGCTGCTGTTGCAGGATAAGATCCAATTACGTTACCAGCAGAATTATTTCAGGATAGAGTTTGCAGCGCCCTACTTTTCGCCTTCGCGCAATGTAAGATATGCTTACCGCCTGCAGGGATGGGATAAGGATTGGGTGGAAACCGGGCCCGAACAGTTTGCACAGTTCTCCAACTTAAAAGGCGGGGAATACCTGTTCAAAGTGAGGGCCAGCAACAGCCAGGGTACCTGGACAGAACAGGCGGCCAGCCTTCGTATTGTGATCATCCCGCCGTTCTGGGAACGCTGGCAGTTCTATGTATTGCTGGTACTATTGGTGAGCGGCGCCGCCTATGGCATTTACCGCTACCGGGTGAACGAGCTGCTGAAAAGGCAGGCCATCCGCAATAAGATTGCGCAGGACCTGCATGATGATGTGGGCTCTACCCTCAGCAGCATTGCTTTGTACAGCCAGGTGGCAAAGATCTACAGCCAGCAGCAGCAACCCGAGGCATTGAAAAGCACCATCGATAAGATCAGCGATACCGCCGGCGAGATGATCGTGGAGATGAATGATATTGTGTGGGCCATCAATCCGCGTAACGACAGCATGGGCACCATCCTCCAGCGGATGGAATCTTTTGCCAGGCCGCTGATGGCTTCCAGGAACATCCGCTTTTATTTTGAGGTGGATGAAGGCCTGCAGCACATTAACCTGGGCATGACGCGCCGCAAGAATTTCTACCTCATCTTCCGCGAAGCGGTTAACAACATCCTGAAGTATGCAGACTGCAGCACCGTATGGGTAAAGGTGCAGCTGCAGCATCACCAGCTGGAGCTGAGCGTGCGGGATGACGGCAAAGGCTTTGAGCTGCAAAAAGTACAGATCAACGCCTCACAGTCTTTATCGGGCAACGGTTTGCGCAATATGCAGATGCGGGCGGCAGAAATAAAAGGCCGCCTCACCATCAACACGCAACCGGGACAGGGCGTCAGCATTCACCTGGTTTTCCCGGTGTCTTAAGCGCCGCCGGCCATCCCCCTTTTCGGGGATTGCAGGAGTGTTGAATTAATAGGAACTTAGATAATATCCTCCGCTATGAGCATACGCATCGCCATATTTGATGATAATAAGAACATCCGCGACAGCATTACTTTGCTATTACAAACTGTACCCGGCGTTGAGATAGCCGGTTCCTTCTCTCATGTGCTGGATTGTGTGGCCGACGTGAGGAACAGCCGCCCCGATATTATCCTGATGGATATTGAGATGCCCGGCATGTCTGGCATTGAGGCGGTACGGCTGATCAAACAATCATTTCCCGATGTACAGATCTTAATGCAGACTGTTTTTGAAGATGATGAGCGGGTGTTTGCGGCTATCTGTGCAGGCGCTTCGGGCTATATCCTGAAGAACCACCTGGACAGCCTGCTGGCGGATGCTATTGCTGCGCTGCAGTATGGCGGTGCGCCCATGTCGCCCTCCATTGCCCGTAAGGTGCTCGAAAAACTGCAGCAAATGCCTGTGCAAACAGCGCCCGCGGTGGATTACCGCCTCTCTCCGCGGGAGAAGGAAGTGCTGGCCTGCATCGTGGAAGGATTAAGTTACAAAATGATCGCTGACCGGCTGAAGATCGGTTATGAAACCGTGCGCAGCCATGTGAAGAAGATCTATGAAAAACTGCATGTAGCCTCGCTGACAGAAGCCGTGGCCAAGGCCATTAACCAGAAGCTGGTCTAAACAGCGGTGGCCAGGCCGTTTACATCCAGGCGGTTCAGCAGCTCTATTACATTGTTCACCTGGAATTTCTCGAATAGTTTTTGCCGCATGTTCCGCACGGTATTCGGACTGATACCCAGGCAGGCGGCAGCTTCCTTGATAGACAGTCCCTGTTTCATCAGGGGTATCAGCTCACTTTCGCGGGGCGTGAGCTGGGCGCTGGCTTCGGCAGCCGCATAGTATTCCAGTACTTTCTCGCTATACCCTTCTTTGTAAGCAGTCATTTTGAACCCGGCATAGGTGTTTTCATGACTGATATCTTTCAGCAGCATAAAATACAGGCAGCGCCCGTTCTTCAGGCGTATCACGGCTTTCTCGTCGTGGATACAGATATACCTGCCATCTGTATGTAACACCCGGTAATGGAACACAAAGCGGAACCGGTGATGATCTGCCGGGTCTTCCTTCTTCAGCAGCGCTTCCAGTAGGTGAATGCCCTTGTTAAAATCAGCCGCATCTGCGGGGTGTACGCGGTCAAAGAAGCTGTCAAGATGAAATGCCTCGATACCTGTTGCAGGCTCCAGTCCCAGGAGGTCGCGGAAATTATCGCTTACATAAAAGAAGTTAGTATGCATAAAGCGACAGGTACAGATGGTCCAGCCAGGAAACACCCTGTGCAGGTTACAAAGCGTATGCATGATTTCCTCGTCTATTTCTTCCGCTTCCCGCTGATCCGGATCGAGGAAGGAAATAATATGATTCACACGCCTTCTCAGTTGCAAATGAGAATACATTGGGGTACTCAATTTTAAATGAAGGAATAGTGCAATCAGCAATAAGCTACAAACTTAAGCAGCTTTCAGATACCCGCCAATCCCCAAATCCGGGGAGGTGGGGATGGTAGAAATTTACTATTTCCAACGGCTGCCTGCGCCCATAATTTTGTGCCCGTTAATTCAGTTTTGAGTACAAAAATTCTAATCCCAAAATGATGCAAATGTTCAGTGATCACCTGTTCCCCGTGAGCAGCGAAAAAAGGCCATACATCTTCAGTATGCAGCCGGCGGCGCTTGATAATGTTCCGTTCCATCAGAACACCGCCTGTATAACCCGGTATTTTGCCAGGCGGTTTCCTTTACACCTTGCGGTACATGAAATATCGCCGGTGTCAGCCCCACCTGCGGAGTATACCCATCCGCACAAACACCTGGACAGCGATGAGATCAACATCATCCTGTCAGATGAGGATCTGCTGTATAAGATCCGTATCGGTGAAGAAACATTCGTAGCAGGTAAGAACTCCTGCATATGGATACCCAGGGGGGTGCTGCACTCCGCCAATGTGCTGAAGGGAAGCGGCTATTTCATCACGCTCCGCGTACGTTAATCTCATTATTAAATCAGAAAAAAGTATTGTCATGAAAATTGTATTGATCTTCTTTGCCGCAATGGCCTATGTTACGTTATCAGAAAAAGACCGGCTTCATGGAAGATGGGAAACCAAACCATCAGAAAAAGGCAATGTTACCGGTGTGGTATTTAAAGCGGATAGCACCTTTGAAGGCTATATAAACAAAAAGCCCTTTGTAAGCGGCACCTATACGCTCCAGGACGACATCTTTACCTTCACGGATAATGGCTGCGAAGGTAAACGGGGCGTGTATAAAATTTTCTTCTTCAGCAATGCAGACTCCATGCGCTTTGTGCCCATAACAGACAGCTGCATAGACAGGAAGGAAGGTATGAGCAGACTGGTGATGGGTAGAGTAAAATAATCCGCTGATCATGAAACAGTTTCTCATTATAGGTATTGCCGCGGTATTGGTGCTGCTGGTTCCCATGTCTTTCAAAGACAGGGAGCCGGCAGACATTGCGGAGCTGGGGGCACTGCTCTTCTTTGACCCCATCCTCTCTGCAGACTGCAGCATCAGCTGCAGCAGCTGTCACCAACCCGATCATGCCTTTGCGGACACCGGTATGGTAAGCAAGGGAGTGGGTGGCAAAAAAGGAGTACGCAACACGCCCAGCGCCATGAACGTACGCCTGCAAAGCACCTTCTTCTGGGATGGCCGCGCCGCCAGCCTGGAAGAACAGGCGCTGGCGCCCATTGCCAACCCCGATGAAATGAACCTGCCCGTACCACAGGCGCTGGAAAGGCTGCAGCGCCACCCCGCCTATCGCCACTACTTTAAAAAGTTCTTTGACCGCGATCCGGACAGCAGCAGCCTGGCCGCCGCCCTCGCCGCTTATGAGCGCACACTGGAAACCAGCGACAGTCCCTTTGACAACTGGAAATTCAGTGACAACCCCGCCGCCGTGAGCGATGCCGTAAAGCGTGGTTTTGACGTATTCAACGGCAAAGGCAGATGCGTGGAATGCCACTTCGGCGCCGACTTTACCCAGCGCGATTTCCGGAATATTGGCCTGTTCAACGGCAGTACCCTGAACGACAGCGGACGCGCGGCCATCACCAAACGCCCGGAAGACCTGGGAAAATTCAAGATCGGCTCACTGCGCAATGTAGCGCTGACGTCGCCCTACATGCACAATGGCATGTTCAGGACACTGGAAGAAGTGATTGAGTTTTATAATGACCCGGCCAGGTTTGTGCCCGATGCCATTAACCGGGACAGCTTACTGGCTAAGCCGATGGGCTTAAGCACAGATGAGAAAAAAGATCTGTTGGCCTTTCTGCATTCGCTCACTGACAAGCAGTTTAACAAGCAAGGTGAATGAGCCATTGTTGTTCTCCCCTTTTCATTCTAAAGCCTGAAAGAGCCGCTTCCTGTTGAGGAGGCGGCTTTGCTGTTATTATTTTACTTCTATGTCTATTCTTTTATAGACATCCCCTCTGCTTCGTCTTAAAAGAGCGTATTTTCCTTTATATAATAGTAAAGGGGGTGTGGCGGAGCCTTTTTTGGCGTAGACAACATCGACGGCGATGCTGTGTTCTTTTTCGGCTTCATATTCTTCCAGCGGGTAAGCGGCGAAGATGTAGTCTTCAGGGCCGGTGAGCCTTTCGGGGATGTTATAGACGTAACGTTGCTCAACGTCTTGAAACAGGTAGCTGGGGCGGCCGAGGGAGTCGCGGAGGGTGGCGTTAAACATAATATAATCCGTCCGACCGCCTTCGGTTACCTGCACAGATTCCCTCAGTCCATCCTCCACGAAAAAAGGACGATCGCGTTTCATGATAGTATGAGAGATGGTATCCGTAATATCCCTTCGTTCATCATATACCGTTTGATCAATCGTCAAGGAAGTCTTCCCCATTTAACATCTTTTTCAGTTGATGAGCCATCTCCGAGTCAGCATACTCACATAAGTGACAATACCCAACATGCATAAGGAATTTAGATTTGGGATGCCGCTGCATGATCTTATAGACATTGTTGGCCTGTGCTTTTTCATAATGGTTGGTCTGATAGTACACCTTATCTCCGGATGGCAATACTTTGATAACAAGGGAATCTTTATCAACATAGTTGATATATTTTACCGAACCTCTGTCGTCAAGCTTTATCGTATCATCCCAGTAGGGCATTTTCTTGTTTTCATAATAATGATATCTCTCAATATCAAAACCGATCTTCCGTGCATACCGGATCATCGAAGCATATACCGGTTCATTAGTGTAAACGCCGTCTGTATCAACCGGGTAACCTTTAGTCATGGCGTTGGAACTGTAATCCAATCCCTCTAACATTAATACGTTAAAGCCCTGGGCATAGAGATCTTTAAGCAATGATTTTGTAAATATCCTGTGCTGAGGGCGATCATGCGCCTCATTTATCATGACCATCCTGTATGACTTTGCCTTTTCAATGATGAAATCCTTTCCGTCGATTATCCTGGCCTGTTTAACACCTATTTTCACCTTTAATCTTGTACTGTCAATAGGCTGGTATTGCAGGCATTCTTTATAATAGCCTGCGGTAGCGAGTGTAAAGCTCACTGTACCGTCATAAACCTGGTCCATATTTTTAAACTCACGTTTAACAATAACATCCGGGAAATCATAATTTTCGTTCCCTTTATCGCTATCAGCAAAAGGAAGACATAAAAGGGCGGTGATAACTGCTGTTAAGATTCTCATGGGTAAATATTATGGGTATTGGGTAAGGGCTTCCATTGCTGTTAAAAGCTTGCAGGAGGGCACTTGTATGTAGGAATAATGTTAACAATGGGTATACGTTCCTATCAATAACGAAGAAAATGTTAAAATATTTTTAAAGGGATAAAGTAACCGGAAATTTTGCCAGATTCATCACGAATTCCAGCGGGTAATATTGTAAACGCTGATGCGGCACGGCCCAGCGAGGCGGATGAGCTGGGGAAGCAGTTGAGTAAGTTGTAGCGCATTCTGCAGACCCTTTCAGATCCGCTCCAGGTTAACCCTGGTTAATTCACCTTCCTGATCGCCTGTGTTCAATGTTGTAGCCGGTTCAAATAAAAGCACATGTACTTCTTCATTGGCCACCGGCCGGTGTTCCACGCCTTTGGGTATGATCACCAGTTCCCCGGGCTGCAGTTCAATCGTTTTATCCCGGAGCTCCATTGTAAAAGCACCGGCAATCACCAGGAACATCTCATCTTCATTATCATGTTTGTGCCAGACAAACGGCCCCTTGAACTTAACCAGCTTAACATGCTGGTTGTTGAGTTCTCCAATGATCCTGGGGTTCCAGTGATCCGTGAATTTGCTTAGTTTCTCAGCGATGTTGATCTTTTCGATAGACATATGCCGTGGTTTTAAATGGGCGGTATTAATTTGCTGCTAATGTACAATAATACCATTTTACTAAACAGGCTCACTATATAAGCTTATCAAAAAAAATTTGCTGTTGATTTGTTTTATCGTAATATTGCAATGTAACAATTACCTGGAATGGGACTTACAAAGACAGCACTCTTTACCAAACAGCAGAATGAAATTGCAGCCATGGCAAAAGCCCTCGCCCATCCGGCGCGGATTGCCATCATTCAGTACCTGATTAAACAGAACGCCTGTATCTGCGGAGACCTGGTAGAACAGCTGGGCCTGGCGCAGGCAACGATCTCCCAGCACCTGAAAGAACTGAAGGCAGTAGGTATAATACAAGGCACCATTGAAGGCGCCAGCGTTTTGCTACTGTATTGACCCCAAAACCTGGAAACGATACCAGCAGGTGTTTGCCGGCTTTTCTGAAAGATGTGGATTTTAAGGACAGCAGCTGCTGTTAAAATTTTTTGACTTATTATATCGCAATATTGCAATTTACCAATAAAGCATTTTTCTTATGTCCACAGATGCCAAGCTAAAGGAAATGGTAAAGCAGAAATACACCGACATTGCTTTACAGGATAAGGAAGACAATCAATCTTCCTGCTGCGGTTCCGGCGGATGCTCCACAGAGGTATATAACATCATGACCGATGATTATTCCGCACTTGAAGGCTACAACCCCGATGCAGACCTGGGCCTCGGCTGCGGACTGCCTACACAGTTTGCGAAGATCCAACCCGGTGATACGGTAATAGACCTGGGATCCGGCGCAGGAAATGACTGTTTCATTGCCCGCAAGGAAACAGGCGAAACCGGTAAAGTAATCGGTATCGACTTCACTCCTGCCATGATCGAAAAAGCACGGATCAATGCCGAAAAGCTGCAATTCAATAATGTAGAGTTCCGCCAGGGAGATATAGAACAAATGCCCGTCACCGGTAACATTGCCGATGTAATAGTGAGTAACTGCGTGCTGAACCTGGTGCCCAACAAGGATGGCGTATTCAAAGAAATATTCAGGGTATTAAAACCCGGCGGCCATTTCAGTATTTCCGACATCGTGCTGTCAGGATCATTACCAACTAAGATACAGGAGGCTGCAGAGATGTATGCCGGCTGCGTTTCCGGCGCCATACAAAAGACGGAATACCTGCAGCTGATAGAAAAGAACGGCTTTACCAATATCACCATACAGAAAGAAAAGGCCATCATCGTTCCCGATGATATTCTTTCCGGATACTTAACTGCCGATGAAATAGCGCGGTTCAGGGCTAGTAACACAGGTATTTACAGCATTACGGTGTATGCGGAAAAGCCTGCGGTTTGTTGTGAACCGGGCTGCTGTTCGTAACCCTATTATTATGAAGATTGCACTTTTCAGCGACGTCCACGCCAATCTCCCGGCATTGGAAGCGTTCTTTAAAGATCTTGAAAGCCGCCGGCCCGACGCCATTTATTGCCTCGGTGACCTCGTAGGGTACAACATCTGACCCAACGAAGTGATCCGGGAAATTCGTAAACGGGGCATTCCCACCATTACGGGGAATTACGATTATGGCATTGGCCGTGGTATGAACGATTGTGGCTGCGCTTAACAGCAGTGTGCTGAATAAGGACAGCGTACAGGTTGAGTTTATCCGCTTTAGCTACGACGTAGAAAAAGCAGCCAAAGCGGTGGAGGATAGTCCGCTGCCGGATGCATATGCGGACAGCCTTCGTAAAGGGCTATAAATTATCTATCATGCAACAATCCACCATTCCCTTATGGGGTCAATTCAACACCGAGCTTAAAAGGTTTATCTGCCGGAAAACAGGCCACGAAGATCACTGCCAGGACCTCCTGCAGGATCTCTACCTGAAGATCTTTGTAAACCAGGCGAAAATAGAAAAAGCGCAAAACGTCAGGGCTTACATTTTCCAGATGGCCCATAATGTACTTACCGATCATCACCGGCGTACTGCCAGGAAAAATGTGCTATCCGCAGATGCCATCCCCGATCTTGAACTGGCAACAGAAGAACCGGGGCAGGAATACAGCCTGGCAGGCTGCCTGCGGTCTATGATAGATACATTACCTGAGATCTACCGCCAGGCGCTCATCTCCACTGAGCTGGACGGCTTAACGCAAAAGCAATTTGCTGAAAAGGTGGGCATTTCCTTATCCGGAGCAAAATCCCGGGTACAGCGAGCAAGGGAAAAACTGAAAGAAGAGATACTAAAATGTTGCCGCTACGAATTTGATAAATATGGAAATATCATTTCCTGTTGCGGTAATTAAGGCTTCTGCATCTTTTTAACAAATTCCGCGTCTTATATCTGATACTATATTACAAAAACAAAAAAGATGGTTATGAAAAGTTTGATTTCAATAGGTCTGCATGATTTAGACTTCAGCGGAGTAATAGACGCAGCAATCAAAAAACAGGCGAAAGATAAAAAAGCAGCTGAGGCAGCGCAAGCTTGTTGCCGGAAGGAAGAAAAATGCTGCGATGATCAGTGCTGTCGTTAGCTTATTTTCCATATCTGCGGAGAAGCCCCCGGTACATATACCAGGGGCTTTTTTAGATTAAAGTATCAATATTCAGCCTTTACAGCATTGCTTTTATCGCATCCTGCCGGCGGACAAGGCTTAGGACACGGCTTAGTGCAGGTTTGTTCTGTACCTGCTGATTTCTTGCCTTTATTTCATCCTTTTTTCCGTTGTTTGCGAAAACAGTAGACCCGCTCAGCAATATCAGTGCTGAAGGCAATAAAAATGCCTTTTTCATATACTTTATTTAAATGAAAGTAGCATTGAACATAACAAAGCGGGCAGTTTAAATAACAATCCTGCTGGTTTTCATCTATGACAATGAATGACCATTAACCGCCAGCGATTAAACTATCTATATGACGGAAGGGCAGCAAAAGGACGCATGAAAAAATACCGCGCTCCGCATCCTCCATTTGTTAACAGGAACACCATCGGCAAAAAAATCTCTCATCTAAATATCACTCACCCTACAATTGAAAATCATTGCTTTACAGATAACACACCATTTACGGAATGTTAATCTTCTTGAAATACTAATTTATTTAGTATATAATTGCTAAAATTATTGGTGAAAATGGAGGAGACAATACAGAGACTGGCTAAGACCAGCATGATAATTCCGTTCTACAAAATAGTGGCAGCAGGCTTCCCAAGCCCTGCCCAGGATTACGGTGAACCAGAGATCGATCTGTCTAAAGTACTGCAACCCAATCCTACGAGCACTTACATCATTCGTATCAAGGGAGACAGCATGCGCGAAGCCAACATGCCGGATGGCTGCCTGGCGGTGGTAGACCGTAGCATCCGGCCTTACAGCGGCGCTATTGTAGTGGCGGTGCTGAACGGCGAATTTACCGTTAAGCGCCTGGTAAAAGCGGGGCGTAACTGGGTATTGCACCCGGAGAACCCCTTCTATAAGCCCATACTGATCAGCGAAGATGCCGATTTCCAGGTATGGGGAGTGATCACGCATACAATTGTAGATCAAAAATAATGGTATGATCGCCCTGGTAGACTGTAATAATTTTTACGCAAGCTGCGAGCGCTTGTTTCAGCCCCATCTGGCTGACAAGCCGGTAGTAGTATTGAGCAACAATGACGGCTGTGTAATTGCCCGATCAGATGAAGCAAAGGCCATCGGTATTGAAATGGGCGCGCCTGCCTTCCTGATGGAAGAGATGTTGCGCAGCCATGATGTAGCGATCTTTTCCAGCAACTACACTTTATATGGCAGCATGTCAGACAGGGTAATGAAAACCCTGCAGATGCATTGTCATACGGTAGAGGTATACAGTATTGATGAGGCTTTCCTCTACCTGTATGACATGCCGCATATCCACTACGAGGACTATGCCATTCAGCTGCGGGCGGCGGTAAAGGCCACCGGCATCCCGGTGAGCATTGGTATTGCACCCACCAAAACCCTCGCCAAGCTGGCCAACCGTTATGCCAAGCAGTATAAGAAAGCGGTGGGTGTTCACGTGCTGGATTCGCCCGCCAAAATAAACGAAGTACTATCCTGCAGCGCTATTGACGACATCTGGGGCGTAGGCCCGCAGTACACTAAAATGCTGCAGCAGCACGGCTTTAAAACGGCGATGGATCTTGTCCGCGCCCCGGAAGAGTGGGTACGCAAAAACATGACCGTAGTGGGTCAACGCATGCTGAACGAGCTGAAAGGTATACCCTGCATTGAAATGGAAACAGTAATAGCCCCCAGGAAGAACATTACTGTTGCGCGCTCTTTTGGACAGCTGTTATCAGATAAGACAGATATTGCCGAAGCCCTGGCCAACTATACCGCCATCGCTGCCCGTAAGCTGAGAAAGCAGCATAGCTGTGCGCGTGTGATCAATGTCTTTTTGCAGACCAACAATTTCCGTCAGAAAGATCCGCAATACTACCGCTCTATTAATCTGCAGCTGCCTGTTCCCACCAGCAGTACCGCAGAGCTGTTACAGTACGCCACCAAAGCCCTGGACCTGATCTATCGTCCGCATTACAATTTCAAAAAGATAGGCATCATATTAATGGAGCTCGCGCCCGACAACCAGGTGCAATCCGGCTTATTTGACCAGGTGAACCGGCCCAGAGACCAGCGCCTGATGACGGCCCTGGATGCCATCAACCGCAGCTGGGACGGCAAGGAATTGGTTAAATTTGGACGGCAGAGCGGCAACCGTCGTTGGAAGCTGCGGCAGGAAAAACTGAGTCCCTGTTATACTACCCGTTTGCAGGATGTGTTGACCATAAATATCTGATCATGCATAATCCTTTAGTATTACTGTTTAAGGAAGCATTGGATGAGCTGATAGCCCAGGGACATTACTATTACATCCGGCAGTCTTATCCGCGTGGCAAAACAGCGGGCGTACGTGAGGCCTTCCTGGTCACCCCTTATACCACCTATGAGCAGGCGAATAAGCATTACGAAGCGATTAAAAGCGACCGCAGAAGATATCTTTACCTGGTGGATGATGGCAAGTACGATAAATGGAGCGTTGAAATGGAACGGAAGAAATTGTATGTGGCGGCTACCCAACCCGAAGGCTACCGGGTATACCTCAATCGTTTAAAAGACCGGAGCTGGAAATGCCCGGCGGAGCTGGGTGCAAAGATCAAGGGGTATATCAAGCGTAATACGCATTGGAAGCCGAGAGGAGCAGATATTGAGGTGGGATTGTCGCTTCAGTTTGGGGAATTGGTGGTTAATTTGGAGTACCAGGGGGATAAGGTGAAGGTGAGGTTGGATGAGATAGAGGAATATTAAGGTTGTATTAATAGGCCATAGTATAGGCGCATTCAATGTAGGTGATGTCGCAAACTGGCTTAGCGTAAACTAACTTTTCTTTGGCTTGCATAACAATGGATTTTTAGTTTTATGAATGTAGAACTTTTTTACATCTTGCTCGTTTGAGTCAAGTTTTTTTTGAATAATTCTTACATCTTGTCCCTATGGAGAATGAAAACAACGAAATACTAATAAAACTTGGACAAACGATTCGGCAGGCCCGAATCAACAAGAAGCTTACCTTGTTAGAACTTGAAGTGCTTACTGGTATTAGCGAAGGCGGTATATCTAACATCGAAAACGGCAAAAAGAACTTCGCCGTCACCACCCTCATCAAACTCGCCAAAGGTCTCGAAATTCCCCTCTCCAAACTCCTATCCGACTTCTAACCCCTCCCCCGACAACAATTTTTCCTATCCCCCTTTTGATACAAAAAACAGTCAAATGACCGTTTTTTTCTCAAACTATGATTCTACCTTCGCATAACCATAACCTATTCCACAAGAGTTTTCAGTACACCTGGCGCTCGTAATAGGACAGCGGTATGAGTCACGCCTCCGCCTCCTTATTATACCTCATCCGGTAGGCCAGCGGCGACATCCCCGTAATCTTCCGGAACACCTCCCGGAAAGCTTTTACATCCGTATACCCTACCTCGTACATCACTTCATTGATCGTTTTGCGGCTGGTTTCAAAAGCTTTCTTGGCGGATTCTATCTTTACCCGCTGCGCATATTCTACCGGCGTATTACCCGTTGCCTTTATAAAGCGGCGGTCAAAGTTGCGGCGGCCCGTAGCAAACAGGGACGACAGCTGCTCAACAGATATTTTTTCATGCAGGTTGCTTTCTATATAGGCCTGCGCCTCTTTCACCATCTCATCTCCATGCAGCTTCTGCCCGGTGAAGATGGTGAAAGCCGACTGGCTTTGGCGGTCTATCTCTATCTGGAAAACTTTAGCGCAGTAAATAGCTGTCTGCCGGTCGTAATATTTCTCTACCAGGTAGATCATCAGGTTCAGAAAAGAGTAGGCGCCGCCGTTAGTATAGATGCCGCTTTCATCCGTGATCAGCCTGTCGGGTTCCAGCTGCACTTCGGGGAACATGTTCCGGAAAGTACCTTCCGCCGCCCAGTGGGAAGAACAGCTTCTGCCATCCAGCAAACCCGATGAAGCCAGCATAAAAGCACCGGTACATATACTGGCTACCTCCGCACCCTGTTGATACTGCTGCGCCACCCAGCTGATCATGGACTGGTTTTCCTTCACCGCTTCATGATAATTATGATTCAGGGAAGGAATGATGATCAGATCTGTTTTACGGATCTCCGAAATATGTACCTGCGGCTTCACCGAAAACAGGCCATCATAAAAATCCACTTTCTTTGAAATACCCGCCAGCTGTATGTTGAACAAAGCCGCTCTGCCGGCTTCTTTCCAGTACATATTGGCGCGCGAAAATATCTTGTAGGCGCCTACTATGCTGCTCAGGTTATTTTCACCTTTCGGAACTAATATGCTGAGATGTTTCATGGCGGATATTTTTACAAAGGTAGAAATTCAAATTGTCCAGATAAGCCCCTTGGTATGGCATTTTAACCCCCTGCTGAAAAATAATACCGCTGTTCTGTTTTATACAATTTTAAGGAGGATGATGGCGCTAATTTTACACCATCAATAACAAACTTGTCATCCTTAAATTTCATATTATGATACGCCATTCTTTTAACAGGATCATTTTAACCGTTGCCTTCACCGTGTTGGCAACTTTTCAGGTAGCAGCCGCCCCGGGCGAGTCGCTGCTCCGGTTGTTCAGCCACACCTTCCCTGACGCTAAATATGTAAGGTGGACAGAGGAAGAAGGCTATTATATCGTTTCCTTCACCCGTAACGATACACAATGCAGGATCTGGTACGACAAGGAAGGTTCGCTTGTTTACTCCCTCAAATACTGCCAGGAAACAGAGCTGCCTATGAAGGTGCTGCTGGCGGTAAAGAAAAGATTCCATCATCAGCAGATAGCTGGGGTTACAGAGCTGACCAATAAAAGCGGTGTGCACTACGAACTGGTACTGAGCGATGAGAAAAAATGGTATGTGGTAAACAGTACTGCCTACGGAGATGTGACATTGAAATACTCGTTTAGCAAGTAAACGTTTTAAAGTCTGAGGGTTTGAAAGTTTGAAGATGTCCCGCAAGGACAGGCCGCCTTTAAACTTTCAAACCCTCGGACTTTTAAACTTCCGATAAAAAACCCTGTTGACCTCAACATACCTGGCCTGTCATTCCGGTTCTACGCATATCCTCCACCGTTGCAACCCGCATAAAAAGCCACCCTGCCAACATTATAAAAATGTGATAATATCCGTTCTTTTCATTATTTTAATATTATTAAAACCCTTACAAATTCTTACGTTATGCGGCTATTAAAAACCCTTATGTTCCTCTTTACAGTTATTGCCGGATGTTATTTGACGGCTTGTAATACAAAAACAAACAGTCAGGAGGAACCCGTTGTTACAACCACTTCCGGACAGGTAGAGGGCAGTTTTAAAGATAGCGTGTATGCTTTCAAAGGCATCCCCTATGCCAAGGCTGAAAGATTTATGCCCCCGCAGGATCCTGATGCCTGGGAGGACGTTCGTGAGTGTAAAAAATTCGGCCCGGTAGCCAGACAGGTAGTGCCCTGGTATCCCGACTCCGTTCAAAACGAAAAGGAACTGTTTACTGTGAATGTCTGGACGCGGGGAATTGCGGATGGCAAAAAGCGTCCGGTAATGCTTTGGTTGCATGGAGGTGGATTTCATGTGGGCGCCAGCAACGATCCTATGACCTATGGCGAAGCACTGGCAAGAAAAGGGGATATTGTTACCGTATCGGTAAATCACCGGTTGAACATTCTTGGTTTTCTTGATTTGTCTGCATTGGGCGAAAAGTATGCGCAATCAGCAAATGTGGGAATGCTCGACATTGTGAAAGCGCTTGAATGGATTCAGAAAAATATCGAACAATTTGGTGGCAATCCTGCCGATGTAACGATTGTAGGCGAATCAGGCGGCGGCGGAAAAGTAGGTACGCTCATGTGTATGCCTTCGGCAAAAGGACTGTTTCATAAAGCAATTATTCAAAGCGGAACCTTGCTCAATACAATGACGAAAGAAAAGTCACAGGGACTGGGATTAGCCGTTCTTGACAACCTGGGAATTACACCAAACGAGATAGCAAAACTGGATACCATCTCTTATCCGGCACTGGTTAAAGCAGGAAATGATGCAATAGCAAAGATTAACGGCCCCTGGAAACCCGGATCGCCAAGAATGTTTGGCTTCGCACCTTCTGCCGATGGTATTGTGTTGCTTCAGCAGCCTTTCAGCCCTGGATTTGCCGATATTTCAAAAGATATACCGCTGATGATCGGCTCCACACTAAATGAGCTCATGCCCGTGGCTTATGGCGAAAAGAACCTCACCATCGAACAGGCTAAGGAACGCCTGGCAAAAGACTATGGCAGGAAAACCGATGAATACATTTCGCTGTTTGCAAAAGCGTATCCCGATTATACGCCTCAGGATCTTCTTTCTGTGGACAAGGTTTTCAGGCCTTACACCATACGAACCGCTGATGCAAGAGCCGCAGAATCAAATGCGCCCCTGTATGTTTATTTTTTAGCCTGGAAAAGTGGTGTTGACAGTGCATCCAAAGGTTCATTTCATGGGTTGGACATTCCGCTGGCATTCAACACTGTTGACCTGAGAAAAGACTGGACAGGCGATACGGAGGAAGCCTGGAAACTGGCTGACAAGATGAGCTCCGCATGGATAAACTTTGTAAGAACAGGAAATCCTAACGTAGAAGCCGTGCTGCCCAAATGGGAAACTTATACTGCGGAAAACGGCGCGACAATGTATTTTGATAATGAACCCAGCATTGTAAATAACCACGACAGGGCATTGATGGATTTTATCAAAACTGCAGGTAAGTAGTTGCGGTAGAAAGCGTAAAAAGATAACAGGAGTAAACTTTATACGGATAATCGCCCTGAGGCCATAGCGCAACGAAAATTGCAAGAGTTTGCTGATAACAGCCCCGGGGTAACACAAGCCTCACCGCTTAGGAATATGGCCTGCCGGCTATTCAACAGGTACCAGGTTCGGTTGATGACAGAATATTCTTCACCACCCCTCGTTGATAGAAAGCAATGGTACAAAACGATACTTTGGATTGGGCGGGCCATTGTACGGGCTTATTCATCGTTCTCATTTGCTTTGTATAGACGAGCTGGAAACCTCGCTTCATCCCGATTTGATGAATATTTTTTTGCTAGGTCTTTTTTAGTCAATCCGAAAGCCTCTCAATTGTTAATCACAACACATAAGTACTGCAGGATAACCAACAAGAGGCTTATAGCCGGGATAAGAAGCAGGCAATAGCCGGGCGATACCGGATGCCAGGCTTCCGGAAAGATATAGAGAAGATCGGGACTCGAAATACCCACGTCGGAAACCTATCGTTTTTTTGAATGGTATCTTTCAAAGTGAATTTCAGAATGGCGAATCCATTGATGCCGGTTACTGAGCTGCGGCACGTAACACATGGGGCAGCTCCGCCAAAATAAAAAACGGTTGTAATTCAATGATTACAACCGTTTGAAGTGCCCAGAACAGGAATATCAACATTCTGGTTGTCAATTATTTGTAAATCAATTCTGTCAAAATTCTGTCAGATTTTTGGCTGGGAAGCTATTTTTATTCGCATTTTAACTCTTTCTCCCTATCGGTGTGAAATTACACAATTATCACGGACATTTAGTGTTGATGTGAATAATTTGCTCTTGGTGAATTTGAGTAAACTATAGTAATGGATGAGCTGCTGTAAATTAATTGGCCAGTAACCTTAACTCATCATGGCTTTGATACGTCTTTCTGCTTTCGTTGCATCTATTACAGTCTTGCTGTTCCAATCTGTGACATCCTTCAACGCCGGCACTTGCGATCATGGAAGCGACAGTAGAACAATCTCCGCCTTTGCCGCCTCGTTAATTGTTCCCGCGCTGGCGCCGTCTCCCAGCAATTGGGCCAGCTCTTCAAAGATGCTCCCCCTGTCCTATTGGCTAAGATCACCGAGTGCCCAGCCTTGAGTAAATGGCGGGCTACCAGCCGAACCCAGGTCTGGACTGCCAAAAATCTGATTCGTGGATGGCCAAGGTCGTCATTTTTATGTCTTATTTTGATTTTGAAAATGGCAGCCGCTTTGCTTATTAATTGCGTCTGTTCTTATCACAAATTTTCTACTTAAATATTTTAATCATGAAGATCTTAGTAATCGGAGGAACGGGCCTGGTAGGTAAAGGTGTATGTGAAAAACTGAAAAATACCGGCAATGAGATAGTTGTAGGAGCGCCTTCAAGCGGTATCAATATTCTAACGGGAGAAGGGCTTACAAATGCTTTAGACGGAACTGACGTTGTAATTGATCTTTCCAATTCTCAATCACCTGAAGCACAAACAGCTTTGGACTTTTTCAGGACGGCAGCCAATAATCTGATTAAGGCGGTAAAAGCCGCCGGTATCAGGCATCATTTAGTCCTTTCAATTGTTGGTACAGATCGGGCACAGCATATCGGGTATCTTAGAGCTAAAAAACACCAAGAGGATGCCGTAATCGAATCTGGCATACCATACACCATTATCCGTTCAACTCAATTTCATGAACATATAGTCACGATTATCGACGTTCAGGGGGACGGGAAGAATGTCCAGGTTTCAACAGTTGACTACCAACCTATTGCATTGGAAGACGTCGTAGATTATATAGTAAGGTTTTGCCTAGAAGAGCCCAAAAACAAGATAGTAGAAATTGCTGGACCAGACCGCGGAACGATGAGTGATTTCGTGGAAGGTTACCTGAGGGAGAAGCGATCAAATATGGTAGTAAAAGCTAACGACAATGACAAGTACATGTTCGAAGATATTCCGAGATCTTTGTTGGTGCCTTCAGGTGAATTTTTCCCAGGTAAGATCAAGTTTAGTGACTGGAGAAAAAGCCAATAACATACGTTTTCCCAAATCACATCTCGCCAAAAAGATGACACCGATCACATAGTTTATAAATACGAAAGGTCTGTTCAACGGGATTTTTTAAGGGCCTGGGCAAAAGTTTGCATTTCATTTGTATTTAACGAGGCAAAACCTAACCTGATCCCGTTGACGTCATCTTTATACTTGTGAAGGCTTCCATCATTCAGATAAATACCTTTGGTCGCCAATCTTTCGGCGAGATCGGGTATTGAATATCCGGGATCAAATAAGGTCCAAACAGCCATACCACCTTTCGGCGAGATGAACTTGGCGACGTCTCCCAAAGAAGATTGAAGAAGCTCACAGAACTGATCTCGCCTCTTTTTATATACTTTCACAGATCTTCTAAGATGTCTCTGCATTTCACCTGTTGTGAACAGATGAGCAACAGATTCTTCGAACAACACGTCGCCACGGATATCCACCGCTTGTTTAAGCTTAGAAGCCTGCCACACGAAATCTTCGCCTCCAACTAGATATCCCAGCCTGATCGTAGGCGCCAGTGTTTTGGAAATAGATCCTATGTAGAGAACATAACCACAGTGTTCTGCGCTGGCTAATGGCAATATCGGAGCGTTCTCGTAATGGAAATCATAATCGTAATCATCTTCAATCACAGGAAGCTGGTAGCGTCGAATGATATCTAAGAGCTTAAACCGTCTTTCTGCGCTTAGGGTTACCGTTGTGGGGTGATGGTGGTGGGGAATGATATATAGAAGGCTCGGCCTTGATTGTTTACAGATGTTCTCTATTGCCTCGACATCGATCCCATCCTGATCTACCTTGACCTTAATAAGCTTGGCACCCAACTGCTCAAAAAGCCTGTCTGCTAAAACATAGTTCATGTCACCAACAATAACCGAGCTGCCTGGCCGAAGGATCATACTTGCTGCTACGGAGATAGCTAATTGCGCACCATGAGTCACCAGAACCTGTTCTGCGTTTATATCCAACGCTCTTGTCTTGGACAAAAACAAGGCAAGCTCGGTTCTCAACGAATTGCTTCCAAGTGAGCCTTCAGAGAGCAATTTGTTATGGGTATTCACTCTTTTTGATAGAAACCGGTATCGGTCAATGATCAAATCCAGCGGAGCAATTCTGGCATCAGGATAGCCATCGTTGATCATCAGTTGTTGAGGCTTTAGTTTCCTTGTTCCGGATTGTGGAGAAGCGATCGACCTGTAAAACTTGTTAGGATCTTTGGCTGTTGACATGGCCAACGTATTGTCTTGGAATGGTTTTGGACTGGTAATGGGTAAATGCATGGAAACAAAATTTCCTTTTCGTTTTATAGCTTCAGCCCAACCTTGAGCCTGTAATTCTTCGTATGCAGCGACAACCGTTGTTCGATTTAATTTCAGCATGGACGCCATATCTCTACTCGCCGGCAACTGATAGCCTGACTTAAGTTGTCCTTTCTTGATTAAATCAATCAGGGCATTTGCGAGTTGGGTGAATATAGGAATTGTAGATTGTCGATCAATTGCGATAAGCGTGCTGAATGGTAATGTTTGGACTGTCATGTGTAAGATCCTACGTATTTAACTTTGGAAGGAACAGGATATAATTTTACGAAAAATTTTGAAGTGTTGTTATTTTATCATGAGTAACCTGTCGACGTATCAAAAACAAAGTTGAGGATTTTTTAAGCCTCGGGCAGCAACTCTTTTGAATCGTATTCGCAGGATGCATATAGGTAAATACTCCGGTGGCTATACGTTGTCCCTACTTTCTTCCCCACTCAAAGGAGTAAAATATCTTGCTGTGATCGCGTGATAATCGCGGCGTTACTATGACTTTCATTTTCTTTTTTGTGTGCCAAATGATGTGCCATGTAAGTGCAAGCTTGTGTGCCCACAAAAACGGGAATAAGTGATTGAAAACAAACAAAAACGGCAAATCTCAGAACCATGGGGAATAAAAAAACCTGATAATCTATTGATTACCAGGATTTTATCCAGTGCCCATAACTGGATTCGTAACGTTTTGAGCAACAATATCTTGTAAGTCAAATCTGTCAATATCATGTCGGCTACATGCCTATAATGACGTTTTTTATCGCTTCTTCACGCTTTCCTTCCCTTATCAACACAAAGGTAGATAAGTTCGCAGTATGATGCTAATATTTTAAAAGATTCTTTTGACGTTTGATATGCAAGGCCGTTTAAGGTTATAGTTTTCATCTTCTTTTCCCATTTGAATTGTAGGGTTCCCTAATTAGGAAGAAGTACATTACCTGTTTTTTTGTGTACTATTGATAAGTACATTATTTTTGTTTGATTAGTCGCTTTCAAACTTCCTCTTGATTCTACAACTATTGATATTTTTTCCATTTGCTACCATCAAATGGAATATAATTTAAACCAACTAATATGGAGACCGACATATATCGAACGTTTTGGAGACGGCTTTGGGCTGCTATAATTGATGGCATTGTACTTTACCCCGTTGGATTTGCTGAATCTTACATTTATAGTACAGGAAATCGGTATCTTTCTTTTGCAAGCACACTAGTAGTAGTGTCTTTGTGTACGCTTTATTTTATCGTTCTTCATGCGAAATACGGCCAAACCCTCGGAAAGAAATTGATGGGGATTAAAGTAACAGACGTAAATAGTATGGAGCTTATTGGGCCTAGAAGGGCTGTTTTGAGAGAGCTACCTTGGCTCATTGCTTCCCTTGTAGCTCTTATTTTTTTGGTTGTACAACTTTTCTTCATTGATGGAGAAGATATAGTTGTTGTATTTGAACGTTACAATAATATTGCATCATCAATTTCATTTATGTGGCTTATACTTGAACTCGTCACAATGCTAACCAATTCCAAAAGAAGAGCCATCCATGACTGGATGGCTAATTCTGTTGTCTTGAAGGTTAAGTAGACGGATACAGTGTTATTTGGTACAGCTTGCAGCTCCTGGGAGATGCCGGTAAGTCTGTTACGTTCAATGCTGCGTTTACCCTCACAGGCGGCCATGAAACCATTAACAGGGGCGATGAACTGCTATATGACGGAGCGATTATAAAGAACCAGGAAGGGTTTGTTTATGGGGCCGGTGGGCGCTTGTCACTGGAGACCTATTTATGCGACCGCATAGTATTACTCGTTCAGGGCCGCACTCGTGTATTATGGGGTACTTCAACGGATCAGCTACGGCCATCGGCAGGGCTTGGTCTAAGGTTTAACTTTTAAACTTTTTATACGATGAAAACACTCTTTAATTACATTAATCTGCAACAGCAAATCCTATATCTATTTGTGCTGATAGCACTACTTTCTGTCATACTCACTTCCTGCCGCAAAAAGGAGCTGGACATCCAGCAGAATTTTCCCTTTGAAGTGACGGTCATGCCTGTCCCCGGAGAGATTGCTGACGGGCAGACGGTGGAGCTTCGGCTTGCCATAAAAGCTACCGGAAATTACAGCGGTGCAAAGTACTTTATACGTTACTTCCAATATGATGGGACGGGGACGCTCAGGTACTACAATAACCCTCCCTATCTGCCGAACGATCTGTATTCCCTGCCCAAAGAGGAATTCAGGCTGTACTACAGATCATCGTCTAAGGTAACGCAAACTTTCACGGTTTGGATTTCGGATAATTTCGACAACGAAAAGGAAATAAGCTTCCAGTTTAACAGTAGCGATTGATCAGGGGGGATCTGTCCCAAAGCAAACGGCTTGTCTAAAGACAGGCCGTTTTATTTTTATTATCCATAGTGCTGCCAAATAGTAACCTCAGCGCGTCAAACCATTCCAGTACAAGCGGCAACCTTCATGCTATCGGTAATTTCCGAATCGTAATCGCATCACTATTTAAATGCAGAAATTATGGAAAGAGAAGATAGCTATCCGGGGTTAAAACACAAAGCATCTGAACTATCGGCCTTTGCCGTGGCAATAGATACCTTTATCATTTCGCTAAAAAACAAAGAATTGATTCGATTTATCCCCGATGATCCGAAGCGATTTCGTACCTGGTTAACTGCGCATGGTATCAGGGATGTAGATAGGGAGAAGCATCAGGATGTAAAGCCTGATGCCCACCAACCTAAGCCAAAGAGATCCCTTTAAAGGAAACACACTTTGAAACAGGAGGCTTTTGAAGGAAGGCATGTTTGGGTGCTGTTGTTTTTGCCTGGGCCGCTTTCCCCTTTTGCTTTCCCTGCCACCAATAGGCGAGTAGAAAAAGCACTCCCAATATAAGCAGCAACCTGCCTAATATTCTGCCGATGCGCTCGATAAAGGGAACTGCCAAGCGTTGGTTATAGTTGGAAAAGCCCTGGGTTCCGAACGGTGTTGTCCTTTCAAACTTCCTTTTGCCAATCCAGTACAAAAGCCCTATTCCCAGTGCTGAGGATAATATGCCTAAAACTAAAGTGGGAGCCATGTTCAAAGTATTTATTGGTTATGATAAATTTACGGAATAATGAGATATTTTGCGGAGCCATTTTTCGATAGCTCCGCAATCTCTCTATTAATTATTGTTTAAAAAATGATTTGCTACCGCGTAGTCAAGCATTTTGCGTTCCGGTGAAAGTTCGGCATCAGTTCCAAACAGTCCATCTAATATTTGTATTGCATCGTCATCGCTTATCATATATGCTGTGCCTTCATGTTTATTATATCTGGATACTGCATGATGCACATCTTCAATGCGCCACAACGCTGAGGTACAATAGCCACGTTTAGCCAGTTCGCTTTTTAACTGTTCGTCTGTGAAATTCTTAAGTTGCATGATTGTTGATTTTAAGGTTATTCAATTCATTTCCCCAAAAGAAAAACCGGAAAAAAGAAAGCTGCAAACCAGTGGGGGAAAAGCGGGAAACCAAAAGGAAACGGAATAAGTCCCGGAGGGTGGCTTTGTGAGGAACGAGCAAAGCCATTATGCCGGAAATCTTTTGGTTTGCCACTAAGCTTTTCACACACTATGTTTGCTGCCTTTTTTCTGTTTTCGTATTGGGAAATACTAATTGGATTTCTCTGGTAAAATTCTATGGTATCCAAATGCCTTGTCAATGCCAAATAATGCCACCCAAAGCCACTACTGTAGTTTCGGATACGGCATGTATTACCTTGACGTAGTTTTTTGAAAAAAATCGAATTTTTAAAAAGAGATGTTATGATAAAAAATGAGGAGAGGATCGTGATGAAGGCCATCGCACTTTGTTTTAAGAAATATTTGAAACCCGAAGAGGCCCTGATATATTGTAATTTGGGTCGCACTCAGTTTGCAAAGAAATGTGATGAACATCTTGTCTTTAAAAACAACAGCGGGTATTATGAAAGGGAAGACCTGGACAAAATGATGTCCGGTGAGCCTTCCCCTTCACTGGAGAAAATGAAACATCATTCCTCTAAATTCAAAAAGTAAGGCATCAGGTCGGGAGAGGGTAGATTACTTATCGTTGACCGTTGATCTTTTGGGGAGTGTAAAATAAACTGTGTCAAATTCTATTTCAATGTTTGGAACCCCACGCCAGGGGAAGGGGGAGCGGCGTTAGCTCCCCGGTCTATATTTGCAATTTCAGCCGGTCACCAAATATAATTGATA
>Ga0065721_10003880_pt1 | contig 108511 bp, 97 predicted proteins | sample Mesricmetagenome_FD_59108 | JGI IMG/M metagenome (GOLD analysis project Ga0065721, IMG submission 59108) | Mesophilic microbial community from rice straw/compost enrichment Sample: eDNA_1 v2 (version 2) | ecosystem: Engineered > Solid waste > Grass > Composting > Bioreactor | place: USA...
ACATACGGGCTAGGACCCCCACTTTCACACCTGAAAGCACCTCTCGGACTACTTTTAACTGGATGTCTTCACCTAATCTTCTGCCTCCCATAATGGATCATCTCCCTTGTCCTAAGTTTAATTTATTGGAAGGGAGTACTCCAGTTTAATTAGGGGGCCTAAGAGAGAGTGCAGGATATTCGTATTTAATGGGCTCATTTGGGCTGTTAGGTACTGGATATCCTGTAGATCGTGCAGGATATAACGGTGTGCAGGACGAAAAGGCACTGATATACTGTATTTCATACAATGGGTTGCGAGGTCATAGTCATATATGAACACTAGTAAACAGGCTATCTCTGCAAATCAGTCCTTACGGGCTAGTTTGCAGGGATAGCCTGTTTTTGCTTCTTCATAGAAGTGGAGGTTTGCAGAAACATCAGCAGGTATGATAGGTTGAGGAGATAGAGAATATGAGCGATTTAGCGAAGGTGGTGACATGAGATGCCTATACATATCGGGCTTGCGGGCTGGGGCGATCAGGACAGGCTGTATGGCCCAAATGTCAAAGCGAAGGATCGGCTGAAGGAATATGCGAAGCATTTTCCGCTAGTGGAGGTGGACAGCAGTTTTTATGCGATACAGCCTCCGGATCGATTCTCGAAGTGGACGGAGGAGACGCCGGAATCGCTGCATTTTATCGTCAAAGCCTATCAGGGGATGACGGGACATCAGCGCGGTCCTGCGGCGGCAGCTGCTGCAGGTGATCCGGACAGCACATTTGCGGCTTTTCGCGAATCGATTGCACCGGTAATGGAGGCGGGACGCCTTCGGGCAGCCTTGTTCCAGTACCCGCCATGGTTTGATTGTACCCGGGACAATGTTCGTATACTTCGTGAAACGAAGCGCCGGATGGGTGAAATTCCTTGTGCGCTCGAGTTTCGTCATCAAAGCTGGTTCACTGAGGAGTACCGGGGGCGTACGCTGGACTTCATGCGCCAGGAAGGCTGGATACATAGTGTATGCGATGAGCCGCAGGCGGGCTTAGGGTCAATTCCGACAGTTCTTGAAGCAACGGATGCCTCTATGACGGTGGTCCGCTTCCATGGCCGCAACGCTAGCGGCTGGAATCAAGGCGGTGCGGCGAACTGGCGGGATGTGCGCTATCTGTATCGGTATAACTCGGACGAGCTGCGGCAGTGGGCAGCATACCTCGAGCAGTTGCAGCAGCAGAGCGAGCATATTTGCGTTATCTTTAACAATAACTCCGGCGGCGATGCCGCAGATAACGCCAAAGAGATGATGGTACTGCTCGGACAGCTGCGCCCGGACGGGCGAGACCCGCTGGAGCCGCGGGAAGAGCCGCCGCAATATGAGCAGCTGGATCTGTTCTAATACTGACTTATTTTCAAAAGGGATGCATGGGTTCCTCGTGGTACACTAAATAAAAGATGTAATTTTAGCAGTGTTAAGCGAGGTTGCTTCTATGAGAAAAACAACATGGCTGTACACGGGTATGGTGATCCTATCCTGTGTTTTTATTTTATACACGACCTATAAGAACTTCATTTATGATCCGGATGCATCCGGTTTTCTTTGGCATAAGACAGATTTGAAGCATGTTTCTATGTGGATCAAGGTTATGGATGTCCATATTGCAGCAGCTTGTGTCGCGATGATCGCGGGACTGCTTAATTTCTCGGGCTGGATCAGAAAAAATTACAAGTGGGTTCACCGGAGAATGGGTTATATATATGTAGCTGCTGTGGTTGTGGTTGATCTTACTTCGGGATACATGGCTCCTTATTCGACGGGCGGGAGAATTAACAGTATCGCCTATAATTTCATCAATATGATATGGCTCGTGATGACTGTTCTTGCGATTGTGAAGATCCGGAAAAAACAAGTGGAGGCCCATCGCAAATGGATGATTCGCAGTTATGCTTTTGTGTTCACGAATATGTTCGTCCATCTGATTACGGCTATTCTCAATAAAGGCTTTGGCATGGCTTATATCCCAAGCTACACCTTTGCGGTGTACAGCTCCATTGTATTTTTGTTGCTGCTGGCGGAGCTTGTAATCAGGCGGAAAATATTGAAATAGGAATGATGAGTTAGGAACAGTGGAATATATGTATAGCGAATAATACGGACGGCAGAGGGACATCATCTGATCATAATGATCGCTTAATGCTGTTGTGTTGGCGAAATAAGGCTGTTGACAGGAAACCATTTGGTTTCCTATCATTAAAAATGAAACCAAATGGTTTCCTATTTTGCAGAGATAGAGTTAATAAAAATAATTGGAGGTATTAATCATGAGCAACGGATTAAATACATTGCCTGACGTTCGCCAGACGGTGGAACTGAATGCATCTATTCAAAAGGTCTGGAACGCGGTTTCAACAAGAGAAGGGGTTTCAGCCTGGTTTATGTCGCCTAGCGAAAGCTTTAAGCCGGAAATCGGCTGTGAATTCCATCTCGAGGCTGGTCAGTTCGGCCAATCTCCTTGTAAAGTGACGGAGGTTGACCCGCCGAACCGTTTAACTTTTAACTGGGGCAAGGACTGGAGCCTGACTTTCGAACTGAAGGAGCTTGACGGCGGCAAAACCGAATTTACGCTGATCCACGGCGGCTGGGATACGGACAAGGTTACCGAGTTTGGCCAACCTCATCCAGCAGTTCGCGAGCATATGGCCAGCGGTTGGGTTGGCATCATGAAGAAATTTATCAGCTATGTCGAAGGACAATAATCTCGCTTCGGAGCCGAAGCATGATGTCTTCCAGGCGATTGCCGATCCAACCCGCCGTAGTCTGCTGCAGCTGTTAGTCGACGAGGAAATGCCAGTGAATGTAATCAGCGGTCATTATGCGATGAGCCGGACGGCTGTATCTAAGCATCTGCGCGTGCTGCAGGAAGCGGGGCTCGTGAAGGAGCGTAAGGTCGGGCGCGAGACGCGTTACAGGCTGGAGCCGGAGCCGCTGCTTGAACTGAAGCGCTGGCTCAGCTACTATGAACGCTTCTGGGAGAACAAGCTCCAAGCGCTCAAGCGCTTCGTCGAAGAGGACATGCCGGCGGGTGAGCCGTCAGGTCCTCTTCAAGTGGTAGAAGACAAACATCAGGAATAGCGATTGAAGCCGCGATTGGACGAGCTTATGCTCGGGTCGGTCGCGGCTTTTTGTTGTGCCTTGATTGGTCGTAAGCGCCAAAGGCGGCTAACAAATGCTGAATATGGTGGTAACGTGCGCTGTAAGCTTCAAAGGCGGCTAACAGATGGGTGTGAGGGTTTAGAGTAGCTAGTTCCCTTTGTTGTAAGCGTCTAAGGAGGCTTAGAAGTGTTGAATATGGCGGCAACGTGCGCTGTAAGCTTCAAAGGCGGCTAACAGATGGGCGAGAGGGTTTAGAGTAGCTGATTCCCTTTGTTGTAAGCGTCCAAGGAGGCTTAGAAGTGTTGAATATGGCGGCAACGTGCGCTGTAAGCTCCAAAGGCGGCTAACAGATGGGTGAGAGGGTTTAGAGTAGCTAGTTCCTATGTTGTAAGCGCCAAATGAGGCTTACAAATGCTGAATATGGTGATAACGTGCGCTGTAAGCTCCAAAGGCGGCTAACAGATGGGCGAGAGGGTTTAGAGTAGCTGATTCCCTATGTTGTAAGCGCCAAATGAGGCTTACAAATGCTGAATATGGTGATAACGTGCGCTGTAAGCTTCAAAGGCGGCTAACAGATGGGCGAGAGGGTTTAGAGTAGCTGGTTCCCTATGTTGTAAGCGTCTAAGGAGGCTTAGAAGTGTTGAATATGGCGGCAACGTGCGCTGTAAGCTCCAAAGGCGGCTAACAGATGGGCGAGAGGGTTTAGAGTAGCTGGTTCCCTTTGTTGTAAGCGTCCAAGGAGGCTTAGAAGTGTTGAATATGGCGGCAACGTGCGCTGTAAGCTCCAAAGGCGGCTAACAGATGGGTGAGAGTGTTTAGAGTAGCTGATTCCCTTTGTTGTAAGCGTCTAAGGAGGCTTACAAGTGCTGAATTTGGCGGCAACATGCGCTGTAAGCTTCAAAGGCGGTTTACAGTGGGGTATGAGGATCGAAAGCAGTCCTTTGAAAGGCGGAGATCCGCTCTCCAGGTCTGTTAAGCTGCTGCCATGGGGCTTTTAGGGAGCCAGGGTGTCCAAACATGCGATGGAAAGTTTTCGCTGCACACTGGAAATCAACAAGCCTGCTGGCTTACAATAGACGGGATAAGTGAGCGGCTTAAGGTGGTTAGGCCGGTCCGATGATAATTCATAAGATTATGCTTTCGAAGTAAGCATCATCATGACCAGCCTATACGAGTCTAGTTGGGTGATAATCTTTATGCTTTCGAAGCAAGCATCATCATGACCAGCCTATACGAGTCTAGTCGGGTGATAATCTTTATGTTTTCGAAGCAAGCATCATCATGACCAGCCTATTTTAGGCTAGTCGGGTGATAATTCTTTTTAGGAGTGAGTGTTTGTGCGTAAAATCATGTTTACAGGCGGCGGATCGGCAGGGCATGTGACGGTTAACCTGGCGTTGATTCCCCATTTTATACAAGAAGGCTGGTCGGTGGACTACATAGGCTCGGAGGCTGGGATTGAGAAGCAGCTCATCGAGCCTCTTCAACATGTGCGCTATCACGGCATCGCAACGGGCAAGCTGCGCCGTTATCTGGATTGGCAGAACGTGAAGGACCCGTTCAAGGTCATCAAAGGCGCCTTCCAGGCTTACCGCATCATTAAGAAGCAAAAGCCAGACGTGCTGTTCTCGAAGGGCGGCTTCGTATCCGTTCCGGTCGTGATTGGCGCGCGGCTGAATAAGGTGCCGGTGCTCATCCATGAGTCCGACTTAACCCCAGGCCTTGCGAACAAGATCGCGATTCCTTTTGCAGCGGGCGTATGCACGACCTTCCCGGAGACGCAGCAGCATTTGCCGGCGGGCAAATCGCATTATGTGGGAGCGGTGATCCGCGATCAGCTCAAAGCAGGCGACGCGGCACGCGGCCGCAAGTTCGCTGACTTTATTTCGAGCAAGCCGGTGCTGCTCATCATGGGCGGCAGCCTTGGTGCCCGCAAGATTAATCAGGCCGTACGGGCATCACTTAGTAAGCTGACGGAGAAATTCCAGATCATCCACTTATGCGGCAAAGGCCAGGTAGAGGCATCCCTGCAGTCTCCGCAATACAAACAGTTCGAGTACGTAAACGAGGAGCTTCCGGATCTTCTTGCGATGTCGGACGTAATTATCTCGCGTGCCGGCTCGAACTCGATCTTTGAATTCCTGTACCTGCGCAAGCCGATGCTGCTTATCCCTCTGACGAAGGAAGCGAGCCGCGGCGATCAAATCCTTAACGCACGCTCGTTCCAGTCGGCAGGTTTTTGCGAGGTGCTCTATGAGGAGGACATGACGCCGGAGACGCTTGTCAGCCATATAACCGACTTGTATGCGAACCGCGATAAATATGTCGATAATATGCAGAAAAACGACCGCAGGGACGCTTTGTCCGAGCTCATCGATCTGATAAAAAAGACGGCAAAATAATTGTCCTAATCCCTCGAATGACCGCTATTAACCAGCAAGTATGTCTTGTGGTTATGGCGGTCTTTTTCTATAATAGGGGGAAGGTTAGGCAATAGTAGGAGGGAATTACAGATGGAATATATCAGTACTCGCGGTAATGTGGGCAAAATCGGCTTTGTCGACGCATTTCTTATGGGTCTTGCGGACGACGGCGGTCTTCTCGTGCCTTATGAAATTCCGGTCGTTTCCGCGGCTAAACTGAAAGAATGGCAGGAGCTTAGCTATCAGGAGCTGGTGCTTGAAATTTTCTCGCTTTATACGAATGATGAAATTCCTTATGAAGATCTGAAGAAAATGGTATACGACGGCTATGCAACGTTCCGCCATCCGGAAGTGACGCCGGTTCACAAGCTTAGCGATGACCTCTATTTGCTGGAATTGTTCCATGGTCCTACTTTTGCATTCAAGGACATTGCGCTCCAGTTCATGGGTCAATTATATACGTATGTGTCCAGCAAGCAGAACAAGAAGATTCATATTCTGGGAGCAACCTCCGGCGACACCGGCGCTTCGGCGATTGAAGGCGTCAAAGGCAAGGAGGGCATCAAAATCTGCATCCTGCATCCGAACGGCAAAGTAAGTAAAGTGCAGGAACTGCAGATGACAACGATTCAAGAGGACAATGTGCTGAACCTGTCTGTTGAGGGTAACTTCGATGACTGCCAGCGTATCATTAAAGACCTGTTCGCGGATCTGGAGTTCAAAGCGGCTAATCATCTGTGCGCGATCAATTCGATCAACTTTGTGCGTATTATGGCGCAAACGGTCTACTACTTCTATTCGTACTTCCAAGTGGCGAAGCAGACAGGCAACTCTGATGCAAAAGTGAACTTCAGCGTGCCTACAGGCAACTTTGGCGATATTTTTGCAGGCTACCTGGCGAAGCGTATGGGGCTGCCGGTGGGCAAGCTGATTCTTGCAACGAACGAAAACAACATTCTGGAGCGCTTCATTAAAGAAGGCGTGTACAAACCAGGTGATTTCCGCACGACGTACAGCCCTTCGATGGACATTCAGGTGGCGAGCAACTTCGAGCGTTACCTCTACTATGTGCTGGGTGAAAATCCTGAGCAAATCCGTTCCATCATGGACGGCTTCAAATCAGATGGGCAAATCGTTGTCTCCGGCGATGAGCTCCGTCAAGTACAGGAAGAGTTCGCTGCACATGGCGTACAGGGCAAGGAATGTCTCGATACCATCGCAGCTTATAACAAAGAGACAGGCTATCTGCTTGATCCTCACTCCGCATGCGGCGTAGCGGCATCGAACCAATGCGCAGAGGCTGGCACCGTGACCATCTCGCTGGCAACCGCACATCCTGCTAAATTCAATGAAGCGATTGAGCTGGTTGGCATTGAGCAGCAGTTCCCTGAGCAAATCCAGGCGCTGTTCAACAAGCCGCAGCGTCAGACGCAGGTAGACGGCACGCAGGAAGCTATCGTCCAAGAGATCGTAAAGTTCTACAACGCTTAAATTCTATTGCGGTAAAAAAAGGCTGCTTCGAACAATCCGAATCTGACATTCGGTTTGCTCGGAGCAGCCTTTAGTATTTCTAATTGAAACATGCAACACCGTCAAAGCCGGTGATAGCCGATTCACTTTGGTTTATGAATGTCTCCTTAGCCTCGGCCTTGTCCCTGCTCCAGCTCCAGCAGCGCTGTCTTCATGGGCAGACCTCCGCGGTAGCCGGTCATTGAGCCCGTCTTGCCTACAATCCGGTGGCAGGGCAGGACGATCAGGAGCGGATTAGCGCCAACGGCAGCGCCTACTGCACGGGCGGCCTGCGGACGTCCAATATTTTCGGCAAGATCGGAATAAGCAGCCGTGCTGCCATACTGCACCCCGCTCATCGCCTGCCATACCCGCTGCTGGAACGGAGTGCCGACCAGATCAAGCGGCAGCGTAAAGACATCCAGACTCCCTTGAAAATATTTCGAGAACTCATGCGTATACCGCTCCATCTCCGTATCATGCCGGACAAGCTCAAACTCCGGCAAACGTGCTTCGGCCCATTCAGCCAGCTCATCGAAGGAGGCGCCTTGTGAACCGACATAACAAAGGCCGTTATCGGTTGCGGCCAAATGCAGGTTCCAGTCATCGTGCTGAAGCAGGGTCCAATATAAGTGTTTGGTCATAGTTCTTGATTCGCTCCTCGGTATTGGGTTGGGGTAAGTCCGGTTATGGTCTGAAATCTTGTTGCAAAATGGGCCGCGTTCGTAAAGCCAACCTGTTCTGCAATATCGGTAATGGTTAAGTTCGTTGAGGCAAGAAGCTTCATCGCCTCCCGAATCCGGATTTGCTGCATATAGGCTGCGGGCGTTGCACCCGCTAATCTTTTGAAAGTCCGCTGTAAATGGTAAGGGCTCAAATGGAGCACATCGGCAAGCAGCGTCAAAGTTAGCGGCTCATGGTAGTGCATTTCGATATAGGCGCGTGCCTGTGCTGCCCATTCTTCATCCGGAAGCTGCTGCTGGACAGGTTTGCATCGCTTGCATGGACGGAATTGCTCGGAAAGGGCATCGCTAGCTGTATGAAAAATCCGGACATGCGAGCGGTTTGGAGGTTTGGATTTACAGGACGGCCGGCAAAAAATGCCCGTTGTCTTCACTCCGTAATACCATTGCCCATCATAAGAGCTGTCATTCGACAGAACGGCAAGCCATTTGTCCTCCGGAATGCTGGCGATATCGCTATTTTCCATTTTGGTTCACCTCTAGGCTCAGTATACCTCGAATAGCCCCATGACCGTAAGCAACTTGGAATGAAAGCGCAAGATTACGAAAGCAGCCGGAGGGCTTTGTATGGTTGAATAAATGGAGTAGAATGTAGGAAACTCATGCTTACGAAGTAGGAATCACCACTAATAGCTCTAACTAAGCTATCTGAGTGGTCATTCTTTTAGGAGGATATCCATGACAGAAGCTGGGGAAACGCTGCAATTTATTGGCCTGCCGGAGCCGTTTAACTATAACGAGACGATCAGCTACCTGCAACGCTCGCCGAATGAACCGCTTTATCAAGTGGAAGGCGATGGGATCTACCGGCTAATACCGACGGGGAGTGATGAAAAGCCTGCGGCTGTTGAAATCCGGGAGTCCGGCGATGGCGGACTGCTTGTGAGATATATCAGTGAAACGCAGGTCAGCGCGGAACGGCAGAGGAAAACGGAGGCTTTTATCCGCGAATGGTTTGATTTCGATACGGATCTGCGGCCATTTTATGAGATGGCTCGTCAGGACCCTCTGCTTAGCCATACCATCGACCGCTTATATGGCCTGCGAAATGTGGGCATTCCGGATCTGTTCGAGGCGTTATGCTGGGGCATTATTGGGCAACAGATTAACCTGACCTTCGCCTATAAGCTGAAGCAGAGGTTCGTGGAGTCATACGGCCGGAGTATGGAGCTCGAGGGAAGGACGTTCTGGGAGTTTCCATCTCCCGAGGTTATTGCTGCGCTGCAACCGGAGGATATGACAGCCATGCAGATGTCCGGCAAAAAATCCGAGTATCTTATTGGTGTTGCCGGGCTGATGGCAAGCGGAACTTTGAGCAAGCAGATGCTGATGGAGCTTGGAGATACCGGGATGATCGAGAAACGGCTGACAAGCATCCGCGGTATCGGACCATGGACGGCTCATTATGCACTGATGCGCTGCCTGCGGCTGCCGGATGCTTTTCCGATTGCGGATGTAGGTCTGCATAATGCTATCAAAACGTTGATCGGCAGCGATGCCAAGCCTGCGATCAGTGAGATCAGACGGATGGCGGAAGGCTGGAAGGGCTGGGAAGCCTATGCGACATTTTATTTGTGGCGAATGCTGTATTAGGGAAGGAGATAGATCGGAATGAAATTTGACGGAAAAGCTGTTGTCATTACAGGTGCGGGCAAAGGGATCGGGGCAGCGCTTGCCGCTGCCTATGCAGCCGAAGGGGCCCGGGTTGCGGCCGTTGACCGTGATGCCGAGCTGGTGAAGCAGACGGTGGATCGCATTGTCGAAGCAGGTGGTCATGCCATTGGAATTACGGTTGATGTAAGCCGCCCTGAGGAGATTGAAGCCGCATTCGCGGCAATTGACGAGCAGTATGGGCGAATCGATGTAATGATCAACAATGCGGGCTTAGGGAAGTGGAAGTCGCCCTTTGACCTGAGTCTGGACGAGTGGGATTATGTGCTGAACACCAACCTGCGGGGAACCTTTCTCTGCGCAAAAGAAGCAGGCAAGCGCATGCAAGAGAGTGGGGGAGGCTCGATTGTAAATCTGGCTTCCACGCGGGCGTTGATGTCCGAGCCGAATTCCGAGGCGTATGCAGCTTCAAAAGGCGGTATCGTCGCGTTGACGCATGCGCTCGCCGTATCGCTGGGACCCGATCATGTACGCGTCAATGCGATCAGCCCGGGCTGGATAGAGAATAGAGACTATGATGCGCTGCGCCCGGAGGATCATTCTCAGCATCCGGCTGGACGGGTCGGCAGACCCGATGATATCGTCCGTGCTTGCTTCTATTTGACGGAACCGGAGAATGATTTCGTGACCGGAATCAATCTCGTCGTCGACGGCGGCATGACGCGGAAAATGATCTACGAGGAGTAGCGGGGGAACAGCCGCTTCTGCCGGAAAATCGCTTACTCAGCTTGGCAGGCAGAGCAGGCTGAACGGAGCAGCTTCTTTTGCCGCCCCGTCTCGGAAGAGCGTAGCCGCTACAATGGATTTCATCCAACGAAATCAGCCGTTAAATGGGGGGGATGCTCCTAGGTTGGAGTTCATCCACTCAAATCAGCAGATTTCGAAGCAAAGAGGCGAATCGAGCGCATGACGTTGGACGGAATCCAACGTAGCCTCTATTCGCCTCTTTTTTTGATTATTTTGCTGGATCAAATCCAACGTACATAACAATTAGGAGGCGCGGCTCAGAGAGCTTGTTCATAGCATCGCACCGCTCCGCCAAAACGCCATTTATCCCTGCAGGCCAAATGCCTCGGCAATCAAACGGTACGACTTCACACGAGCCTCGTGGTTGTGGATCGAGCTCATCACAAGTACCTCATCGGCTTGATATTGCTCTGCCATCTTCAGGATGCCGGCTTTGACCTGCTCCGGCGTGCCGATAATCCGGCGCTCCCGGGCACGATTAATCCGGTACAGGTCTGACTCTGTATACGGATAATCGTAGGCTGTCTTGACGGAAGGGAAGCCAAGCTGGTCAACGCCGTTCTCCAGCAGCAGGAAGAACAGATCTGTACTAAGCGCAAGCTCGTTGGCTTCTTCCTGCGTATCCGCGCAAATCGCCAGCACGGCAATCATCGAATGCGGCTTGTCGTACAGCACGGATGGCTCGAAGTTCTCATGGTAATGCTTCATGGCTGTTTCGCCGCCGGGGGTACCGAAAAACTGTGCAAAAGCGTAGTTTGTTCCAAGCTGCGCGGCAATCCGGGCGCTCTCATAGCTGGAGCCCAGCAGCCAGACTTCAGGCACTTGCTCGATCGTTGGGGCGGCATGCAGCCCGGCAAAAGGATGGCCTTCCGGCATTTTTCCGCGGAGATAACCGATTAAATCGATAATTTGCTGTGGATACTTGTTAATATCTACAAACTTGTTTTCCTGCAGTGCGCGTGTCGCCGTTGGCATGCCGCCAGGCGCACGGCCAAGACCAACGTCAATTCGGCCAGGATGAAGAGCCTCCAGAAGCTTGAAATTCTCCGCGACTTTGTAGGAGCTGTAATGCGGCAGCATGATGCCGCCGGAGCCTACACGGATACGCGAGGTAGCTGCGGCCAGATGAGCGATCAGAATCTCCGGGCTGGAGAAGGATAGCATTTTACCGGCATGATGCTCGGAGATCCAGTAGCGGCTGTATCCAAGCTTGTCGGCTTCTTGTGCCAGACGGGTCGTATCAGCCAATGTGCTGGCTGCATTCTGTCCTTCGTTAATATGTGACTGGTCGAGTATACCCAGTTTGATCATGAGTGCGGTGCACCTCCCGTGCAAGTAAGTATATGCAACCTTGATTATACTCTAATTTTCAAACTGTTACAAAAAAATGTACAGTAGGCATAAGGCCGCATCCCATGGCGTAAATATTGACTTCACGCGTTATAAAGGGTATTATTACACAAGCTTGAATACGAATAGTAAGGGTGAAGATCGTGAATTCGAAACTTCAAATTAAGAGCGTAACCTTAGCGGACAAAGACTTGAAATCCGGTTTATTCCAGTACATTATGACGCTTGCCGACGGCTCTAAAGCAAGACTTTTCTACAGCAACAAACCAGAGTGGCATCTGACAGGCGTAACGCGTCTGCTCAACGTTCCATGCCCGCTGTGCATGAAAGACTACTACTGCGGCTGCTTTGAGAAAAATGCAGAGCTGTTCGACCGTCAAGTGAATGAGCAAGATTTGATTCCTGCATCCATGAGAGCTTAAGCTTTTTAACAATGATGAAACGGCTTCTGCCAGGTGTGAACCATTGTCCGCAAGGACTTGCGGTTCACCCGGGCAGAAGCCGTTTGTCGTTGTGTCGTTTTCAGATCGAGTTTATTCCTGCGCTCCGCCTTCCACGATGTTGTAATAATAATGCACAGGCTCCTCACAGGTGGACCATTCCTCCAAGGTTTGCGGTGCACATATCACCAGGCGGTTTGCTGTCACCGGAAGCTGCTCGATAGATACATGTCGCAGAAACGCTATGTTTTGGCTCTGAATCAAAATGATTAACAATTGGAGGTACAACCAGCTGCAAGAGATACATGACCAGACCAAGCAGCGCTGCTTTATGCTTAATGGAATGATTGGGTTTGGGTCTGTGGAAAAGCAGCAGATATAGGACAAAGCCAAGTGGAAGCTTTACATGATTCAGAGCAAAAGTAAACCCTCCCAACAACAAATAGCCAATAAGCTTCCATACTAAATGGTTTTCATACTCAGAGCGTTTGTTATAGAGGATATTTACACTGAACACAATGAGTAAAATATAGAGGATGGGGACCCAGGCATTATTAGTTGTCTTGTTGAACTGGGTATACCCATACAAATAATAGCCTGCGTACTGGACATTGACCCCATCCTTAAACTTCTCGCGATAAGCATCATCAATGAAAATATCAGAGAAGTTCCCTGGCCCTTCGCCTGCGCCGTATTGATCTTTCAGCAAATCTGTACCCGCGGCATCGGTGATCTTCCACTTAAAACCGGTGGTGGTGGTAAAGCCGTTATTGGTGATTAATGATGTGTTTAGCAATTGCCCGGAGGTTCTGCTTGGATGCGGCACGACATTCAGCTGAATATAAAAATCATTGTCGCGCTTGCCGACCTTTTCCAAAACAATGTCCGAATCGAATTTTTTCGCAATAACAAGATTGAGCGGCGTCTCTCCGACCTCTTCCGGAATCCATTCCGGCTTCAGAAAGAAATCTACCGCTATTCCTTCCTTCACCAGAGCCAGGCTATATCCGTTCTGATTAATAATTCTTTGGTACACCGCCTCACTGCGGTTATGATACAGCCAAGATGCCGCGTACAGAATGCCAAACACAAGAATGAATGCCAGGATCTGCAGAAATGTTTTTTTATTCAAATGTGCCATTCCCCGCTTTCAGTCTATCCGATATTGAATCCTTTAACTATATACAATGGAAAAACAAGGAAAGTTGCGGTTGGCTGTAAAATAACTCTGCTCTTCATTTACATCTCTTTCAAAGCTTTGAGTCCTAATAGTTGAAGACCATCCTCGAGATGTGCTGCTGTCATGCGGACAAGCGCAAGCTTCGATCCTTGCTCGCCGGCGCTCTTGGTTAGGATCTTCTCATGATGATAGAACCGGTTGAACGTCTGGGCCAGTTCGATGAGATAACGGGCGACTACAGACGGCTCATAACGCTGTGCCGCTTGGGCGAGCACATCCGGGTAACGCATCAATGATTTCACCAGCTGCCAGGAGTGGTCGCCTTCGGCATATTGGTAATCGGCAGCTTCATTATCTTGACCAGGTCCTGCCGGACCGTTGTTTGTGTTTGCTGCTTTGCGCAGCAGGCTTTGCGTCCGGGCATAGGTGTATTGTACATACGGACCCGTCTCGCCCTCAAAGTTGACGACATCCTCAAGCGAGAAATTCACTTCATGTTGCCGGGAGTGGAGCAGATCGCCGAAGATGACAGCACCAACGCCAACCGCTTCAGCAACCGCGGCTTTGCCCGTGAGGGCAGGGTTCTTCTCCTCGATGATGCGCAGAGCATGCGCCGCCGCTTCATCAAGGACATCCTCCAGGAAGACGACCTTGCCTCTGCGGGTAGACATTTTTTGTCCGTCCATCAGCATCAGCCCAAACGGGATATGCTTGCACTCTTTTGCCCAATCGAAGCCCATCCGCTCCAGCACGAGAAATAATTGGCGGAAATGCAGCGACTGCTCTGCTCCCACCACATACAGAAGCTCATCGCCCTGCATCTGGTCATGACGATAAATCGCCGTTGCGAGGTCGCGGGTTGCATAGATGGAGGAGCCGTCAGATTTTTTAATGATACATGGCGGCAGCCCTTCTTCATCCAGTCGTACCACTAACGCACCGTCGCTCTCTTCAAGCAATCCAAGCTGGGACAATTGCTCCACCACGGCATCCATTTTATCGTTATAGAAGCTTTCTCCAAGATAATGATCGAAGGAAACGCCGAGACGGTCATACAGCTTATTGAAGGCGGCGAGACTGTCCTCGATGAACATGCTCCAATAGCGGCGGGCTTCAGGGTCGCCGTTCTCCAGCTTGACGAACCATTCCCGTGCTTCAGACTCCAGCTCCGGTTGGAGCTTGGCTTCTTCATGGAAGCGGACATACAGCTCCAGATACGCTTTAATTGGATCTTCGGCTTTGCCCGCCGGGTCTTCCCAGTGCAGATAAGCTGTGATCATTTTGCCAAATTGGGTGCCCCAATCGCCAAGGTGATTGACGTTAACCGTTTCATAGCCGACCTTAACAAGCAGGTTATAAAGGGCATTGCCAATCATCGTCGAGCGCAAATGCCCGATGCCAAACGGCTTGGCGATATTGGGGGAGGACATGTCGATAATGACGCGCTTGCCTCCGCCAATCTCCGGTATTTGCGCTCCGCCATTCTGTACGAATTGCTCTATTACCGCGGCACGGTTGAATTTGAAGTTAAGGTAGGGGCCAGCAGCGGATGTCGTCCACCGGCTGTTGTCTGGCAGGGAAGCAGCCAGCTGTGCGGCAATTTGCGCAGGGTTTTGCTTCATCAGCTTCGACAGGGCAAAGCAGGGGAAAGCGACGTCGCCAAGTTGCTCGTTAGGCGGGAACTCCAGAAGCTCCGCAATTTGCTGGCTGGATAAGGAGCAGTGCTCCGCCAGGCTGGCGGCAATCATTTCTTTTAACATAAGGGTAAACCTCCTGAAAAAAAGTGGTAAAAATAAAAACATAAAACCCCCGTCTCATAAGAGACGGGGGTTCATCCCGCGGTGCCACTCTTGTTGCTTATTGGCAGGCGGAATTGTTAATAAACGAATAAACGCGCTGCTATAAGCATCTCGCCGTTGTAACGGTACTGAACCGGGCAGGCCTACTGCAGATGCTGTTCGGCGAGCCATCTCCCGGGTCCTCTTCGCAAAAACGCGCCATCGCCGGCTTTCACCAACCCGGCTCGCTGCTCATAGTCATCAGTTTTGCTACTGTCCCGTTCCTCGATGTTATATATCGACCATCATACTTGATGTTATCTGAATAATCAATCTATTGTTTCGTTCGCTGGCCAAGAATTTGAATAAAGGACTGGCAGGCCACAAAAGTCCTCATCACCGTAATCGGCTCGCCATCCTTATATAAGGCCATGGCAGGAACGGCGCGCAGCTCAAGCGGAGCGGCTGCCAGAGGGAACAGATCGATGTTAACCGAAGCAACGGTCATTTCGCTGCGAAGAGATGGAGCGATGGCCTCGAGCTGTCCGGCAATCGTATGGCAAGGCGTGCAGAAGGTGCTGCGGTACAGAACAAGCACAGAGCCTCCGCTTGCGATTGCTTCTTGCAGTTGTTGATCAGTGAGCTGGTTCAAAGACATAAGGTATGTTATCTCCCGGATAGCAAGAATAAGAATGATGCCCTCCATTGTATCATCCCAGCTTCAACTGCTCAATCGCCCCACGAATGATACGACATGAAAAAGCCATCTTCCGATCTTCCTCCGGCGTCAAATTAAGCTCAACGATCTCTTTGACGCCGCCGCGGGTAATGATGGCGGGAACGCCTGCCGCTATGCCCGTCTTGTTGTATTCCTGCTCGAGGATGGAAGAGACGGCGATGATGCGGTGTTCATCATACAGAACGGAGCGGGTAATGTAGGCAAGCGCATTGCCGATGCCGTAGTGGGTGGAGCCCAGACGGGTGTAAATTTCCCAGCCTGCGTTTTTAGTCTGCTCGGCAATTTCATTCAGCTTGAGATGGCCGAACCGGATTGGATGCTGGGCTAAAATATCCCGAATCGGCTTGCCGCCAATCGTCACATGCGACCATGCCGGGAACTGGGATTCTCCATGCTCGCCCAGCACGTAGCCGTGCACGCTGCGCGGATCGACGGAGAAATGCTCGCAGAGGAGCGTTTTGAGCCGGGCCGAGTCAATGGATGTCCCGGATCCTATAACCTGGCTGCGGGGGAGTCCTGACAGTTTCCATACGACATAAGTAACCACGTCAACCGGATTAGCCGCCGCTAGAAAAATACCGTTAAACCCGCTGCCCATAATCCGCGGAATGATATGGCCATAGATATCGGCAACCGCGCTTAGCATGCCCATCCGGTCCTGGCCTTTTGGCGGATAACCACCGGCCGACAGAATAACGACGTCCATATCCGAGCAATCCTCATACGCGCCCGTATAGATCTTTGTGCGGGAATGGATGAAATCCATGCCATGCGACATGTCGAGCGCTTGTGCCCCTGCGCGTTCGGTTGTCCGTCCGATTAGCATGATCTCATCGCATATCGACTGATTGATAAGGGAATACGCGCAGCTTGAACCTACGTTGCCAACCCCGACAATCGCTACCTTGCGCGCTTTGCTTCTCATGCTCATCCAGCCCCTTACCCCAAGAGTTGTTACCTCTAGTATATGGGCTTGCATACCAATCATGTGACGGCGAAGTTACGGTCATGTTTGTCTCTCTTACACCGCGGATAGGCGGATGAACATAGGCTGTTAGAATGGCGCTTTCCGCCGCGCGACTATGTCAAAAGTCTTGCCGGGGAAAGCCAAGATTGGCGTTTATACGACCAAAAACTCCACAATACTACAGAATACGACAAACATATTCAATATATTGTATAGGTTAATTAAATTAAGCGGATTAGAAAATAGAAGGAATATCCGGTTTTTGTTTGGAATTTAAGCTTTTTTGCCCAAATTCCCCCTAAAATCGTCCATTGGTCGTATTGATTGTATATATTAAATATATTATATTATTAATAAGTGTAACCGCTTTCAAAATATGAATAAGGTTAGCCGATTCCGCAATTGAAGTAGCAAGTTGCTTTTAAGCCTAAGCAATTGCTTACGAAGTATGAATTATACCACTGGCAAAGCCTGGCCGTGGGGGTGTTATTCATTTTAGGAGGTGGAAGAGACAATGATTGTGAAAGAGGCAAAAGTCGAAGTCATGCCGATCCCGAAAAAAAAGAGCGAGACCTGGTCTAGAGTTTGGTATTTCAGGCATGCGTATTTGTTTATGCTTCCTGCTGTTATTTGGTATCTGGTGTTCAGCTATTATCCGATGTATGGCGTTTTGATTGCCTTTAAAGATTTTAAGTACAACCTCGGCATAATGGGAAGTCCATGGGAAGGGCTGCGGTTTTTCAAGCAGTTTTTGAATGATTCCAGTTTTTATTCGGTCCTCAAAAATACGCTGTCCATCAGCGGACTTAAGCTGCTGTTCGGATTTCCGGCGCCGCTTGTTCTCGCCTTAATGCTTAACGCTGTGATGCGCAGCAAAATAAAACGGATCTTCCAAACGATTTCTTACCTGCCTCACTTTGTATCCTGGGTCGTTGTCGTAACGCTGATGCAAAAGATTCTTTCTCCCAACGTGGGACTTGTTAATGACATCCGTGAAAAAATGGGACTCGATTCGATCTTTTTTATGGGAATGCCGTCCTTATTTTATCCACTCGTCATTTCCTCCGATATCTGGAAGGGCATCGGCTGGGGATCGATCATTTATTTGGCCGCACTGACCAATATCGATCCACACTTGTATGAAGCCGCAGAAATGGACGGGGCGGGCCGCTGGAGCAAGCTGTTCAAAATCACGCTGCCAACCTTGGTGCCTACGATCGGCATTCTGCTGATCTTCTCCTTAAGCGGCATTCTGAATGCCGGGTTTGACCAAATATGGCTGATGCAGACGCCTGCTACCTTAAGCGTCTCTGAGATATTGGACACCTACGTGCTCAAAACGGGTATCCAGCAAGGACAATTCGCTTATTCTACAGCGATCGGATTGTTCAAATCGGCGATCTCGCTGGTCCTCATCATAACGGTTAACAAGGTAGCTAAGAAGGTAAGCGACGTGTCTTTATGGTGAAGAGTGCCGATTTCTACATGAATCTATTGCTTTACAATTCATTTTAGGAGGTGCAGCAATGGGCACGAGAAGAATGTCGGCAGCCGATAAAATTTATTCGACCTTGAATTATACCGTGCTGTTCCTATTTTGCCTGACGGCACTCTACCCGTTTATTTATTTTTTAGCGCTTTCGTTCAATGACGGCTATGACGCTATGAAAGGCGGAATTTACTTTTATCCTCGCGTTTTTACGCTTGAGAACTACTCCAAGGCATTTAACAATCCGCAGGTTTTGAATGCCTTTTGGATTTCCGTTTCAAGGACTTTAATCGTTACCCTATGTTCCGTCATGCTGACTTCTTTGCTCGCTTACGGTCTTTCGCGGAAAGGTCTGCCCGGAAGGAAATACATCGTCTTTTTCTTCTTCTTTACGACCCTGTTCAGCGGCGGATTGATTCCGACTTTCATTTTGTACCGGCAAATTCATATTATCGATACGTATTGGGTGCTGGTGCTGCCCGTGCTGTATGACTTTTTTAACGCCATTGTCATGAAGACGTTCTTTGACGGGATTCCTCCCAGCTTGTCGGAATCGGCCCGAATCGACGGGGCAAGCGAGCTGTCGGTATTTGCCAGAATTATTCTCCCGCTGTCCATGCCTGTACTCGCAACCATAGCTTTGTTTGTAGGGGTTGGCGTGTGGAACGACTGGTTTACCGGGCAGTTCTTCATCTCGAAAGAAAACCTTCAGCCTGCAGCGACGTTCCTGAACAAAATGATCAGCGAAGCGTCCTTCCAGACCATGACGGGTTCAGGCGGCGGTTCGTCTATCCAAAACATGAGTCAGTCCCAAATGGAGCTGCGTGGCGTAACGCCGGAAGCGCTCCGAATGACGTTTGTCATCATCATTACTACTCCGATCCTTTGCGTGTATCCGTTCCTTCAACGGTTCTTCGTAAAGGGTGTGCTGGTAGGTTCGCTCAAAGAGTAGTCGAGAGGGGTATAAGAGGCATTGCCTTTTATATATACAATCAAAAAATGAGAGGGGCTTGTCAAATGCGTAAAACCAGATTAAAAGGTTCTCTTGGCCTGGCGGCTGCGATCCCGCTGCTTGCAATGTCTATGACGGCATGCAGCGATAATGGGGGGAACAACGAACCAAACGCGACTGCAGGGAACGCAACGAACACGGGGCAAAAAGAAGCGGATGCGCCCAAGCAAGTCACGTTAACGTTCCTGAGCGCCTGGAATGGCGGTGGAGCAGGTTTCCCGCAAGACCAAGTGAACAATCCGGTAGCTAAAGCGATAAGAGAGAAGACTGGCGTCACGCTCAAGATGGAATCGATCACGACAAGTGAAGTCGAGAAGCTGAATACCATGTTCGCTTCCGGCACGGTTCCGGATATCGTAAACGCTCCATACTGGTCGACAACCGGCGGTGAAGGACAAGTTATCAAGAAAGCCGCTATGGAAGGTCAGCTTCTTGACTTAACGCCTTATCTCGATAAATATCCGAATATTAAGAGACTGATTACGACTGGCATAGCCAAGGACTTTGCTGAGTTTGACATGAATAGCCCGGATCTGCAAGGCAAGCAATATATTATTCCGACGGAAACGCCGGACGGTTCGATCGAAAGCATTCATAACTGGAATTACGGCCTTTTTGCCCGCGGCGATATTTTGAAGGCGTTGAATGTCAATGCGGCGGATATTGATACGCAGGAAAAGCTGTACGACTTGCTGGAAAAGATCAAAAACGGCAATTTCAAAGATATTAGCGGCAAGCCGGTTATCCCTGCCGGAACACTGCATAACGGTTGGGATTCCAGCCAATTCACGAAGGGCTGGACGGGTTACAATATTTCGGACTTCCGTGAGGAAGACGGCAAGCTGAACTTCTGGGCTTTATCCAAAGACGAAGAAGACAAAATGCTGTATTTACGCAAATTGATCAAAGACGGACTATTCGATCCTGAAGCATTCAGCAACACCGACACGACAGCGATGGAGAAGCTGACCACCGGCAAGCTGGCCGTATTCGGAGCCCAGCCAATGCTCGGGGATTTGTCGAAAACGCTGTATAAAACCAATCCGGAAATGCAATACGAGCTGCTTGGTCCTATGAAGAATAAGAACGGCGAAATCGCAACGCAGGTTGAGAAGCCGGGACGTTCCGGATTCCCTGCCATCTTCTTGAGCGCGAAAATCAAAGACCCGGATGCGGCATTGCGTTATCTTGATTTCGTAAACAGCGACGAAGGCCGTCTGCTGGCGTACTGGGGGATTGAAGGCAAGGATTATACGATGGTGGACGGAAGACCGCAATGGATTCCGGACGTGAAGAAGCAATTTGACGAGAATCCGGACTTGAAGCGCGACGAAGGCCTTAACTTCCTGCCGGGTAGATTCATTGGCGCATTCTCCGATACGGTGACTTGGCCAAAAACGGATGATCAAAAAACGCAATGGGATAAGCTGGAGGAAAGCTTCTCTGTGAAAATGCCGATTAAAATCATTGATAAAGTAAGCGCGACTTATCTTGAAAGAGAATGGCCGAAATATCAGCAATTCCGCGACAAGGTTGGCAGCTTTGATTTTAACGCGGAATTGCAGAAAGCCTACTTCGCGAAATCGGATGAAGAGGCTTTGAAAATCCTTCATAACGCCCAAGAGAAGTTCAAGGATGCCGGTGCCCTGGAAATGACCGAGTTTGTCGCCCAAAAAGCCGCAGAACGGAATGACATTGGCTACTAAGATAAAATAGGACTAAAACAAATAAACCGCCCGATCACTCGGGCGGTTTATTATGTCCATTTTTTTAATTAGCATCAAACCATTGCGCAACGTCACCGTCGCCGTGATATACGACCGGACCCCATCCGGATCTTCGGCGCCGATTTCTTCGGCTTGGTGAAGACCGAGCTCTTCTTCGATGAGCTCGATGACGAGCCGCCGGTAATGACCTTGCCGGTCTTGCCTGTCTTCCCGGCAGAGCTGCTGCCGGAGCCGACCGCAGTAGAATCTGCGTTCTTCGAGCGCTTGAATATTGTTCCGGTGCGGTTAACGGTCACCGGCGGAGCTTTTTTCAGATCCTGATCGGTTGGCTTATGGTAAGTGGTCTGCGGTTTATAGACATCCTTCTGGGAATAACCGCGGTAATTCCCCTGACCGTATCTGCCGTTATCGAACAGATCGCTTAGCACGCTGGCGAGCAGGTAACCTTCCAGGAAGCTGCTGCTGTAGTTGTTGCGCACATATTCCTTGGAGTCGATCTCAATCAAGGAATCCGCTGGATCATCAGGAGCTTGCTGGATCTGGATAACCTCATCGTTATAGACGAGGAACATCCGCTCCTTGCTTTCCGCTGACTGTTGTTCCGGCTTCTTCTTATCGATCAGCTGCTTGGCGACCTCCGGAACAGTCTGATCTGCTGCACGGTAGACGTAAGACGTCTGGTTGCCCGAGCCGTTCACCGATTCAAGCGGATACTGATCCTTTACGGTGTCGGAGATGGCGCAAGCAGCGAGCATTGGAACGATGAAGCTGATTAATAATATGATTTTGATGCTATGAAGCCACCATTTCTTACCCATCATGCTCCTCCTAAAAGAAATGCCACATGCCTTTTGTGGCATTTCTACTTCGTAAGCATTAACTTAAGAAATGCCACATGCCTTTTGTGGCATTTCTACTTCGTAAGCATTAACTTAAGAAATGCCACATGCCTTTTGGGCATTTCTACTTCGTAAGCATTAACTTAGTTTTAGCCTTAGCGGCTTATGCGCCCCGGATTACGCGGACATCAGCGGGAAGCACCGATTCGCCGACATACAGCATGAAGCGCCCGTCCAGCCATTCCACACGAAGCAGCTTCATATCATCGGATTGATACTGCCATACATATTGCTCGCCGCCCTGCATGAACGGTGTTTTACCGCTGGCTGCAATAACGCCTGAGTAGTTCTCTTCCATATGATACGCACGATCGTCGAGCTCAAGGGTAGTCGGCACCTCGTCAAAGGTATCGAGCCTTCCGTCGATCTGCTCGTATAGGGCATAAACCGTTCTTTCCCGTTCCTCAATCGAGAGGTAGCGGATGTCCGTTCCGTCTTGCAGTGTTAGAACTACTGCATTGCGGCTGCGGTTCCGGCTGCTGCCCGTCACCTGATACGTGACCAGGGAGACTTCGCATACATCGCCGGGTGCCAGCGACAGAACGCTTTTCTCCGCTTTGACCGGTTCAGGTTTGGCCATAATATTTTTAATCCGTTTAAAAATACTCATCAACGTTTACTCCTTCGTCCGATCGTTCTGTTACACCGCGCCAATGATCAGCGCGCCTGCAATATGAAGGGAACCGGCGATCAGCGCATAGCCGATTTTGCCCTCGTGAATGCCTTTATCCAGCTGAATACCAGCTATGGCACCAAAAATAATCCGGAAAATCGCTTCAACAATCAGCAAAGTAATAAAAGATACAAGCGAGATGACAAGTGCCTCCCACATGTAAGTTGCCTGTCCAATTGACGAAGCCAGGATGTACGCCTGTGCGCCCAGCTTCATTACAAAACGGACCGTTACAGCAATATTACCATCTTTCATTTCCTTAAAATCATGGTATTTCGTGGACAATGAATCTAAGTACATGAGGATAAACAGCAGCAGCGCCCCAGCGCCTGTCCACACCGGAATTTGAAGCAAATCCGTCCAAGTCATGACATTCTTTCCCCCAATAACAATAGTAGAACTGCAAAATCCGCCGGCGCTGCCGTAAAAGCGATAGCGCCGGCGGACATCATACGTCAGTCCATTTTATTCCATGCATAACTGGACTATTCCTTCTTCTCGTACTGCCTCATCAGGGCGGCTAGTTCATCTTCCACTGCCTTGTCTTTGCCTAGAGCCGCGAACTCTTCGTCAAGCGACTTGCCTTTCGACTGCGCCAGCTCATTCGATGCTTCTGCGCGTGCTTCGGCTTGGAGCATTTTTTCTTCCATGCGCTTCAGGCCTGCAGTTGCGGAATCGGAGCTGAAGCCTGCAAGGGATTTGTTAATATGCTCCTGTGCTTTCGCTGCTTGGTAACGGGCAACCAGCGTCTCGCGTTTGTTCTTCATCTCCGTCAGCTGCTTGCGCATTTCGTCGAGCTTCGCACGCAGGTTGTCAGCCATTGCTTTGTTGCTGTCAAAGCTTGTTTTGTATTCGGCCGCTTTCGCTTCTGCCGATTTTTTCTCTTCCAGCGCCCGGCGGGCAAGGTCGATGTTCTGAGCCTGAGCTGCGATATGCGCCTGCTCACCGCGTTTTTCTACCAGCTGAGCTTGTTCTTCATACAGCTGCTTGAATTTTTTCTCGAGGGCGATTTGAGCGGCTACCGCTTTCTCTGCATCCTCAAGGTCTTCTTGCATGTCACGGATATATTGGTCAGTCAGTTTAATTGGATCTTCCGCTTTTTCAATCAGAGCATATACATTCGATAAAGTAAGGTCACGAAGTCGTTTGAAAATAGACATATTAAACATCCTCCCGAAATTTTCATTTTTCAATATTGGATCTTATAACACCTACATACGATTATACGCTCGATTAGGTTTCATTTCGATAGTTCGGGAAAAAGTGGTGCCCTGGCTTGATTGAACCTAATTAACCATGTTTGGTAAAATAAAGAAGAAAAAGATTCCTTCATACCAGGGAGATGAGCAGAAATGGAGCATGAAATCATTCGTCAATATGAATATCATAGTTGGGCAAACAACCGGCTGTTCGAGCATTTGAAGCAGCTTCCCGAGGAAGTGTATGCGGCGGAAGTTCAAAGTGTGTTCCCGTCTGTGGCTGCGGTGCTTGAGCATCTGTATGTCAGAGACGAAATGTGGCTTGCTGTCATATCGGGGGAGAATACGGATATTATTCAGCTGGTTGCCCGTCTGACAGAAGAAGTGAAGGGGATTGCCGCTCCTTCATTGGAAGAGCGATACAATCGGATTGCAGGCCGTTACCGCGATTACATGGCTGGTATTGAAGATCTGGATAAGATCATTTCAATTACACATCCGAGGGCTGGTTCGATGAATGCGCCAATTGCCAGTCTTATTCAGCATGTTGTGAATCACGGAACGTATCATCGGGGGAATGTGACGGCTATACTAAGGCAACAGGGTCATCCGGGCATTGCAACGGATTATATATTTTTTCTATACGGTCAATTTAACTAATCCACAGGATTATCCACATTATCAACAAGACTAATCCCCAATCATATCGAGCTTTACACAAAGTTAATAACATATCCACAACAGAGGCTGTCCACATAAAGTCCTAGTCCGGAAGTCAGGTCGTACATGCAAAAATGTAGAGATTTGTCGGAGGTTCTCCCTTGAGATCATGGATTCGTTTGGAGTGGCTGATGGTCATCGCTGCAGCCGCTATAATATTACCGCTCTTATTCTTCAGTCCCATTGGAGTTGCGAATAATGGCGACTTTTACCGCATTATGCTTGCTGGCGGCATTGATTTTGCCGATCCCGGTGAATCCTACCGGGACAAGTACTTCGGATTTTTCCATAGCTTGTACCACTATGGACCGTTCTCGACGGGGAGTTATATCTCTTCGCAAATTATCCTCGTCTTTATTGCGGGGATGATCGGCAGGCTGGTCGATTCGCAGCAGTTCGACATTCGGATTCTGTCGCTGTTGTACGCCATCCTGCATACCGCAGCCCTGTTTATTCTCGTCAAATATAATAAGCAGCGCTCGGTGATCTTTAATACCGTCCTTATAGCAAGCCTTTCGCTTGTGTTCCTGGATATCGGGTACATTGCTTATTTCAATTCGTTTTTTGGTGAAGCAGTGACCTTGATTTTTATGCTGCTTACCTTTGGACTGGCGCTGGCTGTGACCCGTTCGGACAAGCCATCGATCTGGTTATTGACGGCATTTTTCTTGTCCGCAGTCTGTCTTATTGGCACCAAGCTGCAAAATGCTCCCATTGGCTTGCTGCTTCTGCTGCTTGGTCTGCGCTTCTGGAAGCTGCGCACCGATCGGGCATGGAGAAGAACGGTATGGGTCTGGTCTGCCGTTTTACTGCTTGCAACCGTTACGATGTATGCCGCTGCGCCTAACGCGCTGAAGCATATTAATCTGTATCAGACGGTGTTCTTCGGCGTGCTGAAGGATTCACCTGATCCCGCGGCGGATCTCAGGGAGCTTGGCCTTCCGGAGTCGTTCAAGGTGAACGCGGGGACGAATTTTTTTCAGGCGGATACCGTTATCAGGCAAGATGATCCGCGTATTCTCGAAGCGCTGAAGGGCATCAGCCATAAGGATGTGCTGCTGTATTATGTGAAGCATCCAGACAGGTTCATACAGAAGCTGAAGCGAGCCGCTCAGAATGGAATGAGCATTAGGCCGCTTTACTTGGGCAGCTACGAGAAGGAAGCAGGCAAGCCTTATGGTGCGATTAGCTATACTTATAGCGCCTGGAGTACGTTCAAGCAAAAGCATATGCCGAATAATCTCGGGTTTGTTGCAGTCTTTGCTGCGGTCTATCTCGTGTTTCTTGGAGCGGAATATGTAAGGCGGCGCAGATCAGTGCAGCAGCGGCTATATATGGAGGTTCTGCTGGTACTGGCATTGGCGGGGATGTTGGGGTTTGCGGTTCCGCTCGTTGGTGACGGTGAAGCGGATATTGGCAAGCATTTGTTCTTGTTTAATGTTTGCTTCGATATGATGCTTGTGGTTAGTGTGCTCTATGTTGTGCGGAAAGTATTAAAGCTGCTGCCGGTAAAAGGCTGAGGCAGACAGCAGGGCTGTTCCAATGGAGATTGATCTCCACAGGAACAGCCCTGCTTTGTGGTGCGCGTCTTACCCCTGTGCACCCGGACGGATGCGGACGACACCAATCTCGGTAGCATTGATGGCAAACGCATTGCCGCCCTGGTTAATCGTTGCATTCGCCGATTGGCCAACGCGGATGTTTGTCGTTCCTTTGCTCCATTTAACAATGTTTTTGTCAGCGGATTTTGTTCTTTTACGACCCATTCGAATCACCTCCTCGTCAATGCTTGGACGAATGAAGAGGCTAATTAACGCTTGCGTTTCTTTTGCTGCGCCAGTTGTTTCGTGATCTGCACGTTAACGGCATTGCTCGCGAGCACATTGCCGGCTTCAGCCGTTGCCTTGGCCGTCTGATAAATGTTAATAACAATGTAGTTGTTGCGGCCGACACGGTACCGGTATGTTTTCACATTCTGATGAATCAAAGGGGGGCCTCCTCCCGGTAGATGGGATCTTTGATAGTCTATGATTGACAGGTAGATTCGGTCGCGGCGTATGCTAGAGATGAAGGGATTATTAGGTTGAAGAGGTTACGCAGGAAAGTATCTCCTTCCGGTTGCTGTTGTTATCTTGATACTTTGATCGAAGTTCTATCGGTTATATCAAGAGTAACAAAGGCAAGCGCTAACGCTCCTCCATGAGATACTTTTCCTTCTCCACCTATCAATCGGTGTGGGGGCAGAAAAAGGGGTAGAACAGGATTGCAAAACCTGTTCTACCCCTTTATTTCAAAAAATAATCGATAGGATCCGAAGAGAAAATATCTCCTGGAAGAGTGTAACGCTTGCCTTTGAAATCGTGATAAAACCATAAACTATTTATTCGAATATCACGATTTCAACAGCAACTGGAAGGAGATGCTTTCTCGTCAGGATCACCGTCGATTATGCCCCTCACGATTTCAACAGCAACTGGAAGGAGATGCTTTCTCGTCAGGATCACCGTCGATTATACCGCCCAGTTGCCGTTAACAAGGATTGGCTCGCGGGTGCCGTCTTCTGTGATGCCGTAGAGGTTGAGCTCGGCGGAGCCGACCATGAAGTCGGTATGCGCCATGCTTTGGTTCAGTCCTCTTGCGAGCAGCTCCTCGCGCGACAGACCGGCGCCGCCTTTGATGCAGGACGCGTACGCGCTGCCGAGAGCCAGATGGCAGGAAGCATTTTCGTCGAAAATCGTTTTATAGAACAAAATATTCGAATCCGAGATTGGCGATGTATGCGGCACAAGCGCGACCTCGCCTAGGAATTTTGCTGCGTCATCGGTATCGAGCAGGCCTTTGATCGCTTCTTCGCCTTGCTCCGCCTTGAAATCAACAACGCGGCCGTTCTCGAAGGTGAACGAGAAGTTGTCAACAATGTTGCCGTTGTAGCTGAGCGGCTTTGTGCTGGAAATTGTACCGTTTACTCCTGTGCGAAGCGGAGCCGAGTAGACCTCTTCCGTAGGCAGGTTAGGAACAAACCAGGTGCCTTGTTCATTTTGCTTGCTGCCGCCAAGCCAGATTTGATCTTTTGGCATTTCGAGCGTCAGATCGGTGCCCGGGGCAACATAGTGCAGATATTTATAGGCTTTATCGTTTAAGTATTTCGCTTTGGATTTCAGTTGTTTGATATGCGCGTCCCAAGCTGCAATCGGATCAGGCTGGTCGGCACGTACCATCTGGAAAATCGTATCCCATAGCTTTGCAACTTGCTCTTCCTGCGGCAGTTCCGGGAATACTTTGGCTGCCCAAGCGGCAGAGGGGGCTGTAGCCAGAGACCAGGTGAATTTGAAAGCCTGGGACATTTGGCGGTATTTCTCGTTGGCTTGCCGTGCCGTGCGGTCAGCCGTACGGATGCGATCCTGCGGTACACCGCGAAGCAGATCGGGATCGGCGGAGCCAATCGTGATGGAGGCAGCGCCTTTTTCCGCCATTTCCAGCTTTTCACCGGCAGACCATTTTGGCGTCTCCTGGAAGGATTCGAGCGGTGCAAGATCATAATGAAGACGGGATACGGCATCGTCATGCCAGAACACCTTCACTTGATAAGCGCCGGCTTCGTACGCTTTTTTCACAACGAGTCGAACGAGCTCAGGCGCGTCAATTGTCGCATTAACCATAACCGATTGCCCTTCTTGTATGTTTGCTCCGATTTTTACGATGATGTCCGCATAGTTGTTTAATTTTTGCTCAAAAGTCAGCATGGGCTTCATTCCTCTCTCGTTAACGATATGTATAGTTTCCAGTGGACCCTATAGCTATAGTATGAACTTATTTCTGAGGAATTTCAAAATGATAGAGGTCAGCGGTGTTTGGTTACTTGAGCGGGACGGCGTTATAATAGCTGGGTAGATGTGAACTGAGAAACGGAGTGAAAAAGCATGGAAACCATCTGGCAACAAAGAAAAGGGCAGCTGGCTGCCTATTTGAGAGAGAATGGCATTGATATCGCCTTGATTACGTCTCCGACGAATGTATATTATTTCACGGGCTTCTATTGCAATCCGCATGAGCGTTTCCTGGCGTTTGCTCTGGATGCGCGCACGAGTGAAGAGACATTGTATATGCCTCTGCTGGATCTGTCGGCAGCGGAGCCGTTTGGCGGCGGGAACAGCAAGCTTGTGCCGATCTCAGATACGGAGAATGCTTATGAGGTGCTGAAGCAGCATACCGCTTCGGGAGCCGCGGCAGCGGGCATTGAGAAGGAAGCGGTGTCCATCGCCAAGGCTGAGCGGATTCAGGAAGCTCTCGGCGGCGTGCGATTTGTTGATCTGGAAGGATTTACTCTATCCCTGCGCATGAATAAAAGCGAAGAGGAAATCAGCAAGGTGCAAAATGCTGTCCTTATGGTGGAAAAAGTGGTTGCCCACGCTGCTTCCCATGTGAAGCTTGGTATGACGGAGCTTGAGCTGACGGCAGAGATTGAGTATCAGATGCGCAAGCTTGGTGCGGACCGTCCGGCATTTGAGTCGATTGTGCTGACAGGTGCCAGATCCGCATTGCCGCATGGCACACCGGGATATGACATCATTAAGCATGGCGATTTCTTGCTGATTGATATCGGCGTTCAGGCAGGCGGGTACTGCTCGGATATTACAAGAACGTTTGTGATGGGCGAGGCATCCCAAGAGCAGCGCACCATCTACGATACGGTGCTGGCGGCTAACATGGCGGGAATCGCAGCGGCAAAAGCGGGCGTTACGCTGGCTTCCGTTGATAAAGCAGCACGCGATGTGATAGAGCAGAAGGGCTTTGGGCCGCTGTTCACTCACCGCCTAGGCCATGGTTTTGGCATGGATGTGCATGAGCAGCCATCGGTGTCCGGGCATAACCAATCGATTATCGAGCCGGGCCTGCTGTTTACGATTGAACCGGGTATCTATGACCCGGTGGTCGGCGGCGTCCGGATTGAGGATGATGTGTACATTCAAGCGGACGGGTCCGTACGCGTGCTGACCAGCTATCCGAAAGAGCTGATTTTGCTGGAGAACTAGCGGAACGACGCGGTGGGGATGGCCTGTGCACGGGGCTAACGAAACTACATCATCTTATTTGGCGTATATGGTGCCGCTGAGATTTTTAACGAAACTCAGTAACGTTATTTGGGGCGAATGAGCCACATTTGGCATGAAAACGGCCTAATAGCGATACCAAGTTTCGTTAGATTTAGAAAACGGCCGTTTTTCCGGAAATAACGATACTACGTTTCGTTAGCAGTAGCGCAGGGCGGGATGCCTGAGGGGCCGTACCTGTAGCCGCAAAAAAACAAATCCCCGCGCGGCGGATACGCGCGGGGATTTGTTTTTTTGCGGCTATTTAAACGCATTCCTCAACACTAACATCAGATTGGCCGGTTTCTCCGCCAGGCGGCGCGTGTAATACGGGTACCACATTGTGCCGTATGGCACGTAGCAGCGGACGCGGTAGCCTTCCCCGGCAAGCTCGGCTTGCTTGCCCATCCGAAGGCCGTAGAGCATTTGGAACTCGAAGGCGTCCTTCGAGATATTGTTCGCAGCGGCAAAATCTTTAGTCCAGTTGATCACCTTGTCGTCATGGGAAGCAACAGCCGTGTATACGCCTTTCGTCAGGCGATGCTCAATAAGTTTTTTGAAGTTGTCGAGCACTTGCCCCGCATTCTGATACGCTATCTCCGGCGGCTCTTTATATGCGCCCTTCACCAGCCGCAGATTAACCTTTTCCTTGCTAAGCGCCTTCACATCGTCCTCGGAACGGTGCAAATACGCCTGAATGACGGTGCCGACATTAGTCATCCAGCCGGCATGCAGCTTCCTTACCAGATCGATGGTCGCCTGCGTATACGGCGTATCCTCCATATCGAGCCGGACAAAAATCCGGCTGTACTTCGCTTCCGACACTACCGCCCGGATATTGGCGTGACATTGCTCCTTATCCAGCGCGAGGCCGAATTGGGTCGGCTTGAGCGAGACGTTGGCGTTCACTTTACGCCTCGCGATCTCGCGTACGATTTTTAAATACTCATCCCTGTAGCCCTCGGCCTCCTTCAAGTCTTTGATCCCTTCCCCCAGATGGTCCAGCGTCACCATAATACCCTGACTGTTGAGCTCCTCCGTTCGATTCATCGCTTCTTCCAGAATGTCGCCGGCGATGAATTTGGAAGCGAGCTTGCGGCCGTAGCGGATGGACAGATGCTCCACAAGCTTGTTGCCGGTGATGCCTAGCAGTGTTCGGCGGTAAAGGCCTGCACCCATTGTCTATCGCTCCTTTCTAAGTAAAAAACATAACGTCCTGCCGGATGAACTATAAATGGAATAGTGAGCATGTATCGAAGGGGGATGCGGGTATGAGGGCAACATTTAAGAACGAGCCTTTTACGAACTTTCAGTTGGAAGTAAACAACAAGGCGTACGATGCGGCGCTTGAACTGGTCAGATCCAAGCTGGGCAGGGAGTATCCGCTTGTGATCGGAGGCCGCCGGATTACGACAACGCGGACATTGCCGTCCGCGAATCCGGCCTCCAAAAATCAGGTGATCGGCATAGTCTCCCAAGCGGATGCCAGTCTTGCGGAAGAGGCCGTTCAGACAGCGGCTCGCGCCTTCGACAGCTGGAAGTATACCGAGCCAAACGAGCGGGCCAGGTATTTATATAAAGCAGCGGCACTGCTGCGGCGGCGCAAGCATGAATTCTCCGCGTGGATGACGGTTGAAGCGGGCAAAACGCGCGCCGAGGCCGATGCGGATACGGCGGAAGCGATTGATTTTATGGAATTTTACGCGCGCGAGCTGCAGCGTATAAGCAAGCCGCAGCCTTTGACTCCTCTTGACGATGAGGAGAATCAACTTTATTATATTCCGCTTGGCGTCGGTATTGTCATTCCGCCCTGGAATTTCCCTCTCGCCATTATGGCGGGCATGACTACGGCCGCTCTCGTATGCGGTAATACGGTTGTCCTGAAGCCGGCCAGCCCAACGTCGGTTATTGCGGCGCAGTTTTTCGAGCTGCTTGAAGAGGCTGGCGTCCCTGCGGGCGTCGTCAATTATTTGCCGGGGCCTGGCAGCGAGGTTGGCGATTATTTGGTAGATCATCCGTTGACGCGATTCGTCAGCTTTACCGGTTCCCGCGAGGTTGGACTAAGAATCAACGAACGGGCGGCGAAGACGCAGCCGGGGCAAAAATGGATCAAGCGCGTTATTGCCGAAATGGGCGGAAAAGACGCAATCATCGTGGATGCGGAAGCAGATCTTGATCTGGCTGCGGATTCGATTGTAGCTGCGGCCTTTGGCTTTTCCGGGCAAAAATGCTCCGCCTGCTCCAGAGCAATCGTCCACGAGGCGGTGTATGACGAGGTGCTTGCGAAAGTCTTAGACCGAACAAACCAACTGACGGTGGGCGATCCAGCGGATGCCTCTACGAATGTAGGAGCCGTTATTGACGACAAGGCATTCCGCAAAATCCAGGAGTATATCGAGATCGGCAAGGGAGAAGGCAGACTGGTCGCCGGAGGAACATCCGATGATTCGGTCGGTTATTTTATCGAGCCTACGATCTTTGCCGATGTAGACGCGAATGCCCGCATCTCGCTGGAGGAGATTTTTGGCCCGGTGCTTGCTTTTACGAGAGCGAAGTCTTTTGATGATGCCCTTCAAATTGCGAACAATACGGAGTTTGGCTTGACGGGAGCCGTGATTTCGAAAAATCGGGCTCATCTGGAGCAGGCTCGGCGCGAGTTTATGGCAGGCAATTTGTATTTAAACCGCAAATGCACAGGTGCGCTTGTTGGCGCCCATCCGTTCGGAGGATTCAATATGTCGGGCACGGATTCGAAGGCAGGCGGCCGCGATTACCTGCTCCTGTTCACGCAGGCGAAGATCGTATCGGAGAGATATTAACGGAATGTAAGCGGTAAGCAAAGGGAGTTTGGCTCAGCGCCTCGAATAGAATACAATAGTGGAAAGCAGGTAACTGGGAAATGCAGGATTCATGGAAAAAGGGGATCGATCATTATGTCGCAGCAGGAAACCTATATCATCGCGCTGGACCAAGGAACAACGAGCACGCGTGCGATTTTATTCGATAAAGCGGGGAACCCGCGCGCGGTTGCCCAGACGGCAGTGGACTGCACGTTCCCGCATCCGGGCTGGGTAGAGCAGGACGCCGGGCAGCTGTGGGAAACCTCGCTGAAGGTTATTCGCGAGCTGCTCGAGAAGGAAGGCCTGAAGGCGGAAAGCATCGCCGCAATCGGCATCTCGAATCAGCGGGAGACGACGATCATTTGGGATAAAACGACGGGGAAGCCCGTCTATAACGCCGTCGTCTGGCAATCGCGCCAGACATCGGGCATTTGCGAAGCCTTGAAGGAAGCCGGCCATGAGATGCCGATTCGGGAGAAAACAGGGCTCCTGATCGACCCGTATTTCTCCGGAACAAAGGCGAAATGGGTGCTCGACGAGGTAGCGGGGACGCGTGACAAAGCCGCGGCCGGCGAGCTGTTGTTCGGCACCGTGGACAGCTGGCTGATCTGGAAGCTGACCGGCGGCGCGGTTCACGTGACGGATTATTCGAATGCGTCGCGAACGCTGCTGTACAACATCCATGAGCTGAAATGGGATGCCGACCTGCTCGATTGGCTGGACATTCCGGCTGCCATGCTGCCGGAGGTGCGTTCGTCTTCCGAGGTGTACGGCACAACGGAAGCGTCATTGTTTGGCGGGCCTATTGCTATCGCAGGCGCTGCCGGCGACCAGCAGTCGGCTTTGTTCGGGCATGGATGCTTCGAGAAGGGCGAAGCGAAAAACACGTACGGCACCGGCTGCTTTATGCTGATGAACACCGGCACGGAGCCGATTCGTTCGGAGCATGGCCTGCTTACGACCATCGCCTGGGGCTTTGATGGACAGGTGGAATACGCGCTTGAAGGCAGCGTTTTTGTAGCCGGTTCGGCTGTGCAGTGGCTCCGCGACGGCATGGAATTGATCGAAAACTCGGACGAGAGCGAAAAGCTGGCATCTTCCGTTGATTCGACTGAAGGCGTTTACGTCGTTCCGGCTTTTGTCGGACTAGGTACGCCTTATTGGGACAGCGAGGTTCGCGGCGCGGTATTCGGCATGACGCGCGGGACGCGGCGCGAGCATTTTGTCCGGGCAACGCTCGAGTCCATTGCGTATCAGACGAAGGATGTGCTGGACGCGATGGAGCAGTCGGCGGGTATTCCGCTGCAAACGCTTTGCGTAGACGGCGGCGCGATCCGCAACAATTTGCTCATGCAGTTCCAGAGCGATCTGCTTGGTGTGCCGGTTGAACGGCCTGTGATCAGCGAGACAACTGCGCTTGGCGCCGCTTATTTGGCGGGACTGGCGGTTGGCTATTGGCAGGGCCGCGAGGAGATTCTGGAGCAGCGGCGGCTGGACATTGTTTTTGAACCAGCGATGGCGCAGGAGCGGGTGGATCGGCTCTATGCCGGATGGCAGAAGGCTGTAAAGGCAGCGATGGCTTTTCGATAAGGAAATAGACCGTGGCAGTTCTTCATCATGCGTAATAGCATAATGGAGAAATGTTCGCGGTTTTCTTTTTAGAATAAGAAAAAGAATTTGCGATAGGAGCTGTTCGTAATGGCAAGCGGGAACGGACATGGGGGAGGACCAGCTTTATTTAATGCTCTAAAAAGAGAGGAGCAGTTCGGGAGACTACAGGCTGAGGAGTATGATCTGCTTATTATCGGCGGAGGCATTACCGGGGCGGGGATCGCGCTGGATGCGGTTACGAGGGGGTTAAAGACGGCGCTGGTGGAGATGCAGGATTTTGCCGCGGGGACGTCAAGCCGTTCGACCAAGCTGGTGCATGGCGGTCTGCGTTACTTGAAGCAGCTCGAGATCGGAGTTGTAGCCGAAGTTGGCAAGGAACGCGCGATCGTATACGAGAACGGGCCGCATGTGACAACGCCGGAATGGATGCTGCTCCCGATCTATAAAGGCGGCAGCTTCGGGATGTTCAGTACTTCGATTGGGCTTCGTCTGTATGATTTTCTGGCCGGGGTCAAACGCGCCGAGCGGCGGAAAATGCTTGGAACGGACGAGACGATCACGCGCGAGCCGCTTCTGAAGCGTCAAGGCTTGAAGGGCAGCGGCTATTATGTCGAGTACCGTACCGATGATGCCAGATTAACGATTGAAGTGATGAAAAAAGCCTTCGATCTCGGAGCATGCGCGCTCTCCTATGTAAAGGCCGAATCGCTGTTGTACGAGAACGGGCGGGTCGCCGGTGCGGAGCTGAGGGATCGACTGACGGGCAAGACGGGACAAGTGAAGGCGAAAGTTACGATTAATGCCGCCGGTCCTTGGGTAGACACGATACGGGAGAAAGATGGCTCCAAGAAAGGAAAGACGCTTCATCATACAAAAGGCGTCCATCTCGTGTTCGACCAGAAGCGGTTTCCGCTTGGCCAGGCCATCTACTTCGACTCGGCGGACGGCCGAATGCTGTTTGCGATTCCCCGCGACGGCAAGACGTATATCGGCACAACCGATACCGATTACAAGGAGGACCTTGTCCATCCCCGGATGACGGCTGCAGACCGGCAATATATTTTGAAGGCCGCCAACGAGATGTTTCCTACGCTTGGATTGAAAGCCGAGGATGTGGAATCGAGCTGGGCAGGCGTGCGGCCGCTTATTCATCAGGAAGGGAAAGATCCTTCCGAGATTTCGCGGCGCGACGAGGTGCTGGCATCACCTTCGGGTCTGCTCTCCATGGCAGGCGGCAAGCTGACCGGCTACCGGAAGATGGCCGAGACCGTGATGGATCAGGCGGTAGAGCAGCTTGCCAAATCCGGCCGGAAAGGGATAGGCGAGAGCCGAACGAAGACGCTCCCGATCTCGGGCGGCGACGTTGACGGTTCGGAGGGATATGAGCGATTTGTCGCGGATAAAAAGGCGGCTGCCACCAAAGCGGGGCTTGCCGGCCCGGATGCGGAACGGCTTGTCCGCCGATTCGGGTCCAACATCGATACCGTGCTCAGCCTTATGCCCGAAGCGCAGGAAGAAGCGATCCGCCGAAAGCTCCCGGTTACGCTTCTGCTGGAGCTGCTGTATGCCATCCGCTATGAGATGGCCTGCAAGCCGGTCGATTTCTGGATCCGCCGGAGCGGCAGCCTCCTGTTCGACCGCAGCCGTGTTATTCGCTGGAAGGATAGCGTGCACCGCTATATGGCGGAGCTATTCGGCTGGTCCGCCGGCATAAGCGCTGCTTATGCGGAGGAACTGGAGCGTGAGCTCCAACTGGCGGTAACTCCTTCGGAGTAGTGAGGGAGCAGGTTAGATAGGCTGCATTGCACGCAAATGCAGCATAATGATGCTCCAGCGCAAACGAACTAGTTACTTGAAGTAGCGCCACGGGCTTTACATTGTACGAAATACAGTATAATGATGCGATTTAGTCCAATACCCCGAAATATCCTGCACAGGATGCAGGATATTAGAGAAAATTAGCCCGACGGGGCTCAAATCTGCGAAATATCCTGCACTTTGTACAATAGAACTCGACCACTCTACCCGAAATGGACAAATATCCTGCATTTCGTGCAGTGTATCTCAACTGCTCAGTTGCTGAAGGAGGTAGCAAAATAGCTAAGTTACTCCTACATTGCAAGCAATGCAGCATATGGTACTCATGCGCAAACTAACTAACCAGTTACTTGAAGTAGCACCGCGTGCCTGCGTTGTACGAAAATACAGTATAATAAGGCGATTTAGCCCAGTAACCTGAAATATCCTGCACTTTGTACAACAGAACTCGACCACTCTACCCGAAATGGAACAGCAAAGATGGGTAGGTTACGTTGGATTATCTCCACCATTGCAGATTATGCTTAGGAACTTCCTCATTGCCGGAATTCTATTTCGCTGACTATAATAAAAGCGCATACAATTCCAATCCTGATAGGCAGTAGGGGGAACGTCCTTGTATACGATATTGCTGGTTGACGATGAAGCGGTCGTAAGGGAAGGCATCAGGGAACGCATACCATGGGAAGAGCTTGGCTTTCGGTGCGTGGCGGATTGCGAGAATGGCGTGCAGGCGCTGGAGGAGATCGAACGGCTGCGGCCGCATATTGTGCTGACGGATATTAACATGCCGTTTATGGACGGCCTGGCCTTGTCCCGCGAAGTCATGGAACGGTATCCGGAGACAAAGGTCGTGATCCTGACCGGCTACGATGATTTCGAATACGCGCAGCAGGCGCTGAAGCTGAAGGTAAAGGATTTCATCCTGAAGCCGGTAACGGCAGCCGAGTTCTCGGCGATGCTGCATAAGCTCCGGCTGGAGCTGGACGAGGAGAAGAGGGAGCGGGAGGATCTGGCCCGGCTGCAAAGCCAGCTGCATGAGAGCATGCCGCTCCTCAAGGAACGTTTTCTCGAGCGGATGTCGACGATTGCCTTAAGCGAGAAGGAGATTGCTTCGCGTCTGCACTATTTCCAGATTCAATTGACGGGACCTTGCTATCTGGGGCTGGCAATCGACATGGACCGGCTGGAAGAGCAGGGCGGCGCGGATACGGACCGGGAACTGCTTAGGTTTGCCATATACAATATCGCGCAGGAGATTATTAGCGCGGAACCGGGGGCCGTTGTTTTTCGCAGCAGGGAGGAACGGGTGATGGCCGTCCTTGGCGGAGAGCGCGAGGAGCTGCTGCAAGAGAAGGCGCAGGAGCTGGCTGAGCGTATCCGGCAATCGGCGGTTCAATTCCTGAAGCTGACCGTTTCGGTCGGAATCGGGATGACCGTTCATAGCTATACGAGAATCAAAGAGACCTGCAAGGCTGCAGCGTCTGCATTGGACTATCGGCTTGTGCTTGGCGACAACAGCGTCATCAGCATTCTGGACATGGAGAAACGCCGAAGCTCGCCTGCCGGGCATCCGGCAGAGTTCGACCGCGAATTAATAGCGGGGATCAAGACGGGTACAGCAGATGAAGTAGAGCGTGCCATTGAGGCATTGATCCGATTCAACAAAGCGGAACTGACCAGCATCGATCACTGTTATTTACGTATTCAAAGAACGATTCTTGCCGTCATGCAGTCGCTTGGCGATATCGGCTGCAAGGAGTCCGAGGTGTTCGGAGAGGGCATTAATCCGATGACCGAAATCTACCGGTTTAGGACGATGGAAGAGATCGGCGACTGGCTGAAGACGGCCTGCCGGCAAGCCGTTCATAGCGTAACCGCAACACGCCGCGACCAATGCCGGTCACAGATTGAAGAAGCAATCGCTTATCTGGATTCCAATTACGAGGACGAGAATCTATCGGTAAAGGCGGTTTGCAAAGAGGTTCATATGAGCGTCAGCTATTTCAGCGCCGCCTTTAAAGCCTACACCGGCAAAACCTTTATCGAGTACGTGACCTCCGTCCGGATGGACAAAGCGAAGGAGCTGTTGAAATTTACAGGCCTCCGAACCTACGAGATTGCCGCCAGAACCGGCTATAGCGATGCGCAGTATTTCAGCGTTCTGTTCAAGAAGCACACGGGGGAGTCCCCAACGGATTACCGTCATCGAACGGCGGCGGAACAGGCATGAGGCGCGCTTATGGAACTATTTAAATTCAAAAGCATCCAGACGAATATCGCCGCCGCCTCTGCCTGCCTTATTCTGCTTACGGCCATCCTGCTTGGCGTCATCTCTTACCAGCTGTCCGCCTCGTCCGTCCGCGAGACGGCCCAGGACTACACGGCGGAGCTGATCCGCCAGGTGAATGCCAACATCCAGACCTATATTACCAGCATGGAAAATATATCGATGCTCGCGCTCAGTAACGAGGATGTCCGCGAGCTTGTAAGCGAAGCGGGGAATGACGGGACAAGCTCGGAGGAGCTGGCGCGCGAGCAGCGGATCTCGGCGTATTTTCACTCCATTATCGCTTCGCGCAGAGACATTGCTTCGATTAACGTGATTGGCTACAACGGCCGGTTTGTGTCGGACCGCGAGCATGTCGAGCTGAATCCAAGCATCCGGCTGGCTGAACAGCCTTGGTACACCAGCGCGCAGGAAGCATCAGGCCGGATTGTCGTGTCCTCTTCCCATGTCCAGCATATGTTCAAGGACGAATACGACTGGGTCGTATCGCTCAGCCGGGAGCTGTGGAGCAAGGATCAGACGGAGCCGCGCGGCGTGCTGCTTGTCGACCTGAACTTCAGCGTTATCAACGACACTTTGAACAATATCGATTTAAGCAAGCGGGGGTACATTTTTATCGTGGATGAGGACGGCAATATCGTCTATCATCCGCAGCAGCAGCTGATCTACAGCAACTTGAAGTCGGAGAAAATCGACGAGGTGCTGGCAAAAGGCAGCGGCAGCTTTATGACTGACGAAGGGAAGACAAGCCGCATCTATACGATTCAGGATACCGGCTTCGGCTGGAAAATCGTTGGCGTATCCTACGTTAACGAATTAATCGGCAACAAGCGCGAAATGCAGCTGTCGATGGTGGCGGCGGGGATCTTTTGCCTGATTGTTGGGCTGCTGCTTGCCGTCTTTGTTTCGCGTAATCTATCCCGTCCGATCAAGCAGCTGCAGGAGCATATGAAGAAGGTGGAGAAGGGGAGCTTCAATATCCGGGTGCCTATCGGCAATCCGAGGGAAATTGCTTCTCTTGCCCGCACGTTTAACCTGATGGTCGTCAAGATCGAGGAGCTGATGAGCCAGGTCGTCCGGGAGCAGGAAATCAAGCGAAAGAGCGAGCTGACGGCGCTGCAGGCGCAGATTAATCCGCATTTTTTGTACAATACGCTGGATTCGATTATCTGGATGGCTGAGGGGAAAAAGACGGACGAGGTCGTTCTGATGACCTCCGCGCTGGCACGGCTGTTCCGATCCTCCATCAGCAGGGGACAGGAGCTGGTCTCGATCCGGACGGAAATTGAGCATGTCGCCAACTACCTGACGATTCAGAAAATCCGGTACAAGGACAAGCTGGATTTCCATATTGATATCGATCCGGATATTTACATGTATCGGACTCTAAAGGTGCTGCTACAGCCGCTGCTCGAGAATGCGATCTACCATGGCATCAAGAACAGAATCGGGACAGGAACGATTCAGGTTACCGGGGGTAAGCGGGACGGTTATATTTGGCTGGAAGTGAGCGATAACGGCGTTGGGATGGAGGCGGAGGCGCTCAGGACTATTCTGGAACCGAGGAGAAGCGATCGGGAAAGCAAAGGCGTTGGCGTGGTAAATGTCCACGAGCGGATCCAGCTTTATTTCGGAAAGGATTACGGTCTGACGTACAAAAGCGTGCCGGATGAGGGGACAATCGTAACGGTACGGATTGCTGCTATTGAAGGCGATGAATTGGCCGGGGGTGTTGGCGCATGAGCGAGTATAGACGAAGATCGGCATCTATCGCCATTGCCGCGGTTCTTATCGTGATTGCTGTCGTTGGCATATACAAATGGGCGGCAACCCAGCGTACGGAGAAGCCCGTCAACATCATTGTTACAGTAAAAGCAAAAGGCCAAATGATCGATTTTTGGAAGGTTCTCACGACCGGCATAGAGGATGCTGCACGCGAATTTGATGCAAATGTATCTATTATTGGTCCCCCAACCGAAAGGGAGATTGACCTGCAGATCAAGCAGCTGGAGCAGGCGATTCGGGAGAAGCCCGACGCCATCGTGATGGCGGCGACGGATTATAACCGGCTTGTCCCGCTGGCTAAACAAATTAAAAAAGCGGGAATCAAGCTTATTACGGTCGACTCCGGCATTAACAGCAGCGATTCTCTCAGCTTCATCGCAACGGATAATATAGCGGCCGGTCAGAAGGCAGCTGAGCAAATGGCCAAGCTGCTGCCGGACACGGACGCCGCGCAAATCGCCATTGTAAGCTTTGTTTACGGGACTTCCTCGCAAATGGAGCGGGAGCAAGGTGTCCGTCAGTGGCTGGAGGGTAACACGCAGATCAAGGTCGCGAGCACCTTATACAGTGAGGGGCTGCTCGACAAAGCATATGAGCTGACCAAGGAGCTTCTCACCGCCAATCCCGGCATTAAGGGAATTGTGGGGTTGAATGAGCCGTCAACCGTTGGCGCCGGCCGGGCAATCGACGAGCTTGGGCTCAGCGGCAAAGTAAAGCTTGTTGGCTTCGACAGTTCGGTGGATGAAGTGAAGCTGATTGAAGGCGGCGTGCTGCAGGCAACCATTGTCCAGAAGCCTTACAATATGGGCTACCTCAGCGTAAAGACGGCCATTGAAGCGGTGCGGGGCAAGAAGGTGCCGAAGCTGATCGATACGGAATCGGTCATTATCAACAAAGACAATATGTACACGGAACAAAATCAGAAGCTGCTCTTCCCCTTTGTGGGAGAGTAGCTTTTTATTTTTTGAAGAAAACGAGATTCGGAATCGAATCAGATTTTTTTCAACTATTCAAATACATTATTCCATTCTGGCAAAAGCGAAAGCGCTTTAGAATGAGCTTAGTTACAGCGGGATGGAGTGATTGAGGCATGAAGGACATACTCGTTCGCATGGAAGGGATCAACAAGTATTTTCCGGGCGTTCAAGCTTTGCAGGATTGCCGCTTCGAATTAAGGCGGGGCGAGGTGCACGCGCTGGTCGGTGAGAACGGGGCGGGCAAGTCCACCATGATGAAGGTGCTGACCGGCGTCTATCAGATGGATGGGGGAAGCATCGTATACGACGGAACAGAAGTCAAGATTCCGAATTCAAAAACCGCGCAGAATTTGGGGATTTCGATCATCCATCAGGAGCTTAACCTGGCCCCCGATCTGACGGTGGCGCAGAACATCTATATCGGACGCGAGCCTCGGCGGGGACTTCGGCTGTTTCTGAACGAGCGGGAGCTGAAGCAGAAGGTAGAGCGGTTGTTCGAGCGGCTTAATATGGATCTGAATCCGGATGAACCGGTCGCGAATCTTACCGTAGCGAAGCAGCAGATGGTGGAGATCGCCAAAGCTTTGTCCTACGACGCCAAGGTGCTCATCATGGATGAACCAACCGCGGCGCTGAGCGATACGGAGATTGATGATTTGTTCGTAATTATAAACCAGCTTAGGAGCAGTGGAGTCGGCATCGTCTATATCTCGCATCGGATGGATGAGCTGAAGCGGATTACCGACCGGATTACCGTCATGCGGGACGGACGATATATCGATACGGTACCGACGGCATCCGTTACGAACGAGCAGATTATTGCGATGATGGTCGGCCGCGAGATCTATGACAGTACGAAGCAGAGCCGGATAGCGGAGAACAGCGAGACGGTTCTTGAGGTGAAGGGGTTAAGCCGCAGGGGAGCGCTGGACAATATCAGCTTCAAGCTCCGCAAAGGAGAAATCATCGGCTTCGCGGGACTGATTGGGGCGGGACGGACCGAGGTGGCAAGAGCGATTTTTGGCGCCGATCCGATCGATGCGGGCGAGATAACGGTACATGGCCGCAAGGTCGTGATGAAGCAGCCTTATGACGCGGTGCGGGCGGGAATCGGATATTTGTCGGAGGACCGCAAGCGGTACGGCTGCATCGTGGAGATGGATGTGAAGACCAACGTGGCGGTCGCCTCGCTTCGGCAATACGTGAATGGGGTAGGCTGGGTGAACCGGAGCAAGATTGCGAAGGCAGCCGATCAGATTGTCGAGATGCTGAAGGTGAAGACGCCCCATATCGATCAGGATGTCAAATTCCTCTCCGGAGGCAATCAGCAGAAGGTTGTTATTGGAAAATGGCTGACCCAGGGCTGCGACATTTTGATTTTTGACGAGCCGACCCGCGGGATCGATGTTGGAGCAAAAAGCGAAATCTACAAGCTGCTGAACGATCTCGCCGCCAAGGGCAAATCGATCATTATGATCTCCTCGGAGCTTCCCGAGATTTTGCGGATGAGCCATCGCATCATCGTTATGTGCGAAGGGCGCATCACCGGCGAGCTGGGCCGCGAGGAAGCCACGCAGGAGCAGATTATGCGATATGCGACATTAAGAGCTTGAACTGCAGCAAGTTTACGAGATCAAACTCCCGCGCGCATGGTTCAATAGCAGGCAAAACCGAGTTACAGAGGCGCTCGCTGCTAGGGACAATCTTGGATGAGTCAAATATGAGGAAAAACCCGAGTTAATGAAGGCATGTAACCCGTAAGCTAAATTTAGCCTCAAATGAGGAGGTACGTCCATGAAAATGCAGCCAAAAGCCGAAATGGCGCAGCTTGGCGGCAAGCAGACCGCGATTATTCTGAAGCCGGGCGTTCTGCAGCAGATGCTTGCTTTTGCCAGTCTAATCGTCCTTATTCTTGTATTCACCTTTTCATCCAGCAACTTTTTTCAATTCTCCAATATCGTGGGGATTCTGCTCTCGACCGCGGTGACCGGTGTCCTGGCGCTGGGCTCTACGTTTGTCATTATAACGGGCGGCATTGATTTGTCCGTCGGAACGGTGATGACCTTAAGCGCGGTGATGACCGGGGTGTTTATTACGTATTGGGGGCTGCCCGTTCCGATCGGTATTATCGGGGGCATCCTGACGGGCGCCGTTTGCGGGCTGCTGTCCGGTGTGATGGTCGCCAGGCTCAAGATCCCGCCTTTTATCGCCACCCTTGCCATGATGATGATTGCCAAAGGTCTGGCCCTTGTCATCTCCGGTACGAAGCCGATCTATTTCAACGATCATCCGGTGTTCAGCGAGGTGTCGCAGGGCTCATTCTTCGACAAGATTATCCCTGGATTTTCCATTCCGAATGCGGTGGTCATCTTCTTCATCGCCGCGATTATCGGAAGCATCCTTTTATCGAGGACGATTGTTGGACGATATAACTTTGCCCTCGGCAGCAACGAAGAAGCGACAAGGCTGTCAGGTGTAAACGTAAATTATTGGAAAATCATGATCTACACCATTACCGGTATCTTCACCGGTCTTGCAGGTATTCTGATTGCCTCCCGCCTGAATTCTGCCCAGCCTGCTCTTGGCTCCGGTTATGAGCTTGAGGCGATTGCAGCCGTTGTCATCGGCGGAACCTCGCTTAGCGGAGGAAAAGGCACCATTGTAGGGACAGTCATAGGCGCATTGATTATGAGTGTGTTAACGAATGGCCTTCGCATTTTGTCCGTTCCGCAGGAATGGCAGACCGTTGTGGTTGGCATCGTCATCCTGCTTGCAGTCTATGCGGACATTCTGCGCCGACGCAAAGCGTAAGTCCGGTTCACGCTAGAAACTCTGGGGCCTTCGCAATTCTCGTGAGCCGAGGTACCAGTGATTCTATATAGGATGATTGAATCCAAGATCTGATTAAATCCAAAATCAAAGGGGAGATTTCGGTGAAAAAGTTTACGACTTTGCTGTTCATTGCGTTAATGACAGTTGTTATGCTAAGTGCCTGCGGTTCGAATAACTCGGAAGGCTCAAGCAAATCCAGCACGAACAACGGCGGAACCAAAGCGGGCGGGGATAAAATTTATATTCCAATTGTTTCAAAAGGGTTCCAGCATCAATTCTGGCAGGCGGTTAAGGCCGGAGCTGAGAAAGCTGCAACCGAATTCAACGTAGAGATTACATTCGAGGGTCCGGAGACCGAAGCGCAAGTGGATAAACAGATCGAAATGCTGCAGGCTGCTCTTGATAAGAAGCCTAGTGCAATCGGGTTTGCTGCTCTCGACAGTCAGGCTTCGATTCCTCTCTTGCAAAAGGCGAAAGACGCAGGTATACCGGTTATCGCTTTCGACTCCGGTGTAGACAGCGATATTCCGGTTACGACAGCATCAACAGATAATGTAGCTGCTGCTGCTCTTGCTGCTGACAAAATGGCGGAGCTGATTGGCGGTTCCGGTGAAATTGGCGTGATTGTCCATGACCAGACCTCCGTTACCGGCGTTGACCGCCGTGACGGCTTCGTGAACCGGATCAAAGAGAAATATCCCGATATTAAGATTGTCGATATTCAATATGGCGGAGGCGACCACCTGAAATCGACGGACCTTGCCAAAGCGATGATTCAAGCACATCCGAATTTGAAAGGTTTCTTCGGCTCGAATGAAGGCTCCGCGGTAGGCGTCATTAATGCCGTAACCGAGCTGAAGAAGGAAGGCCAAATTACGGTTATTGGCTTTGATTCCGGCAAAGCGCAAATTGATGCGATTAAGAGCGGCGTTATGGCCGGCGCAATTACACAAAATCCGGTAGGCATCGGTTATGAGACAGTGAAAGCAGCCGTAAAGGCGATTCGCGGTGAGAAAGTGGAATCGACAATCGACACAGGTTTCTATTATTATGATAAATCGAATATCGATAACGAAGAAATCAAAGCGGTATTGTACGAATAAGAAGACGGGATATCGAATAAAAGCTGCAGCCGGGTGTCAAGTAAATTGACGCCGGCTGCTATTTTTTTGCTTCTGTTTTTTGAAAAGACCTGAGGATTGTGTTAGGCTAATAAGAAAAGGGCTGGAGGTCACGATGGCAAAAGAGCATAAGAAATTATCTGCGCTAGGAATGTTGCAAAGGGCTGTTTTTATTACGATTGGTGCTGTATTAATGGGGGTAGCACTGGAATTATTCCTCGTCCCTAATGATGTCATTGACGGAGGAATTACCGGTATTTCCATTATGGTATCTGAATTAACCCATTTACCCCTTGGTCTATTCATCTTCCTCTTGAACATTCCATTCTTGTTCATTGGCTTCAAACAAATCGGCAAAACCTTTGCCTTTTCTACCTTATATGGTATCGCGGTTATGTCTATTACGACGCAGTTGCTTCACCATGTAGATGCTTTTACGGAAGAAAAGCTGCTTGCCGTTCTATTTGGCGGTATTATCCTTGGCGCCGGTGTAGGTCTTGTAATCCGATTTGGCGGTTCCCTTGACGGGACCGAGATTGTTGCGATTCTTGCATCAAAAAAATTCGGTATGCCGGTCGGACAGATCATTATGATCGTCAACGTATTTATCTTTATTCTCGCCGGATTTGTGTTTGAATGGAATTCTGCGATGTACTCAATGGTTACTTATTATCTGGCAACAAAGGTCATGGACATTGTTGTTGAAGGTATTGAAGAATCGAAATCCGTCACCATTATTTCCAGCGCATACGAAGAAATTGCTGAGACGATTATGACTCGCCTTGGCCGCAGCACGACATATATCCAGGCACGCGGCGGATATTCCAGAGAAGAGACGCAAATGGTATATTGCGTAGTCAGCCGTCTGGAAGTGGCGAAGCTGAAAGCGATTGTACATGATATTGATACAAGAGCGTTTATTGCAATTGAGAATGTTGCCGATGTACAGGGCGGCGGCTTCACGAAGAAAAGCATACACTAAGCATCCAAGCACGCTTAGAGCTTGCTTAGCACAGCAGTGAGCCGGTCCGGGTAATCGGTAATGATGCCTGCGACTCCTGCTTGTATCAGACGAATCATCTCGGCCGGTTCATTAACTGTAAATACATTATAGATCACTCCATGCCCGGCAGCTTCTGCAACCCAGTCCGGTAGCACCGCGTAATGCGAGGCGTGCAGGGCGGTTGCTCCAATCGATAAGGCATATTTCCAAGGGCGGTATAAACCTTCCATATACAAAATGCCCGTTGGAATATCCGGTGCAAGCCGGTTGCATTCGATAAGTGAGTAGTGGTTGAAGCTGGAGAGAATCACCTGATCTTCCATCCTGTAAGCACGAACGGTCTCGATTACCTTTTGCTCCATTCCGGGGTAAGGTACGATGCCGTTTTTTAATTCAATGTTGAGGAAGGTTTGAGTCCGCTTGGCAAGATCAAGCAGCTGCTCGAGCGTAGGAATACGTTCATCCTTGAATGCCGGAGAGAACCAGCTGCCTGCATCGAGCTGCAGCAGCTCGTCAGATCGTATATCTGCTACAAGTGCGTTTACACCGGTTGTCCGTTTCAGCAGCTCATCATGGATGAGCACCAGGCTGCCGTCCTTCGTCATTTGTACATCGGTCTCGATGCCCGTTGCGCCAAGCTTTATCGCCTGCTCGAAGGCAATCATCGTATTCTCCGGATAATTACCGGAAGCTCCCCTATGTGCATAATTCATGAGTGTTGTCATAACCGTTCTCCCACTCCTATCATCATCATAAGATTGAATTAAATTTACTTTACTTCTGTTTTGTTTGCGGTGTATTAATCTTTATTATCCTTATGCTGAATTTGTGGATTGCATACCCCTAGGGGGTATGATATGATAAATCTAAGCCATACCCCCTGGAGGTATTTAAGATGATTGAACAAGAGAAGCCGGAGCATTGCCATCATAATCAGCCGGAGCAGCAAGATGTAGAGCGGAAGAGTCATCATTCCGATAAAATGAAGTCCAACCTCGTATCGCGCCTGAATCGGATTGAAGGTCAAATCCGCGGCGTTAAGGCGATGATTGAGAAGGATACGTATTGTGATGATGTGCTTAATCAGATTGCTGCTGCACAGTCGGCGCTCAATAGTGTCGGGAAGCTTCTGCTGGAAGGTCATCTGAAAAGCTGCGTAATTGAACGCATTCAGGCGGGAGAAAGTGAAGTTATTGACGAGCTGCTCGTCACCGTAAATAAATTAATGAAATAAAATCGGGAGGGATTAAGTTATGGCAAACGTTACATTGAAGGTAGAGGGCATGTCCTGCGGACATTGCGTAAGCGCAGTAGAGAAGGCTGTTACGGGGACAGGCGCAACCGGGTCGGTTGATCTGGCAGCAGGCAAAGTAACTGTTCAGTACGATGAGAAGAAAGTTTCACTCGACGCAATCAAAGTTGCCATCGAAGATCAAGGCTACGACGTCGTTTAAACGATTCTGGCAGCATGAATCAGCCATACAGTCAGGCGTTGTCAGCTCCGAAGGAGCCTGGCAGCGCCTTTCTTGTTAGTTTGCTACCCGAGTAAGAGTAGAAACAGTTGTAAGCTCGAAAGGCGGCTAACAACACTGAAAAACCAGCAGCTGAGGTTCTGTAAGGTTCAAAGGCATCTTACAGCGTACTCGGAATGTCGCAAACTGCTGGAAAGGCAGATTGTAAGCACCAAAGGCAGCTTACAGATCTGAAAAACCAGCAGCTGNGGTTCTGTAAGCTTCAAAGGCGGCTTACAGCGTACTCGGAATGCCGCATATTGCTGAAAAGGCAGGTTGTAAGCACCAAAGGCAGCTTACAGATCTGAAAAACCAGCAGCTGAGGCTCTGTAAGCTTCAAAGGCGGCTTACAGAGAACTCGGAATGTCGCAAACTGCTGGAAAGGCAGATTGTAAGTACCAAAGGCAGCTTACAGATCTGAAAAACCAGCAGCTGAGGTTCTGTAAGCTTCAAAGGCGGCTTACAGCGTACTCGGAATGCCGCATATTGCTGAAAAGGCAGGTTGTAAGCACCAAAGGCAGCTTACAGATCTGAAAAACCAGCAGCTGAGGCTCTGTAAGCTTCAAAGGCGGCTTACAGAGAACTCGGAATGCCGCAAACAAACTGCTGGAAAGGCAGATTGTAAGCACCAAAGGCAGCTTACAGATCTGAAAAACCAGCAGCTGGGGTTCTGTAAGCTTCAAAGGCGGCTTACAGCGTACTCGGAATGCCGCATACTGCTGAAAAGGCAGGTTGTAAGCACCAAAGGCAGCTTACAGCGCTGAAAAACCAGCAGCTGTGGTGCTGTAAGCTCCAAAGGCGGTTTACAGCGTACTAGAAATTTCGCCTAAAGCTGAAATGTGAGGTTGTAAGCACCAAAGGCGGCTAAGAGCTCTGAAAAACCAGCAGCTGAGGTTCTGTAAGGTTCAAAGGCAGCTTACAGAGTACTCGGAATGTCGCCTAAAGCTGAACTGTGAGATTGAAAGCTCCAAAGGAGGCTAACAGCGCTGAAAAACCAGCAGCTGAGGTTCTGTAAGCCTCAAATACGGCTTACAGTGTGCTCGGAATGTCGCAAACTGCTGGAAAGGCAGATTGTAAGCACCAAAGGCAGCTTACAGCGCTGAAAAACCAGCAACTCAGGTGCTATAAGCTCCGAAGGAGGCTTACAAGTAACCAGACAATTAGCTTCAGTAGTAGCTGCTACCCGTGCGTTGCACATTATGCAGGATAATGGGGTAATAGTGGTCGATGTAAGATCCTACGTTGCAGGAAATACAGTATGATCAGTGGATAAAGGAGATTTTGGCGGGTTTCATTCGATTTATACTGCATTCCGTACAATGTAGCCCTAGACTTAAGCGCTGCAGATGCGATTATACTGTATTACATACAACCTAGGCGCTGTCTGCCACAGCCGGTAGCGAGGTACACGGACGTCCTGCGTCCCCACCTTATAAGCAAGATTTAAAAAGCCTCCAATCCGCTTATCCCAGTGGGTTTGGGGCTTTGTGTGCTTCCACCGATGATTATCAGATACCGGTAGTGGGTATATTGATAGGGACAATGGAAGGAGCGAATATAAGCACATGCAACGAAAACGAAATCGAAAAAACCGAAATCGCACGCTACATATAGGACTTATGGCGGTTCTTTTATCCGCTGCGTATACGACAGGCAGCACTAGCACTGGCTGGGCGGCTTCCAGCTCTAATAATGCGGCATCTTCTCTAACAAGCTTTGGTCAAGCAGGCACCCGAACAGCCGATGATAGAGAGACCGAATCTCATCACCGCCATACAGAGCTTCACAATCATGCTCACGAAGAAGGCCAAAAGCAAACGGCATCCGTTCAATGGAGCTTCGTGCCTGAACAACCGAAAGCCGGTGAGCCTGCGACTATTCAGCTGGCTGTTGTAGATGCGAATGGTCAGCCGGTTCAAAGCTTTTCCCTGAACCATGAGAAGGAAATTCATCTGATCGCCGTCAGCAGCGACCTGAGTGAATTTAGTCATCTGCATCCAGTTGATGAAGGAGCGGGTCAATTCAGCGTGGACACCGTCTTTCCGAAAGGCGGCAAGTATAAGCTGTTTGCTGATTTTATCCCTGCAGGGGGGAGTCATCAGGTAGCTCAGACTGAGGTAGCAGTCAGCGGCAAGACAACAGCGGCCGGGCCGCTTGTACCGGACAAGCAGCTGGTTCAGATGGTGGACGGCACACAGGTAACTTTGCAAACCAATCGTCTGCAAGCAGGCAAGGAAACGGCTCTCACCTTCACCTTCAAGGATGCCAACACAGGCAGACCCGTACAAGATATGGAGCCTTATCTTGGCGCAGCCGGGCATGTGGTAATTATAAGCGAGGACCTGTCGCAATATCTTCACGTCCATCCGGAGGAAGGACAGACAGCAGGGCCCAAGGCAGCCTTCAAGACTGAATTTCCGTCCCCCGGCCTGTATAAAATATGGGGTCAATTCCAGCGGCATGGCGATACGTTTATTACTTCCTTTACGGTAAAAGTCGGCTAATAAGCATAGCTGCCGCCGCCCTTGAGCAACCTAGGTCAATAATGGAAGTGAAGGGATGGTCTATGAGCCATGAATGAGAAGGTTATATCGATTCTGGAAGGCAAAATCCGGCATGTGGACAGTCAGGACGGGGAGATTTACCTGGTTGGTCCTATCAAGCTGCCGGTTAACCTGGATGACGAAACGGTTATTTTTCATTGGTACTGCTGGCTGTTATGCAAGGAAGAGGTAGATAAGCTTGAGGATATTATACATAAGCTGTCCGGTGCCAATCTCGCGGAGATGCAGCAGTCCAGCGTACTTGTCTATGGTGATTTCGAGCATGCGGATGAGGCGTTTATCCGTATGCACAGCATTTGTCATACGGGAGACATATTCGGCAGCAAGCGCTGCGACTGCGGCTATCAGCTGCATCAGTCGATGAAGATGATTGTGGCGCATGGGGCGGGCGCGCTCTTTTATCTGGCGAATCATGAAGGGCGCGGCATTGGATTGTTCAGCAAAGCAATGGCTTATCTGCTGCAGGAGCAGGGCTATGATACGGTTGAAGCGAACCTGAACTTGGGCTTTGTAGATGATGCGCGCAACTACAGCGATGCAATCCGGGTGCTGCGGTCCCTAAGGCCAAAGAGCAAGCCGGTTACGCTTATTACGAATAATCCCCGCAAGCTGGAGGCGCTGCGCTCTGCCGGGCTTGATGTGAGCGACCGGATTCCGCTATGGGGAGATGTATCGGAGTATAACGAGAAATATTTGCAGACCAAAATCGACCGTTCGGGCCATCTGCTAAGCGGCTGTCCAGAGCAGTAGCGGCTTCAAAGAGCGGCATCCCAAATCCTTAAGGCCTGTGATATAATCCAAGAAAAAGCGCTGGAAGCGGGGCGGATCACGTGACTTGGCAGACGAATCGGGACGGGGAAGTACCGGAAGTGAAACGTGAAATCGCACTAGAGAACTTTCGACTCGCGTTTCAACTGGTCGGTACGCATTGGCGAACGGTTGATAAGGGCTGGTCTTATATGGAGCATCAGCATCCGCTGCTGGAACTGAATGTGGTGCTGCAGGGAAGTCAATTGACAATGGTATCCGGAGAGGAATATGTCCAAAATGTCGGCGATCTGCTGCTCATTCGGCCGGATGAGATTCATCAAAGCCGTAATGCGGGGGAGGGGATGATGAGCTATTTCTCTCTTCATCTGGATGTGGATGATCCGGATTTATTTTATTTGCTGGGCCGGATTGAGCAGCATTTGTTCCATGCGGACTCGCCGATGGTGCAGCTTTTAATGCCTCATATCGAAGAGCTGATGGAGATCTGTTCAGCTGAAGCTGACAATGACATTATCCGGAGGCTCGACATTCGGGTGAAGGTGATGCAGATTTTGCTGATCTTGACGATGGAGGCAAGAAGCTTAGCGCAGCTGCATCCGGAACGAGGCGGCAGGCCTAGGCCGCAGGGCGAATATTCAGTTCCCTTATTACGCCACCGCGAGCAGATTTCGCTTGAGAAGAAGGTGCAGATGTTATTTTCCGAGCCGTATATGCGGGATGTCCAGATGGATGAGGCGACACTGCCTTCTTTCCGCTGGGCGGGCGTGTTTACGTTTCAGATTGAGGACAAGGCTTTCTGGCAGTCCACGGACCGCTTCTGGTTGAAGGAGCAGCTGACGGAGAATATGAGGGAGCTCGGGACGGTTGTTGTTGTCGAGGACGGATGGTTTATGAATGCCGCCGTACTCACCACAAAGCACACCGTTCCGAATATGGAAGAGATCGTGCTGAAGAAAAAAAGAATGCTTGAAGACCGTCTTGGCATCCCGATCAAGCTGGGGTTTGGCGGTATTACAGCAACCGTTTCGGAGCTCAGGTCTCTCTATAGGAACAGTCTTCGTCAGCTGGGGCATGGGGGGGAAGAGGATGAGAAGCTGTTCCGTTATGAGTTTGTCAGCCGGATCATCCGCTTGGCTATGCAGATTATGGAGACCGAGTACGGGGATAAAGAGCTGTCACTGGTCACACTTGCGAAGCGACTTGGCGTAACCTCCAATTATTTAAGCGGTCAATTCAGCTCGCAGACGGGAGCAACTTTTACGCATCATTTGATGAGTATTCGGATTCGTCAGGCCATTCGGCTGATGAGGGAGACCAATATGAAGATTTACGAAGTGGGCGAGCTGGTCGGATACAGCGATCATGCATACTTCAGCCGTCTCTTTAAAATGATGGTAGGGGTAAGTCCTGCCAAATACCGTCTGTCCGAGCAATCATCCTGAATTCCCATTATACTGGGCATATATTTTATTCGTGAAACCGCAAGCGGCTCCTCATAAGGGAGCTGTTTTATTTTGTTTACTTGACCGTAAACGCTTACATTTCACCTTAAAATAATCCAACAAATCATATTTCTGTCACATTGCTGATGGTTTGCCCCTATGTGACACTTGGTTTATCTGGTGATTATTGTCTGAAAGGTGGTGCTCCCCATGTACAAAGTACTGGTCGTTGATGATGAACCGTTCATGCTGGAGGGCTGGAAGACGATGGTAGATTGGGAGAGCTTTGGCTTCCGGCTTTGCTGGGCCGTATCCGACGGCAAGGAAGCGATGGAGGTGATGGAGCAGGAAGTGCCCGATCTGGTATTTACGGATCTTCAGATGCCGGTTATGGATGGACTTGAATTGATTCGGCAAATGAAACAATGCCATAGGCTTGAAGATATAACGACGGTTATTGTCAGCGGCTATTCAAGATTTGATGCTGCGCAATTTGCGATCCGTCATCAGGTTGAGCAGTATTTATTGAAGCCGTTGATTGAAGAAGAGATCCATGAGCTGCTGGGTTCGCTTCGTGTGTCTTTGGATCAGCGTAATGCAGAAGAAAGCCTGGCGAGTGAAAAGGAATCTCTGTCCGCCGTATTCGCAAGAGCGCTGCAGGAAGAGAATGAACATACGCGTACTGCTCTGCTGCAGCTGATGGACTGTCCTGTTGAAGCATCAGGAAGACTGATGCTCGTGGACGCAGGAGAGGCAGCTGCGCCCAATAAGGAGGAACTTGAAGCTATTACGGCAGGATTGCCGGCAGGGTATGGCTGTTTCGAGGATGCTGGAGGTTCCGCAGGACTGCTGGTCTGGTCCCGTCACCCGGCTGCTTCGTACGCTGAGCTGGATTCGACTGTCCGGATAATCGCAGCAAGGCTGGCTGGCGAATGGCCGTCATGCTCGATCTATGTTAGCGGAATAACAAAAGGATGGCAGCATTTGCGGCGATTGCATAAGCAACTGCAGGAGCTGCGCAGCCGGAGCTTGTATAAGGGGCAGACCTCCGGCATTTACTGGTATGAGCCTGTCCATGAACATGCGCATTGGCGATGGGAGGATGCGGCAAGCCGGGCTGAGGCATTGCTTCATGCTGTAGAGCGCAATGATGCAGCAGCTATTGGATGTACGGCGAATATACTAGCCGAGTTTATTGCAGGGACAGTCGAACCGGCCGGCACCATGACAGCATGCTGGTCCTATCTGCATGGTGGGCTGCTGCGTGCTTATCATAAAGCCGGCGGTGATCCGCTGCTTCCGCCGGATTGGATATTGCCCGAATACGGCCGGCAGCTGCATGTACGGGAGCAGCTAACGGCGGTTTGTCTGAAGGCTGCCAGGCAGATCGAGGAGTTGAACAGCAAGCGTCCGGAAGGACGTCTTCAAGAGGCTGTTACTTATGTAACCGTCCATTATCGGGAGAAGCTGCAGCTTAAGGAGCTGGCAGAGCTGTTCCGTCTGAATCCGGTTTATTTGGGACAGCAATTCAAACGGGTGACTGGTTATTGTTTTAATGATTACATGCATCTGCTGCGGATCGGTGAAGCCAAGAAGCTGCTGCTTCGGACTGATCTGAAGGTATCCGCAATCGCCAGCGAGCTTGGTTATCATAGCACGGAGTATTTTGGCTCCGTATTCAAATCCCTTACAAAGGTATCGCCCTCGGCTTACAAATCGAATCAAAAAGGGGATTGGCTTGGGTGAAGGTTTCTAATAGGATCAACGACATTCCCCTGAATCTGAAGTTCCTTATGATCTACGTCTTATGCATCCTCATTCCGATTATTGGCATCAACGTTTTTTTCTATCAGCAGAACTCGGATAATATCCGGATTCGCGAGCAGGAGAATCTGCGCAAGTCGCTGGATCGTGCAGCGGCGGAACTGCACAGCATGATCGACGAGAGTGTTGCGGTCAGCCATTCGATTGAGGGCGATGATTCGCTGAATGAAGTGTTGGACAAAACGTATGACAGCCCCGTCTCTTCCTATGACAGCTATGACAGCGTACTGCGCAATAAGCTGAAGCGCTATATGCCCGTTTACCCGAACATTCTGGAAATCCGGATCTATACGTATAACCGGTCTATTCAGACTGGAAGCAATTATTATGTCATCAACCAGGCGGAGGAAAACAGCCCTTGGCTCAAGCCGATGCTGAGAGAGGCCGGCCATGCTTTTCGAGTTGTCGCTTATAGCGAAATATCGGGAACAACAACTCCCTCCAAAAAAATGAGTGTCATCAGCGATATGGATCAAGGCTTCAGTATTGTGAAGCCGGATTATCGGAAGTTCCTTCGGATCGACCTGAACGTGGACAAAATCTACGATATTCTGACCAGGGAAAAAGACAGCCTGAGCCTGCAGCTGGTGAATGAAAACAATCAGATCGTGGCGGAAACGGGAGATCGCAGCAAACCGGTCTATGATGCGGATATGACGGATTGGGGCAAGGATGATGTGTTCGTGTCGAACCTCGGCACGGTTAGTTATGTGCAGGGCTGGAAGCTGGTTGGACGGGCAAATAATGACCGGATAACCAGCCTTCTGGATGAGTCGAGAAGGTCGATCCTCTGGCTAGCCGTTATTAGCACGCTTATCCCTTCACTCCTTATTTTCGTCATGCTCCGCTCCTACCATTACCGGATCAAGAAGCTGGCCCGTCATATGGACCGTGTGCGCAATGAGCGGTTTGATCAGGTGATGCTGCCGGAAGGAAAAGATGAGATCGGCGGGCTCATTAATGCCTACAATGTGATGACGATGAAAATTAATACGCTCATTAATGATGTCTATAAGCTGGAGATTCATCAGAAGAGCCTTGAGGTTGAGCGGGTGCGGATGGAGATGAATATGCTCCAAAGTCAGATGAATCCGCATTTCCTGTTTAATACGCTGAATGCGCTGCTTGTTGTGGCGACGAAAAACGGCTATAAGGATGTCACCGAGATTATAAAAAGCCTGTCGCTTCTTCTCCGCAGGCTGCTCAGACGAGCGGACGATCTGGTACCGCTGAAGGAAGAGCTGCAATTCACCCTGATGTATCTGCAAATTGAGAAGTTCCGGTTCGGAGACCGGTTTGATTATGTTGTGGATATTGATCCGCGGGCCAGTGATATTCGGGTGCCGATCATGAGCATACAACCGCTTGCCGAGAATGCCTGCAAGCATGGGCTGCAGGCGATTAAGGGCGGAGGGATCGTCCGGATCGAAGCTCGGCTGTCCGAACGGGGGTTGACGGTCTCTGTAGCCGATAACGGAATTGGCATGGAGCAAGAGATGCTGGAGCGGCTGCAGCAGGCTGTTCGTTCGGAGCAAGCAATGGAGGGACATATTGGCCTTCGCAATGTATACCGCAGGCTGGAGCTTTTCTATCATGAATGCGTACAGTTCCGGATGATGAACAGCCCGGAAGGCGGGCTGACCGTGAGCTTCCAGATTCCGCTTCAGCAGCTTGAGCATGCCCAGGCGAAGCCAAGTGCCGTCTCGTAAATCGAAAGGGGGAGCAAGATGTACCGTGTTCTGCTTGTTGATGATGAACCGTTTGCTATTGAAGGACTGCAATTATTAATTGACTGGGAGAAGAATGGCTTCGAGGTGGAGTCGGTATGCGGGGACGGCGAGGAAGCGGCCCGTTTGATCCGCGAGTCGAAGCCCGATCTGGTGGTCACTGATATTCGCATGCCTTCGATGGACGGATTAGAGTTAATTACGCAAATGAGGCTGGAAGGCCATAAGCAGACGAAATTTGTGGTGATGAGCGGATACAGCGATTTCGAATATGCAAGAAGAGCGCTTCAGCTTGGCGTATCCCATTATTTGACGAAGCCGATTATGAGCGACGAAGCGGATGAAGTGCTTGAGAGTTTGAATAGAGTCATGGAGGAAGAGAGCAGAAAAAGGCAGGCTGCCCGGTATACCGAGCGATATGCGCAGCGCCGGGCCCTGTTAGCGCTGCTGCGCGGCGAGGAACTGTCCAGGGCGGAGCAGGCTGCTGTTGATCGTATCAGTGCCAGCACCCGAGGGTGGGTATCCATGCGCGTGGAGCTGGATGAAGCAGAGCTGGCGTCTGCCGTTGAGGCGGCCCAGGAAATGCTGGAGGCAGGTACGGGGATGTTTGGCGGCTATATGGTTGAGCAGGAGCTATCTTCCTTTGGGCTGGTCTGTATGCTCAAGGATGACAGCAAACAGGCTTTGCGGGAGGTTGCAGAGCTTGTCTACGAGCAGATTCATAAAGCTGTAAACGGAAGCTTCAGCATGGTGGTCGGCAGTGTTGTGAATGAGCCGGATGACTTAAACCGCTCCTACCGCCATATGCTGGAAACATGCCCGTACCTCTTTTTTGACCAGAGGCCACAGCCCCTTTATTACGAGGAGATTAAGGAGCAGGACTTCGGATATGACTCCCATCTATGGGATGCTGCCGAGGCAATCATAGAGGCGGTTGAAACGAATGACGAGCAGCAGATTATCGAGAGCTTGAAGCGGATCTTTGATCATTTTGCCAGTCAAATGACGATGCCTTCACTTATTTCCGCTTTCTCGACGCATATTATGGTGCAATGCTCCGGTATTTGCAAAGAGCTTGGCGGTGATGTGGATCAGCTGCTCGAGCGAACCGGATCTCCGCTTGCAGGAGCTCATGAGTATTCTTTGCTTAAGCTGCAGGCGTTTTTGTTGTCCTTTTGCTTATTGTGCCGGGAGGAGTTGTCCGTACTTCGTAACAGGCAGCAAGGGGGAACTATCGCCAAGGTTGAAGAATATTTGCGCCAGCATTACCGCGAGTCCGTTACGGTGAAAGAAATTGCAGAAATTTATTTTATGAATCCGGTCTATCTGGGTCAAGCCTTTACGCGAAAATATGGGGTCAGCATTCACGAATATATTCATCGTTTGCGCATGGATGAGGCGAAGGAGCAGCTTCACACGCAGGAGATTTCCGGGGCGGCACTTGCAGAAGGGCTTGGCTACTGCAGCTATCAGCATTTCCTGAAGCAGTTCGAGAAGCGTTACGGGATGAAGCTGTCCGAGTATAAAAAAACAATAATGGACCTTAAATCACAGGGGGATAATGCTTAACTCTGATTATGATGTAAACGCATACATTTGCTTCATAATGAAGAAGCAAGCACATAATTCGTAGGAGGAGAAGCAAATGGGGGTTAAAGCAAAGAAGCCATTATTGACATCAGCGGCAGTCGCACTCGCATTAAGTCTAGTGGTAATGGGCTGCAGCAACAATAATAACGGCGGCAATAACGGTAACAGCAGCGCTTCCACAGCGCCGTCAAATACGGCGGCAAGTAATAATGCAAGCAGTCCGGAAGCAACGGAAGAAGCGTTAAAGCCGATTGAAATTTCAACCTTTATCGGTGCTCCGGGCCAAGCGCCAACATCGGACAACAAATTGTTCAAGACGATTAAAAACGATCTTGGCATTACCTTCAAACAGGAATTCCTGGTTGGCGATTTGGAGCAAAAGCTGGGCGTTATGATTGCCGGCGGCGACTATCCTGACCTGATCACAGCTAATCCGAAGCTTGTAACGGCGGGTGCGGTTATTCCGCTTGAGGATCTCATTGAGCAATACGCGCCAAGGCTGAAGGAGCATTATGCGAAATATTGGAATCAAATGAAGGACCCGTCTGACGGTCATATTTACTGGCTGCCGAATTACGGCGCCTTCCAAGGTGAAGTGAATGAAACCTGGTATAGCGGTCCGGCATTCTTTATTCAAAAAGCCGTGCTGAAAGAATTCGGCTATCCGAAGATTCAAACGCTTGACGAGTACATGAAGCTGATTCGTGATTATGCGGCGAAATATCCGGAAATCGACGGGCAGCCAACGATCGGATTTACGACGCTTGCTTCTGACTGGCGGACATTTGGCCTGCTTAATGCTCCAGAGCATTTGTCAGGGCATCCGAATGACGGCGGCGTAGTCGTAGATAACGGCGTGGCTAGCGTATTCGCCGATAAAGATGTTTCGAAAACGTATTACAAAGAGCTGAATGGCCTGTACAACGAAGGGCTGATGGACAAAGAAGCTTTTACCCAAAACTATGACCAATACCTGGCGAAGCTGACAACCGGGCGTGTGCTCGGTATGTTCGACCAGCACTGGAACTTCCAGACAGCGGAAGATTCCCTCAATACACAAGATAAATCCGAACGTACGTATGTGGGAATACCGCTTGTTTATGACACAAGCATTAAAGATTACTACCGTGACCGTGCGCCAATCAATTTGAATAACGGCTTTGGTATTTCCGTCGATGCGAAGGATGCTAAACGTATTATCCAGGCTCTTGAATCTCTGATGGATGAGAAGTATCAAAAAATGTTTACTTGGGGCGAAGAAGGCGTTGACTATCAGGTTGGCGCAGACGGCAAATATACGCGTACTCCCGAGCAGCGCAAGCAATATGAAGACCCGGCTTGGAAGCTGGCTAATCTTGGCGACGGCATCTTCACTTACTTGCCTAAGCTTGAAGGAACACTGAGTGACGGCAATGCAACAACACCAGGCGGCGACCCTCAAGAATTCTATGACAGCTTGAAAGACGTAGACAAAGAAGTGTTGTCTGCTTACGGACATAAAACATGGACCGAGTTCTTCTCGTCACCGCCAGATAACCCGATCTATTACCCGGCTTGGCAGATTGACCTGATTGACGGCTCGGATGCTTCAATCGCGAACAAGAAAATGACAGATGCCTCTCTCAAATTTTTGCCAAGAGCGATTATGTCGAAACCGGATCAATTCGATAAGGTATGGCAGGACTATGTAAATGAGTATAAGAAAATCAATGTAAAAGCCTACGAGGACCGCATCAACGAGCAGATCCAATGGCGTATTCAAAACTGGTCGAACAAATAGGTTGTTAAGCAGCAGACAGCGGAAGGTATGAAGCAGACTGCCTCATACCTTCCGCTTTATCTTTGGAGCGGAGGAAGAGAGATGGCGAAACCCGTTGAGATAGTAGACCAGAAGGCTGCTGTACAGCCGAAGAAGACCCGCAAATTCCGGCGGTTCAAAAACCAGGGTCAGCTTATGTGGATGTCACTGCCCGTACTCATTTATGTCATGCTCTTCTCGTATTACCCGATTTGGGGCTGGACGATGGCTTTTCAGAACTATAAGCCTGCCAAATCTTTTGCTCAGCAGGAGTGGGTTGGGCTCAAACAGTTCAAATTCTTATTTACCGATGACGGCTTTCTGCGCGTGCTCCGCAATACGATTGGCATGAGCGCCATTAATATGGTGCTGGGATTTGTAACGGCCATTATTTTCGCGATTCTGTTAAATGAAGTGAAGAACAAGCTGTTCAAGCGTTCGATTCAGACGATTTCGTATTTGCCGCATTTTCTGTCATGGATTATCGTTACGGGGATTGTTGCGAGTTCTTTGTCCGTAGACGGGGGCATCATTAATGAGGTGCTGCTGAAGCTTGGCATTATTCATGAGCCGATCCTATGGCTTAGCGAGCCTAAATATTTCTGGGGCATTGTTGGCGCATCGCATGTATGGAAAGAAGTCGGTTGGAATGCAATCATCTATTTGGCAGCGATTACCTCTATTGATCCATCGCTGTACGAGGCGGCAGAGATCGACGGAGCTAACCGTTACCATAAGATGTGGTATATAACATTGCCGGGTATCAAGTCTATCGTTATTATTTTGCTGATCATGAACCTGGGCTGGATTCTGGAAGCGGGCTTTGAAGTGCAGTATCTGCTTGGCAACGGCGTTGTTGTCGACTGGTCGGAGACAATTGATATCTTCGTTCTGAAATACGGACTCAAGCAGGGCAACTACTCGCTGGCTACCGCGGCAGGCATATTCAAGACGGTAGTCAGTATCACGCTCATCTATGCCGCTAATACGGCAGCGAAACGCTTCGGCGAAGAAAGGCTTATTTGATAAGCATATGCTTACGATGCAAGAATCATCATAACTAGCCTGGTTCAGGCTAGTTGAGTGATAATTCTTTTAGGGGGATCAACGATGAGAAAAAGAACAGTCCAGCTTGAGCCAGCGGTCTTCGGTACGATTAATGCCATCATTATGATTCTGCTGGCCGTTGTTACACTCTACCCCTTCTTGAATACGCTTGCCGTATCCTTTAATGCGGGGCTTGATACGATTCGGGGCGGCATCTATATTTGGCCGAGGATATGGACTCTTCAGAACTATAAGGCGGTATTCATTACAGGGACTGTATTTAACGCATTCTATATTTCGATTGCCCGTACGATACTGGCAACGGTGCTCAGCTTGTTCCTTACCACGATGCTGGCATATACCGTCAGCCGGAAGGAATATGCTTTCCGCAAACCGATTACGGTTATGATCGTTATGACCATGTATTTCAACGCAGGGCTGATCCCGTATTACTTCCTTATCAAGGATCTTCATCTGCTCAATAATTTCCTGGTCTATATTGTTCCAGGCCTGGTCAGTGCCTTCAACATGATCGTGATCCGCACCTATATCGGGACATTGTCGGAAAGCCTGATTGAATCGGCCAAAGTAGACGGAGCAGGCGATTTCCGGATCTTCATGCAGGTTATTCTCCCGCTATGCCAGCCCGTGCTGGCAACAGTTGCGCTGTTCGTAGCGGTGGGACAGTGGAATTCCTGGTTCGACACGTTCCTATTCACCTCCTCGAAGCAAGAGCTCAGCACGCTCCAATACGAGCTGATGAAGCTTCTCTCGTCGGCGATGAACTCGAACAGTAACCCGGCGCTTCAGAACGGAGCTGACCCGAACGCAGCCAAAGCGATGGTTACGCCACTCTCGATCCGCGCAGCGATCACGATTGTAGCATCCGTACCCATCCTGGTCGTCTATCCGTTCCTGCAAAAATACTTCGTTGTCGGCATGCAGCTCGGCAGCGTAAAAGAATAAGCAGCAAGCTGCTTGCTGCTTGGACTCGCCGGAGACCCTCTATTATCGCTTTAATTCGATTTTTCTTCGACTAGACGAGAACCACCAAAATAAACGTGCCGAAAAGTCCATTGGACTTTCTCGGCACTGTGGGACCATCCTAAGGGATGGTCTTTTGTTGTTTTGTGCTTGAATGTACCTCTGCTTACCAGCCGCAAATTCTAACGAAACGTCATATGCTTATTTGTTGAAAAATAACCATTTCCGAATCCTAACGAAACGTCATAACGCTATCTGACTATTTCCAGACATAATAATGCCTTTCATAGGTGAATAACGTTACGAGGTTTCGTTAAAATTCCTAAACCGCCTATTTCGAGCAAATAACGTGATGAGGTTTCGTTAGCTGAAAGCAAAGCTGCTAATCCCATCTCAACTTCAGTTGGAGGAATTGGGCGCAAAGCTGCTGAGTGGAGGTATTGGCAGTCAGAGTTAGCTGACTGCCGATCATGCAGAAATAACGTACTGAAAAAACGAAGATTATGCTTCCGAAGAAGCTTTCTTGCAGAAAGCTTTAATGCGTCTTTGCCCCTAAACTTAATCCGCAACAAGCAGATTACAATCGAAGAAATTTGGGGCAACAGCGATCAGAAAGACATTATTTCCGTGCAGCGGCTGCTCACTGAAAAAATAAATAAATGCGGCATCACGCAGCGACTACTTGCCTTTGCTTAACTCCTCAAAAGACTTCACTTTGCCATGCGTCGGATGCTGCGTGTGCTTACGCTGCTTCCATGCGTTCTCCCGGCGGTTTTTCGGCGATGTCATCGTTCTTCCCTCCCTTCATAAGCAATAGGTTGGCGTTTTGAGGCTCGAATCATGCAGAGGAGAAAGGTCATCATAATTTAGGCGGTTTAGGAAATGATAACCTCTAATAATGAACGGTGGTGACAATAATGCCGACAAAAGCGAAAAAAGCCAAAAGCTTGCCCGAAGGGCGATTGGATCATCACGCTATTGATCAATTTCAGGATGTTCCCATTCGATCAACGATAGAAGAGAACAATAAATTGATGGAAGAGCTGTTCAAAGACAGCTCGGATATCGTTCTCCGCAAATTCGATATCGAGAACGGCCCCAAAGCGATGCTGTGTTACGTCGACGGAATGGTAACAACAAGTGCCGTTGATGATGCATTAAAGGCATTAATGATCCTCGAGGGCGATGCTTTTACTATTGACCGTATTACCGAGCAAACACTTCCGGTTGTGCAGGCTTCCAAGATCCAATTTTATAAAGAGCTTCTTACCAATCTTCTGTCGGGCGATAGTGTCCTGTTTGTAGATGGGCAGGATAAAGCGGTCTGCCTGGGGCTTCGCGGCGGAATACGGCGCAGCGTGGCTGAGCCGGAGACCGAAACCGTTGTACGAGGACCAAGGGAAGGCTTCAACGAGCATCTTCGCACGAATACATCCCTTGTACGAAGCAAGATCAAATCTCCCCGGCTGAAGATGAAGTCCTTCGTAATTGGGACGGAGACTCAGACGAATGTCATACTTACCTATATGGTCGGAATTGTAAATCCGAGGCTGCTGGAAGAGGTGGAGAACCGCTTAAGCGACATCAGAATCGATGGTATTCTGGAAAGCGGGTATATCGAGGAGTTTATTCAAGATCAGGGCTATTCTCCTTTTCCGCAGGTGCAAACCACGGAGCGGCCGGATACGGTAGCGGCTGCTATTCTGGAGGGCCGTATTGCTATTATGGTGGATGGAACTCCGTTTGCCTTGATAGCCCCTTTTGGATTCTGGCAATGGCTGCAGGCCAGCGAAGATTATTATGAGCGATTTATGGCTTCGACCTTATTACGATGGCTCAGGCTGGCCAGTTTATTTTTCGCGTTGTTATCCCCGGCTTTATATATTGCAGTGTCGACGTATCATCCGGAGATGATTCCGACAAATCTGCTGTTGAGTATCGCAGCATCCCGTGAAGCGATCCCTTTTCCTGCAGTTATAGAGGCTCTCATTATGGAGCTTGCTTTCGAAGCGTTGCGGGAAGCAGGCGTCCGGCTGCCCCGGATTGTTGGTCAAGCGGTCAGTATCCTAGGTGCGCTGGTTGTTGGACAGGCGGCCGTTCAAGCCGGCATCGTGTCGGCAGCGATGGTTATTGTTGTATCCATGACGGGGATTGCTTCATTCACCCTTCCCCGTTACAACGCTTCCATTGCTATACGGATGCTGCGCTTTCCATTGATGCTGCTGGCTTCTGTATTCGGACTGCTTGGCATCATGATCGGCGTTATGGTTATTGTAGGACATTTATCGAAGATCACAACATTTGGTGTTCCATATCTTGCTCCTGTTACGCCGGTCGAGCCATCTGATTTGAAAGATGTCTTGGTCCGCGCACCATGGTGGAAAATGAACAAACGTCCGAAATATTTGGGCACCAATAATATTCGTCGCCAGCGTCCGCAGCCTTGACATGCAAGAGAGGAGTGTCCTATAGCAGCATGAGAATCATCAAATTATTTTTCATATGTGTATGTGCAGGTACGCTTCTTCTTCTGACTGGCTGCTGGGATCGCCGTGAAATCAATGATGTCGCGTTTGTACTAGCTAGTGCGATAGATAAAGAAGGAGATAATATCCGGGTTAGCGTGCTTATTCCACTGCCAGGCAACATGGGAAGCTCCGGCGGAGGCGGAGGCTCCGGCGGCCAAAAACCGTTTACCATAAAGACAGAAACAGGAAAGACCATTCGCGAAGCGGTGTCGAAGCTTCAATATCGTTTGCCGAGACATCTGTTCTTCGGTCATCGGCGTGTCATCATCATCGGTGAACAGCTGGCGAGAGAAGAGGGGGTAGCTACGATCTTCGATGCCGTTACCCGAACGCCTGATAGCCGATTAACTGCATTTATTGCAATAGCTGAAGGCAAGGCACAGGATATACTCAACTCTGATACGCGTCTTGAGCGCTTCTCGGCCGAATCAATGAGGGAGCTTCTTCAATCGGAAACCAGTATTCGTATTTCTGTGAAGGATGTTATCGGCAAGATGATAGCTGTTGGCGAAGATGCTTTTTTTCCATACATAGAAAAAGTGAAGACAAGGATCAAAGGGCAAGAGGCTGATGATCTCCTGATTGAGGGCTTCGCATTAACAAAAGACGGGAAAATGACCGGAACTTTAAAAGGGGATGCGGCGAATGGTCTCCGGCTGCTCAATCACTCTTTCCGTAAATATGATGAAACGTTTAATGATGAAGGGAATTACTTAACGGTAGCGATTACTCAGGCAGAGACTAGTATCAAGCCGGAGATGAAGAACGGAGAGCTTACCTTCCGTATTCATACGATGGTGAAAGCAAGCGTTAATGAGGACCGTAATTTGGAGAGGAATTACGATGACTACAAGCAGCGCAAGCGGATTGAGGAGATTGTTGCAGAACGTGTGACAGACAATATTAAGCAAGCGATAAAAAGTATGCAGCAAAGCAATAGTGACGCCGTCGGCTTTGGCCTGCATACCTATCGTGCTTATCCGAAGATTTGGACCAAGAAGTATCGTAAAGATTGGGAAAGGATCTTCCCGGAGATGAAGTTTGAAGTGACGGCAAAGGCCAATTTGTTCCGACTTGGCATGAGCAGTGAGAACCTGGGAAGGAAGGATCGGTAGGATGGATATCGGGTTTATTACAATAACGATCATTCTTCTTATAGGTACAGCTGTTGTCAAATGGAAGAAAATGAACGATATGCTGAACAAAGTGTTATTTTTTACGGCAGCGGGCGTGATTATCGCATTGTTAATCATCTGCATCAATCATAAAATCTACTCCATTATGAATGTCTACTTCATTCGAGCCATGGTGATGAGTATGTATGATCTGATGATAGGAGAGGGGGTCTAGTATAGTATGCAAGACCGCATGAAGGTAACTACACTGCAGATGGCGCTGCTGGTGGGTTCGTTGCTTATTGCTTCGAATATAAATACCATGCCGACAGCCATTACGCTGGCTGCTGAACAAGATGCTTGGTATGCTTATCTCTTTTCGATTCCATACGGGATAGGAATGGCTTATTTGATGTGGAGGCTGACGCGTTACAGTCCGGATAAAAATATGTATGAAATCATGCAGTACTCCTGCGGCAAATGGTTTGGAGGACTGCTTAACGGAATATTGATCGCCTATTTGTCCATGGATTTGATTAGTCAGCTTCGTATCTACAGTGATTTCTTCAGCTCTTCTATTCTGCTGCGGACGCCGCAGATCTATATATTGCTTATGACAATGCTTTTGCTTGTATATTATGCGGGAGGTTCCATGGAGCATTTGTTCCGGACAAACGTGGTATTTATCGGTTTATTTCTTGCATTTTATACGTTTACTCCGATACTCCTGCTTAATGAGATCGATATGAATAAGCTGAAGCCTGCGCTTAGCAGCGGGATAATTCAGCCCATAAAGGGGGGAGTGCTGGCTCTTGGCTCCTTTACGGATCTTATCATCTTCGGGGCCTTCCTGCATCATGTAAGAAAACCCCGCGATATTTATATCGCGATGAAGATGGGCGTGATCTACTCCGCATTTATGCTTATGATCTGGTTATTCTGCGTGGTCAGTGTCGTAAGTCCAATCCTGTCCTCGAGGCTTCTGTATATCGGCTGGATTCTTGTGCAGCAGATTCATATTACAGACTTCCTGGATCGCATCGACTTGTTCCTGATCTTCTTGTATGTTCCTATTCTGCTCATTAAATTCGCGGCGCTTTATATTGCGATTTTGACGGGAATTGCTTCCTATACGAAGCAGAAGAAATTCGATTTTATTAATTTGCCGATGGGTATTGTATTTACAATTCTGGCGGCCATTACTTTTGATAATACGGATGAGGTGTCGTTATTCTATGCATTTGGTATTTTGCCGATCTCGGTTGGCGTACAGATTCTGTTCCTCGCGGGCTTATTTATAGGACTTGGAATCAGGAAGAAAAAAAGCATGCCTCCAGATATGAAGACATCCGGCTACAGCATTGGGGTATGGCTGACATTGGGCGGAGGATTTGCATCCATTATTGGCGGAGCAATGGTTGGTAATCAGCGGGGATATTACGGTTCAATCTGTGCAAGCCTGTTTGTCTGTTTTCTGGTCCTGTGCGTTTATTTGAGTATAAGAGAGTATACAACGGGGCTTAGAAGCAGGGGATAGAAATGGATAGAGGCACCCTGATCAGGGTGCCTCTGGTTTGTGTACCGTATATTTAACCTCGGCGGCAATAATTGTAGCTCATACCGTATTATGCTGGCCGCGTGGTTCATATCCCTTGTTAATTGCAACAAGATTTGTGTGAGATGTTCATCTTGCGCATACTCTGGGTTGCTTTGTGTAACGGACAAAGCAGCTTGTAAGCATACTTTAAAACAACGAAAGCCCTGCCTCTCTTCCGTCCTTGCGGCTCCTAGACCGCGCCAGTGTGAATCAAAGTTCTTACTGTTCGTAAGGATTGGAATTAACAGAAAAAGAAAAATCTAATTCGAGGAATTCTTGAATTTTTCTGTTTTTGGAGGGATATACAGGGGTTAAATATAACACAACTTCTATAGTATAAACGTATTCTCCATGAAAAGCAAGAAAAAGTAAGAAATTGTTATGTCCACTTAGCTGCCCACAGCTTCATTTGCTTCAGAATATGATGCAGATCCTCGCCTTTGGGCGTCAATGTATATTCGACGGTAACCGGGACGGTCGGGAATACTTGGCGTTCCAGTACGCCTTTTTCTTCCAGATGACGGAGTGTGGTTGTTAAAGCGCGGGGGCTGACCGCTGGAATCAGGCGCTGCAGCTCGCCGAATCTTTTGGTGCCGCAGAACAACTCTCTGATCACAAGGAATGCCCATTTGCCACCGATAACGTCCAGTGTTTTTTCGATATTGCATTCAATCATAACAGGTTCTTTCGGAATATAATTATTGGCTTTCATGATCATTGAAGCTCCTTTCTTTCCTAACGATCTAAAGTTACCTTCAGTATAGTATATATAATAGAAATAATAAATTAAAAAAACATTCACTACTTTAAAAAAGATACGGCCTGTCTTACACTAAGCCTTGAAGATATCAGGCGAGGGGAATGACAAGCGATGAAATATAGAAGACTTGGCAGCAGCGGCTTAAAGGTCAGCGAGATTGGACTTGGAAGCTGGCTGACTTATGGAGATGCGACGGAAACAGAAACAGCCGGGCAATGTATCCGGTTTGCTTATGAAAATGGGATCAATTTCTTTGATACGGCTAATGCTTATAACCGGGGCCAGGCCGAGACGGTGATGGGTCATGCGCTGCAGGAATACCGGCGCAGCAGTTATGTGCTGGCGACCAAAGTGTATTTTCCAATGGAATCAGGGCCGAACGACCGCGGATTGTCCCGCAAGCATATTATGGAGCAGTGTGATGCCAGTCTGAAGAGACTTGGCACTGATTACATTGATTTGTACCAATGCCATCGCTATGACTCCGAGACTCCGGTAGAGGAAACTCTCCGTGCACTGGATGATCTCGTTGCCTCGGGTAAAGTATTGTATGCAGGTATCAGTGAATGGACAGCTGCCCAAATTACCGATGCTGTCGGAATCAGCAAACGTCTTGGTCTGCGTCCGCTCGTATCCAATCAGCCGATCTATAATATGATCGAGCGTTACATCGAGAAGGAAGTATTGCCGGTTAGCATGGAAGAAGGTCTGGGACAAGTCGTGTTCTCACCGTTAGCGCAAGGCGTATTGACCGGTAAATACAAGCCGGGTCAATCAGCACCTTCCGGCAGCCGTGCAGCTAATGATCGTACGAACTTTGTAATCAACAGCTACATGCGTGAGGATGTATTGATTTGCGTGCAAAAGCTGGAGCAGCTTGCTGGAGAAATTGGTGCTACCTTATCGCAATTCGCGTTGGCTTGGGTGCTTCGCCAACCGGGTGTCAGCTCGGCAATTATCGGATCAAGCCGTCCTTCACAAATCGAAGAAAATTTGAAGGCAATTGATGTGGTACTGACCGATGATGTAATAGAACGGACGGATGCTATTCTGGCGGAGATTGACGGGTTTGCTCCTCTTCGCTAAAAGTGGGGCTGTCGTGTTTTCCTGTATCGGGGCAGGTAAGCTTATTCAGCGCAATATGAATCAAAGGAAAGGGATCAGGACGACCTGATCCCTTTTGCATTTGTTTATGCATATATAATAGGAAGAGATTTTTTTGGATGTGATTAATGAGTAGGAATGATAGACTGTCCGCTCTTATATTTGGCACGCATATTTTCGTAATCCTTGATTTTCTGAGGCATCTTATCTCCGCCTGCGAATTGATATTTCACCAAGGTATTGAAATCTTGAAGCCAGGGGGTTAAGGAATGATTCATCCAGGCCTGCTTGGCATATTCATTCAATTCATTCACGAAATCCATGTTGGCGGAAATATGGACCTCCTGAACAGCCGGTGCAAGCTCCCGTACTTTCACGGCTACAGTCTGCTTGAGTTCATCGGACAGCATGCTGTGATCATTAACAGTGAACAAGGAGTTATAAGGCGTTACCAGCTGCCGGTTATCCCAACGCTGGCTGCCGGTATCATGGTTGTATACTCCTTCGCTGGAACCTGTCCGGTCCTGCTCGTCTGTACGTCCCATACTTTTCGTGCCGACAGCTGTCCAGTCAAGCGCCAGTCCAACATAGGCATTCTTGTCGGTGAGCATAACAATAGCAGAGCCTACGCCCCCAAGCTTGGATATCTCATTAGAGAGCGTATTGCTGTATTCGAAAAAGGCATTGTCATGCTGATAAGGATTGTTCGCGGAAGAGGTTCCGTACAGTTTGCCGCCAAGCATCTTGGCGTCTCCGGTTTTCCGGCTTCCGTAATCGTGGTCACTGCTTTGGATGCGCTTCTCGTAGCCGCAGGCTGCAGTCATGCTGATTAATAAACAAGAAATCATCAATAATCCGGCTACTCGTTTGTTCATGGGGAATCAGCCTCCATTCGGGCGGTTATAGGAATAGGTTTTGTAGGGAACGATGAAATATACGCTTCGGCCTCCATACATAATTGACCATGGGTTTGGTGCACAATGTAGGGTAGGGAAACCTGTTTCAGAAGCATGTCTTGAACCCCTTTGTCAAAGCCGGGAAACCATGAAAAACCTGAGTTTTTGACAGCTTTGAGAACAATTTGTGAACTCTCTGTGGAACATTGACAAATAAGTACAGCAACTTTATATTTAATTAAGTGATTTAGTTCCAGTAGTTGTCATAACATCTGTGAAACACGCAGTTTGCCGCATTATTACTAAGATGTTAGCATCTGCGAAAACGTCAAAAGTGGGGTTGATTATTGATGAATCGGTGGCAGTTTTTTAGAAAGCTTGCGCCGCTTCTGGCCTTGATGGTGCTCGTGCTGTCGGCATGCGGACGGAGTGACCTGTCCACGCTGAGGCCCCAAGGTCCTGTAGCGGAAGAGCAATTCGGACTGATGAAGCTGGCGATCTCAATCATGCTTATCGTGATTGTTGTCGTGTTTGCGATTTCTTTCTATGTAATTATTCGTTTCCGCAGACGTCCTGGCGACAAGACGATTCCGAAGCAAGTAGAAGGTAACCATAAGCTGGAGATTATCTGGACAGTCATTCCGATTATCCTGTTGATTATCCTCGGTGTACCAACTATCCAATCGGTGTTTAACCTCTCAAAGGATCACACAAAAGATCCGGAGGCGGTAAAAGTTGTCGTTACGGCTCACCAATACTGGTGGGAATTCGAGTATCCTGAACTCGGTATCAAGACTGCGCAGGAATTGGTTATTCCAAAGGGTAAGACGATCTCCATCGAAGCGAAATCAGCAGACGTTGTTCACTCGTTCTGGATTCCGTCTCTTGCCGGTAAAGTCGATGCAAACCCTGGTGCAAACGAAAATATTATGTACTTCTCGGCTCCAAAAGAAGGCGTTTACTTAGGTAAATGTGCCGAGCTTTGCGGACCTTCGCATGGCCTTATGGACTTTAAAGTAAAATCGGTGGACGAGGCTTCGTTTGACCGTTGGACTGCTGCATTGCAAGCTCCGGTTGCGCTTCCAAGCGACCCAGCTATTAAAGAAGCATTCGTCAGCAAATGCTTGACTTGCCACGCGGTAGGCGATCAAGGCGGTCCGGCGTTCCCTAACCTGACTGGTATCGGCAGCCGTGAGACTGTCGGTGGTATTCTCGTTAACACTGATGATCCGGAATATTCCAACGAAGGTTCGACTTATGACAACCTGCATCGCTGGATTGAAGATCCGCAGGCTGTGAAACCGGGCACACTTATGCCGCAGGTTGAACTGACACCACAAGAGCTTGACGGAATCTCGAAATATTTATCGGAACTTACTCTCGACTACGAACAATAATCATCGGTGATTAAAGGAGGTACCTACCTTGGCTCATGGACATGCGGTCAAACGTTATTCCGGCCTGATGGATTGGCTGACAACGGTTGACCACAAAAAAATCGGTATTTTGTATTTAATCGCCGGCGGTTTTTTCTTTCTTGTCGGCGGTTTGGAAGCACTTCTCATTCGGATTCAGCTATGGAAGCCGCTTAATGATTTCGTTAGTGCGGATACATATAATGAGTTGCTTACCATGCATGGCACAACAATGATCTTCTTGGCGGCGATGCCAGTCATCTTCGCTCTGATGAATGCGATCGTGCCGCTGCAGATTGGCGCACGCGACGTTGCGTATCCTTTCGTAAACGCAATTGGTTTCTGGACATTTTTCTTTGGCGCAGTACTGCTGAATGTCAGCTGGTTTACGGGCTCTGTACCGGACGGCGGCTGGACAGCATATGCACCATTCTCCGGCACAACTTTTAACGGCGACCACGGTTTTGATTATTACGTACTTGGCTTGCAGATTGCAGGTATCGGTACACTGGTCGGCGGTATTAACTTCCTGGTAACCATTATTAATATGCGTGCTCCAGGGATGACCTTCATGCGCATGCCGATGTTTACATGGTCTGTATTTATTACTTCGGCACTGATCCTGTTTGCCTTCCCTGCACTGACAGTTGGCCTTGCGGCCCTAATGTTCGACCGCGTATTTGATGCAAACTTCTTCGATCCATCGGGCGGCGGTAACGCAGTTCTCTGGGAGCATATTTTCTGGATTTTCGGGCATCCTGAGGTTTATATCCTGATCCTGCCGGCATTCGGTGTTATTTCCGAGGTTGTCAGCACGTTCTCCCGTAAACGTCTGTTTGGTTACAGCTCGATGGTCTTCGCTACCATTCTGATCGGCTTCCTTGGATTCATGGTTTGGGCGCATCACATGTTCACAACAGGTCTTGGACCGGTTGCGAACGGTCTGTTCTCCATTGCAACGATGCTGATTGCGGTACCAACAGGTATCAAGATCTTCAACTGGCTGTTCACGCTGTGGGGCGGCTCGATTACCTTTACAGCAGCGAACCTGTTCGCTGTAGGCTTTATCCCGACGTTCGTAATGGGCGGTGTAACCGGCGTTATGCTGGCAGCTGCGCCTGCCGACTTCCAGTATCATGATTCGTACTTCGTCGTAGCGCATTTCCACTACGTTATCGTAGGCGGTCTTGTACTCGGCTTGTTCGCAGGTCTGCATTACTGGTGGCCTAAGATGTTCGGCCGCATGCTGAATGAGGGTCTCGCTAAGCTGACGTTCTGGACTTTCTTTATCGGCTTCCATCTGACGTTCTTCGTACAGCATTTCCTTGGTCTGATGGGTATGCCTCGCCGGATCTGGACTTATCTGGACGGACTTGGCTTCAACGAAATGAACTTAATCAGTACAATCGGCGCATTGCTGATGGGTCTAGGCACTATCTTCTTCCTTCTGAACGTTGTTATTACAGCATTCAAACCTAAAAACGCTGCAAACGATCCTTGGGAAGATGGACGTACTTTGGAGTGGACGATCCCTTCGCCGGCTCCAGAATATAACTTCAAGCAAACACCGCTTGTTCGCGGTTATGATGCATACTGGAAAGAAAAAATGGATGGCCATACGGAAATGACACCGGCTGAGCCGATTGGTTCGATTCATATGCCATCTCCATCCATTCTGCCGTTGTTCATGGCGATTGGCTTGTTCATTACAGGTCTTGGTCTTATGTACTCGCATGGCGAATGGGGTAAAATCGCTGGTATTGAAGCAGGTTTTGTTGTAGGCGGCATCGGTCTGATCATTACATTTGCTTGTATGATTATCCGTTCCCTGATCGACGATCATGGCTTCCATATCGAACCAGAAGAATTGCAAGATAAGGGGGTAAAAGCATGAGTGCACATTCCCATACTGAAGGCCAATTGCCTCATGAGCCTGAAAAAGCAACCCTCGAGGGTCGCAATAAGATTCTTGGCTTCTGGTTATTCCTTGGTGCGGAAACGGTCTTGTTCGGAACGCTGTTCTCAGCGTTCCTTGCCCTCCGCGATCAAGTACTGGACGGTCCCAAATCGCAAGAGCTGTTCGAGCTTCCGCTCGTTGCTCTTGCAACAGGTCTGCTCTTGACTTCTTCCTTAACGAGCGTATTTGCAACCCAGGCTCTTCACATGCATAAAGTGAAAGCGATGATTTGGTGGCTGGTCGTTACCGTTATTCTTGGTCTTGGCTTCCTTGGTCTTGAGATTTACGAGTTCTCGAACTATGTTCATGAAGGTCATGGCTTTACAACGAGTGCATTCAGCTCCTCGTTCTATACGCTGGTCGGCTTCCACGGTGCTCACGTAGCGTTTGGTATCGTGTGGATCTCGCTTCTTATTGGACAATTGGCTAAGAAGGGCCTGACGGTAACAACTGCTCCTAAAGCATATGTGGCTGGCATTTACTGGCACTTTATCGACGTTGTCTGGGTATTTATCTTCACCGTCGTTTACCTGATGGGAAAGGTGGGCTAATCCATGGCAAGCAATCATTCCACGGAGGAACAACGTCCAGTTCGTCACAAGGTTGAAGGACCGAAGAAACACATCATTTCCTTTATCTTCTCGATCCTGTTGACACTGATCGCATTCGCGGCTGTTGCCGGCGGTGAGATCAATACCGACTTCATCTACATCATTCTTATCGGCTGCGCAATCTTGCAAGTATTTGTACAGATGGCGTTCTGGATGCATATGAAGGATCGCGGCCATACCTTCGCGATTATCGGTATCTTGTTCGGCGTATTCGTCGTATTCACATGTGTTATCATGGCAGAATATTGGGCTTGGTGGTAACATTATTGCATAATTGAAAAGAGGAGGGCTCCCAGTAGATGGGTCCCTCCTCTTTTGCAGATATTTGAAAGGAGCTGCCATCCATGCTAGGCTTACAGTATTTCAGCTTTGAAGAGTTGTGGACCCCATGGTTTATGTTCTTTATGATCGCGGTTGTTATTCTCTACTTCTATCTGATTGGACCATGGCGGGAGAAGCATGCACCGGACGCAGATAAGGCAACAGTCTGGCAGAAAATCATGTTTGTGGCCGCAGCTGTCATGTTCTACCTGGTACAGGGAGGGCCTTTTAATTTAATGGGCCACATGATGTTCACGTTCCATATGATTGATATGTCCGTCTCTTATTTGATTGTGCCTCCAATGCTGTTGCTCTCGGTTCCCAGCTTCATCTGGCGGAAAATGTTCGCTGCCCAAGGCTGGAAGAGGCTTAGCTTTATGATGCATCCGATTGCAAGCATCCTGACGTTTAATATGCTATTCTCTCTCTACCATGTGCCCCTTATTAATGATTATGTCATGACGCATTTTATGCTGCATCGGCTTGTCTATTTGGTTCTGCTGGTTGCAGCGCTGTTAATGTGGGCTCAGATTGCAAATCCTGTTCCGGAGTGGAATCGCCTGACCGATCTGAAGAAGATGGCTTACGTATTTGCGAACGGTGTGCTGCTGACACCAGCCTGCGCTTTTATTATTTTTGCGAGCACTCCGATGTATGCGGTCTATAGCGATCCTGCCACCTGGGTGAAAGCAATGGGTTATTGTGTGAGTGATCCTTCACAGCTGCTAGTGCTGTTTGATGGTCCGCAGTTCTTTAATCTGCTTACTAGTCCAGTAGAGGATCAACAGCTTGGCGGTATCGTCATGAAGCTGCTGCAAGAGTTCATGTACGGCGTTATTTTGGCGTATATCTTCTTCCATTGGTTCAAGCGTGAGCATAAGGATGATGATGTAACAACTGTAACAAATGCGACAAATGAAATGCCAAAAGAATTGCCCAACTTGAACAAAGGCACGGTATAATAGAACGGACGATATTACAAGTAACATGTATGCTTTCGAGGTAAGAATCATCATAAACAGACTACACCTAGTCTATTTATGTGATAATTCTTTAAGCGTATGCTTTCGAGGTAAGAATCATCATAAATAGACTAGTCCTTGTCTATTTATGTGATAATTCTTTTTAGGTGGGATAGCTATTGGACAAGTACACAATTTTTCCTACGATCAGTACGAGCTTTATCGTCATAAGCGCGATTCTGGTCGCGATCGGCTGGAATCTGGCTATTAAGCGGAGGCTCGATCAACATAAGAAAGTAATGATTGCTGCGGCGATTGCGGCACTCATCTTTTTCATCATCTATTCGTCCCGAACCGTTCTGGTTGGCAACACGGAGTGGGGCGGACCGGATAGCTTGAAGCCTTATTACTTAACCTTCCTGCTATTCCACATCGTCCTGGCTACAGTGGCAGCGGTGTTCGGCATTACAACACTTGTGCTTGGGTTTAGGGAGAAATTTGCAAAGCACAGGAAATGGGGACGGGTTACTTCGGTAATTTGGTTCTTTACAGCGATTACAGGTGTTGCTGTGTATATCCTGCTCTACATGATGTATCCGGGCGGTCATACCAAGCCGGTAATTGATGCGATATTTGGTTGGTAAATCGTTTTAAAAAAGAACGCAGGTCTCACCGTTTTTGTGAGACTTGCGTTCTTTTTTAAAATCGATATCCGCTAAAGAGGAAAGAACGCAGGTCTCACCGTTTTTGTGAGACTTGCGTTCTTTTTTAAAATCGATATCCGCTAAAGAGGAAAGAACGCAGGTCTCACTATTTTTGTGAGACTTGCGTTCTTTTTTAAAATCGATATCCGCTAAAGAGGAAAGAACGCAGGTCTCACTGTTTATGTGAGACTTGCGTTCTTTTTTAAAATCGATATCCGCTAAAGAGGAAAGAAAACAGGTCTCACTGTTTTTGTGAGACTTGCGTTCTTTTTTTTATCGATATCCGATCTGATTGGGCACTTAATATATTTTAGTTAATTTAATTGGTAATATTTGTTGACTCCATATCTAACTGTGTATATACTGTGTATATGAATATATACAGTATAATGACTGTGCTTAGAGAGGAGAGGCAGATTTGAATATTCGGCAGGGCGCATGGCATATTGCGAAGCATGAGCTTTCCAGAGATTGGATTGGAATTGTGGTTACTGTAGTGTTTAGTCTCTATCTGGCCCTAATAACGATTGCAATCTATAACGATGAAGAAAGAATAATGTCGTGGCTGCTGGATATGGTCTTCCTCGTTACGTTCCCAAGTCTTGCTTTTGTCATGAATAAGACAACTATGCGATTCTGGCGGGAGGATACCTATACCGGCAAGTTGGCAGAATGGCGAACACTGCCGATTCCGCTCTCTCATCTGGTCATGGGAAGATTGCTTCAGCTGGTTATGGTGCTGACGTTGGTGCTTACGATATTTTTCACAACGCAATATGTATGGGTGGACCGCTTGAATGAGCATATATCCATTGGAGCCTATATTCTGTTTGCATTGTTCTGGTATTGTTATGCGTTAACGATGGCGGTTGCTCATGTGTACTTTGAAATCGGGCATAGCGGAAAAGCTTATGCGTTGTTCTGCTACATCAGTGTTGGATTGTTTGTGCTGATTAGTGTGGTCATTGGTATTGCGAAAGCCGGTATAGTACAGGGCCTGCTGGATGAACTGGAAAAGGGACATTGGTGGTATACCGCGGCAGCATTTGCAGTTTGTATCAGCACCTTATATTCGGGATATAGGATCATCAAGCGGCGGCTTAAACAGCGGCATTATACAAGTAAAAAAATCTCGATTAGCTCTTGATTGGAAGAGGGTGAGGCTGTGTGGCTGCCAATACAAATTAACGAACAAAGCGCGGAGCCGCTCTATTATCAGATTGAAGTACAGCTGAGAGCGCTGATCGTAAGCGGGCAGTTGGAAGAAGGAGTTTTATTGCCCTCGATTCGTGAGCTGGCGCAGTTGCTTAAGTGCAGTGTTATAACGGTACGGCGGGTCTATCAAGATTTGGAAAACGAAGGACTGCTCCGGACAAAACAAGGCACTGGAACTTATGTAGCCCGCATCGAGCAGAATGCGATGGACCGGTATCGGCTGGACGCGGTCACAGAAGGCTTAGAGGCGGCAATTGATGCCGGCAAGCTCGTACAATGCACAAGGGAAGAGCTTATGAAGCTGTTCCAGGCAGTGCTTGATCGAAAATTTGGAGGGTAAAAGATGACCGACAATGCAGTAAGTTTAGCGGAGGTTGAGCTGAGACGGCCGCATTTTCAACTGGGTCCCATTCATCTTGAAGTACCAAAGGGTTATGTAACGGCAATAGTAGGGCCAAACGGCTCCGGCAAAAGCTCTACCTTCCGGCTGATTCTGGATTTGATTAAACCGGACAAGGGTGATATTAAGCTGTTGGGGCAGAGAAGCTCGTCGGAGGAAGATTGGCAGACGAAGAGTAAGGTCGGCTATTTGCCGGAGTTATTTTCTCCGCATGATGATAAGCTGAGAGCTTTCTCAAAGACAGAGTTTGTGAAAAAGTGGTATCCGGCCTGGGATGTGAACCGGTATCAGGAGCTGCTTCGGTTGTTCGAGGTAGATGACGGCATCAGGCTGGGCAAGATGTCCAAGGGGATGCGGCGCAAGTATGAACTCGCATTGGTATTGTCGCATTACCCGGAGCTGCTGCTGCTGGATGAACCGTCTTCGGGCCTGGATCCGCTGGCATGGCGGACAATGATTGATGTGCTGCACCGTTATATGGAGCCTGGGGACCGTACTATTCTGATGGCATCTCATATTGTCGAGGAAGTGAAGCGGCTCGCCGACTATATCGTATTTATGGTGCATGGCAGAGTGCTTGGTGTATACGAGAAGGATGAGCTGTTCGGAAGCTGGCATGCTTTCTATGTACCCGGAGAGCAAATAAGCCGCAAGCTGGCCCAGGAGATGCCGGGACATTGCGGGATTGAAGAAGCAGGCGGGGGCATGATCCGTGTTATCACGCGGATGGCGCCTGCTGCAGAAGCCTGGTGCGAGCAGGAAGGAATCGCAATCTCGCATCGTCAGGCGCTGCAACTGGATGATATTTTGGCCATATTAGTTGAACAGGAACGGATGCGGCTCAGATCATAGTCTACAGAATGCTTTCGAAGTAAGAATCATCACGACCAGTCATTCCTGACTGTTTGTGTGATCATTCTTTAAGCGTATGCTTTCGAAGTAAGAATCATCACGAACAGCCAATCCTGACTGTTTGTGTGATCATTCTTTTTAGGAGGAACAGAAGATGAAGCCATTAATAGTCGAACAGGTGCACAAGCAATACGGGGAGAAAAAGGCCGTAAACGGAATCAGCTTTGAGGTTGAAGCAGGAGAAATTTATGGTTTGCTGGGAGCCAATGGTGCCGGCAAAACAACAACGATGCGGATGGTGCTGGGACTAATCTATCCGGACGAAGGCAGGATTTTGTACCATGGCAAGCCTTATACACAGGAACAGCTCAGCATGCTGGGTTACTTGCCGGAAGAACGCGGATTGTATCCGCGCGTTAAAGTAAGCGATCAATTGATCTATCTGGCGCAGCTGCGCGGGATGAACAAGAAGGATGCGGATGCCAACCTTAAGCGTTGGCTGGACCGGTTCGAAGTGCCGGAATATTACAATAAGAGAGTAGAAGAGCTGTCCAAAGGCAATCAGCAGAAAATCCAGTTTATCGCTTCGGTTATTCATCGACCTCGTATCGTGATTTTGGACGAAGCGTTCAGCGGACTTGATCCGGTTAACGTGGAACTATTGAAGTCTACGGTTAAGGAATTACGGGATGCCGGAACATCGATGTTGTTCTCGACGCATCGGATGGAGCATGTCGAGGAACTGTGCCGCAACATTACGATTCTTCATCGCTCCAATCCGGTTTTGCAGGGCAGTTTAAGAGAGATCAAGAAGCGTTATCCGCGGGAAAAGGTTGTTCTGCGCACGGAAGGCGAAGTTGCCGGCCTTGAAAAACTTAGCGGGGTAACGGCTGTACAGAAGCATGAATATGGCTACGAGGTTGGTATTGCGGAGGAAAGCGCGGCGGCGAATATTTTGCGCCATGCTCTTGAGCAGACGACCATTCACAAGTTCGAGATTATGGAGCCGACATTAAACGAAATCTTTATTAAAGCAGTGGGCGGTGATCTGCATGAATAGTTTCTGGACGGTAGCAGGTTTTACGATGAAGAACAAGTTCAAGGGTAAATCTTTTCTAATTACAACGCTGATCTTTGTCGTTATCTTATGTATCGGTTCAAACCTGCCTTATATTATTTCTTTGTTTGATAAAAACGGTGATAAGGCAGCTAACATTGGTTATGCCATTGATGCGCGTGCAGTTGAAGGCACCAAAATCGCGGAGCAGCTGCGCCAAACGTATGCGGCTCAGGAAAATCCGGCAATCAAGCTGATCGAGTACCCCGATTTAGGCTCCACGGAGCAGAATGAGAAGGCGTTGAAGGATGCTGTCGCTAATAAAAAAATTAAAGGCTACCTGCTATTTGGTCCTGTCAACGAGACGGGCCTGCCTACGGTAACTTATAAATCCGAGAAGCTGATGGACGAGAAAACGTCGCAGGCGCTGGAGCAAGGTATTCAGATTGTAAAAACCGATATTGTCCTGAAGGACAGCGGCTTAACGGATCAGCAAAAATCTATGCTGCTAAGTCCAGTTGTTATTAATACGATGCAGATCGCGGCAAGCGATGGCGCAGGCGGAGCAGGCAATGGCAAGACCGAGTCCCAGCAAGGCGTAGATATGGGATTTGTTACGTTCCTTCTGCTGCTGTTGTTCTTCGGTATTATGATTTCGGGCCAGATGATTGCCTCGGAAATAACGGCGGAGAAAAGCTCGCGTGTTATGGAGATTATTGTGACCAGCGTATCGCCGCTGAAGCAGATGTTTGGCAAAATTTTCGGGATGTTTGTCGTTGGTCTGGTGCAGATTGTCGCTTACGTGCTTGTTGTCATCATTAACGTCAATCTGCCGCATAACAACTCGGCATTCATGCAATACGATATCGACCTGACGAAGGTAGACCCGCTGCTTCTGGTTTATGGCTTGCTGTTCTATGTGATGGGCTTCCTGTTGTATGCAACTCTGTTCGCTGCTGTTGGTTCCATCGTCAGCCGTACCGAGGATCTAGGCCAAGCGGTTATGCCCATTACCATGCTGTCGCTGGCAGGCTTCTACATTACCACGTTCAGCATTTCCAATCCGGATACGATGCTTGTAAAAGTTACTTCATTTATTCCGTTCTTCTCGCCGTTCGTCATGCTGCTTCGCGTTGGTCTCGCCAACCCGCCAATCTGGCAGGTTATTGTATCCATCGCAATCCTGCTCGTAAGCATCTATGCAGCAGGCTGGCTGTCGGCGAAGATTTACCGCACCGGCGTCTTGCTCTACGGCAAGCGTCCGAGCTGGAAAGAATTAAGGAAGGCCATGAAGGCTTATAAAGTATAACTTAATAATATAGTGTGGGTAATACGGGAGCGAAGTTGTACTAGATGAACTCTTACATGTCATAAGGCTCTTCCTGAAAAGGCGCAGTCATATGTACTTGATTACGAAAATACAAACTAAAAAGTGAATGATTTAGTATCAAATGTGACCCTTGATTCTTCGGATACGATAGATGAATCAAGGGCTTTTCTTTTAGAAAAGGATGTTTAAGAGGAGGCTGCCTATCATGAGTGGGGATAACCAGTCCAACAACAATAATAATCGGAACAAAAGGTTTGCTTCAGGTATGGCAATTGGCATTGCTATTGGAGTGGCTTTAGGAGTGGCACTAGATAATATCGCAATCGGTATAGCCATTGGAGCCGGATTAGGGGCCGCCTTCAGCGCAGCAGCTTCCAAGCCGCCGAAAAACAAGTAGTAAGCAGAAAGCTGAAGGAAAGCAGCCAAGATGACTTGGCTGTTTTTTTGCTGAAGACGTTTGAAAGGCTCTAGCTGTAATTTGTATTAAGGCATCACCATCAATTTTTTAGATAAGTTTAAAATTAAGGAAACTCATACTGCAAAAGAACACCTAATAATATAGGGGATATATGGAACCTATATGGATTGAATGCGTCATTTATAGGGATAGCAAGTTTATAACAAATCACCTTATATAGGAGGTAATATGCGTAAATATAGTCTTTGTTTAATGCTAATTTGGATACTTGTTCTTGTGACCAGTTGTAGTCAGTCATCGATTTATGGTACGCCTGCGCCTATTAAGAATTTAAAATGGGGGATGAATGAGGAAGAGGTAATGAGTACTTTGAAAACTTCTGAAAGGGATATCACAAAAATAAATACAGGGCTCGCTCACAATGATCAAATTAACATAAATAATCCAATTCAATTATATGACCGCTCTGCTGAGGTTAGCTTTACCTTCTCCTATCACATTCTAATTGGAATTACAGCACAATTTAAACCGGGGGATGTTGCATACGTTGAAAAAGCGATAGCGAAAGAGCGTGGAACAGGCGTTTATAAATATAACGGGAAAAATGAGAAAACCGATGTAACCTGGCAAGACGACTTACTAGAAAATAATAAAACGTGGAAAGCTGCAGTGGAAGAGATCTATAAAAATCTTGGAATCAAGGTTAGTGATGATCCCATGAAAGACGGAATATCCGTTGGTCAAAAGCCGATAACGTGGTGTAGACTAACTATAGATAATAACAGCCTCCTATATGGAAATTTGTATTTTAATGGTGATGTCGCATCGATGCTAAATTATCCTGAAAAGTATGCTCCAGAATTAATTCTTAAATAGCTGCAATCCTCCCTTAATTACGAAGGTGGTTTATTATACGGCCCTCATTCGTTCGTCGCGTCTTAGTCAACAGGTTGGTATAATTTAGCTTGGTTTGATTAAGTTTTAGTCTCATTTGCAAATATTACTCACAACTCCCTCGTAGACCAGAGTCACATTTCCGCTTGGCCCATAATATGATGAGTCTAGAAATCTAAAGAGGTGAGTCAATGGCAGTCGTAAAAGCCAGGAGTCAGGATATTGACATGTTGGCAAGGTTGCTTCGTGCTGAGGCTGAGACCGAAGGCGAAATGGGCATGCTCCTTGTTGGAAATGTTGGCGTTAACCGAATAAGAGGGAATTGCTCCGATTTTAAAGATATCCGGACTATTTCCCAAATGATCAACCAGCCGCATGCATTCGAAGCGTTGCAACATAGCTTGTACTATCAAGGTGCCAGAGACAGGGAACGCCGTTTAGCCCAACGGGCTGTGAATGGGGAGCGGAATTGGCCGGGCGAATTCTCCCTATGGTATTTCCGCCCAGGATCATTCGATAATCCCGGACCATGTCCGCCAACTTGGTATGATCAGCCGCTTGTAGGACGCTGGAAGAAACACTGTTTTTATCAACCGACCGTCAAAGAATGTGAAAATATCTATAATACGTAAAGAGCTTAGGATTTCTTAACCTGAATCAAAAATGAATAACCAGTTGCTGTTTTTGTGGCGGCTGGTTATTCATTTTTGTTTGAATTGTGAGCTATATGCTGCCAACTAATACGTTATATGCGTCCTATTCGAGATTTTTAATCACTTTTCACATTTTTAAAGCCCTCGAAAGAGGGTAGCATCAAGAAGATATGTTGAACAATTAGACGCTGTCGGATGCGATTATATTGAGAAAATAGAAGCAATTAATAATTTAGCTTATTCCCCGCGGTAGACTCGGATATAAGCGGAGGGATATTTTATAGATAGAAGGAAACTAATTCATCATTGTTTAAGATTCTTTATTATGTGAGGGTTTGACGCACGTATAAAATTCCTCAATTAGTATATACTAAAAAATAGTTTTATATTGTAAAAAAAAATTTTACAAAACAAGATGTTTTCTTCTATAATAAAGTTAATAAGAAGTGAGGTGCCTACTAATAATGAGCAAGCCTATTGACTATTTTGAGTATCGTGAGCAAATCGCAAAAAACTTTCTTAGCTTCTTAAGGGAAAAAGGCTATTCCAAATTGTCAGTTCATAAATTAACAGATATTTCGCGTCCAACCATCGATCTCATTTTAAAGGGGGAAAGCCCAAGTCCAAAGACATACAATTCACAAATTGCGAAGATCAATGAGACTTTTAAATTAGATCCCGACTATCTGTTAGAAATTCATGAGGAAAGACCAGCTCTACATGCTTACGCCTATGCTTATTCCGATCACGGCAGCGACGCTGAAAAAAGTCCAACTACTAAAGATCTGTTGAATGGCTTAGACAACATTCTTGAAGTGTACTCCCTCTACTTGAAGTAAGGAGACGTGTAACCAATGAGGATTACAAGCGACAATCTAGATCAAACCATAGAGTTGAATGAACAAATTGCTAAACAAGTAGAAGATCACATTCTGCTGATAGAAAAACGTTTTATAAAATGGCAGTCTCTCCCCGTTGAAGAACAAGCACTTGAGATCTTGCGTGAGCACCATCTCATTGAAGTTCCGATTCCTGATGAAAACTGGGGAGGTGCGATTCGAAAATTTTTCAATAATACGATGGTTCCTATCATCAATACTTACCAACCGCGTTTATATCAATACTTCATCTATTGGCATGAGATTTATCATCTCACGGAGCGTGAAGAAATGGATACTGTCCATACAAATGGCTATGAAATTACAACTGAGTTTGATTTGAGTGAACGCAAAGCGGATTATTTCGCCAGTCAAATGATTTTTAGACGTTCTGACCTGTACGAGTACTACCATTCGCTGGGTAGCGATGACGATTTCATTGAACGAATTGCACATTGCATGAAATCTTTTAAAGCTCCGTACAAAGCTGTTATGATCGAATTGTACCAGTTGGCCCAAAGACACCGTAACACTAATCTGCAGAAGAACATTAAAGAATACTTTGATTTTCGGCTTCAACCACCAAAGTGGGAAATCATTTTTCAAGAGAATAGCCTTGATGACACTTTAATGAAACCATCCTATGTCACCAACTTGAATCATATCATCAAAACAATTAACAAAGAAATCATGAATCACCCCGATGTTGATTTTTACAAAGAAAATTTAAGATTGGTAAAAGAGTGGGAATTGAAATTCAAAAAAGTTAAGGCAGAGACAAAGGGAGAATTGGATGGGAAATTACCGTGATCTATATCAATTTTTAAACGGCAAAACGAACGTACATCTATTGATTATGGACACAACCAACATCCAGTTTCTCTTTAAACATCAACATATGTTGCCACAATCCAGTTTTTTTGCTCCCTATGACCTGGTAATTATCCCAGGATGGGTACATCAAGAATACGCCCATCATACTGGGAAAGCGACGTATGTTCACTCGATCAATAAGCCACTCTTTTTTATAGATGAAATTGAAGATTATCTGCCGATGATCGGATACGTCGATAGAAGACTGATGGAGTTGTTTAAAAGTGCTTCAACAGGGTTATCTAAAGCACAACAATATTTCAACCAATTTAGCAGATATGGCAACGCAGATCTTCCTGATGACTGGATTGAAAGCTTTTATGATCAAGGATTTGAAACAAAAACGACTGATGCAAATCGGCAAACCAAAAAGAATGCTGGGGAGGTTTCCATTGTTGCGTTAAGTTATTTATTACTTTCCCATTTTGGCACTCAAATCTCAAGTATTGTTTTGGCTTCAAGCGATACTGGAACACGCCGCTTAAATACAAAAGTTTATTTGGATGCGAATAAACCCAATATTGATCTTGGTATATCTGCAACACCGCCAATATCATTGTTAAGCACAGATGTGATCATATTCAACGCCTTAAAGAAAGGCATTATCCAACCAGAGCAAATCGAGGAATTGCGACAACACACCAAAGACAGAACTGTTCTCTACGTCGAACACTTCACGGATGGAAGTCACACCTTTCATGAGATTCCATTTGATATTCCTTCTTTCACGGACTTATGTATTCATCATGCTAAATACGATGTTATCTTTTAAACAAAGAATGCAATAACACGTTCAAGATATATTCTCGAATCTGTTATTGCATTTTTTGTTTTTGAACCGTTGAATCTTAAGATTGGGTTGTCGTTCGTTGACAAGAAATTCATCTCATTAAGTGCCGCTTAAATCGTGGCTTTTTTTGTATTTACGTAATTCTTTTTCATTCAAACGAAACATGTTAAGCTAAAAAGGCGCTAATGTAATTCATAAAGGAGAGTTGACGATGATCATCCATTTCATTCGCTTTAGGTAATGTAAGGTGCAGATCACATAACCCGGCATTTTTAACAAAATGGTCAGGGTTTATTTGACTGTGCCTTTTTTCATTCACCTATTACGAATGAGAGGGTGCTTTTTGTGTTCCGCAAAAGTAAGAGATTAATTAGTGCTGAGATAATTGAGAAGTATCAAGAGATATTTAGATGCCCGTTGTGTAAAAAGCCGATGCAAGTCATCCATTTACAGAGCTTAGTTTGCAGCAATCAGCACTGTTTTGATATAGCAAAGCATGGCTATGTAAACCTATTGTCCCGGGGTATTCGAACAAAATATGATAAAAAAATCTTTCAGCACAGAAGATTAATCGGCAGAGACGGTTTATTTAATCCCTTATATATCGCTCTAAGTCAGATTATAATGAATCAACACCCAAGGAATGAACCTATAAGCCTACTAGATGCAGGCTGTGGGGAAGGGTCCCACTTAAATAATATACAAATCGAAATAAACCGGAAAGAACCAAAGGCTCTATTATCTGCAGGAATCGATATTTCAAAAGAGGGAATAAGTTTTGCCGCAGCAGAATATTCAAACGCCATCTGGTGTGTCGCGGACATTGCAGACTGCCCATTTTCAAATCAACAATTCCATTTCATTCTGAACATTCTTTCACCAGCCAATTATTCGGAATTCCAGAGATTAATAAGTGATGATGGTTTGGTGATTAAAGTCGTCCCGGGGCAGGATTATTTAAAAGAATTAAGAGAAATTCTTTATAAGGGCTCCGATAAACAGAATTATTCAAATGCACTTACAATCAGCCACTTCAACAAGCAATTCAATTTATTAGAGGTTGAAAGCATTCAATATCAAGTGAGCTTGAGTGAACAATTAATAGAGCCCTTGCTTGGTATGACGCCATTAGCATGGGGGATCTCTGCGGAGCGAATGGAGAGCGTTCTTCAATTGAATTTGAAACAAATCACTATGGACTTTAAGATTTTGATCGGGTCGGCAAGAAATAGATCGCATAATTGCGGGGAGGATGCAGATGTCTAACATTCAGGCAATTGTATTGGGGTCCACATAACCGATTCCAATGATAATGACGGTGTTGCTGCTGCAATTGAAAGATTTGTGATATAAAAATATTAAGAGAGAACATGAAGGCAATAGGAGACTTTTAGTAGAGGATGAGGAATGATGGACTTCACACCGCTGTCCCAGTTTATTGATCGAATTACCGCCTGGCGTATTCCGTGGGCGGAAGTGCTTGTTATGTATCGCAATGAGACGGTTTTCCGCTACCGGGCCGGCTACGCCGATCTGGAAGCGAAGACCCCGATTGACGAGAACAGAATTATTTATCTTTATTCGCTTACCAAAATACTGACGTGCACAGCTGCGCTGCAACTGGTTGAAAAGGGGGCGATTCTGCTTGGCGATCCTGTCTCCGCCTATCTGCCAGAGTTTACTGAAGTGAGGGTGCGAAAATCTCAGACAGATGATGGAAATACAACGGAGTTGTCAGAGCATCCAATTACGGTTCGCGACCTGTTCACGATGACGGCCGGCTTCTCTTACGATCTTGCTTCATCTTCTATACAGGAGGCTATGGAACGCACGAATGGCCGTCTGCCCACCCGTGAATTTGCTATTGCTCTCGCCAAGGAACCGCTGCTGTTCGAGCCGGGGACCCGGTGGAATTACAGTCTCTGCCATGACGTTCTTGCTGCGCTTATTGAGCAGGTCGACGGAAGGAGGTTCAGCACATACGTGCGCGAAGAGATTACTGGACCGCTAGGCATGCTCGACACCGGCTTTTACCTGTCAGAAGCACAACGCAGCCGTCTTTTGCCGCAATATGAATACAAGGATGAGCTTGGCAAGGCCGTTCGTATGGATGGGAACTGGTACCGCATCGGCACGGAATTCGAGAGCGGCGGGGCCGGCTTGCTGTCAACCGTAAGCGATTATTCGCTTTTCCTGAACATGCTGACCAATCGCGGAACAAGCCCGGAAGGCGTGCGCATCTTGTCAACGGCTAGTGTCGATCTGATGAGGACTGATCATTTGACCGAGCATACAAGAGGCGACTACAACTGGGAGCATCATGCGGGTTACGGTTACGGGCTTGGCGTAAGAACCCATATCTCTAAAGCGGGCAGCGGCTCCTTGTCCCCGCTTGGCGAATTCGGCTGGAGCGGTGCGGCCGGCAGCTTCGCGATCATTGATCCCGAGTCGCAGCTGACCGTTATGTATGCGCAGCATTTGGTGAATAATCAGGAGCCTTACGTACATCCCCGTTTAAAAAACATTGTGTACTCCTGCCTGTCATAAGGCGGCCGGATAGTTCGGGACTATGTCTGGTTGATGACGTGACCACTGATCTTTATCTTTGGCAGGAGGCAAAGGAGCAACAGCTACTGCTGTTGCTCCTTTTATTAATTCGATCATCGGACATTCAGGACAGGTTCAACAACGGTACCTGCCGGTAGCGATACAGAGCAAATGAAAACGGCGCCGGTAACGAGAAGGTCAGGCTTCCGGAATGATCGGTTACTTCCTCGAACGTAAAGTCGCGGGTCTCGGCATCATGTTTGGTATCGGAACTGAGAATATGCTGCAGCTCGAGCCGAGCTCCCCCCGGCATGTTCCACAGCTTCATGGTGCTGCTTTGCTGCTCAGTGAGCTCGCGGAAAACAAGGATGTATCCCGTCGACGCATCAATGACAGACTGGAATCCCGTCCATCGGGTGCCGCATGGTTCTTCGCCGATCGGCAGGATATGGCCGCCAAGCAACTCGTCCCGATAGGTCAGATAACGTTTGATGAGCTTAGTCATAATGGCGGCGGCACCGTCGCTTAGCGAGGATAGCTCCATCCACATGAGCGGATTGGACATGAGCGCAACGGCGAATGAATAAACAATGCCGCAGGCGGCCGGTGCAAGCGGATCATTCGGGTATTGCTGCGCATTGCGCTCTACGTTCAGCACTTCTATCTGAAGCCGCTGCGCCGGCATCCATCTGGCGAGCTGCCATAGATTGCGCAGCGTCCAGTGCGGATAATAATTGGACCAGTCGGTGTACCGGTTTTCCAGGAAAATGCCGCCATAGGGCATATCGCTGAAATACCCGAACCGGACATCAGCTGTCGCATCCAGATTGAAATATACCTTGCCGCCCGTTGCTTCCGTAACAGCATCCATCATAGCGGTCAAATTACGCTCGCCGCGTTTGGAGCACAGGTGAATGCCGTCCAGCTTGAAGTAGTCGATACCCCATGTATGATGGAGCCCGAGCAGCGTATCTGCGTCATGACGCCATTGCCCATAATCGTTTGTAGCGTCGGGCGAGAACCATAAGCCGACCCGGATACCATATTCGTTTGCCCGCTGCATAACGGAATGCAGGCTATGCGGGAACCGTTCGGGATGAACGGACCAGAAGCCGGCATCCGCTTCGTAATAACTGCCCCATTGACCACCGCCGGATACCGATGCTTGAACGGAGTTCATCGTTACGCCGCGCTCCCAGCCGTCGTCGATTTGCAGGTGGGTGATGCCCAGTTGTGCGGCGGCGTCCAGCTCCTCCAGAATAAACGGCTCGCAAATGCGAGCATCCTTGGAACGATCGCCCCAGGTATTGCTCATGACGAACAGATCGCGGTCCGGCACGATAGGCTTCTGTGCCAGCGAGTACTGATGCAGCCATTGCATCGATTCATATTCGCCGCCGCTCCACACACCGACAGCGCTGCCATACGCTTGGACGAAACCATCGCCGGCATCGTTTTTAGAATGGACATCCAGGTCATCCGCCGTTATGCCGGAGCCTCGGACAAAGATGCTGGGTCCGATGAACTGGAAGTCTGCCCCACAGTCGTTCAGTTGTCCGCATGATGTCGGACTTTCCTTGACGACGGTTAATCCATCCCCGCTGAGAAGATCGCTGACGACGAGCACATTGCCGCGCAAAGACAGCTTCTCGTTCGGATAAAGAAGACCGGATTCAACGCTTGTTAAATTGTTGTTCGTATCGGTGACATCCCGGAATCCGGCGGCTTGCCACCGTCCATGCCGCAGCAGCAGGGGCAGCGCGTCGACGTAATCATCGGGCAGCATGCCGCGCTCAGAGTTGTTAGTATCCAGCATTAAATTGCTGGCGGGAGATACGGGGCTGGAAGCCGGTTGTGCAGTGGTTGCGGCTGGGCGGGGACCGCGGTTTTTGCGGAACAGCATTGCGGTCCGGATAACGGGAAGCTGCGGATACAACGTGACAACAAGCTTTGCATCGAGTGCACCGCACCGCAGAAGGAACTCGATGCGCCAATGCTCGGCTGACAGTCCATGCCGATCATCCACGGCAGTGTCCGCCGTAATGCTGTCAATGCGGCTTTCAGCGGAGAAGGACTGGCGGTAGGTTTCTGCCGCAGCTCCGGAATTAAGCCATTGCCGTCCCTGGCGCTTGTCTGTCAATCCCTCTGACGTCAGTCGGCCGCCGTCGAGAAGCCAGCTGCGCTCGATCAATCCGTTTCCGACAACAAGGCGTTCCGAGTCCAGCCGATAATAACAATCCTTCCAGGCAGCTATATGAAACACGTCCTTTCATGATAAAATATTGTTTATACTACTTCGCAGCTTCATCTTATAAAAGTTAATAGTTGCAATCAATCTAACAATATTGAGATGAATGGATGGTAAAATATTGTGATTGAATCTTATGGATTTCGTTTTGCGGACCGCTACCCGGAGTTTATGCTGATCGAGACGATCGGGCATGAGACAATTACGGATGCCGCGTATGACTGGGATGGGCGGACGAGGAACACGAATGGTTATCTGTTCCAATACACATTGGCGGGAAGAGGCTGGTTGGAGGTTGAAGGCCAGCTGTTTGAATTGAAGAAGAATCAGGCGTTTGTTGTTGAAATCCCCGGTCCGCACCGTTATTATTATGATCCGCGCGCGGGCGAGGACTGGGAGGTCATCTGGGTTCGTCTTCGAGGCCGACAGATTGCGTTCTTCTGGGACAGCCTGCATGCTCGCGGGCCGGTGCTGCATCTGAATGCCGATGCAGAGCCGATTGCTGGCTGGCAGCGGTTATTTCTTGACACGTCCAAGGGGAAGCTGGACGATCCGTTCATCCAGTCCGTTCGGGTGTATGAATGGCTGCTTACTTTCTTCCGTCAGAACTGGCAGGGTCATGAGACATCCCGCAGGCCGGATGGCAAGACAGCTTATGCGGCTTCGATTGCTTGTATGCGGGAGCAGTATGGCCGCGCGATCAGCCTTGAGCAATTAGCAGCTGCCGAGCACTTGTCCAAGTCGCATTATTGCAAAGCGTTCCGCCGGGCAATGGGAATATCTCCTTTCGAGTATTTGAACCGGGTTCGCATTGAGGAGGCTGCCGAGCTATTGGGCAGCAGCGCCTTGACTGCGGCGCAAATCGCGGCGGCAACCGGGTTCGAGACGACCAGCTATTTCGGCAAAGTGTTCAGGCGTTATGTGGGGATGACCCCGCTGCAGTACCGGGAAGGCCGCCATGACTGGAATGTTGACCGGCTGAAGCTGGTATAGAAGATAGGGAACCGAAGACAGCCCCGCAGCTTGGCAAAGCAAGTTGCGGGGCTGAGGCACAATCTGCAGTTTGTGGACGAATATTGCCGCAGGATCATTTGCATAGCAGCTGATATTTTTTCGGGATATCGCCGTACTTTTCTTTGAATATCCGGATGAAATGATTGGTGGAGCTGTAGCCCAGCTTGTTGGCAATCTCGTTAACCGACAGCTTTGTCTCCTTGAGCAGCTTTGCAGCTTCTGACAACCGGCATTCCGTCAAATATTCGGTAAAGTTGATACCGCTGCTTTTCTTGAATAATTTGCCCAGATAATTGGCACTGATGTTCATCTCGTCCGCTACCCGATCGAGGCTGATATCGTTGTAGAGATGCTCGTTAATATAATTTTTAATTTTGATTTCAATATTATAATCAAGGCTCTGCTTCCGGTTCTCGATCGCCTCAATGGCTTTTTGAATCAGACCGGTTGTCCATTCCGCAGCTTCTCCGATATTGTCGAGCTCCTTGAACTGTTCCCGAATATCGCAGCTAAATAAGGATGCCGAGTTGAAGCCAATCGACTCGACGACCTTCCTGAGCGAGTTGATAAGGTCGGAATAATGGGTCTTGCAATGTTCAACGGTGAATGATCCGCTTCGCATCTCATCCGACAGCTTCCTGATCAGCAAAACCGCTTTGCGTTCGTCGCATGCTCGGATACAAACCTCAAGCTCGTCTATTGTGCTGTTCGAGCTGCCGCTCCGCTGCCGGACTGCAATGGCAAGCTTATCATAGGAGAGCATCTTCTCGTCCGGATAGAGATAGAAGTATTTAAGAGCTTCGACGGCTTCGCGGAACGAGACGGAAATCGTATGTTCGCCAAGCGGATACGTTCCTCCAAGGGCAATTTTGTAATCATTCTCATAAATCAACCCAACCATCTCAATAATAGGCTGCGTTACAGTGGACATTTCGGACTTCTCATCCAGAAAAATAATTCCCTGCACCTGATTGCCATAATCTTTAATCGCCCATATTTGGTAGCCCGGCTCCTTAATCGATTCCAGCAGGGCGATAAGCCGGAAAGAAAAAGCTTGTTCGTTCTCGAACAATTCCTGCTTTGGCGTCTGCAGAACGAAAGTGCAGAAGCGGGTCCAGTTTGAATCCATTTGCATATAATCGCTTGCAAGCGAAAGCGCGTGATGAGAGGCCTCTTCATAAAGCAGACTGCGGATATAATTATGCCGGATGACGGGCTTGTTGATTTCGACCTTTTGGTTCAAATCGATAATTTGAGTCGAATAGCTGCCGATGACGTTGCGGATCGGCTTGTGGGCCCGTTTCGTCAGCACATACGAGATTAGCAGTCCGATGGCCAGAAACAGAATGACAATCATAACGAGTCGGTTTCTCAGATCGGTTGCCTTCTTGTAAAACAAATCTTTATTGACAAGCGAAACATAACGCCAATTATTATAATCCGACTTCAGGTAAGAGACCATCGTCGAGTTTCCTGCGATTTTGTCGTTAAAAATTCCTTTGTTATCACCTTGACCCTGCCCCTGATTTGATAATACTCTGTCCAGCCAGTCATTCTCATCCGGCTGAAGCTCTTTGATTTGATATTGAGGCCGGTTGCTGGCGATAACGCTTCCGTGCTCATCCACGATCATGATCAGGCCGTCGGCCGGATTTTTTAACTGCTGCAATGCTGTATCCAGTGCTGATGCAGAGAGATTAACGGCAACGATGGCTTTCCGGTTCTCCGGGGGAGCGAAGTATGGAATGCTTCTTACATAGGTAATGACCGGTTCTGCCGGCATGCCCGCATAGGAATATGGACTTGGAGGCAGCCAACTGACCTGTCCTTGCGACTGTTGAAAATCCTCCAGCCAGCCTTGGCGGGAGCCAATGGAGCATGTATCTTCGCTTAAGAAACAGAAGCGTGAATCATAGAACAGCACATTGTCGTTCTTGTAGTAAACATCGATGGAACGTACATTTTGGAGATTGCTTTGCAAGCTGTCAAGCTTATTGACCACATTCCGGATTGCTGTGGAATCATGCCGAATAGAGCTGGTCATCGGCTTGTTCAGCGTATCGTATTCTGTAGAATCGAAGAAGCTGGTCTGAATCATCTTAATGCTGTCCTTCAGAAACTGCTCGTCTATCGAGCTGCGGAATTGCATAACGGTCTGCTTGTTTATATTCTCCAGCTGCTCGGTAAGCGCTTTCGAAAAGTATTGATAATAAATGATGACCGGCATGAAGGTCACGAGAACGACCAGTATGATATTAAACAAAAACAGTCTTTGAAAAAGATGGGGCTGCTGTTCGCTATGTTTGTTTAATCTCATCAAATTTTCCTCCCGCCTGTAAACGATAGAAAGATAGAAGCAGCTGCACCGCAGCTTGCTTCTATCTTCATAAATTCGAAACAACCTGAGCCTGCCGGCTATTATTTGCCGACCATCTTGTTATAAGCTTCGTTTACATCCTTCTCGATTTGTGCTCCGCCGTTGGCCTCGAACTTTTTGACGAAATCGTCGAAGCTGTCCGGACTTGCTTCGCCGAGGATGATCTTGAGATAGGCATCGTCGGTAAGTTTTGTAAGGTCGCCCGCATACTTCGTAAAGGAATCTACCGTAGGTGCGGGGAATGGCGCATAACCTTCCGTTTTCACGCTGTCAGCGAATTGGTAGTTGAAGGCATCAAACTTTTTATTGAAGTCGGGAGACTCAATCATGTGGAAGACGCTGATTCCTTTTTTAGTTGCATCGGCGGAAGTGATTTTCGGATTGAGATTAATATAATTACCGTTCTCTTCCTTCCAGTCTTCGCCTTCAACGCCCCTGAACGTGGTGTTGTAGTAGTCATAGTCGGTGATTGAGGCTTCAGCCATTTGCAGAATGGTCTCGACTTTGCGCGGATCCTTGGCACCCTTCGTCGTAATGCCTACCGGTGGAGCGTTAACGCCCCATTTGATCGTACCCGATTTGCCGTCAGGACCGACAGGCGGCGTTCCGAAAGCAATTTCCGCGTTCGGCTGCGCTTTTAGAAGGTTCTGATACTGTCCGCCCCCGAGGTCGTCCGGAGCGTTAGCATTCATTTGGTTTCTCCAGTGATAATACATGCCTTTTCCTGTCAGCGCAATCCGATTATTGTAAAAAGCGTTGGAGTCGGCCCAATAACCGCCTGTATTCTCCGAGGTGATGAATTCTGGGTCAATGAGTCCTTCTTTGTACCATTTGCTTAGCAGAGTAAGCGCATCTTTCATTTCAGGTTGAATCGCAGCTAACTGAATTTTGCCGTTTTTTTGAATATAATCGAGATTTACAATGCCCTTGCCGGCATTCTTGAAATCGGAGATGCCAGGGTAGCCAAATGCGCCGAGGATGGCCGGCAGAGCATAGTCGGACAAGCCATAGGTATCTTTCTTACCGTTACCGTCGGGATCGTTGTTGCGAATTTTGGTCAAAGCTTCTTCAAATTCCTGAAGCGTCTGCGGAATCTTGGTAATTCCGACCTTCTTCAGCCAGTCTTCGCGCCAGATCAATGCGGTTGGGTAATCGCCGTTAATGTTGATGGCCGGAAGGGCATAGATTTGTCCGTCATATTTCACTGTATTCCACAAATCGTATTGATTGATCAGCTTGGCGTACGTCGGTGCGAATTGACGAATCGTGTCTTCTGATATCGGGGCAAGCACGCCATTGTCTACATATTTGGAGATGGTGTTAAAATCCGGTTTGACAAGCAGGACATCAGGCATTTCTCCCCCGGCAAGCTTCACGTTTAAGGCGTCGACCCAATTGCTCGAATCAATGTACCATATATTAAACTTGGCGTTAAATTTTTCCGATACCATTTTCTCAATCGTATTGCCCGGAGTCATCTGACCGAAGGAATTGTAGGCGAGCCAATCAATGGTTACAGGATCTTCCTTATTTGTGCTTTGATTATTGTCGCCGTTTCCTGCAAGAGCTGCCGGCGTGCTTGAATCGGAAGTCCCTGAATTGCCGTTATTATTGCTGGAGCATGCAGCGAGCATGCCCGCGGCAATGACGCAGCATAGGAGAACACTTGCCGACGGCTTGACTATCTTTCTTTTTTTTGTCATTAGAAACCCTCCAATTTTAATGTATATATGTCATGCCTGCCGTGGAGCAGATCCGGTGTTACCGGACAATCAACGCGGCAAGTAATAACCGGGTTCACTTACCCCTTGATGGAGCCGATCAGCGTTCCTTTGACGAAATATTTTTGCAGGAAGGGATATACGCACAAAATGGGAAGTATGGAGACGATAAGTGTAGCAAGCTTCATGGATTCCGTATTGACATTAGTCTGACCGGTCTCTGTTCTTGAAGCTGCCAAATCGCCGTCAAGGACGATATGGCGCAGCACCAGCTGAAGCACCTGCTTCTTCTCATCCTGAATGTAAAGCATGCTGTCGAACCAGGCATTCCAGTGATAAACGCCGGTATACAGAGCAACGGTAGCCAGAACGGGCAGCGACAACGGCAGAATAATTCGCCATAATATATAGATGTCGTTTGCGCCGTCCATCTTGGCCGATTCCTCCAGTGCCTCCGGAATTTCATGAATGAAGTTCCTCACGATTAGCAGCAGGAACGTGCTGACCGCTCCAGGCAGAATAAGCGACCAGATGCTGTTCATCAAGCCGAGCTCTTTTATCAGAATGTAAGAGGGGATCATGCCTCCTGAGAAAAACATCGTCAGAACGACGAAGCCTGTCCAAAACGTCCGATGCGGCAAAAATTTCTTGGAGAGCGGATATGCCCCGAGGAAGGTCAGAATCAGTGTAAGGGTAACAGCCAACACGGTCCGAAGAATCGTATTGCCGTAGGCTGTCCAGATCAAGTCATTTTTGAATACCTGCCGGTAGCCGGAAAAGTCGAAGGATGTCGGGATGAAATGAAAGCCGTAGCTGTTCACGATCTCCGCCGGGCTCATCGACAGCGTCACGATTTGCAGAAAGGGCAGCAGCGTGACAACCGCCAGTAACGTCAGGACGGCATAAACGAAGATGGTGAAGATCATATCTGATTTGTGTGTTTTGTAAGTCGGCATCAAAGACTCCTCCATTCAAACATTTCATTATTCGGGTTAGAAAATCGTCTCGTTACTAAACCGTTTGGCAATAAAGTTGGCAGTCAGTACGACAACAAGTGCGACGACGTTCTTAAACAGACCAACAGCAGCGGCATAGCTGTAATTCATTTTTTGAATTCCTTCGGTATAGGTGTAGGTCGAAATGACTTCCCCTACGCTGCTGACCTTTGCGTTAAGCAGATTGTAAATTTGATCGAAATCGTCATTAATGATTTGACCGGATGTGAGAATGAGCATGATGACGATAACCGGAGAGATGGAGGGCAGTGTAATGTACCAGATTTTCTTCAGCTTGCTGATGCCGTCGACGTCGGCAGCTTCATACAGCTCCGGATTAATTCCGGCAATGGCGGCCAGGTAGATGATAGCGTTGAAGCCTACAGTTTTCCAAATCTCCGTACTTACCAGGATGGATCGGAACCAGTCAACGCTGGCTATGAAGAAGATCGGCTTGAAGCCCAGCATGTTTAGCAGTACATTGACAGGTCCGCGGCTTGGTGACAGGAACTCGATAATGATACCGGACAGCGCAATCCAGGAGAGGAAGTAAGGCAGGTATGTGATCGTCTGCACCGATTTTTTGAATAGAGGCTTTCGTATTTCATTAAGCAGGACGGCCAGCAAAATCGGTGCCGGAAATCCGAAGAGCAGCTTGTAGAAATTAATAATAAAGGTGTTCTTTAGTACGGGGATGAAATAAAGCCCCGAGAACATGTCTCTGAAATTATCCAATCCTACCCAAGGGCTGCCCGTTATGCCTTTAATAATCTTGAAGTTCTCGAAGGCAATAATAACACCGTAAATCGGGATGTAATGGAAAATAATAAAGTACAGAATGACGGGCGCCAGCATAATGAAAAAATACTTGTTATCGAGATAGCGTTTCCATACCGTTCTTTTTTTTGGCGCGTTGCGGACATGCCCTGATAAGTTAATCGCTGTTGTAGATTCTTGATTCATATCATCCTCACACTCCATCCTCGCACACTTTTGTTTGGCAGCGTTTTCTTATGTCTTGCCCCCACTATAAAGGCAGCTAGTTGTAATGTTCAATGCGGAATTTCTGAAATAATCACCTTTTGCGGACAAGGGCTGCAAATTAGCCTAAAATGGCGGAATGCTGCAAAATTGACGAATATCCGCAATTGTAAACGCTGTCAAACAGAAATTGAGGCTGAAGTGCCCTGCAAAAAAAAAGCTCTCCGGCTATTTGTAATTAGCCGGAGAGACGCCTGTAAATTTTTTGAACGCTTTATAAAAATTCGAATAATCCTCAAAGCCGGTCATGGTGCATACCTCGCCCGGGGGGAAATGCAGCTTCAGCAGCTCGATCGCCTTGGCGATTCGCTTGTGCGTAATGTATTGCTTGAAGCTGCTGCCTGTCATGCGCTTGAACAGATGCGAGAAATGATATCGGTTGATATGAAACTGTTCCTCAATATGCTGAAGTGCAAGGGGCTCGTACAAATGCTGATGGATGTAGCTGACGATTTGCTCAATTCTGGCGTTGTAGTCACCATCCAGGGCGGTGGGAAGTACCTGGGAGGAGATGACATCGTTAATCTGGACCAACAGGCGGATGAACGCCGTCTCGATCAGCAAGCCGCGGGCCGGGTGACCGCTGCGCTGATGCTCCTCGATTTCGCTGAAGAACCGTACCAATTGCGCCTGCTCCACCAGCCTGCTCGGCAGCCAATTAAAACTTCCCGGTTTCTTGCGCTCAAAGTATTGCAGGAGCGAGTAACCGCCCAAGCTGTAATGGCTGCAAAATTCCGGGGTGAAGAAAATGATGATTCGCTCGTATTCGGAATCCGAAGCAAAATAAGGCCTGTGCATTTCGCGGTTGTTCAGAATAATCATATCGCCGGGGTTCAGCGTATAGCTCCGGTCTTCGACCTGATAGATTACATTGCCCGACACTAAATAGTAGATTTCGTAGCAATCCTGCGTATAGGAATAATGCTGGCCGTCATGAGGAGTTCGCGTCAGCGTGCGGTGATAACTGAAGTTGCCGTTATGCAGGCTAACGGATGTAAGTGTCTCTGTCATCTTATTCTCCTTCGCTAAAGTCACGATTGGCAATCTCATATCGCAACAATTGCAATGTATTAAGCAAACTATACTATATCGGGCAAGAAGCGCTCAACGTAAACTCTAAATGAATCGACACTTTTATGAATATGGGGGAGTTGGCATGCAAGCGCTTTTGGAAGAGAACAACCGATTTATTCAGGATACATGGACACGGATTATTGATAAGGTGGCCGTTACGTCGGGACGCATCAAGGACGGCATGCCTTATACGACGAATAATGGCGTCTATGACGACTGGCAGGCTGACGCTTCCTGGTGGACGAATACCTTCTGGGCAGGTATGCTATGGCAAATTTATGCGTCAACGAAGGACGAGGCATACAAGGCCTACGCGCAAAGCATTGAGGAAAAAATGGACGCGGTTCTGCACGGCTACGACGAGCTGCATCATGATGTCGGCTTCATGTGGCTGCTGTCGAGCGTGATGAATTATGAGGCGACAGGAGAGCAGAAGGCAAGGCAGAGAGCCCTGCTGGCTGCAAATGTGCTGGCGGGCCGGATGAATATTGCCGGCGGCTATATCCGGGCATGGAACGGGGAGGGCATTGAGGGCTGGGCCATTATCGACTGCATGATGAATATTCCGCTGCTCTTCTGGGCGAGCGAGCAGTGCAAGGACGAGCGCTTCAAGCATATCGGCATTCTGCACGCAGATAAGACGTTGCGGCATTTTGTCCGGGAAGACGGCTCTGTTAATCATATTGTAGCTTTCGACGCGCAGAGCGGCGAGGTGCTGGACATTCCGGGCGGGCAGGGCTATGTGAGCGGATCCTCCTGGACGAGAGGTCAGAGCTGGGCGATCTACGGATTCGCTCAGGCATACAATTGGACTGGCAAATCGGAGTATTTGAACGCGGCGAAACGGATTGCGCATTACTTCATGGCTAGTGTAGCACTGCACGGATATGTGCCGCCTTGCGATTTCCGGCAACCGGGGGATTCGCAGCTGCTCGACAGCAGTGCGGGAGCGATTGCAGCCTGCGGCTTGATCGAGATTGCCAAGGCCGTTCCGGAGCCGGAGCAAAATCTGTATTTGCAATCCGCCCTTGCCATCTTGAAAGCGCTATGCGAACGATGCGCGGTGTGGGATTCCTCGGACGAATGCCTGTTAACGAATGGTACCTCGGCCTTCCATCGCGGCAGCAACGAACGCTCCGCCGTCGAGAACGGCGCGCTGATCTATGGAGACTACTATTTTGTAGAAGCATTTGCGAAGCTGCGAGAGATGATGGGGTGAACCAATGATTAATTATACGTTTAAGGAAATTCGCGATGCGATTACAGCCGTGAAGGAATTGCCCCGTACCCTCCTGGGACGCGAGGTCGATCAGCGTCTGCTTCTTCAGCTGGCGGAGTACCCGCATCTGAAACCGCTTTTTGAGGAAGCTCGGGCCGATGCCGATATTGCAAAAAAAGAACCGTTCCCGGAACTGCGGTTTTCTGCTTTTCGCCTGTTTGCCTCGCAGGGCACACGGATTGAATATGAAACGCCGTATTTCGAACGTCGCAGCCGTTTCATTTCTTTAATGCTTGTTGTGCTGCTGGAGCAGGAGCGATCGGATATGGAGGCGCTGGAGGATCTGATCTGGGAAATCTGCGCGGAGTATACCTGGTGCTTTCCTGCTCACCTGCCGATGAGCCCCGACCGGATACCGCCCCGTCAGCGCGTCGATTTATTCGCGGCGGAGACGGCTCAGGCCTTGGCCGAGGCTGTTTATTTGCTGGGAGACCGGCTTGATCAGCAGGTGGCCGATCGGGTGAGGGCGGAAGTGGAGGACCGGATCTTCCAACCGTATTTTGAATCGTCTGCGCCCTTCATCTGGGAAAGCTCAATGAGCAACTGGGCGGCGGTCTGCTCCGGAGCAGCCGGCATGGCAGCGATACTGCTTGTTGACGATCGGGAGCGGCTGGCAGGAATGACGGCACGAGTCATAAGCGCAATGAACGTCTTCCTCAGCGGCTTCGAGGAGGATGGCTGCTGTACGGAGGGAATCGTCTATTGGACGTACGGCTTCGGATTTTTCTTCTATTACGCCGATATGCTATACGAATTTACGTCGGGCGCGATCGACCTGCTGAGGGGAGAGAAGATACGAAAAATGGCCTCTTTTCCGGCGGCTGTACAGCTTTCTCCGGATCAATACGTCAGCTTCTCGGATGCGTCGCTCGACAGCGAACCGCATACGGGGCTGCTATGCCGCTTGAATCGCAGGCTGGGGCAGCCGCTTCCTAGGATGGAGCGAGTTCCGAGGCTGTACCTTATCAACCGGTGGACCCATGCATCGCGGAATGTTTTCTGGAGCGATGCCGGGCTGTTGAACGGGCCGATGGCTCAAGGTACCTTCTTATTCCCCGATGCATGTTGGGCAATCAACAAAGCGGAACATGCCGGAGCCCAATTCAGCCTGGCCTGCAAAGGCGGCCATAACGACGAGCCGCATAACCATAACGATCTCGGCCATTTTATTCTTAACGTCAACGGGGAGATGCTGCTGGCCGATCTCGGGGCGGGCGTCTATACGAAGGATTATTTTAACGATAAGCGATACGAGCATATTCATAATGCATCGGAAGGCCACTCCGTGCCGATCGTCAATGGCATTCAGCAAGCGGCAGGCCGGTCTCATTATGCCGAGCTCGTCTGCCGGGAGGAAGCAGGAGGAAGGCTGGAAGCGGAGATTGACCTGACGAGTGCTTATCCTGCGGAGAGCGGACTAACCAAGCTTACCCGCTCCTTCGTCTGGCGGCTTCTGCCAGATAAGCCGGAGGCTGAGTTCTCCCTTGTGGATGATTTTTCCTTCCGTGCTGCGAACAACCGTGTGGAGGAGCTGTTCATGAGCCTGCATCGCCCCGAGATCGATCATGGCCGCATCATCTGGCAGGGAGAGCGGAGCCGGGCGGTTCTAGCTTTTGACGCCGGACTGCTGCATGCGGAGACGGAAGCGATTGACAGCCATATGCATAACTCGGATCCCGTTCGCATTTATCGCGTACGCTTAACAGCGCGGGGGCTTGGAGCCGAGGCGCGTATTAAGCTTAGTTTTACGCTAACGGCAGCCGTATAGAAGAGGATTTAAATAACTGCGGTTCTCATGCAGAAGCCGTTAGCCCCGTTTATTCAGCAGGGCTAACGGCTTTTTTTGGCGGGAAGGGAATGCAGCAAAAACATACTTTGCGTGATCGGGGCGGACAACCCCTGATTGCCGTTCATCTCTTGCGGAATTGCGCGGGTGTTACTCCTGTCTTGCGTTTGAACATCCGGTAGAAGTGGGTCAAATGATTAAAGCCTGCTTCCGTGCAGATGCGCTCGACGCTCCAGTCCGGTTGTTCTTTGAGCATTCGAACCGCCTCTCTTAGCCTAATTTCGTTCAAATAGTCCACGAAGGTCATACCCTTCATCAGCTTGAAAATAGTGCTGAAATAGGAGGGGGACATCGCTGCTTTCAAAGCAGCGTCCTGCAGGCGCACATTATCGCGATAACAGTTGTCGATATAACGCAGCGCCTGCTCAAAATGCTCGCGGTGCTGGCTGACAAGCTGGCGCTCCCCGGCATGCTGGCTATATTGCAGAAACTCCCGGCCGGCGATGACGAGCAGCTTCTGCAGGTCGGACTTGATCATAAGCGGGAAGCCAGTGTCCTGCCGGACAAACTCCCCTATCATTCCGGTGATGAGCTGCTCTGTTGCCAGCTGTCCCTCATAGGAGAGGTTAAGTTTGGGCAGGAGTGTATCCTGGAATTGGACGAAAGGTTGTATAAAAGCGAAATCAACGAAGCTGTCCATGGCGATCAGTCCCGCCATATGGCGGTCGAGCAGACTCGGAAGAAAATCAATGTGGGCGACCTGAGCTTCCTGGTTCGGGAGCATCTCCAGCATATGCTCGTACATGGGCGGGATGGAGAATAGATCCCCTTTGACTAACGAGACCCTTTTGCCGTGCATGTGGTGCAGACAGGTTCCTTTTAACACGTAGCAAATTTGAAAGTAATCATGCGCGTGAAAGTCAGAATTGAGCTGCTGGTTCTCCTTGATCTGGATTTTGAAAGGAAATTCTTCACTCATGATACTTGTGTAGGCCAAAAGCTTCAAATTATGCTCACCGTCCGTTCGTTCGATCGTTGCCGATATTCATTTATCGTGAAATAGGTGAAAGAATTCCAAAGAAAGTGCAGGGCTTGCATCCTTTTCTTCATTGTACAATGAAAGCGTACACGAAATCAGCGGCAGGAGGGCATTATTTAAGATGAAAATTGCATTTCAAACATTGGCTTGCCCGTCATGGAATTGGGAGACAATTGTCTCCGAAGCGCAGCGGATGGGCTATGACGGCATTGAAATACGCGGCATAGAAGGGGAAATGTACCTGCCCAAGGCACGTCCTTTTTTGCCTAAGAATATCGAAGAGACGATGGCCGACCTGAAGATGAGGGGGCTTGAAATCTGCTGCCTCGATTCGGGCTGCGCATTCCACGACAGAGAGCGTTATGACATAGCCATTACGGAAGGCCGAGATACCATCGATCTGGCAGCCCGACTTGGGGTGCCGTATATCCGGGTATTCGGTGATCTCGTTCCGCCGGGAGCGCAGTACGAGGATGTTGCAAGTATGGTCGCGCATGGACTCGAGGAACTGGGCCGTTATGCCGAGGACAAGCAGGTTGAGGTGCTGTTGGAAACACACGGCGATTTCAACAAGCAGGGGGTCATTCACGACGTGCTTGGCCGGGTGCGGAGCAGTTCAGTTGGTGTGCTGTGGGATTTTGAGCACCCGTTCATGCATGGCGAATCGGCAGAGGATACATATCGCCATTTGGCACCGTACATCAAGCATACGCATGTGAAGGATGCCCGTCATACGGAAGGAAGCAAGGAGCTTTGCTTGATTGGCGAAGGCGAGGTTCCGGTGCCGGAGATTGTGGCGCTTCTGAAGGAGGGCGGCTATACGGGCTGGCTTTCGCTGGAATACGAGAAGCAATGGGTGCCGGCATTGGAAGAGCCGGAAGTATCGCTGCCCGCTTACATCGGCTTTATCAAGCAGGTACTCGGACAATAAGTGAGAACAGGGAGGAAGAGGATATGAAGAAGTTAAGAGTTGGTTTGGTGGGACTCGGGAATATCGGGAAAACGCATCTGTTGTACATGAAGGATATGGACAAGGTCGAACTGGCGGGCGTATGCGATGTGGATGAGCAGAAGGCAGCATTTTTCGCCAAGGAATCCGGCGCCCGGGCGTATCTGGATTATGAGGACATGCTCGAACGGGAAACGCTGGATGCCGTCATCGTGGCCGTGCCGCATTATGATCATCCGAAGGTTGCCATTGAAGCGTTCAGAAGAGGCATCCATGTGCTGTGCGAGAAGCCGATTGCCGTGCATGTGAACGACGCGCTTACCATGCTTGCCGCTTATAATGAAGCAAGGAAGCAGCAGTCCGATTTGCAATTCGGGTTGATGTTCCAGGAGAGGACGCTTGCCCATTACCGCACAATCAAGAATATATTAGACGGCGGCGAGCTGGGGAAGCTGGTTCGCGCTACTTGGATCAACACGACGATGTTCCGTTCCCAGGCTTATTACAACAGCGGCGGATGGCGCGCGACATGGGCGGGCGAAGGCGGCGGCATTCTGGTGAACCAATGTCCGCATACGCTGGATATGTATCAATGGCTGTTTGGGATGCCGCAGACCATCAGCGCCCATGCGCATATCGGCAAGTATCATGATATCGAGGTAGAGGACGAAGTAACCGCGTATTTCGAGCATAAAGAAGGAATGATTGGCCATCTCATCGTATCAACGGCTGAATCGCCGGGCACGAACCGCCTCGAGATTGTTGGTGAGAACGGCAAACTCGTATACGAGAACGACAAACTCGTCTTTTATCGGAACAGCCAATCGATGCTGACCTTCTTGCGGGAAACGAATCTCAGCTTCGGACAGGTGGAGAACGAATCCAGGGAAATTCCGATTCCGGATACGGAGCCGACGGGGCATCGCGTGGTCGCCGAGAAGTTTTTCAACCGTATTCTGGACGGGCAGGGCGAATTAACCGCTTATGGGCATGAGGGAGTCCACTCGGTTATGCTCGCCAACGGAATCATGCTGTCATCGTTCAGCCGGGCGGCAGTTTCCGTTCCGATTGACGCCAATGCTTACGAGGCCAAGCTGAAATCGCTGATTGCCGGCTCCAAATTCGTAAAGACAGTGCAAACGGATGTCAAGGTCGATATGGAGGACTCGTTCGGGAGATAGGGCTGTTTTGAAGGTGAGTACACTCACCTGGGGTCGCTTCCTGGTGTTTCCATTAACAGAGAGAGCGCAAGATTATGTTTGCCGTAATCTTGCCTCTCTTTTTGTGTTGTCTCTCTATTCGGAAGGAGCTGCTTGCGATTGACAGGATACTTGTAAGCATAGCGGAACATGTAATTTATAAATGAGATATACTTTTTTAACCAGTCCTGTATACATATGACCTAACCAAACGTTGTATAGCTTGGAGGGAGGTTAGAAGTGGGGAACGAGCAGATGTTGCGACTGCTGCAGGGAAGAATGAAGCATATTCAAAGATATTTAATACGTTTGGGGGCAAGCCGAGCGGATGCTGAAGATATTGTCCAGGATACGGTGTACAAAGGACTTCTGTATCTTGATTCCATCGTCCCGGATAAATTTACAGCATGGTTATATCGGGTCGCGCTTAATCGGTATTACGACATGCTTCGAAAGAAAAAACGAATGCAGTTTTCAATTGAAGAGGACATGCCAGGCGGCAGTGAGATCCCGGAGGACGTCTTGCTGCGAAATGAGCAAAGAGAAGAAATCGAACGAGTAATGGAATCGCTGACACCTATATTCAAGCAGCTGCTCATTTTGAAATACGAGCTTGATTTTAGCTATCGGGAAATATCCGGGCTGCTAGGTATTCGGGAGGAAATGGTAAAGACGTACCTATATAGGGCTCGCAAGCAGTTCCAGAGAAATTATGGAGGACGATATAATGAACGATAATGAAACCATAAATGATGAGGGAGAAATGCTGTCGGCACTTGTTAGAAAGGCACGGCGTAGAACAATTTGGAGAAATGCAGGCATTTCATTGGGGATTACACTCTTCATTTTCGTTGGCGGTTGGTTTACCAATCTGCAGCTGCAGTACAAAAGCTCGGAAGATTCACAGCGAGACATTGAGATGCTGAAACAAATCAGCGGTCCTAATCAATATTTGTATAGCTCCACGATTAACTATGGGTTTCTGCATGGTACGCTCGAATATAGGACTTACAAAATGATAGAGGGGATTCCGGTTATTTGGGATGAGGAAAACTACAAGTTTAGTTCCTGGGGAAGTTTCTTCCGTTATAGCGACAATTCTCCACTGTCGATTGCGGACCCGGGCATGCAAGCAGAAGGATTTCATTATTTACGTGCTTTTAATCCTTACAGCGGAGAGCGGGAGATGGAGTTCTACCTTCCGAATGTGAAATACGCAAACTATCTCAATGAACTTCCGCAGCTTAACGATATGGATGGAGGAAAGTTGGTTGAACTGGGTATTTCTTTTGACATGAATTATACTGTAGAGCAGATTAAAGCTATGTTGCCGGAGGGAGTACATCCAGTGTGGTACTGGGTAGATACTTATTCGAATATAAAACCATTTCGTTCTGTTAAGATGTCTGATGGTGAAGTTGTAAATCCGTTTCCAGATTCAGAGCGCCATGTTTATGGTTTCGGTGTTACTGCGGAGAATGGAGAGGCCACAGAAGAAAGATTCCTTGATAATTTGGAAGCTGGACTGCATGCAAATAAGAAGTACAAGAAGGAGTATAAACGCATTTATGATTATCTGCGTCAGGAGAAGGACAGGCCTGATGCGAGTGATGTGAGAATCATTGGCGTTGTTGTTACAGGAACAGATAACAGCCTAAAGGCACTCCAAGGACAAAAGTATATGAAAGCGGCCGTACTGGGTGCCGTAGTTGATAAGTACTGAAGCAGGGCAAATATCTTTTGGGCTCGCCCTTATTTTGGTTATAGCTACGTTGGATTTCATGCAGCATAACGGAGTATTTTTAACTGGCTGCTTACTCTACATTGGATTTTTTGCCGTATAATCAGTCCGATTGGGACGATATTGGCTCCTTCTGGAGCTTTATACTGGAGTGAATCCAACGTAGCTTCCGAGGCCTTGCTTTTATCCTGATTCTACTGGAGAAAATCCAACGTGCGGTGAGAGGGCACTCGGTGAACCGTATCAATGAACAGACTTAATTTTTAATATAAGGCGTAATCCCTTTTGAATATAGGTTCTCCACTAACTTGAAAAATTCTTCTGACGATAAATCCTTCTGACGCTGGAGCCAAAGACGAAATAAAGAAAGGGAAGTTGTCAGGTAAAACTCAATAAAGTATGGCGTTAAGGAATGGTTTTGCGGAACGTTTAATTCTAATTGATCCAAAGCGATTTCTTTTTTTAAGCGTTTTAAAAAACGGGTGCTTCCGTAATCACCCAAAAGGGCGCTGAGAACCAGGAGGTGTTCTCTCTTGTCCAGACAAAAGAGCGTATCTTGGAACGTATTCATCGATAGCTCTTTATTCGCCAATTCTTTTTTCATGTCATTCAATAAGTCATTTTCAACATGGTCTAGCAATTCGTAGATGTCAGTAAAGTATTGATAAAAGGTGCTGCGGTTATATCCTGACTTATTCGCAATTTCCTGAACCGAGATTTTCTCAATTGGCTTTTGGCTATATAACTCACAAAAAACCTCTACAAACTTTTGTCTTGTTTTCTCCGTTATTTGGGGTTGCTTGTTCATATTTCCCTCCTGCTAGCGAATAAGAATATCATCCGACAAATCATAAAAAACTGATGTTTGATCAAGAAATGATAAGGATCTATAATCACATCATACAACATGTTGTCTGATAATCGAAAGGAAATGTTAATAAGCAGGGGTGGTTTTCATGTCAGTAAAACAAGATAGAATTTTGATTTTTGGTGCAGGTGTCATCGGGAGCATGTACGCCATTAAGCTTATTGAAGCTGGGTTTGACGTTAGCCTGTTTGCACATTCTAATAGATTCAAATCATTAAGAGAAAATGGCCTGCAATATAAAGAAAAAGGTAAAGTTAGATCAATACAAGTGAATGTCATTGATACGCTCGAAAATGACGATGTATACGATTTTATTTTCGTTACCGTTCGTTATGATCGGTCCGAATCAGCGTTGTTAGCGCTAAAAGATAATCAAAGTAAAAATATAGTTACGATGACTAGTAATTCAATTGGATTTTCTTCATGGCTGGATATCGTAGGGGACAGACTTTTACCAGCCTTTCCCGGCTTCGGCGGACAGATTATAGATGGAATATTGCATGCTCGATTTCTACCAAAGATTATAGCGGCAACTGCATTTGGAGAAATGAATGGTGTAGTGACAGAACGCATAGAAAACCTCGCAAAATTATTTAAAGCGGCAAAGCTTCCCTACGTTATTAAAAAGGATATGCAAGCGTATCTAATCACACATTCCGTATCAGACATTGCCATGCTGAGCTTTTTGCATTCTGAGAATAAAATAATTGACAAAAAAACAGCCAGTAACAGAAGGACGGCACGCAAAATAACAGTCACTTTAAAAGCGTATCTAAGGGCCATACAAAAAGCTGGCGTTTCAATTGATCCGCCAATGCTTAAAATGGTGCTTAAATTTCCAAACTTATTTTTAGATCTTTTCTTTATGACATGGCTGCGAACTAAAATGGTTAGGGATATGATGTTGCCGGATTATGCGAATAGTGCTAACCATGAAATTGTGCAGCTGAGTAATGATTTGATGAAATTTTTAAGTCGAAATAATATTAAACCGGAAATACATGTTCAGTAATTTTTTTCCAAATCAATGGATTAATGCAATCTCAGTAAGATTGACTGAATGCGATAACCAACGATATAATTTTCTTATTATGCAAAAAAGTTGCTTAGGAAATGGAGGGAGCTCGCATCAAACTAAAAGAGATTGCAAAAAAGGCAAACGTTTCAATTAGTACGGTATCCAGAATCATAAACAACCAGGGCAATTTCAGCGAGGAGACTCGCCGGAAAGTATTGGATATTGCGAACGAACATTTAAAACCGGGGATTGCTCCCTCCAACCAGGTTGGAATATGCTATACAATCGCCGTCATCGTACCGGGCAACAATGATTTCTTCGATAACGATCCGTCTACTTCTGCCGACTTGAATCATTTAAAGGATGAGTTTGAAGCATACGGTCATCAGGTTCATATCGTCAAGCATTACTCGGATTTGCAGTCGTCTCCGGCTTATAAGCTTTTGGGCGAGGAAAAAGTGGATGCTGCCGTCATATTTGACCCGGTTGTGGACGATAAGATGTTCGAGGAATTAAATAGACTTGGGGTCCCGTATGTGTTTACGAACGGTAGAACCTACAATACGGGTCAAAACTATATTGACTACGATAACCGGAAAGGCGCTTATGAGGTGATCCGTTATCTGCATGGATTAGGCCATCGGAAAATCGGAATGATTGCGGGGCCGCGAAATCATCTTGTCAATTTGAACCGGCTGGATGGCTGCAAAGACGCATTCCGCGATTTGGAAATGAAATGGACCGATGCTAATGCCGTAATGGGCGCGTTTGATCCCGCGCACGGTTATGAGGCTGTGAAGCAATTGATGCGGGAACAGCCGTCTATCACCGCGATTTTTGCATTTAACGATATTATTGCTTACGGGGCTATGAAGGCATTAGCCGAGATGAATCTCCGTATTCCCAAAGACGTTTCTTTGGTTGGATTTGATGATCTGAAGCTGTCGGAGTTTATGGTTCCGCCGTTAACGACCGTAAGAAGGTTCCGATATGATATCAGCTCCATTATCGTCAAAGTGTTGACCGAATTGATAACAAGCAAGAACATTTCCGAAGTTTACATTAGTCTTAAGACCGAGATTATTGAGCGGGAATCCTGCTCCAAAGCGGCAGGTAAGGCGTAATAAAAGGATACGAAGGGGCCGTCTCAAAAGGTGATTGCTCACTGTAAAGATGGCTCGCATAGGTAAATAAAAACGTTTTTTATGAAAATATCGCTGCAGAGGGTTACCCTTGCAGCGATATTTTTGCTCTTGCTGCTTTCT
>Ga0065721_10003908_pt1 | contig 108508 bp, 90 predicted proteins | sample Mesricmetagenome_FD_59108 | JGI IMG/M metagenome (GOLD analysis project Ga0065721, IMG submission 59108) | Mesophilic microbial community from rice straw/compost enrichment Sample: eDNA_1 v2 (version 2) | ecosystem: Engineered > Solid waste > Grass > Composting > Bioreactor | place: USA...
CGCCTGCAGGATTGCAGCGACCAGCGCCAGCTACGCTTTACGCTCGCGAATGCCGCCGTGATCTGCCACAGGCAGCGCGCGAGGCGCTTGGAGGAGCGGCGCTCGGGGCAGAATCGAGCGATGTCACGGAAGGCCAGGTGGATGCCTCATGAAGCAAAAGACTGCCTTGATCACAGGGATTACGGGTCAGGATGGCGCCTATCTCGCCGAGTTTCTATTGAAGAAGGGATATGTCGTTCACGGCATCCGTCGTCGCACCTCGCTGTTCAATACACGCCGCATCGATCATCTATACAGGGATGCGCACGAGCCGAACGCGCGGCTCTATCTGCACTATGGCGATATGACCGACAGCAGCAGTCTGATGCGAGTCATTCAAAAGACCCGGCCGGATGAGATCTATAACCTGGCCGCACAGAGCCACGTTGCAGTCTCGTTCGAAGAGCCGGAGTACACCGCGAACTCCGACGCGTTGGGAACGCTGCGTATCCTGGAGGCCGTACGCATCCTGGGGATGGAGAAGCGCGTGCGCTTCTACCAGGCGTCGACGTCCGAGCTGTTCGGTCTGGTGCAGGAAATCCCCCAGAAGGAGACCACGCCCTTCTATCCGCGCTCACCCTATGCCGCGGCAAAGTTGTATGCGTACTGGATCACCGTCAACTACCGCGAAGCCTATGGCATGTACGCGTGCAACGGCATCCTGTTCAACCACGAGTCGCCGAATCGCGGCGAGACGTTTGTTACTCGAAAGATCACGCGCGCGCTGGCGCGTATCAAATGCGGTCTGCAGGATTGTCTGTATCTTGGCAATCTGAACGCATTGAGAGATTGGGGGCATGCTCGCGACTACATGGAGGCGGCCTGGCTGATGCTGCAGCAGTCATCGCCCGAGGACTACGTCGTGGCCACCGGCGAGCAACGCAGTGTGCGCGAGTTCGTCGAAGCAGCCGCGGAGCACCTGGGTATGAAAATCCGGTGGTCGGGCGAAGGGGTCGATGAGAAGGGCTATGACCGNGGCGGNAACTGCATCGTTGCGGTGGACCCNCGATANTTCCGTCCGACGGANGTGGAGACCTTGCTGGGTGATTCCGCGAAGGCGCGAGNGCGGCTGGGATGGACCCCCAGGACGAGCTTCGCCGATCTCGTGGTGGAGATGGTCGAGGAGGACCTGAAGGAAGCNCAGTGTGAGGAGTTGCTGAAGCCACACGGGTTCCCGGCGGTGTTCGGCTCGCGTATCGCTTCCTGACCGCGCCACATGCCGAGCGCATTGATCACCGGCGTCAATGGGCAAGACGGCTCTTATCTCGCGGAGCTGCTGCTCGAACGCGGCTATGAAGTCGTCGGTCTGGTGCGGGAGGATGCCGGAGATCGGCTTGGTCGCATCCAGCATCTGCGCAGTCAGATGCAGATCATTCCGGGGAGTCTGCTGGATGACGCGCTGTTGCGGCGGATCCTCGAGCAACATCGACCCAGGGAGGTCTACAACTTCGCGGCTCGCGCCTCGAGCAGCCAGCTGTTGGCGGATCCGACCTTCACCGCCGAGTACAACGGACTCGCCGTGGTTCGGCTGCTGGAGGCGATCCGGACGGTCGATCCGAGCATTCGGTTCTGCCAGGCCTCCAGCAGCGAAATGTTCGGCACGGTCTCTCAGTCGCCGCAGAACGAGCTGACGCCGTTTCGGCCGAGGAATCCCTATGGTGTCGCGAAGCTGTTCGCTCACGGGATGGTCGGCACGTATCGCGACAACTTTGGCGTGTTTGGGTGCTCCGCCATCCTGTTCAATCATGAGAGTCCGCGTCGTGGCCCGGAGTTCGTGACTCGCAAGATCACGATGGGAGTCGCGCGCATTCGTGCCGGGCGGTCGCGCTCGCTGCCTCTGGGCGATCTCGATGTCACGCGCGATTGGGGATTTGCCGGCGACTATGTGCGCGCCATGTGGCAGATGCTTCAGGCCGACATCGCAGACGACTATGTCGTGGCTACGGGTGTGAGTCACTCAGTGCGAGAGTTTTGCGAACTGGCGTTCGATCACATAGGGCTCGACTACCGGGCGTATGTTGAAACCGACCCACGAGCGCGACGGCCGCCGGAGTCGATGCCACTCGTCGGCGATGCCGCCAAGGCGCGGCGTGTGCTGGGCTGGCGGCCGTCCATCTCATTCGAGCAACTCGTGCGGACGATGGTGGACGCAGATATCGTCGCTCAACAAGTCGCATAGCCGAGCACCACCCAGCGCAGCTGATCGACGAACAATTGGCCGTAGCGCGTGGCGGGCCAGGCGGGACGAGCACCGAGCTCCGGCGCGAATCCCGCACGGCGCAGCAGCGAACGGGCGTAAGGCAGCCAGCGACCTTTCTCGACCAGATGCCGATAGGCGATCGGCGGATTGTCCTTGATGGCGCAGTGACTCGCATCACGCGCGCACTGGCGCTCGAAGTCCCAAATGCTCATCGGTCTCTCGAGCATGGACAACAGATGGCTCTTACGCCAGATCGCAATCTGCAGCGCTGAATAGAACGGGTGACCTTCGCGGATCCGCTGCAGTCCCGGAGCGATCTCTACCGGGTGCCGGCCCGTAGCTCGCGCGAACAGGGACCGGCCGAGCGGAACGAGTCTCAGATAGTCGAGCTTCAGGCGCACGGCGCTTTCGACCAGATGCGCGAGTCGATCTCGATCCACTGGCGCCTGGATCAGGAAGTCATCGAGCATGACGATCAGGTACTCCGGCTCGGTCTGCGCGAGCTGCTGCGTGAATTCGCGCCGCCAGTCCGATGGCGGGGCAATGACGGGCACGCCGACCGGCAGCGCGCGAGTGCAGGAGTTGAGCCCGACATACATCGGATAGCGACACGTCGGCCAGAACTTCTGGACCGACGGCAGGGTGCGCTCGAGGATGTCGATGCGGCTGTCGCTACTGCAGATGAAAACCGCAGCCGCCGGACTCTTCCGGATCACGAAGCGGCCCGCTTACAGGCGCGCTTCTTCGGTTCGGGCACGGGCAGCTTGCGGCCGCTCCTTGGCGGCCGGCTCCGTCGTGCGGATCAATTCCAGTTGAGGTAGCGGAAAGATCAGGTTGTGGCCGAAGTAGCGCGGATGGTCCACGAAGAAGCTCCGGAAATGCCAGGGCAGCACCAGCAGATAGTCCGGCTGCATCGCCAGCACGTCGTCTTCGGCAACGATGGGCAGCAGGCTGCCGGGAGTGAAAGCCTCGAACTTGTCCGGGTTCACCTCGCCCACGCGGGCGATGTCGGCTTCGGTGATCTGGCAGTACTGCAAGAGGACGTTGCCCTTGGTCGAGGCTCCGAGCGCGCAAACCGTCTTGCCGAAGCGTTTCGATTCATCGAGGAACGCCCGCAAGGTGGCCCGGCTGGAGGCGACGTTGTTCGCGAACTCGTGGAAGGGTTGCAGCGTGTTCAGTCCGGCGCGTGCTTCCTCATTGAGGATGCTTTCCACTTGTGGCGATTCGGCGTGGCGCGACTCCCGCTTCGCCACCATGAGCGAGAAGCTGCCGCCGTTGATGTCGTTGAATTCGACATCGATGATCTTCAGGCCCAGCCGGTCGGTCATCCACTTGATCTGTTTGAGGGCGTAGTACTCCAGATGCTCATGGCAGACGGTGTCGTAGGAGTTCCGCTGCATCATGGTCGGCATGTAGCTCTGCTCGAGCACCCAGACGCCGTCGTCGTCGAGCACCTCGGCGATCTCTTTCATGAACGTCAGCGGCGCCTCCAGATCGTAGAACATGGAGAACGAAGTAATGACCGCGGCCTTGCGCTCGCCGAAATGCTGGCGAACCGTCGCCGCGGAGAAGAAGTCCGGAATCAGTTGGATGTGCGGCGGGTAGAACTTCCGGAACTTCGCGCCGGTGGGATCGATGCCAACCAGCGTGCAGCCCTGCGTGGGATAGGCCTGCAGGGTGGTGCTGTCGTTGGCGCCGATATCGATGATGAGTGCATCGTCGGGGAGAGGCACACGTTCGAGAATGCGGCGGACCTTGGCATGCAGATGCGCGACCATGCTCGAGTTGAGGCCCGAGCGGTAGCCATAGTTGTCGCCATACAGCTCGCCCAGATCGTAGCTGTGCTGCAGCTGTAACAACCCGCAGGCGGCGTCGTCACCCGTGCACTTCACGAGCTTCAATGGACCGGCAGTGATTTCCTGTGCTCGCGTTCTTGGAAACACGCCCGTGAGCGTCTGCACGCCCAGATCGAGGACTTCCACCAGTTGCGTGTTCCCGCAAATGCGGCACTCGGAGATCTGTCGGTACATGGAATCCGCTCCTGTTTCGAATGCGTCCGTGGCGTGGCCGAGTAGAGATCTCTGCCTAATTGGACTCATCGAGCGGGTGCGCTCAACAGGGCGCGCGCGGCAGCGGCAGGGGAGGGAAGAACCGATTGAATCGCGACGCTTTTGTCGGCTGCGCGTGGGCGTGTCGGTCGAGAGACTCTTGGTCTGAATCGGCCTGCCAGTCAGGGCCGAATTGCGCTCGGGTAAGGCCGGCTCGCGCTGTCAGCCTCGATCTTAAGGGCTGATCTGAGCGCGCGGGACGTCACACTGTCGCTATTTACCTACAATGTCTCGCATCCTGCGAAATCAGGTACTTACAATCTCGCCTTGAAGTGGCAAGGGCGAAAACTGTCCGCGTTTCGCGACCGAATGCCTTTGTTCCGGCCTTGCCGAAAAATCTTATCCCGACAACAAGCTGCTGATCCGCCAGGGCTTTCCGGCCCCTGGCACAAGACTTGTTATGTCTACCGCATGCCCTCGCCGGCCTTCGGGTCGAGCGAGTCTCAGCTCCAGGTATCGAGAGATATCAAAGACTTACAGCGGCAACGCGCGGCGAGATCCAAGACGCCGGGCGCGGACCGCCACAGTGGAGAATCATGCGACGTACTTACTTTCCGGGTTTTTTTGCCGGGTGCCTGATCCTGGGTTCTGCATTGCTGAGCGGCTGCGGTGGCGGCGGAGGCGGCGACTCCTCCAGCGGTAACGTCGATCCTCCGGGCAGCTCCACGAATGCCGCTCCAACCATGACCGGAACGCCCGGCGGCACCGCCGTGGTCGGCCAGGCCTACAGTTTTCAGCCCGCGGCGACCGATCCGAACGGCGATCGGCTCAGCTTCACGGTAGCGAACCTTCCCAGCTGGGCTACCTTCAACGCGCAGACCGGCCGCATCAGCGGTACGCCGACCGCAGCCCAGGTCGGCTCGTACGGCAACATCACCGTCACGGTTTCAGATGGACAGGCCAATGCGTCGCTCGGGCCGTTCACGATCACGGTGAGCGAGGTGGCCAATGCCAGCGGCAGCGCGACGCTGTCGTGGACGCCGCCGACTCAGAACTCGGACGGCAGCGCGCTGGGCAATCTGGCCGGGTTTCGAGTGATGTACGGACGCACGTCCGGCAATCTGGATCAGACGGTGAACGTGAACAACCCGTCCGTGAACCGGTATCTGGTGGAGAACCTGAGCTCCGGCACCTGGTACTTCGCGGTCGTGGCGGTGAATGCGGCCGGCGTGGCCAGCCAGTTGTCGAACACCGCGAGCAAGACGATCACCTGATCGGAAGCGCGAATCGAACGGGCGGTCCCGACCCCAGGATGCTGGGAGCGGGGGCCGCCCGTTTCTTTCAGTCCTCGGCCGTCTCCATCTGAGACTGGCAGTAGTTCTGGATGCCGACCCGCTTGATCAGATCGAGCTGCGTTTCCAGCCAGTCGATGTGCTCCTCCTCGGACTGGAGGATGTCTTCGAACAGCTCGCGCGAGACGTAATCGGACAGCTGCTCGCAATCGGCGATGGCCTGGCGCAGGTCCGGATGGGCCTGCATCTCCAGCTTCAGGTCGCAGTTCAGCGCCTCTTCGACATTCTCGCCGATCAGCAGCTTGCCCAGGTCCTGCAGGTTCGGCAGGCCGTCCAGGAACAGGATGCGCTTGATCAGCCGGTCGGCATGCTTCATCTCGTCGATGGATTCTTTATAGGTGTACTCGCCGAGCTTCTTCAGCCCCCAGTGCTCGAACATGCGGGCATGCAGGAAATACTGGTTGATGGCCGTCAGCTCGTTCTTCAGAACGTTGTTGAGATGACGCAATACCGTTGCGTGGCCCTGCATATGCTCTCCTTCCGGACTCGATTGATGGCAAGAAAGCCGCGAATGTTGGAGAGCGGCGCGGAGCGAGGCAACTGCGCGCCGGCGCAGCATCAGAAGAGGGGAGACGAATCGACGAATTACCGCGAGAATACGCGGCCTTGGCTAGGCGGCAGCGGGACGATTCGCAGATTCGATATGAGACTCAATCACTTCTCGCGCAGAATCTTCGCATCGGCCGCAGCAGCTGGCGACCGGCAGGCGCATCTGGACTTCGAACAGCGAGGCCGCGCCTTGATCGACGGTCTCGCGGATCTGGCGGTCGCTGATGGCATTGCACACGCAAATGTACATGGTTGGCTCTCGATTCTGCGCGACTGGCGTGCGTCGCGGCGATTGGCCATCATGTAAAAACAAATGCGAATGATTGTCAATTGAAGAGTGCGCCTACAGCCCGGAATCCGCCTTCCGTCGGATTTCTCCGGGCTATTGGGGCGGCCTGAGACGGGGTCGTGGATTTGACAGTAGCGCGTGTGACTGCCTTCACGCGGCTGCGAGGGTGGGATGACTAGACTTACGGCCGCTGGTGCGCCGCGCGCTACTGGCGCTCAATAGCCGGCCGGCCGGACCGATCAGAAGCGAACGTTTGCGAAAAGGCTCGAAATAACGCGTGGCGATTCGAATTTTCCAACATTACTGGCACCTGCACCTGGCCGTGCTCGCGGTCATCGAAGGTGTGATCTTCTTCTTTGCGCCCTATGCCGCGGCCTACCTGCGCTTCAACTCGCAGCCGCTGGCGGAGGAGATGCTCGGCCCGATGCTGCCGCGCGGCCTGGTCTTCGCGGGGGTGCTGTTCATCAGCATGGCCGCCATGGGCCTGTACAACTCCCGTCAGCGCTCGCGCCTGGCCGGTCTGATCGCGCGCGTTGCAGCCAGCGTGATCGGCGGCGCCATGTTCATCACCATCCTGTTCTACCTGTTCCCGGACCTGCACATCGGGCGCGGTGCGCTGCTGATCAGCCTGGTGATCGCGTTCGGCGGTTCGGTGATCGCGCGGGTGGTGTTCGACACGCTGGTCGATGAAGACCTGTTCAAGCGGCGCGTGCTGGTCTACGGCTCGGGCCGGCGCGGCGCGAGCATCGCGCGCCTGCGGCGTCGTTCGGATCGTCGCGGCTTCGTGGTCGTCGGATACGTGCCGGCGGAAGGGGACGAGGGATCCGACGTCCCGGAGAACGAGAAGCTGCCGACCACGGTCGATCTGCTCACCCTCTGCGAGAAGCACCGCATCGACGAGATCGTGGTGGCCATGGACGATCGCCGCCGTCGCTTTCCGATGGATCAGTTGCTCGAGTGCCGGCTGGAAGGAGTCGACATCCTGGAGCTGGTGACCTTCCTGGAGCGCGAGACCGGCAAGGTGCGCCTGGACCTGCTCAACCCGAGCTGGATGATCTTTTCCGAGGGCTTCGGCCGCGGCCGGATCCACGACACCCTGGAGCGCGGCTTCGATATTCTCGCCAGCCTGGTATTGCTGGTCGTGGCGGCGCCCGTCATGGTGCTGACGGCGCTGGCCATCAAGATCATGGAAGGTCCGAAGGCCACGATCTTTTATCGCCAGGTGCGAGTGGGGCAGTACGGCCGGCCGTTCCGGCTGCTGAAGTTCCGCAGCATGCGCGAGGATGCGGAGAAGGACGGCGCGCAGTGGGCACAGAAGAACGACTCGCGAGTGACGCCGATCGGTGCGTTCACCCGTCTCACGCGCATCGACGAGCTGCCGCAGATCCTGAACGTGCTGCGCGGTGAGATGAGCTTCGTCGGGCCGCGCCCGGAGCGTCCGGAGTTCGTCGGGCAGCTCGAGGAACGCATTCCGTACTATCGCGAACGTCACACCATCAAGCCGGGCATCACCGGCTGGGCGCAGCTGTGCTATCCGTATGGCTCCTCCGAACAGGACGCCATCGAGAAACTGCAATACGATCTGTTCTACGTCAAAAACCACAGTTTGCTGTTCTATCTGGCCATCCTGGTCCAGACCGTGGAAGTGATCGTGTGGAGAAAGGGCGCGCGTTGAGAGCTCCTGAATGAGTGCGTTCGGCATTGCCAGCTATGGCATCGCGGCGCTGAGCTTCCTGGTGTTGACCCTACTGCTGATCACCGCCTGGCGTGGTCGGCAGCAGGGTGCGCACCTGATCGTTGCCAGCGCGGTTACGGCCATCTGGGCCGGGATTCTGGCTGCGCAGAGTTACACCGGGCACGTGCCGGTGCTGGTCATCTATCTTGCCGAATCCATCCGTGGCGGCGCCTGGCTGCTGACATTGGTTGCGATCGCCGGCATCGCGGCTCCCAGACTTCTCGCCACCGCGGCGCGCGCCTTGTGCGTCCTGCTGCTCGGTGCGGCTGTGGTGCTGCCAGTGCTCGAGCATTTCGGCGTTGCCATCATCAATCCGACCCTGCTGCTGTCGCGCGCCGGACTGGCGCTGTCGCTGCTGGCCTTGATCCTGCTCGAACAGATCTATCGCAACTCCTCGCAGATCGCGCGTCGCTCGCTGAAATACTTCATCATCGGGGTGGGCACGCTGTTCGCCTATGACCTGTTCCTGTATTCGCAGACCGAGCTGCTGCGCGCCGTGTCCATCGATGCGTGGACCTCGCGGGGCATCCTCAACGCGTTTGCGATGCCCTTGATCGCGATCGCGGCGCGCCGCAATCCCGAGTGGTCGCTGGATGTGTTCGTGTCCCGGCAGATCGTTTTCTATTCGACGACCGTTCTGGTCATCGGCTCCTATCTCACGGTGATGGCGCTCGGCGGCTTGTATGTCCGCGAGATCGGCGGGGCGTGGGGCAATGTGGGTCAGATCGTGTTCTTCGCGGGCGCCGTCGTCGTGCTCGCCAGCCTGGTGACGTCGGCGCCGCTGCGGCGGCACACGCGGGTCTTCATCAGCAAGCACTTCTATCGCAACAAATACGACTATCGCATCGAATGGCTGCGCTTCATCGGCACGCTGTCCTCGACCGAAGAGGGGGATGTCGGCCGTACAGCCGTGCGCGCCATGGCGCAGATTTTCACCAGCCCCGGCGGTTTCCTGTTCCTGCGCGATGAGACGGGCAAGAAGTTCCTGCCCTATGCCGCGTGGCCCATGAGCATCGATTCGCTTGGGTTGCCGGCGAGCATCTCCGCCGACGACGATCTGCCGCAGTTCCTCGCCGGCAAGCAATGGATCATCGATACCGAGGAGTTCCGCCGCGCGCCGGATTTCTACGGCAACATCGCCATGCCGTCCTGGCTGCTCGACAACGAGCGATTGCGCATCGTGTCGCCGATGCTGCAATTGGACCGGCTGGTGGGCTTCGTGGTGTTGTACGATCCGCCCCCGCCGTTCGAATTGACGTACGAAGATCGAGACTTGCTCAAGACGCTGGGCCGCCACGTGGCCACTCACATCGCGCAACAGGATGCGGACCGCCGCCTGGCCGAGAGCCGCCAGTTCGAGGCGTACAACCGCCTGACCGCGTTCATGATGCACGACCTGAAGAACTCGGTGGCGCAGCTCAAGCTGATCGGCGCCAATGCCCCGCGTCACAAGCACAAGCCGGAATTCGTCGACGACGCGATGGAAACGATCGCCAATGCCGCCGATCGCATGACCAAGCTGATCGAGCAGCTGCGCGGTTCGACCTCGGCCGATCGGCACGTTGCGGCCGACCTGCGCGAGCTGGCGCAGCAGGCCGTGTCTCGTTGCAGCTATCGCGCGCCCAAGCCGCAGTTGCAGCCGGGGCAGCCGGTGATGGTGATGGCCAATGCGGAGCGCCTCTCGGTGGTCATCGAACACATCATCCGCAACGCCCAGGACGCAACCAGCGAGAACGGCACGGTGTCGGTGAGCATCGGACACAATGGCCGCGAGGCCCACCTGGTGGTGGAAGACACCGGCGCCGGCATGGACGCGGACTTCATCCGCAACCGCCTGTTCCGCCCGTTCGACAGCACCAAGGGTGCCAAGGGCATGGGCATCGGCGCCTATCAGGTCCGTGAATACATCCGCTTGCTCGGCGGGGACGTGGAAGTGCAGAGCAGTCCCGGACAGGGAACCCGTTTTGCAGTTAGCCTTCCGCTTTCTCAGAACCAGGATGCGAGCGCGGCCGCGCCGAACAGCGCCGTGAACAGCTGAGCTTCCACAGGAGCAAGATCGTGAGCGAAGACAAGCCCAAACTCCTGATCGTCGAAGATGACCTCGGTCTGCAAAAGCAGCTGAAGTGGTGCTTCGACGAGCACGAGGTGCTGATTGCCGGCACTCGGGCCGAGGCCCTGGCGCAGCTGCGCCGGTTCGAACCGCCGGTGGTGCTGCAGGATCTCGGCCTGCCGCCGGATCCCGAAGGCGTCAATGAAGGCATGCAGACGCTGCGCGAGACCCTCAGTCTCGCGCCGGCCACCAAAGTCATCGTCGTCACCGGCAACAACGATCGGGACAACGCCGTGCGCGCGGTCTCGCTCGGCGCCTATGATTTCTATCAGAAGCCCGTCGATACCGATGTGCTGCGGCTGATCGTCAGCCGTGCGTTCCACATCCACGCCTTGGAGCAGCAGAACCGCCAGCTCCAGGAAGCGCAGTTCACCGCGCCCTTCGAAGGCATGATTGCCACCGACGATTCGATGCTGAAAGTGCGTCGCATGATCGAGAAGGTCGCGCCGGCCGCGGTGTCGGTGCTGATCCTCGGTGAAAGCGGCACGGGCAAGGAGCTCATCGCTCGCGCGATCCACAAGCAGAGCGGCCGCCGCGATGGCAAGTTCGTCGCCATCAACTGCGCCGCCATTCCGGAGCAGCTGCTGGAAAGCGAGTTGTTCGGTTACGAGAAGGGCGCATTCACGGGGGCCGTAAAGCAGACCATCGGCAAGGTCGAGCTGTCGAGCGGCGGCACGCTGTTCCTCGACGAGATCGGCGACATGCCGCTGGCGCTGCAGGCGAAGCTGCTGCGATTCCTGCAGAACCACGTCATCGAGCGCGTGGGCGGTCGGCAGGAAATCCCGGTCGACGTGCGCGTCGTGTGCGCAACCAACAAGAATCTGAAACAGCTCATCGCGGAGCAGCGCTTCCGCGAGGATTTGTACTTCCGTATTGGCGAAGTGACCATCGAGGTGCCGCCGTTGCGCGAGCGTCGCGGCGCACCCACCGTGCTTGCCCACGCGATGTTGCGCAAGTTCGGCGGCATGCATGGCCGTCCCAAGCGCGGATTCACCGAAGAAGCGACGGCGGCGCTGGAGGCGTATTCCTGGCCCGGCAACGTGCGTGAGTTGGAGAATCGGGTCAAGACGGCGATGATCATGGGCGAGGGCTCGCTGCTCACCGCCGAAGATCTGCACCTGAAGGAGAGTGTCGAGGGCGAGCTGCTGTTCAACCTGAAAGAGGTGCGCACGCGCGCCGAACGACAGGCGATTCGCCAGGCGCTGTCCATCACCGAAGGCAACATCTCGCGCACTTCCGAGCTGCTCGGCGTGAGCCGGCCGACGCTGTACGACCTGATGGACAAGTACGGCATCGCTCACTGACGGCGCACTGACGATGGCCACACCAGGTTGGTCGTCGACAGACCCGACGACCCTAGCGCTCGATCCCCGCGCCCTCGCTCGCAATCGCACCTTGCGTGCGCTCGGGGCGATGGCGCTGCTGGTGCTGGGTTTTCTGCTGTTCTGGCCGACCACTGCCTCGCTCATCGAGCAATGGGAAGACACGATCCGCCGCTCGTATACGCACGGCTATCTGATCGTCGCGATGAGCTTGTGGCTGCTGTGGCGGAATCGAGCGGAGTGGTCCGAGGTCGAGATCCGGCCCAGCGTTCTGGCCTGTGTCGCGGTGCTCGCGGCGAGTGTGGTCTGGCTGATCGCCTATCGGGCCGGCATTCGTATCGCGCATCAGGCGCTACTGCCGACCATGATCTTCGGCGCATTCATCGCGGCCTACGGATTCCAGGCGGCGCGGCGCAACTGGCTGCCGTTCGCATTTCTCTATTTCGCGGTCCCGCTGTGGGACGCGATCAATCCGCTGCTGCAATCCATCTCCACGTTCGCGGTTCGCATGCTGCTGCGGACCGCGGGCATCCCGGCGTATTTCTCGGGAAATACCTTCACGCTTCCGGCGGGGTCGCTGGAGATCGCCGGCGGCTGCAGCGGTCTGCACTTCCTGATCGTGGGTATCGCGATCGCGGTGTTGTATGGCGAGCTGAACCGGGATTCGTGGTGGACGCGCGTCAAGCTGGTCGTGCTGGCGGCGGTGCTCGCGATGCTGACCAACTGGGTTCGCATCTTCATCATCGCCGTGGCTGCGCACATGACGGACATGCAGCACTACCTGGTGAGAGAGGAGCATTACAGCTTCGGCTGGATGATGTTCGTCGGCACCATGGTGATTTTCTTTCTGATCGTGCGGCGCTGGCCGGCGCAGCCCGAAGCGTCGGCGCAGGCGGAGTCGGCGCCGAAGAGCGGACCGATGTCGTGGCGGGGTGCGGCACTTGCGCTGGTCGGCTTGCTGGTCGCGCCGGTGTGGCTGCTCGCAGATCGCAACACGATTCCGCAGGATCAGTTGCCTCGCTTGCTGCCGGCGAGGCTCGATGGTTGGTCGGCGGAACAGGGCACGCGTGATGATGACTGGCAGCCGGTATTCGCAGGCGCCGATATGATTCAGCGCGCGCGTTACTCCAAGGAGACCGATTCGGTCGAAAGTTACGCCGCACTTTACGGCGACCAGCATCAGGGCAAGGAACTGGTCGCCTTCAACAATTCCATCAGCGGCGAAACGCTGACTACCCGACGCCAGGGCAGTGCGGGGCACGGCGCTTGGATGGAGGTGGAAGCGACCGACTCTAGGGGCGATCGCTGGCTGCTGTGGTATGCCTATCGTCTCGATGCGGTCTGGTACGACCGGACCTTGCCCATGCAGATTCAATACGGCGTGCGATCGTTGGTCTCGGCACCGCTGTCGGCGGTGGTCGCGTTCAGAACGCGCTGCCAGGGCGAAGAGTGCTCGGCCGCGCGCGCTGCTTTGCGCGATCTCACAACGAACCTCTCGGCCAACGCCGCGCATTAATCGGAGAGCAGCAGATGTTGAAGGTCCGCACGCTGATGGTGAGCGCCGTGCTCGGAGCAGTACTGCTGACGAGCGCCGGCTGCGACTTTCTCATGAGCCCGAAGCAGCGCTATGAACGTGCGCAATCTGCGGTGGCCGAAGGCGATTATCGCCGCGCCCTGGTCGAGCTGAAGAATGCCTTGCAGAAGGATTCGAATCTGCACGAAGCGCGCGCGCTGCTGGCCGAAGTCGCGCTGTGGCTGGGAGATCCCACCAACGCCGAGGTCGAGCTCAATCGTCTGCCCGAAGCGAACGGCACCGATCCGCATCTCGAACTGAGGGTTCGTATCGACCTGGCGCTGGGACGCTTCGCTGCCGCGCTGGAAAAGCTCGCCGCCGCCTCATCGGAGCAAATCAAGCCGGCGCGGGTCGACTTGTATCGAGGCTTCGCCCTGCAGGGCCTGGGCAAGACCGCGGAAGCTCAACAGGCGTTTCGTGCCGCGGCGCAAGCCGACCCGGAACTGATCGATGCGCAGGTCGGCATCATCGATACGATGGCCGCGCAGGGCGATGCACCCGGCGCCTTGTCGCTAGCCACCCAGCTCACGCAGAAACATCCCCAGTCCGCGCTTGCTTGGTACTCACAGGGTGCGATCCTTGCTCGCGCCAGCCGGACGGAAGAGGCTGAGAAAGCGCTGCTCAAAGCCAAGGGGCTGGCGGACGAGCAGCTCGAAGCGACGCGCCAGATATCCCTGTTGTCGACTTTGATCGAGATGCAGCTCGCCAGCCGCAACCTCGACGCGGCACGCGCCAACCTCGACGCAATGAATCGCATTGCCGCCGGCTCGCCGCTGTCCACGTTGATGTCAGCGCGCATCTCGATGGCTGCGAATGACTACGCGGGTGCTGCGAGCGGTTTGCGTCGCCTGGTGAATGCCGCCCCGCAATTCACACAAGCGCGCTATCTGCTCGGCGTCGCGCTGGTCGCGCAAGGCAACCTGGAGCAGGCGAGCCGGGAGTTGAATCAGGTCGTCGAGCAGGCTCCGCAGAATCTCGAGGCGAGGCAGTTGCTGGCGCAGGTGCGCATGCGCCTGCAGGATCCGGACGGTGCGCTTCGAGTGCTGGTGCCGGCGATCGAGACGAACGCCGACGATTCGCGCCTGACCCATTTGTTCGAAGGAGTACGCGTCGCCGCGGGCGCCGATGCACAAACCATCGAAACCCTGGAACAGGCCCTGAAGGACGCCCCGAACAGTCGCGGCCTGCAGCTTCAGTTGGCGAGCGCCTATGTGCAGGCAGGCGCGGCGAAGAAGGCCGTTGCGCTGTTGCGTGGAGTGGAGAGTGGTCCCGAGATCGACCCACGTCGCGAAGCATTGTTGATCCAAGCCGTCGCAGCTGCGGAAGGCCCGGCCGCCGCGCGTACGCAAGTTCAAAGCATGTTGACCAGGTACGGCAACCAACCGGCCGCGGTTGGAATCGCGGCCGGTTTTCATGCGCGCAGTGGCGAGGTGGATAAGGGCCGGGCATTGATCGACGACGCGCTCGCCAGGAATCCGAAGCAACCGGAGCTGCTGTTCGCGCTGGCCCGCCTGGAGTGGGCGGCTCGCCGTCCGGACGCGGCACGAAGCGCCTTGCAGCGCTTGATCGATCAGGATCCGGCCAACACGGGCGCGCAGCTGGCCCTGAGTGAACTGGAGCTGGCGCAAGGCGATCAGCCCGCCGCGGTCGGCCGTCTCGAAGCGCTCCACAAAGCCCATCCGAAGCTGGTCGAGGCCCCCATGATGCTGGCGCGTATCGCGCTGGCGAAGGATGACGCCAAGCGGGCCGACGAGCTGATCGATGCAGCGTTGAATGCTTCATCGAAGCGCGGCGACGTGCTGAACGCCGCGGGCATGCTCTATCTGGCGAGCGGTCGCTTCGATCAGGCGCAGACGATGTTCAGGGAAGGTACCGCGAGCGAGGCGGGCAATCCGCTGCTGTGGTTGAACTTGGGACGCGCGCAATTGGGTTTGAATCAACGCGGTCCGGCGCGCGAGTCGCTGGAGAAGGCGTTGAGTCTGCAGCCGCAGTGGCTGCCGGCCATCGGCGCGCTTGCGTTCCTGGAAGTTCAGGAAGGCAACGGCGAGGCGGCGTTGAGCCGCATCGAAGGCTTGAAACAAACCCGGCCGAACGATCCGCAGCTGCTGGCGCTGGAAGGCGAGGTCTACACCGTTCTGCAAAGGTATCCGGAAGCCTCACGAGCCTACGAAGCGGCAGCGGCTTTGCGGCCGGCGCCGGAGCTGGCGACCAAGATCTTCCAGGTGCGCAGTGCCGGCAAGCTGCCCGATGCCCTCGAGCCGCTGGAGCGCTGGTCGCGCGAGCATCCGGATGATCTGGCGTTCCGCACCTTGCTGGCCGACGCTTATCTCAAGAGCGGCGAGGCCCGCAAGGCGATCGCACAGTACGAGCAGATCGTGCAACGTCAGCCCAAGCACGTGCCGTCGCTGAACAACCTGGCGTGGCTGTATCACGAGCAACGCGATCAACGGGCACTCGCGACTGCCCGTCAGGCTCATCAACTTGCGCCTCAGCTTCCAGCTATCATGGACACGCTCGGCTGGATTCTGGTCGACACCGGCCAGGCCAACGAAGGCTTGCCGCTGCTGGAACAGGCAGCGGCCTCGGCAAACGCATCGGCCGACATCAAGTATCACTACGCTGCCGCTCTGGCCCGCACGGGCGCGAAGGCGCAGGCCATGGAACAGCTCAACCAGCTGCTCGCCGGCCAGGCAGCCTTCGAGAATCGTGCCGCGGCCCAGCGCTTGCTGCTGGAGCTGGGCGGGCAGGAGTAGCACGGCAGTACGGACGAGCGCGCGCTACGTCACGGTTTTGGAGCCCATTGCGCTGGCTTCAGGAGCTTTTCTGTTAGGCTACTGCCGCTGTGACATATGCATGACGTGAGCCGTACTGCAGTTCGCTGGGCGTGGTGACCCTCTGCCACCTTTCACTCGTGACGAATCGAATGCAGAAGCAATTTTCGGCGCTCAACTTCGCGGCCATATTGATGTTTTTCTGGGCCGCGAGCGTTTGGAGCCAGGTAACCGACTCTTCCGCAGCCAGCTCCGCGCCGGCCCCTCAACCCAGCAAAGCCCTCGAGAGTGTCAAGCCTGCCGACACTCAGTCCGCCGCCCAACCGATGCCACAGATGGCCACCAGCTCGGTGGCGCCCGATTACCGCATCGGCCCCGGCGACACGCTGCAGATCTTCGTCTGGCGCAATCCCGAGCTGACGCAGTCGGTGCCGGTGCGTCCGGACGGAAAGATTTCCACGCCGCTGGTCGAAGACATGATCGCCGTCGGCAAAACGCCTTCGCAGCTGGCGCGCGACGTCGAAGGCGTGCTGGCCGAATACATTCGCTCGCCGCAGGTCAACGTGATCGTCACCAATCCGGTGAGCGCATTCAGCCAGGTGAAAGTCATCGGGCAGGTCACCACGCCGCAGTCGCTGCCGTATCGCGAGGGCATGCGTGTGCTCGATGCGATTCTCGCGGCGGGCGGGCTCACCGAGTTCGCCGCTGGCAATCGCGGCAAGATTGTCCGGAAAGTCGATGGCAAGGATACGGAGCTGCGTGTCAAGGTCGAAGACCTCGTGAACAAAGGCGCGATGAAATACAACCTGGAATTGAAGCCGGGTGACGTGATCGTCGTGCCGCAATCCTTCTTCTGAGCACCCCATGCAGGCATTGATCGATCAGGTTTTGAACGAGCTGCGCGGCGCCTGGCGCTTCCGGCGCTATGCGCTGGCGGTGGCGTGGGGCGTGTGCCTGTTCGGCTGGTTCGTCGTCTACACGATCCCGGACTCGTATCGTTCCAGTGCCCGTGTCAACGTCGATACCCGCACGCCGTTGCGCAACGTGGTCGACGGCCTGGTCGTCAACATGGACGTGGAGTCGCAGCTGAACCTGGTGCGCCAGGCGCTGCTCGGCCGGGCGAACCTGGAAAAGGTGGCCCAGCAGGTCGGTCTGGATGTCACGGCCCGCACCGGGCCGGAACGCGAAAAACTGCTCAACAGCATCATCTCGCGCGTCGAGGTCGAGCTCGAACCGCCATTGACGCGCGATCCGCGCATTCCGAATACATTGTTCCGTATCTCGTTCACCGATCACGAGCGGCAGACGGCGCTGAAGGTGGTCGACGTGCTGCTGAACTCGTTCGTCGAAGACACCATCGGCTCGGATCGCAACGGTACGGCCTCGGCACAGCGCTTCTTGAAAGAGCAGTTGAACGACTACGGCCGCCGCCTCGCCGAAGCCGAGAATCAGCTCGCCGAGTTCAAGAAAAAGAACGTCGGCCTGGTGCCGGGCGATGAGGGCGGCTACTTCGCGCGCCTGACCACCGAAATGCAGGAAGTCAAACGCCTGCAGAGCCAGATCGCCGTCGCCAACAGCCGTCGTCTGGAGTTGCAGCGTCAGTTGCGCGGCGAAACACCGTTCGTGCCTCCGACCGACAATGGCACCACGCCTCGCAGTAACGGTGTGAATGGCGGCCCGCAGGACACGGCGACTCGCATCCAGGAGACGCAGTCACGTCTGGATGATCTGTTGCTTCGCTACACCGAAAAGCATCCCGAAGTGATCGCGACCAAGGAAACCCTGGACGCATTGAAGGTGCGTCAGCAGGAAGAGCTGGCGGCGCTGCGTCGGGGCGATCCGGGCGCGGCCGCGGTCGCGAATGCATCGAGCAATCCGGTGTATCAGAGCATTCAAACGGCACTGAACCAGGCCGACGTCGAAATCGCCGCCCTGCGCAGCCAGTTGGCCGATCATCAGCGTAACGAGGCCGAGTTGCGGCGCCTGGTCGATACCGCGCCGGAAGTCGAAGCCGAATACGCGCGCCTGACTCGTGACTACACAGTCACGCGCACGCAGTACAACAGCCTGTTGGAGCGCTTGGAGAAGGCGCGTCTGTCCGGCGATGCCGAGCAGACCGGTGTGGTGAAGTTCAACATCGTCGATCCGCCGAGCGCGAGCTTCAGTCCCATCTTCCCGAATCGCCCCTTGTTCCTGTTCGCCGTGCTGGTGGTCGGCGTGGGCGTGGGCTGCGGGGTCGCTTACGTGATGCACATGCTGCGGCCAGTGTTTTCGACCAGCCGCTCCCTGGCTGACATGACCGGGCTGCCGGTGCTCGGCTCGGTGACGCGCAGCTGGGTGGAGAAATATCGGGCTCAGTTGCGCCGGGGCCTGCTGCGCTACTCGGTCGCTGCGGCGGCCCTGTTCGTCGTATTCATCGTGGTCGTGGTCATGCAGCAGCCGGCCTCGCGCCTGCTGCGTCAGATGTTGGGCTGACGCCCGGAGTTGACGATGAGTCTGGTCGAACGAGCTTTGAAGAAGATTCAGGAGTCGCGCGCGCAGGTGCCGCCAGCACATGCGTCGCAACCATCGTTCAACACCGTGCCGATGCAGGCGGCGCGTCCGGCAGCGCCAGCGCAGCCCGCGGTCGCTGTCGTCAGCGCCGTGCCGACGCCCGAGCCGGTCCGTCCGACTCGCGTCGTGCATATCGACCGCGACGCTCTGCGTCACGCAGAGCTGCTGCCGCCGACCAGTCAGGAGCGTCAGCTCGCCGGTGAGTATCGCCAGATCAAACGGCCGCTGATCGCCAATGCGCTCGGCCGAGGCGTGCCGAAAGTGCCGGCCGGTCACCGCATCATGATCGCGAGCGCCATGCCCGGCGACGGCAAGACCTTCACCAGCATCAATCTGGCGCTGTCGTTCGCGCTGGAAAAGGATTTGTCGGTGGTGCTGGTGGATGCGGACGTCGCCAAGGCGCATCTGAGCAGGACATTCGGCGTCCACAACGAGCTGGGCCTGATGGATCTGCTGCGCGACGAGCATCTGGACGTGGAGTCGGCGATTCTGCCGACCGATGTGCCGGGTCTGAGCATCCTGCCGGCCGGCAAGGCGATCGAGACGGCCAACGAGCTGCTGGCGAGCTCGCGCATGGAGCAGATCGCCAATCAGATCACCGTGCGCTATCCGAACCGCATCGTGCTGTTCGATTCGCCGCCGCTGCTGATCACGACCGAGGCGATGACGTTGTCGGCCGTCGTGGGTCAGATCGTCATGGTGGTGCGCGCCGGTGTGACGCCGCAAAGCGCGGTGCTCGATGCCATTGAACTTCTGGGCGAAGGCAAGTCCATCGGATTGGTATTGAATCAAACCGATGAACAGGTCCGCCCGGGTTATTACTACCAGTACTATGGCCACAAGGATGCCGATCGTTCGGATGACAGCAACGAAGCCGACGATGGCGCCTTGCGGCGTAGCGTTGCCGAGGGCTGAGGCGATCTCAAAACAAACAGGCGTGGCTGCACCGCTCCCAGGGGAGCGCGAAGGGCAGATCGAGAAGGGCAAGGTACATGGGGCACATGCGGCGTAAATGGGTAGCAGCGCCTGCTGCTGCCGGCGTCATGGCGCTGGTCGTGGGTGCGCCCGCGCGAGCCGAGATCAATGCATCCGCCGAAGCGGGCATCGGCTACACCGACAACATCAGACGCGTTGCCGAGCACGAGACCAGCGAGACCATCGGCACGATGGGAGTCGATCTGTTGTGGCAGGAGCGCACGCGGCGCATCCGCGGCGATGCCACCGTCGATCTTTCCTATTTCGAATACATGGACAACACCTTCGACAGCGAGCTGGTCGGCACCGCCAATGGCTCGCTGGCGCTGGGCATCGTGCCCGAGACCCTGAACTGGGTCGTGCAGGATTCCTTCGGCCAGGCGCAGTCCGATCCGTTCGCGGCGAGCACGCCGGAGACGCGCGAAGATCTGAATTTTTTCTCGACCGGTCCGGATCTCACGGTGCGACTCGGTTCGACCGGTTTCGGCCGTGTGTTCGGCCGCTGGTCCTCGACCAATTATGAAACCAGCCCCTTGGATGCGGAGCGCACCACCGGCGGCGTGGCCGTGGGCCGCCGTGCGAGCCCACGCACCGAGCTGTCATTGAATGCGGTGACCGAGAGCATCGATTTCGATGAAGAGCTGAATACCGATTACGATCGTGACAGCGTGTTCGTCCGCTGGCAGCTCGATGCCTCTCGCACCACGATCGATGCCAACTTGGGTTACACCTGGCTGCAACGCGACGGCAGCGACAAGCAGGGCAGCGCACTGATCGCTATCAATGTTGCACGCCAGTTGACCGCATCGTCGACCTTGCGCATGACGCTCAGCCAGCAACTGGGTGACGCAGGCGATTCGCTGCGTGCGCAGTTGAGCGGCACCGGCCTCGCGGGCGGTGCCGGGCAGATCACCGCGACGGCCGATCCGTTCGAAAGCCAGCTCGTATCGTTGGAATGGTCGTACATGCGCGGTCGCACCGGGTTCGTGCTCGGCGCTTCGCACACCGAAGACGATTACGAAAGCGCCACTCTGTTCGATCGGAAGCGAGATGAATTCACCGCCGGCGTCTCGCGGCGGGTGGCGAGCACCATCACGCTCGATCTGCGGGCGACTCTCGAAAAAGAGAAATTCCCGAACATGCACCAGCAGAACGATGAGCTGCGTCTTGGCGCAACGCTGAACTGGCGCGCCTGGCGCACGCTCGGCATGCGTTTTCTGCTCGAGCGTTACGATCGGGATACCACCGGTGGCAGCAGCGACTTCGTGGAAAACCGGGCGTTCCTCACGCTGGCTTACTACTGGGGCGACCAGGACCTGGGCGCACTGGGCGGCGGCTTCCGGTGAGCCCGATGCACGCCAGCACGATGACTGCGAATGCCATGACGGTGGACGTGGAAGACTACTTCCATGTCTCTGCGCTGGCGGAAGTCATCCGGCGCGACCAATGGGATTCGATGGAATATCGCGCCGAGCACAGCACCAACCGCTTGCTCGAGTTGTTCGGCAGCAAGGGCGTGCGCGCGACTTTTTTCGTGCTGGGCTGGGTCGCCAAGCGCTCCCCCGAGCTGATCAAGCGCATTCACGCCGCGGGACATGAAATCGCCTGCCACGGACTGACGCATGAGCTCGTATACCGGCAGACGCCCGAAGTGTTTCGTGAGGAGACCCGCGAGTCCAAGGCGCTGCTGGAGGATCTGATCGGCGCGCCGGTGCTGGGCTATCGGGCCGCGAGCTATTCGATCACCGCACGTTCGTTATGGGCCATCGACATCCTTTGTGAGTTGGGCTTCCGCTACGACTCCAGTATTTTTCCGATCGCTCACGATCGGTATGGAATTCCGGGAGCGTCGACGCGGCCCGGGCTGATGCACGCGAAAAATGGCGCGAGCATCGTCGAATTTCCGCTGTCCACGGCCGAGTTGTTCGGCCGCCGCGTGCCGGTCGCCGGCGGCGGCTATTTCCGTCTGCTGCCGTACTGGTTCACGCGCTGGGGCCTGCGTTCCATTAACGAACGGCAGCGACAGCCGTTCATTTTCTATCTGCATCCGTGGGAGATCGATGGGGAACAGCCGCGCTTCAAGGCGAGCTGGCTGTCCAGATTCCGCCATTACACCAACCTGGATGTCTGCGAGGCGCGGCTGGCGCGCCTGATCGGTGAGTTCAGGTTCACGACCGTCAAGGAAGTGCTGCGTTCCCAGCTGGAAGCCGCGCAGGTCGGCCGGCTCGCGGCAGCATCTGTGTGACGGGGTGAACAGCCACGCCGGCCGGGCGTGGCGTATCGTTTCGAAGCGTAGCGATAAATCCCTCAGCAACGCGATAGCGGGTGCAGTCGATGCGTTCTGTTGCGACAGCCGCGGCGATGTCTTCGTTGCCGGTGACGGCTTTGACGGGTGGCGCCCGAGCGCCGGCCGCAGGGTCATGCCTTGCCTCGAACGCCCGCATCGATATCGAGCTCATCGAGCGCCGCGAGCGCATCCCGCTGACCGCCCGGGAATGGAACGACCTGGTCGCCGGAAACGAAACCAACTCCATCTTCCAGACCTACGAATGGTTCGACGCCTGGTGGCAGACCTTCGGCGCGGACCACGAGCTGTTTTTCATGCTGTTGCGCCGGGAAGGCCGGGTCATCGGCTTCGCCGCCATGATGCTGCGGAGTGTCGCCTGGCGCGGCCGGCGGCTGGAGTTCGTCGGCACCGGCAATGCGGATTATCAGGACTTCGTCCTGCCCCATGACAAACCGGCAGCAATCGACAGCATCTGTGAGTTTCTGCGCACGCATGCGTCGCGCTGGCGCAGCGCCTGGCTGAGCAATGTGCCGTGTCAGTCGAGCACGCTGGTCGAGTTGCAGAAGGCCGGCGCGAGTCGGGGCCTGTATTTCGTGCAGGAAGCACAGTTGCGCTGCCCGGCGTTGCGACTGGAAAGCGACCGCTCGGGCGCCGAGAAGCTGCTCAAGAAGTACAGCCTGAAGCGGCCGCTCAACTGGTTCTCCTCGCGCGGCGAGGTGCGCTTTCGGAATGTGTCGGCGCTGAGCGAGATCCAATCGTTGCTGCCGGTGTTTTTCGATCAGCATGCGCGCCGCTGGCATGCCGTCGGGCGGCACAGCCTGTTCGAGATGAGCACTCAGCGCACGTTCTACCTGGCGCTGGCGGCGGCGCTGCATTCCGCCGGCTGGCTGCTGTTTTCGGTGCTCGAGTTCAATGGCCAGCCGATCGCGTTTCATTTCGGCTTCGATTATTTCGGCAGCATCATGTGGTACAAGCCCTCGTTCGAGGTGCGCTACGCCGAGCATTCGCCCGGTCTGCTGCTGACTCGCAAGATCATCGAGGATGGCCTGCAGCGCTCGCGCCGCGAGCTCGACTTCACCATCGGCGAGGAGGCGTTCAAGGACCGCTTCGCCAACGTTTCCCGGTACAACGTGACGCTCAGCATCTACCACAGCCTGCCGAACGCGATGCGTGCCACCGGCTGGCGGTGGCTGCGGCGTAACCTGGGCCGCCTGCGCCGCCAGCTCACTGGCGCGCGGCCGTCGCCGTACGCGAACAAGGATGCAGCGGCGGTTGAAGCATCGAAGACAACGGATCCGTCCGCATGAGCGCACCGCTGGTCAGCGTCATCATTCCGACCTACAACCGTGCCGCTTTGGTTTGCGAAGCGATCGACACGGTCCTGGCACAGAGTTATCGGCACACCGAGATCATCGTCATCGACGATGGCTCGACCGACGACACCAGCGCCGCCGTGCAGAAGTACGGCGATCGCATCCGCTACACACGCCGTCCGAATGCGGGGGTGAATGCCGCGCGAAATCTCGGCATCAAACAAGCACGGGGCGAGTATCTGGCGCTGCTCGACAGCGACGATCTGTGGGCCCCTTACAAGCTCGAGCTGCAAGTCGCGCTGTTGGGCCATTTCAAGGACGTGGGCTTCACGTTCTCGAATTTCATGATTTTCCGAGGCGCGAGTCCGGCAGCCGATATCCTGCCGATCATGGACGGCCTGGGCACCTGGCTGGATCAAGTCCCGGGTCGGATCGAGCCGTATCGCTGGCAACGGCCGTTCACGTCGCTCAAAGGGATGCCGGCCCTGCCGCTGCCGACCCAGGAATTCATGGTCAGTGGCGGCGATATCTATGCCGCGTCGCTGGTCTGTCCCTACGTGCTGCCGAGCGCCTCGCTGATTCGCAAGTCAGCGCTCGGGCAGTTGCGGCTGCCGGAGATTCAGGCGACCTGTGGGGACTGGGAGTTCTTCGCGCGGTTCTCGAAGCAGAGCGGCTGCGTGTACACCGATCTGGCGACCACATACAACCGCAGCCACGAGGATGCGGTGCGTCTGACGCGTGGCGATCCCGGGGTGCGCTTGGGCCGGCGCATCGCGATGATCGATCGGGTGTGGCGCGCCGACAGGGAGTTCTACGTGCAGCTCGGCGACAAGGTCGATGAGGTGCAGCGTGGCCTGTTGATTCAAGCGGCGAGGCGCGAGCTGCTGTCGGCTCGTCGCGCCCAGGCGCGCGCTCATCTGAAGCGTGCAGCGTCGATCGAGACGGATCGAAAATCCCTGATGGAGTCGGCGCTGCGTCTGCTGGCCAGCATCCCCGGCAGCGGCTGGAGTCTGAGAGGCATGCGCGCGACGCTGAACGGTGCGCGTCAGCTGGCCGCTCGCGTTTCTCACCAATGAGCTCGGCGCGGGCAGCGAATTACACCGTCGAGATGCTGCGCCGGATCGACTCTCCCGAGGAGCTCGCGGCGCAGTGGCGCCGGCTGCCCCAGTTCGCCCAGGAATTTACCCAATCCGTCGATTGGACCCTGGTCGCCGCCGAACGTTTGTATGGCGCCGATGCTCTGCGCGTCGTCCAGGCGCGCGAGAACGACGAAGTCATCGCGCTTGCTCCGCTGGGTGTTACGAGCGGAGGCGGCGTCGAGCGCCTGGAGATCCTGGGCGCGACCACCTTGTTCGAGCCTTGCGGCTTCGCTTATCGCGACCCGGACGCGTTGCTGAGATTGTGCCGGGCCGTGATCGATCTCGGGCGGCCGCTGGTCCTGCAGCGGATCCCGGCCGACGGCGCGCTTTTGCAAACATTCAAGAGCCTGGCGCGCGGCCGCGGTCAGCTGCTGGAATTCAAAGCCTCCGGTGCGCCGTTCGTGGAGATCACCTCCAGCTGGGAAGAGTATTCACAGAGCCTGTCGTCGCGCCGTCGCCAGGATTATCGCCGGGCGCGTCGCAGTCTGGAGCGCGCAGGCACGGTCGAGATCGAGATCCGCAGCGCCGCCGCGGCTGAAGTCGAGCCGGCCATGACCGAAGCGATGCGGGTGGAGGCCGCGAGCTGGAAGGGGCGGGGCGGCAGCGCCATGCTGACCAACGCCCGCCTGGGTGGATTTTTCCTGCAGCTGGCACAGCGCCTGGCGCGCCAGGGACAGCTGCGTCTGTGCTTTCTGCGACTGGACGGCACCGCCATCGCCATGCAGATCGGAGTCGTGCATGCCGGGCGCTGGTGGGTGCTCAAGATCGGTTATGACGAGCGCTGGGCCGAGCATTCGCCGGGGATCCAGCTGATGTGGGAGGTCCTGCGCACGGCCTTCGAGGAGCGGCTCAGCTCGTTCGAGATGCTGGGCAGTGCCGAGCCGTGGCTGTCCATCTGGACCCGGCAGCAGCGGGCCTACCGCACCCTGGCTTTCTATCCGTACAACGGCCGAGGGATGGTTGCCTTGGGCGCTGACATAATGAGAGCCTTCGCGCAGCGTTTGCGGGCGCCAGTGAAGACCAGGTCGGGTCCGGCAGCACGCCAGTAGCGTGAGTGTCGCCAGGCCTGACAGTTCACGGACCGTGCGCGTGACCCCGATCACGCCGCCAGCGCCGAAATCCCGGACAATTGCGGCTCGCGCCGGACGAGCATCTCAGTCGACTTCAACAGCATGTGTGGCATAGCAGGCACCCTTTATTTCGACGCGCAGCGGGCGCCTGAGCAGAGCCGTCTGCAGCGGATGGTGCAGGCCATTGCCCATCGCGGTCCCGATGGGGACGGTTACCACGTCGAGCCCGGCATCGGTCTCGGCCACGCGCGCCTGAGCATCATCGATATCGGTGGCGGCGCGCAGCCCATCCACAACGGCCAGCGCACGGTGTGGATCACCTACAACGGCGAAATCTTCAATTACATCGAGCTGCGTCAGTTCCTGGAGGCGCGCGGCCATCGCTTCTACACCCATACCGACACCGAAGTGATCGTGCACCTCTACGAGGAGCTCGGCGATCGTTTCGTCGATGAGCTGAACGGTCAGTTCTCGTTCGCGATCTGGGATCGGCCGAAGCGCCGCCTGCTGCTGGTGCGGGACCGTGCCGGAATCCTGCCGTTGTATTACGCGCAGACTCGCGACGAGCTGGTATTCGCATCCGAAGTGAAGGCCATTCTCGCCAGCGGCGCGGTGCCGGCGGCGCTCGATCCGAACGGCCTGGACGAGCTCATGACGTTCTGGGCGCCGCTCGCGCCGCGCACGATGTTCAAAGGCATCAGTCAGCTCGCGCCGGGCGAAATGCTCATCGTCGAAAACGGCGCGGTGAAGCGCCGCCAGTATTGGGAATGGAACTTTCCGGAGCAGGGCGAGCATCGCCACGCCCCGCAGGCCGATCTCGAGCAGGAGCTGCGCGAGGTGTTGTCCGATGCCACGCGGCTGCGCCTGCGTGCCGATGTGCCGGTCGGTGCCTACCTCTCCGGCGGTCTCGATTCCTCGTCGCTGGTCGCGTTGTTACAGGAGCGCGTGCCGCAGACCCTGCGCACGTTCTCGATCGGCTTCGATGACGCCGGTCTGGACGAGTCCGTGCACCAACGTACAGTCGTCGATCATCTGCGAACCTCTCACAATCACGTCCAGTGCTCGACCGCGGATATCGCCAATGCGTTCCCGCGGACCATCCGCCACAGTGAAATGCCCGTCCTGCGCACCGCGCCGGCGCCCATGCAGATGCTGTCGGCGCTGGTTCGCCGGTCGAACGTGAAGGTGGTGCTGACCGGGGAAGGCGCGGACGAAGTGCTGGGCGGCTACGATATTTTCAAAGAAGCCAAGGTGCGCCATTTCTGGGCACAGCAGCCGGAGTCCAGCTGGCGTCCGGCGCTGCTCAAGCGCCTGTATCCGTACCTGAACCTGACCTCGGCGCAGAGTGGGGCGTATCTCAAGGAATTTTTCGGCGTCGGCCTGCAGGACCCGGCCGATCCCTGCTTCTCGCATCTGCCGCGCTGGGCGACCACCGCGCAATGCAAGCTGTTCTGGTCGGACGACTTCCGCAGCCGGGTCGAAGGCTCGGCCGTGGAGCGGTTGCGTGACTCGTTGCCGCCGCAGGTGCGCCGGTGGCACCGCTTCAATCGCGGCGAATATCTGGAAGCGAAGACGCTGCTGCCGAGCTATCTGCTGTCGGCGCAGGGCGACCGCATGCTGATGGCGAGCTCGGTGGAGGGGCGCTTCCCGTTCCTGGATCATCGCCTGATCGAATTCGCGAACCGACTGCACCCGCGCTACAAGATGCGTGTGCTGAAGGAGAAGCATCTGCTCAAGCAGGCCATGCGGGAGCGCTTGCCGGCCGCCATCCTGCAGCGGCACAAGCAGCCGTATCGCGCACCGGATGCGGCCGCATTCGTCGGCCCGTTCGGGCCGGCGGGGCAGGTCACTCAGCCGCCCGAGTATGTGCGAGAATTGTTGAGTCCGCAGGGCTTGGGCCGCACTGGCTATTTCGATCCCGACAAGGTCACGCGCCTGGTCACGAAGCTGCAGCGAGCCAAGTTCCCCGCGGCTCGCGACAACATGGCCTTCGTCGGCATCCTGTCCACCCAGCTGTGGCACGCGCAGTTCGTCGCGGGCCAGACGTTTGAATGACGAATCCGGCGCCGGGCGTCGGCGGGTTCGCACGTCGATTGTTGCATTTTATTTCGTTGCTCGAGGAATGACTCATGACCGATGCGCTGCGCGAACAGATCCGCGGTTTCATCCTGGAAAACTATTTGTTCACCGATGACAAGTCGGCCCTCGGGCTCGATGACTCGCTGCTCGAACGCGGCATCGTCGACTCCACCGGCATGCTGGAGATCATCTTCTTCATCGAAGAGCAGCTCGGCGTGAAAGTGAAGGACGAGGAGATGATTCCGGACAATCTCGACGGCGTGAACAAGATCGCGGCGTTCGTCGCCAGACGCCAGGCCGCCTGAGCGACGCGCCAGGCGCGAGCTGCCCGCATGAGTGCATCCCTGGTACATGACTTCGACTGGATCGCCCGGCAAATGCCGGACGCGCCGGCTTTGTCGTGGCACGGTGGCGTGTGGACTTATGCGCAGCTGCGTCGTGCGGTGGGGTGCATGCAGGGCAAGCTGCGCCACCACGCTCTGGAGCCGGGCGCACGCGTGGCCTTGCTGGTGCGTAACTCGCCTCAGTACGTCGCGAGCTACTTTGGTGTCATTGCCGCCGGCTGTGTCGCGGTGCCGTTGAACGTGCAAGAGCGCGCCACCGTGTTGTCGCGGCAGATCGAGCATGCCGGCTGCGCTGCGGTCATCGCCGATCCACAGCATCCGGAATGGAGCGCGTTGAGTGAAGCCATCGCGCCGACCGTGCCGCTGGTAGTGACGCTCGATTTGCAGCCGGGCCCGGCCGGATGCGATGCGTTCTGTCTGACGCTTGTCGCAGAAGGCGGAGCTGAGCCGGAGTTGAATCTGCCGGAGCGGCAGGTCGATGAGCCGGCAATGATGATTTACACCTCGGGCACGACCTCGCGCCCGAAGGGTGTGATGTTGAGCAATGGCAACCTCGTCGCCAACGCCCGCGCGATCGCCGCGTATCTGCAGATCACGCCGAACGACAAAGTCCTGTGCGGCCTGCCGTTTCACTTCTCGTACGGCAGCTCTGTGCTCAACAGCAATCTGATCTCCGGCGCGCAGTTGCTGTTGGAAGATAACTTTGCGTTCCCTCAACAGACGCTGCGCAAGATGCAGGACGAGGGCGTGACCGGCTTTCCCGGCGTGCCGTCGACGTTTGCCTTGTTGTTGGGCCGCTGCCAGCTGAGCGACTTCGATCTGAGCAAACTGCGTTATCTCACGCAGGCCGGTGGCTCGATGCCGCGGGCACAGATCGAGAAGCTGCGCCAACAGCTGCCGCACACGCAGGTCTTCATCATGTATGGCCAGACCGAGGCAACGGCGCGTCTGAGCTATCTGGCGCCGGAACATCTCGAAGCCAAGCTCGGTTCGGTCGGCATGCCGCTGCCCGGCGTGACGATCGAAGTGCGCAGCGAAGGCAAGGTCGTGCCGCAGGGCGAGGTCGGTGAGATCTGCGCGCGCGGTCCGAACATCATGTTGGGATACTGGCGCGAGCCCGAGCTCACCGCGCAAGTGCTCCGCGACGGCTGGTTGCACACCGGCGATCTCGGCCACATCGACGAGGAAGGGTTCCTGTATATCGATGGCCGGGCGGTGGAGATGATCAAAGTGGGCGCATTCCGCGTCAGCCCGCAGGAAGTCGAGGAAGTGCTCGCGACCTTCCCGGGCGTCGAAGAGGTGGCGGTCACCGGGATCGCCGATGAAGTGCTGGGTCAGTCCATCAAGGCCGTGATCGTGCTGCGCGAAGGCGCGCCGGCGGACTTGCGGGGTATCAAGGCGCATTGCCGCCAGCATCTGGCCAGCTACAAAGTGCCGAAAATCGTCGAGTTCGCCACGGCGCTGCCGCGGACGTCCTCGGGCAAGGTTCAACGTTTCAAACTGGCTTAAGAGGATCGTTCATGGCCGCACGCAAACCGCTCGATGCAAGAGTCCTGGAGATGGACAACGATGCCGTCATCGAGCACATCGTCACGCGCTTGCGCTCCATCTTGTCCAAGGATGTGGGCCGTCGCGGTTTCGTGTGCGCCATGTCCGGCGGTATCGACAGCTCGGTGAGCTCGGCGCTGTGCGTCAAGGCGATCGGCAAGGATCGCGTCTATGGCCTGATGCTGCCGGAGCGTGATTCGTCGGGATTCAGCACCGCGCGGGGCCGGCAGCTGGCCGAGCACCTGGGCATCAAGTACGAAGTGTTCGACATCGCGCCGGCGCTCGAAGGCATCGGCTGTTACAAGTGGCGCGATGACGCGATCCGTAAAGTGTTCCCCGAGTACGGCGAGGGCTGGAAGAACAAGATCGTGATCAGCGGCGGTCTGGAAGGTCAGATCAACCATTTCCAGCTGGTGGTGCAGACGCCGGCCGGCGAGACCCGGCAGGAGCGCCTGGGCCTGAAGGAATATCTGCAGATCGTGGCGGCCACCAACCACAAGCAGCGCATTCGCAAGACGGTCGAGTATTTCCATGCCGATCGCTTGAACTACGCGGTCATCGGCACGCCGAACCGCCTGGAGTACGACCAGGGCTTCTTCGTCAAGAACGGCGACGGCAGCGCCGACGTGAAGCCGATCGCGCACCTCTACAAGTCGCAGGTGTATGCGCTGGCGCGTCACATGCAGCTGCCCAAGGAAATCTGCGAAGCCGTCCCGACCACCGACACCTACAGCCTGGCGCAGGGTCAGGACGAGTTTTATTTCGCGCTGCCGTATGCGCAGATGGACCTGGCGTTGTACGCGCTCAACAACGGCTACAGTGCCGAGGAGCTGGCTCCTGTCATCGGCGTGACCGTCCAGCAGGCGCAGAATGTGTTCCGCGATATCGAAGCAAAGCGTCGCGCAACCCGTTACATGCACCTGAGGCCGGTGCTGGTCGAGGACGTGAAGGAATTGAAGCTCTGAGCGCGCGGCCGCGCCGCTTGTTTGCGCTTATCGATTGCGTTGGGCCAAGGCGAGACAAACTGCGTGGAAGCGTTGTTCTGGATCTGTGCGTTGCTGGTGGCGTATCCGTACGCCATCTATCCGGTGCTGCTGGTTGCATTCAACCGGCTCGGCGGACGCCGCGTGCACGTCGCAGACGTGAGCCATGAGCCGGCCGTCACCATCATCATGCCGGTGCACAACGAAGCACGACGCATCGGCGCGAAGGTGGCCAATCTGCTCGCGCTCGACTATCCGAAAGAGAAGCTGCAGATCCTCGTCATCGGTGACGGCTGTACCGATGACAGCCTGGAGCGTGCCACCGAGGCGGGGCAGGGGCTCGTTACCGTCATTCCCCTGGAAGGCCGTGGAGGAAAAGCCGCCGGTCTGAATGCGGGCCTCGAACGGGCGACCGGCGAGATCGTCGTCTTCACCGATGCGGGCATCCTGCTGGATCGGCCCGCGCTGCGTAACCTGGTCGGCCATTTCACCGATCCCGCGATTGGCTGCGTGTCCGGTGAGGATTACATCGAAGGCTCGGAAACCGAAGGTCTGTACGGCAAGCTGGAACTGTTGCTGCGCCGTGAAGAAGCGCGACTGCATTCCATTGCCGGTGCGAGCGGATGTTTCTATGGCCAGCGGCGCGAGCTGTGCGAGCCTTTCCGGGCCGGCATGGCGCCAGACTTCTTGTCCGTGCTCAATACCGTTCGCCAGGGGAAGCGTGCATTGGCCGAACCGCTGGCGCGTGGCTCGATGACAGCCACCTCCAGTCAGCGTGCCGAATTCACTCGCAAGGTGCGCACGTTCCTGCGAGGCATCACCGCACTGTTCGGCAACGTGGGCTTGTTGAACCCATTCCGCCATCCCGCGTTCTCGTTCATTCTCTGGTCGCACAAGCTGATGCGCTGGCTGGCCCCGGTGCCGATGGTTGGGTGCCTGGTGGCGGCGTATGTCTTGCGAGGGCAGCCGTTGTATCTGGGGCTGTTCGTTGTGCAGATCGTTCTGTACGTCGCCGCGGTCGCTGGAATGTTGTGGCCAGCGCTCGCGGCGCGCATGACCTTGGTGCGCCTCAGCGCCTTTTTCGTCCTGGTGAACGCCGCTGCGCTCAAGGCGCTGGCCTTGTGGCTGGTGGGCAGTCGGGTCGAAGTGTGGCAGCCGACGCAGCGGCCGAAATGATATGAGCACGCAGTTGAAACGTGAGCCGGAGGATGAGCTCGACGTTGCTCGCAACGTCGGTGGCGCGCCGTCGCGACCGATCCGCGTTCTGCATCTGCGCGATTCGCCGTGGATCGATGGTCCAGGCCGCACGATACTCGAGACCGGCTCGCACCTCGATCCGGCGCGCGTCGAATTTCACATCGGCGTGCTGGTCGCGAAGCGCGACGGCGAGCATCCGCTCGTGGACGCGGCGAGACAGCGGGGCATCAGCGTCGCGGCGCTCGCCGATCATGGCCGACTCGACAGCGGGCTGATCGATCCCATTCTGCAGATCATCGACGACCGGCAGATCGATCTGCTGCACACCAGCGAGTTTCGTTCCAGCCTGATCGCACAGATCATCAAGCGCCGCCGGCCGAGGCTGCGCATGGTTGCGACCGCGCACGGCTGGATCGCCAATACGCTGCGTCGTCGCGTGGTGCGGCTGCTCGACAAGATGATGTTCCGGCGTTTCGATCACGTGATCCTCGTGTCCGAGGCGACTCGTTCGCTGGTACCGCGATGGTGGCTGCCGGACTCGCAAGCGACGGTGCTGCGCAATGCACTGGTGCTCAAGTCGTACGGCAGCGACATCGTGAACAAGCCGCGCCCCCCGATCGATCCGAACGGTGCGATCACCATGGTGAATGTCGGCCGCCTGTCGCCCGAGAAGGGCCAGGAAATGCTGCTCAATGCGATGCATGCATTGACGCCGCGCTGGCCGAAGCTGCGCCTCAAATTCGCGGGCATCGGGCCGCTCGAACAGCATCTTCGTGCGGTCGCGCGGAACCTCGGGCTCGAGGAGCGCGTCGAATTCGTCGGCTACGTGAAGGACATGCCGCGCCTGTATGCTGACATCGACCTGGTCGTGCAGAGCTCGTTTACCGAGGGCTTGCCCAACGTGATCCTGGAAGCTGCGTATCTGCGTGTGCCGATCGTCGCGACGGCGGTTGGCGGCACCGCGGAGGTCATCTCGCACCAGGAATCCGGCTGGCTCATCCAGCCGGGCGTCGAGCAGCTCACCGACGGCATTGCCCGGTTCCTCGAGCGGCCGCAGGATTTCGTGCGTATGGCGGAGCGGGCGCACCAGGGCATCCTGCAGAACTATTCGTTCGACGTGCGCACCGAGAAGCTGACCCGGATCTACGAAAAGCTCGTGGGCGGGAACTCGTGAACGTCCGACGCAAGGTGATGACCCCCGAGGAGGCCGAGAAGAAGACCCGGTATCTCTACTGGTGGCTGCTGCTCGCCTTGTTCTTCGAGTACGGCCGGCCGGCAAGCTATTTCAAGCCGCTGGGGATCATCCCGCTCAACAGCATGATCCCGCTGCTGCTGCTGGCGTTCACCTGCTTCGCGAAGGGGCTGCGGCCGTGGAACCGGATCTTCGCCGACGCGCTCGCCAAATGGCCGTTCATCTTCCTCGCCGCGGTATTCCTGTCGTCGTTCTGGGCGAATGTCGGCGGCTACTCGATCATCGTGTTCGAGCGCATGCTCGGGTATCTGTTCCTGTTCATCATGATCGCGCGCATCTGCACCAGCCGCGAGCGTGTGAACGGCGTGGCACTGACCCTGATCGTCTCGCATCTGTGGCTGTTGGCCATGAATCCCGAGGTCGTGCTGTCGCCGACCACCCGACATTACATCGTCGGCGCGACGTTTCTCGGTGACGGCAACGACTATTCGATGTCGCTGTGCATCCTGCTGGGGTTCCAGCTGAATATCGCGCTCGGCCAGCAGGCCAAGCTGAAGAAAATACTGAGTTGGGCGCTGCTCGGCATACTGATGCTGACCATCATCGGCACCCAGTCGCGAGGCGCGACGCTGGGCATGATCTCGGTGTTCGGCTACATGTGGTGGCGTAGCCCGCGCAAGGGCGTGGGCGTGGTCGCGATCGTGGTCGCCGTCGTCGGCGTGCTGCTGTATGCGCCGGCTGTGTACTTCGAACGCATGGGCACGCTCTCCGCCCCACAACAGGACGGTTCCGCGGAAGGTCGTATCCATGCCTGGCGGGCCGGTACGAAAATGGCGCTGAACCACGTGCTCGGCGTCGGCGCCGGCAATTTCCCCAACAACTTTCCGAAGTACCGCGCCCCCGATGCGCCGAACCGCTGGATGACGGCGCACTCGATGTACTTCCTGATCCTGGGCGAGCTGGGCTTCCTGGGCTTGCTGTTGCTGTTCAAGCTGGTGTTCGGCAACTTCCGCAGCAACGCACGCTTGAGAAAACGGCTGATGCAGGAACAGGAACGGATCAACGAGCCGACCCGGTTCGCGGCCGACATCCGCACCCTCAATGCGTTCAATGGCAGCATCGTGGGCCTGTCGGTGGCCGGGGCGTTCCTGTCGGTGACTTACTACCCGCACATCTTCGTGATGGTCGGACTGTGTATCTCGTTACGGCGCGTGATTGCAGAGGAGGCGGGATTGGCCAGCGTGTCCGCAACAGTGAAGCGACCGAAAATGCGGCGCATTCGTGCCGGCGCCGAACCCGAGGTCCCCGCGACGTGATTGCCAGGCGCCTTCTGAAAAGCGCGCTGGTCGCGAGCGCGTATCACACGGGATTGCTGGGCCTGTACCTCAGGCGCAAGCTGCGGGGGCGTGCCGTCGCGCTCACGTATCATCGCGTGTTGCCGGAACAGGAGTTTGCCCGGTCGTTTTCGACCGACGCCATCGTGGTCACGCCCGAGACCTTCCGGCATCACATGCAGGTCTTGCGCAAGTCGTTCAATCCGCTCACGGCCGAACAGTTCTCGGCGGCGCTCGCCAGCGGTCGATGGCCGCCCGGAGCCTGCATCGTGACTTTCGACGATGGCTGGCTCGACAACCTGCAGCACGCCTTGCCCATCCTGCAGGAATGCGGTGTGCCCGCGGTGCTGTTCATCGCCACCGACTACATCGGGACCGAACGTTGCTTCTGGCAGGAAACATTGGCGCGCTATCTGGCGGCCGCGGCGGCGGTCCCGGATCGTAGTGCTCCGCTGTTCGCCGAACTGGGCATTGCGCACGTTCTCGGGCTGCCGCCCGTCGAGGCGCGCGCGGCCATTCGGGCCATGATCGACTCGTTGAAGTCACAACCGCAGGCTCGGCTCGATGCTTTGCTGGCCCGGGTGCACGGTCTGTTGCAACAGTGGCAGGTCGAGCTGCCGCAAAATCATCCGGATCGATTTCTGTCCTGGGCGCAAGTCAAGCAGCTCAGCGACAGCGGCGTGGTTACGATCGCCTCGCATTGCTGCTCGCATACCCCGTTGACCAAGCTGGATGCCGAGGCGGTGCGCGAGGAATTGCAGCGGTCTCGGCAAGTCATCCGGGAACGCATCGGAATCGATACGCGCGATATAGCGTATCCGAACGGCGATCATGATCCGAACATCGCAGCAGCAGTGCGCGACAGCGGTTATCGCGCGGCCTTTACCACTGTTCGGGGGCACGTGGCACCCACGGCAAATGCCTTTACGCTGAAAAGAATCAATATTCACGAGCGTGGCACGGCCACGCCGGGCGCATTCCTCGCGCGCCTCGCCGGGATTTTCTAGTGGCTCGAATACTCGTTACCGACGGCGACAATCGATCCGCGCTCGCTGCGACTCGCTCGCTCGGCGAGCTCGGGCACACTGTGTTCACGGCCTCGGAGTCACATCCTGCGCTCGCCTCGGTGTCGAAACATTCGGCCGGGTTCGATGCCTACGCCAGCCCCTATCACGCCCCGGATCAGTTCGTGAAGGACATCGCAGCGATTACTGCGCGCCGGCAGATCGATGTGCTGCTGCCGATGACCGAGATCACCACGATTCTGCTGACGCGAGCACGCGAGCTGCTGCCCGCGACGGTTCGTATCCCGTTTCCAGAGGCCGACGTCGTAGCCACCGCCGCGGACAAATCCAAGGTGCTGAAGCTGGCGGCGGATATCGGTGTGCCCATCCCGAAGACATTGGTCATCGAATCGCCACAGGAGATCGAAGCGGTGTTGCAGCGGGTCGAGTACCCGGCCGTGTTCAAGCCAGCTCGCTCGCGCGCCTGGACCGGCGAGCGCTGGATCTCCGGCGGCACTGCCTACGCACGAACTGCCGATGATCTGCGTGCTCGGCTCAATAGCCTGCATCCGGCCATCTTTCCGGTGCTGATCCAGGAGCGCATCCAGGGTCCCGGCGTCGGCGTCTTCGTCTGTTGTGGCCGGGATTCGCAGGTGCTCGCGACCTTTGCTCACCGTCGGCTGCGTGAAAAGCCACCGTCCGGCGGAGTCAGCGTGCTGTGCGAAAGTGCGCCGGTCGATCCGGTTGCGAAGGAGCACGCCATCCGTCTGCTCAGGAGCATTGGCTGGCTCGGCGTCGCCATGGTGGAGTTCAAGCAGGACTCGCGCGATGGCAGCCTGAAGCTGATGGAGATCAACGGACGTTTCTGGGGATCCTTGCAGCTCGCCATCGATGCGGGCGTCAACTTCCCCCGCCTGGCCGCCGACATCGCGCTCGGCCAGGCCGCGCCGATCGGCAATTATCGGGTCGGGGTCCGCTCCCGTTGGTTTTGGGGGGATCTCGACGCCATGCTCGCGCTGCTGCTGCGCAGTCGATCACAACTGAACCTGCCGGAGGTCCACCCGGGCCGATGGCGAACCCTGCTGAGCTTTCTGAGCCTTTGGCACCCCCGAACGAGATACGAGCTCGAGCGCGCGGGCGATCCCCGCCCGGCGTTCCTGGCCGCGCGGCGTTGGTTACTTAATCGGGACTGATCGATCCAGGGCCGGTCGCGGCACCGTACTCGTGGCGCCGAGTCCGGGTTTTGCGGAAACGCCGCGGCGAGATACCCAAAGGGGCTCTTCCAGTATGCGCCACAATTGTTACAAGATATGCGGCGCCGTGGGCCAAGTATGTGTTGTTTCACGGAAGCGGCGCGGTACCCGGTGCTAGGGTCACGCACTGAAAACGAGAATGCCGCCGAGTCATCGCTCGCTCGGGAGAATCCATCTTGAAGCTGCTGGCCATTGCCGAGCATTTCCCAAGCCCTTACAAGGTTTACCACTACGTCCAGTTCGAGCAGTTTCTCAAGGAGGGGCATGAACTGGCGGTGTATGCCTTCGGCAAGCACGAGGGCGGAGTGGGCCGAAGCGGCGCAACGGCCAGCTTCGTGGAGCAGACGCGTTACCTGCCTGCCACCCTGCACGAGTTGCCGAAGTTCCTGCGAAGATTGCTGGTCGATTTCTGTCGCCACCCATGGCGTGGCGCGCAGCGCGCAGTGCGGGCTTTCGCCTATCCGGCGCCGTTGAAGCAGCGTTGTTTGAATCTGGCTCGCGCGCTGCTGTTGCCCGCGCAAGCGCCGGATTTCTGCATCGTTCACAACCTGCGCGCGGCCGTCAATGTGCGCTTCCTGAGCGCCATCTATCCCGAGGCGGTCATCGCCATGCACTACCACGGCGGCGAGGTGCAGGGGGTGCCAGTGCCGCCGGCTGCAACCGTCAAAGCCACCTTCGATAGCTTCGACGTGGTGTTCACAAACACACAGAGCTCCCGTCAGCAGGCCATCAATCGCGGCCAGGCACCGGAGCGGATCGTGATTTCGCCGGTCGGTTACGATCTGGGGGATTTTCCCGATCCGCAGCAGCGCGACTACCGGCGCGATGGCCGGCTCAACGTGCTCATGGTGGGCCGGCTGAGCGAGGAAAAAGGCTTCCTGTTCGCTCTGCGGGCCTTGAAGGTCTTGATCGAGGAAGGGCAGAGCATAGCGGTGCGCATCGCAGGCGATGGACCGCAGCGTGAGTTGCTCGCGAGTTTCATCGCCGAGCACGGGCTGGGTCGCCACGTCGAAATGCTGGGCCGGGTCGAGCAGGAAGGTCTGCGGCGCTACTGCAGCGAGGCCGATGTGTTCCTGTTGCCGAGCGTGCCGTTCAGTACCTGGGAAGAAAACCAGGCTTGCGTCGTGCAGGAAGCGCTGCTCATGCGCGCGGTCGCGGCGGTGAGCCGCACTGGCGGCGTTTGCGAATCGACTGCCCCGGAGATGTTGCCCTATAGCTTCGAGCCGGGCAGCGTCGAGGGGATGGTCGCGAGCCTGCGCGCCTTGGCTCAGCTGTCCGAAGAGCAACTGCGCTCGCTGGGCGCGCACGGCCGCAGCTTCGTCGAGGCGCGTTATGACATTCGACCTGTCAATCGTGAGCTGCTGGGCACCGCCATGTTGTATCGGCGTGGCCGCGCGCTGAGGGCCGATACGGTTACCATTGGCGCATGAGTCAAGCGCCAGCGCCCCGCAGGCCAGCCATGCTGGTCATGATCGGTTATGAGATCGATATCGGCTTTGCCATCGGGCGGCTGGTCAGCGTGTTCTTCGACATGGCGCGCCAATGGACGGGCAACGCCACGCAGGTGCATTTCGCGTTCGCGAAAGTGGGCGCGGCGCGCTCGAATGCGCTGCCGCCGGATTTCCACCAGGTGATCGAGTTCGACATGCGGCAGCCGACGCCGGCCGCGGCGGCGGCTCTGGCCGACTATATCCGGGCTCATCGCATCAACACCGTATTCGCGCTCGACCTGTCGGCGAACGCGAGCTATCTGGGCGCCCTGAGGAGCGCGGGCATCGAGCGCATCTTCAGTTATTGGGGGGCACCGATGAGCTCGCTCAACAGCGGTCTGAAGCTGCTGCTGAAGCGCCTGGAAGTCGCGCTGCTCCGGCGCGCTCGCCCGGATCATTTCATCTTCGAATCGCGCGCCATGCAGCGCTTCGCCGTCGAAGGACGCGGCCTGCCCGCACGCCAGACCGCAGTGATTCCAACCGGCGTGGACGCGAACAGATTTCGCCCGGACCCCGCGAACGTCGAGCTCGTTTACCAACGCTTCAACATCCCTCGCGAGCGTCGCGTCATCGTTTACATGGGTCATTTGCATGCCCGGAAAGGCGTCCACGTATTGATGCGAGCGGCCGGTCACCTGGTATCGGTGCTGGGGCGGCGAGATGCACACGTGCTGTTCCTCGGCAATCGCGGCGATGAGGTCGAGAAGTTCCGGGATGACTTCGCGGCGGGCACGGAGTGCATCACGTTCGGCGGCTATCAGAACGATATTCCCGCGCTGCTGTCGGGTTGCTATGCCGGATGCATTCCCTCGACCGGTTGGGATTCGTTTCCAATGTCGTCGCTGGAGATGCAGGCCTGCGGTTTGCCGGTGCTGGTGAGCGACTGGCAGGGCGTACCGGAAACCATTGCGGACGGCGAGACTGGCGTGGTCGTGAAGACCGGCGATGCTGCGCTGCTGGCCCAAGCGATCGCGGCTTTGGTCGACGATCCGTCACGTCGGGACAGGATGGCAGGGGCCGCGCGAGCACGTATCGAAGCCGCGTTCACGCGCGAACATCAGGTTGCCAACCTGACGCGATATCTGCAGCAACGAGCTTCGTAACTAGCTGAGTATTCCCCGCAGAACCTGACCGACGCGCATCGGCAGGTCCTTCGGACTGTACGAGTGCGTCGGCAGTGTCACGATGCTGGCGGCGACCTGGCGCGCACCGGGCATGTCGCGGTCCGATTCGGGCAGCCAAGCCGCCACCTCCGGAACATCGCACAAGGCGCTCGGATACGAAGCTGTCGCACCGATACCCGCCGCTTCGAGTTTCTCCAGCACCGCTGCACGCTGGGCTGCGTCCTTCATGAGAAACGCATACCTGGCGTAGGCAGGCTGCGAATCGGGCGGCATGTCGATCAGGCGTACGCCCGGCACTTTGCTCAGCTCCGCATGCAGTGCGGCGGCCTTGTTGCGTCGGTCGCGCGTGAGCTCAGGCAGCTTGTTCAACAAGGTTCCGGCAAAGCCCGCCAGGGTGCCGCTGTAACGCTCCACCGGATAGGTCTCGTCATACACCGTGCGCCCGAGGCCGAGCCCAGGCATCTTGCGCACGACGCCGTACAGGGTGGGGCGGAGCAATGTCGCGTACGCCGCCAGTTTGACGATCGTCGTTGCGGTCCGGACCGCCGATGCGGGCGCTAACGTCGCGTGTCGACGATCCAGCGCGGCAGACAGTTCGGGGTGGCTCGCGACCAGCGCGCCTCCCTCCAGGCTGGTGATGTTCTTGCCCTTGTCGAAGCTGTACAGGCCGACATCGCCGAAGCCGCCGACGGGCCGTCCGTCCAGCGTCGCTCCGAGCGCTTGCGCGCTGTCGTCCAGCATCCAGACTCCCTGCTCGCGCGCGATCGCCGCGATGCTGGCCAGGTGATTCGGGATCCCATACAGGTTGGCGGTGACGACGGCCAGCACTCGCGAAAAATCGAACTTGCGCAACGCTTCAGGATCCAGGCTCAACGATGCGGGGTCTACATCGCACAGGCGCGGCTTGAGGCCCGCCTTGATGACCGAGGCGGGCACGGAATAACACGTGTATGCGGGAACGATGACTTCGACACGCTGCGCATCCTTGGTCACGTCGCGCATGGCTTGCAGTGCCAGCACCATCGCGGCGCGGCCAGTGGAAACGAGCCAATAGCGACGATGCCCGGCATGCGCCGCCAACCCTTCGCCGAGCGGGATCGCGGCCGAAGCGGTCAATCCTTTCGCGAGGCTCACCGCGAAGGTGAGGGGAGAGATCGGCGTGCCCGCCGGTGCGACGAATGCCATGGACGGACCGCTCAGGGAATGGAGCGGGCCAGCGGCGGCCCGATCAGTCGAGTCACCCACAGCGGCAACTTCTGCCAGAGCTGGATGGCGAGCTTGTACTTGGGGTTGTCGACGTTGAGCTGCGGCATCTCGCCGCCGTTCGGGCGATGGAAATACCAGTACAGCTGGCTGGCGGTGGCGTTCCACTTTTTCTTGAAATCCTCGGCACCCGAATCAGCCGTGGATCGGCCGAGGTGATAGCGTGTGCAGCCGCGCACGCAGGCATCGCGCATCATGTCCCAATAGAGCACGTAATTCGCTTGCAGCGGGCGCGACAATTCGGTGCCGCCGGCCCACAGCCCTTCGACCACGCCGTTGAAGTAACCGTTGAAAGCGACTGCGACCGGCACCTCTGCCTGCGAGCAAACAAAAATGCGTGTGTGATCGGGCAGCGCTTGCAAGATCGCCTCGAAATAGGAGCGTGCGTAAAACGGCGTGCCCAGTGCGCGCCACGATTGCTCCATGACCGAATAGAAAACGTCCAGCAGCTCGATGCCTCCGGAGCGCACCTCGAGATTGTTCTTTTGCGCGCGGCGAATGTTGGTGCGGTGTTTGGACGTGAACTTGTTCCACAGCGTGTCCGGGTCGGGGGCGAGCTCGATGTGCATGCTGATCTTGCGCGTCGAAACCGGCATGTCGGTGTCGATGGCCGACGCGCAGCGCAATTCCAGGTAATCGGCTTTCAGCTCGTGCGCTCGCTCGCGCGCAGCCCGCACCAACGCTTCGGTCGCGGCTGCATCGACGGACACCGGCCCGCCGTAATTGACGAAAGGCATGGAGCAGAGCACTCGACCAAACATCGGGCTTGCGACCAGGGTGAGCGGCAGCACCCCCCGGATCTCGTCGCCATGGCGCGCGATCAGATTGAAGCTGGGGTTGCGCAGCGCCTGCCGGTTGATCCCGCTCCACTCGTACAGGTGATAGAACGAGCCGTGCGGCTGTTGCCGCAGAAACGCGTTCCATTCGCCGGCGTGCGCGGCGGTTGCGATCTCCACGGCGAGCGGCGCGCTGGCACCGGCGAGTGCGGCTTGGGGAACCACGGCGACAGTCATCAGCGCTTTCTCGACTCCTGCAACGTTCTCAAGAATTCTAAAAATGCGGCGGCGACCATGGTACGGCCCGGCGGGTTCAGATGCCCACCGTCGTAAGTCCAGTCCGGCGCCAATGACGGCACTGTGCTGCCGCCGTCCTTCAGTTCGCACGGGCGACCGTCGGGGTGGCGCGATTGTACCGCCGCCAGATCGAACAATTGATGCCCGCTGCCGAAGCGGGCGCGCAATTGCCGATTGAACCAATCTCGGGCGCGATTGCCGGCGATGCTGAGATGGCGATGCCCCAAGGCGCGGCGCAGCCACGCATATGGACCGGCCGGCAAGGATCGCAGCGGTACCGTGCAATGTACCAACTGCACGCCGGGCTGATCTGTCGACAGCTGCTCAATTGCCCTCTGGTAGTGGTCCCAGAGCGTTTCTGCCTGGGCCTGCGTCTCGATGTCGACATAGCAGAACTTGAGCAGTGCCACGTCCAGCGCCGGCCGATGTTTCGCAGTCAGCACGTGGCGGAAGGCTGCAATCTTGGTAAGTGGTTCTCGGTTTACGCCGACGCATTCGTGGATGATGAGGAGAGGGTGAATGGGCAGGGGCTCGTGCGCCCGAGCCAGGTCCAATACGTGCGCGTCCGTGCGACCCTGCCGTGCCAGTTCTTCGATGCCCGTAAGGATGTTCGCGCCTACGGATTGATGCGCAAAAAATGTTTTCATTCGTGCCTTGCGTCGAGCGGCGGAAACGTCGGAAATCTGGCGCTCGCGCCGTGCTGTCGCCGAGTGGCTACGTGGGCAAGCAACTCGGAGTGTATTCAGGGAGGCGCTGGATGACCTTGAAAGATGTCCTACCTACAGTACGCCGACCCTCGGCTCGCGCCGTCGATGGGGATTTGCGACAGGTTTGCGGTTCAACGAGGTGCAGATATCTTGCCGGCGCCTCGAGTTCAGCGGCACTGATTTGACGGTTGCGCAGGGTAGCCCGATGCAGATCCAGAGTGCGACCGGGGTATTTCACTTCGTTGGCTTGTGTAGGTTGATTCAGTATAAATTCATATTCCTGGTTGTAGCAGCACGAGGGCCGGTCCTCTCGTCGATACGGCGAGACCGCCCGACAACCTGGCTTCCCCGGGCAGTGATTGAGGAGTAGCAGCTAATGGCTCATTTGAATGAAGTCACGCACCGCGCCGTCGCGGGCGCACGACGATGGGGGCGGGCGTTCGTGCTCGCGTGCATGTTTGCTGGCGGCATGAGTATCGCGACCAATGCGTCGGCTGCCCGTACGATCCGCTCGCTGCCGTTTACCGAGAATTTCAACTCCAACAATTACAGCGATCTGGTCTGGATCACGCAAGGCGCGACCCACACCTGGATGAGCAGCGCCGGTTTCAACGGCAGCGGCGCGGCCAAGTTCACCGGTCCGAACGCGGAAGGCTACTCGGGTCTGGGCCAGTTCATTCTCGGCCTGTCGAGCGTTCCGGAGCAGCTCAACGTGCGCTTCCTGGTTTATCACGGCCGCATGTGGCACGAGTTGGGCGCGGGCGGCAAGATGATCATCATGAACCGCGAGGGCAACCGCGGCCGTCCGATGCTGATCATCGGCGATTGGAATTCGGGCAACTGGGAAAGCTGGGGTGCGTGCGATGGCACCGTGTGCCGCTACGAAGGCGGCGACTACTGGCCGAACGGCACCGAGCGTCTGCGTATCGGCAACAGCACCACGGGCGGCGGCAAGCGCTCCAACGAATGGATCAGCGTCGAGTTCGAAGCGAACACCCGCACCGGCATGATCCGCCTGTACGTCGACACGCAGGACGGCGAGTTCTCGGGCCTGTACATCGAGCGTCCGATGGACGACACCGGTCCGGGCGGCACCTGGAGCATGGTCGACATCATCGGCGGCTACATGAACAACGGCAACGTCCGCTCCGATCCCGAAAACTACTTCATGATCGATGAGCTGGTCATCAACTCCTCACGCATCGGTCCGCCCGCGGGATTCCGTTCCACCGGCAACACGACTCGTCCGAATCCCCCGACCTCGCTCTCGGTGCAGTAATAATGGTTCGAATCACGAAAAAATCTCTGGCGGCCACGTTGTGTCTGGTCGGTGCGGCTTTCACGGCTCAACCGGCGCTGAGCGCGGCAGCACGCCTGCCGTTCTCGAGCAGCTTCGAAACCGGCTCTTTCAGCGAATGGAACGGCGGACTGGATGCGTCCATGACCGTCACCTCGTCGGTCGCCTCGGCGGGCCGCTATTCGACCCAGGCGGTGATGACCCCCGGGCGCTCCACCGACAACTACAAGGAATACGTGTTTGGTGACAATCGACGGGTCGGTGGCGAAGCGGCCGACGATGGCGTGTGGCTGTCGTTCGACAGCCGTTTCGACACGGGCTTTCGGTTCGGCGACGGCGCCGTCGTGCACAAGATTGCCATCATCAACCTGGAAGACGTGAACGATGGCCGGCGGCGCTACCAGATCATTCTCAACGTCTGGACCAGCGACAACACCTACTTCATCGAGCACCTGAAGTGGAACGCGGACGGCAGCTTCAATCGCGCCATGCCGACGGTGTCGCAGAACATCGGCACCAAGGCCGCGGTGCGCTTTGGACAGTGGGACAAGCTGAAGCTGTACATCAAGCCCAACACGCTCGGCCAGTCCAATGGCATCGTGCGCCTGTGGGTCAACGGCGAGCTGAAGGCCGAACACACCAACGTGGCGCTGCGCGAGAACGTGCCGGTCAATCCCAACAAGCTGATCATGTCGAATTACGTCACGCAGACGACGACCAGCGGCACGCAGCGGTGGGACAACTGGCACCTGTCGGAAACGGATCCGGACGGTGCCGTCCGCCCGAACCCGCCGGTGCTCGACTCGGTCCAGTAATACGTTTGTAAAGCGTTTGTAACCTGCGACGGCGGGCGCAATGCCCGCCGTCGGTTTTACTGACAATCGAGGCCTCCGCATTGAGGACTGGCGCGTGACGCTGGGCCGGTCGGCCATGTAGCCTGTGCGGATGCTGACCAAACTTTCCTCTCGTGCCGGCGAGCTGTTCGGTTTTCTCAACCGGACCGACGGTTCGCTCAGGAGCAAGATCCTTCGTTCCGGCTTCTGGCAGGCGCTGGCGACCATCGGCGTCAACGGCCTGACATTTGCCAAGTCCGCGGTGCTCGCTCGCCTGCTGGTCCCGGAGGCGTTCGGCCTGATGACCCTGTCCCTGATGGCCATCCGCGGCGCGCAGCTGATCACCGAAACCGGCTTCGGCAGTGCCATGGTCCAGCGTCAAGGCGACTGGGCATCCGCCAAGGACACCGCGTTCACGCTGCTTGCTCTGCGCGGCATCCTGCTGGCCGTGCTGATGGTGCCCGTCGCGTACGGCATGTCCGCGTTCTACGAGAAGCCCGAGCTGGTGGCGCTGATCAGCGTGCTCGGCGTGAGCTTTCTGTTCTCCGGATTGGGCAACATCGACCTGATGCTGACCATCCGCGAGCTGGACTTCAAGAAGATCGCAGTCATCGAGAACGTGGTCGGGTTCTCCTCGTTCGTCATCGCGATCGCGATCGCCTGGTGGACGCGTTCGGTGTGGGCCCTGGTCGCGAGCTTCGTCGCCGCGGCGCTCATCAAGACCGTGATGTCGTACGTGCTCATTCCCGGCCGGCCGGTGTTTCATATCGACCGCAAGGTCGCGATGGAGCTGCTCCACTACGGCAAATTCATCACCGCCTCGACCATCCTGATGTTCATCGCCTCCGAGGCGGGCGGCGCGGTCATCGGCAAGATGCTGGACGTGACCCAGCTCGGCCACTATTCGGTGGCGTTCCTGCTGGCGAACTTTCCACCGACGCACGTGGCGTTCGTGCTCTCGAACATCATGTTCCCGGCCTACAGCAAGATCCAGAACGATCTGCCGGTGCTGCGCAAGACCTTTGCGCAAGTGACCGAAGTCATCGCTTCGCTGGTGATGCCGGTGATGGCGGGCATGGCAGCGGCCGCCGGCACGATGATCGGCACCTTTTACGGCGCCGGCTGGGAAAGCGCGGTCGAGCCGTTCCGCATTCTTTGTATCTACGGGGCGCTGCACGCCATCGTCACCGTGAACGGCTACATGTTCAACGGCATCGGCCGGCCGGATATCGGTTTCCGTATCGCGGTGATTCGCGTCGTCAGCATCCTGGTGCTGATCGTGCCCGCGATCAAGCTGGGAGGCACCGTGGGTGCCGCGGCCGCCATGAGCTTCGTGATGGTGCTGAACCTGGGATACGGCCTGTATCAGGTCACCCAGGTCATGGGCGCGAGCAAGCTCGAGGTGGTACGGCCGCTGCTGCCGGCGCTGGTGAAATCCGTGGCAGCCGGCGGCGCGATCTGGCTCGCGGATCAGTTCCTCCCCGACAGCAAGATCAAGATCGTGTGGCTGATCCTCACCGGCGCCGCCGTCTACGTGCCGATGAACATCGGCATGATCAAGGCCGTGCTCAAGCTGAAGAAGTGAGCCTCAGCCGAGCACTTTCAGCAACAGGTTCTTGACCAGGTTGGAGGCGCGGAACCGGGAATTGCGATTGCCCTGAATCGCCGAGGGGAACACGTTGTTGACGCCGACCAGCTCCGGCCAAATGCCGTGCGCCGACAGGCCCCATTGGTCGACGCGCCCGAGCATCGAATCGGCCGGATAGCGAATCGGCAGGACGTTCTCGGTAAGCACGCGCGCGGCCCGCTGACTGACCAGATAGGCAGTGGAGCAGGCAGGCAGGGAGTTGCCGAATTTGAATCGCACCAGGCCGTCCCCGGCAGGCTCGAAATGACGGCAGTCGAACCGCAGCTGGATGATGGCCCAGTCCGGCGGAGCGGCCTTCAGCGCGGCCTCGATGCGTTCACGCGCGTCGGGGGCGAATTGTGCGTCGTCCTCGCTCACCAGCGCGTACGGCGTGCCTTCGCGGACCATGCGTTGATAGATCATCAGATGGCTCAGGCTGCAGCCGATCTCGCCCATCAGCAGCGAACGATCGAAGCTGCGGCGCGAAACCTCATCGTTGTAACGGCCGTCCCGGACCAGCTCGTCCATCGACAGTTTCTTGCCGTCGAAGGCCGGCAGCACGGTGGGCTCGATGCCCACGCTGCGCAAGTGGCTGGTGATGTACAGGCGGCGCTCCGGACTGCGCTCCAGGTTGATGACGTACGCCGGATAGCTCTGCGGTGCGACCGAGAGCGGCCGATTGGCCAGGGCACGCAGGCGCCGATATTCGCGATAGTTCTTCGCGGCCCGGAACAGTAGCGAGGATCGTAGGTCAGCCATGATTGCGTCGTTATGGTTTTTCCAGGCGGCGCCGGTCGGTGTCGATGAGCTCCACGTTCAGGCCGGCACCCAGGAACGCGAAGGCGATGTCGGCATCATCGAAGGCTTCCCCGGGCTGCGCAGCGGCCAGTACGCGGGCGCCCTTGGATTCCAGGTCCTGCACCCCGGCGGCGACCTGCTGGGTCTTGAATGCGAGGTGATGCAATCCGCCGCCGCGCTCCTTGATGAATTCCACCAGCGGCGAGGACAGCGAGGAGGGCTCGATCAGCTTGATGTCGATGGAACCGGCCTTGCGCATGAATTGCACGTTCACCTGCTGCCGCGTGTTGGTGACGACTTCAGTGCGGACCGTGTAACCCAGCATTTTTTCGAGCACGGCGCGCGCGGGGGCGATCTTGCGCACGGCCAGGCAGACGTGATCGAGCCGATAGTCCGGAGCGTCGGTCGAGTCGGCGCCGCTCATGCTCGCTTCGCTCCGTGCAAGGTCTCCAGCCAGCCGCGGCTCACGGCGACCATTTCTTTTTGCCAGGGCGTGAAGGATAGCACGTGATTGGCTTCGGCAACGACGTGCTGGTGCAGCTGCGAAAGGTAGGGTCGCAACTGCTCGGCGAACGGCGCGGCGAATTTCTCTTCGTATTCGGACTGCAACCGGTCCTTTTCGCTGAACAGCATCAGTGCGCGTCCGCCGCGTTTCAGGAACGCGAAGAACGCGGGCGGGAACAGCGGATTGGCATTGCCGCGCTGTTCGGCGGTGGCCGCGATCGGGGCCGCCTGCGTCGCCGGCTTCTCCTTGACGATCAGCCGTTTCATCGATCGCCAGATCACACCGTACTCGCTCTGGAACGTGAGCAGGCGCCACCACGACTTGGGCTGCAGCAGGCGACGGTAATAGCCCTGGCGGCGGGAATCGAGCTGTGCGCGGGTCAGATATTTCGCGGGCGTCGCCGCATTGCTCGCCAGGGTGACTGTCATGCCCAGCGACAGCAAACCTTCGACTTCCGGTTCGCGCTCCGCGGTCAGCAGGGCCGTTATTGCGCCTCCGCACAGTCCGCCAAGAATGAATTTGTTCGCGTGCACGTTGTCACGCAGCCATTGCATGGCACTGCGTGTATCGGTGACATACCGGCCCACTTCGATGTTGTTATAAACATCGGCCAGCAGCGTTTCCTGCAGCTCGCCGGTGGAATCGCCGAGCCCGTAGAAATCGAATCGAAACACGCGATAGCCCATTTCCACCAGCGCGTCCGTCAGCGGTACATACAATCGGCCCGGCCCGACCCGCATTTTCACGCCGGGCGAAAGCAGCACGATGACCGGCAGATCCTCGCGGGGCCGGGCAGGCGAGTGCAGGGTGCCGAACAGAGTGTTGCCGTCGCTGCTGGAGAAGGTGACCGCGCTGACATCGCCAGTCTGTTGCATGCGTGAAGTCCCCACCGGATTCATTCGATCACTCAGTGCCGGATGCGGCAGTGTGCAGCGGCATGGCCGCTGGCGCGCTCAGTACTTCATCCAGCCACCGCAGAGTGAGCTCCTGAAGTTTGCTCGCGCGTGCATAGAAGGGTTTGATCTCGCGCCAGAACGGTTGCTCGGCCGCTCGCGACAGCGTGCCCTGGGGGTAGCTGGCGGCCAGCGCCTTCAGATCGGCGCGCTCTTTCTGGGCCTCGGTGGCGGCGATCTGCACGACCAGCGTGGGGCCGGCATGCTGCTTGCTTTCGGTTGTGAGTAAAGTGCTCACGCCGCAGCTCTCCAGCAGGTCCTTGCCGATCTCGTAGCCGTCGACGTTGACACTTCCGCCGGCGCGAATGCGGGCAGTGAGCACCTCGCGGTTGTCGATCACCTTGCCATAGACCGCCAGCTGGGTGCTCAGGTTGGAACGCAACAGCTCCTGGAAATAGGCATCGCCGTCGAGGATCGGATCCCACAGGACCAATGGCGCGCCGTGCAGGCGAGGAAGACTGGGTTGCCCCGCGTTCGATTCGGCCAGCAATGCCGCGACGCTGGCGCCCAGGCGCAGTCCGATGAAGCCGATCTGCTGAACCGCCGGCATGCGCTGTTCGAGCGCGCCTACCGCGGCCACGAGGTCGGCACGATGCGAGTCGAGACTCGTGTCGGCGCTCATGCCGCTGCTGTCACCAGCACCGCAATAGTCGAAACGCAGCACCGCGTGGCCGCGTGCCGCCAGGGCGCGGGCGCAGCTGACGAAGACGCGGTGGCTCCACAGCTTTTCTTCGCCGAAGGGATGGCTCATGACGAAGGCCAGGGGCTGGGCCGCGCCTTCCGGCGAGTGCAGGATGCCGAACAATCGGGCGTCCTGGCGGGCGAAAAAGAAGGGTGTCTCTGTCACGCGCGTGAAAACTGCAGTTGGAGACCGCGAATCATACCTGGGCAGGTCGTTTCGATGTGTCGTCTGGTTCGCAGTCGGGGATGGCCGAAACGGCCATGGCTGGCCCCGGCCGGCTCGATTACGCTAGCGCGCCCGAGCGAGCGAGGCTACCGTCCGAAAGTGACCGTCGAACGGCCATACACCACGGCCGGCGGGGTTGAGCGGCGCCTCACAGAGGGGTTGCGTCGGAACCGGATACAGTTAGGGGTCTATGCCCAAGCGCTTACTTTTTATCGAAGGCAACCGGGATGGCACGGTTGGCGGCTCCTATTTCGTCCTGCTCGATCTGGTGCGGGGCCTGGATCGCGCCCGCTATCACCCGATCGTTGGCTTCCATCGCGAGAACTACCTGATCGACACCTTCGAGGAGGCGGGCGCGGAAGTCGTGCTATTCGACAATCTGCCGCCTTTCCAGTTCAGCGCGGCGCCGCTGAATCGGGTGCTGGGGCCGCTGAAGCGGCTGATCAATCTGCAGCGGGGCTTGTTCGCGCAGGCCCGCGTCTATGCGCGTTACCTGCGCGAGAACCGTATCGACCTGATCAATCTGAACAATTCGATGACGCGCAATCATGCGTGGATGCTGGCAGCCCGGCAGCTGGGCATTCCCTGCATCACGCACGAGATGGGCATCAACCAGAGCTATTCGACCATCTCGCGCTACCTGGGGCGGCGACTCGATCGCATCGTGTGCGTGTCGCACGCCGTGCACAACGCCATGCGTGCGCACGGCATCGACTATCCGAACATCCAGGTGATTCACAATGGCATCGATCTGGATCGCTACCAGAGGAAGGAAACGCCGGCCCAACTGCGGCGCAAGCACGCCATCCCCGAGGGCGTGCCCGTCATCGGCGTGGTAGGGAACATTCGTGAGTGGAAGGGGCAGGAAACGCTGGTGCGCGCCACGGCCCTGCTGAAAAACAAATATCCCGAGTTGCGCTGCCTGCTGGTGGGAGACTGCGGCAACGCGGATCGCGCCTACGGCGAGCGCATCGATCGCATCGCCAGAGAGCTCGACGTTACTGGCAACATCGTTCTCACCGGGTTTCAGCGCAACGCCATCGACTACATGGAGCTGATGGATGTGGTGACCCACACGTCGATCACGCCCGAGCCGTTCGGAATCGTGACCCTCGAAGCGATGTCGTGTGCCAAGCCGCTGATCTCGACCACCATCGGCGGCCCCGCCGAAGTGGTGGTGAGCGGGGAGAGCGGATTGCTGGTCGATCCGGGCAAGCCCCAGGACCTGGCCGATGCCATCGATCGCTTCCTGAGCGATCCGGACTATGCGCGGCGGATCGGCAGGCAAGGTTACGAACGAATGCTGATTCACTTCAGCATGAAGCACACCGTCGAGAAGACGATGGCGGTTTACGCCGAGATCTTGCGATTGACCCCGGTGGATGCGGCGGCGCGAGGGGCGCCGAGTGCGTCGACCGGTTGATCCCTTGCGAGGACCCTGGGTCCGACGCCAACTCCCGCAGTCCTGGAACAGTTTTGATGCACGGCCGGTTACTCGCCAGCCTGGCCGACCGAATGCTCTGCTGAGCGCGCGGTCGGCGGGCGATTCTGCCATTCGCTCGCGAGGACCGTATGAGTCAATTCAGTACCAAGCGCATTCTGATCACGGGCGGGGCAGGGTTTCTCGGCTCCCATCTGTGCGAACGGCTGATCGCCGATGGTCACGATGTGCTGTGCGTGGATAATTTTTTCACGGGTTCCAAGGGCAACATCGCGCAGCTGCTCGACTGTTCGCATTTCGAGCTGATGCGCCACGATGTGACATTTCCGCTGTACGTGGAGGTGGACGAGATTTTCAACCTGGCGTGCCCGGCCTCGCCCATTCATTACCAGCACGATCCGGTGCAGACCACCAAAACCAGCGTGCATGGCGCCATCAATATGCTCGGGCTCGCCAAGCGGGTTCATGCCAGGATCCTGCAGGCATCCACCTCCGAGGTGTACGGCGATCCCTCCATGCATCCCCAGGTCGAGGAATATTGGGGCAATGTCAATTCCATCGGCCCGCGTTCCTGCTACGACGAGGGCAAGCGCTGCGCCGAGACGTTGTTCTTCGACTATCACCGCCAGCACAACCTGCGCATCAAGGTCATGCGCATCTTCAACACCTACGGCCCGCGGATGCATCCGAACGACGGGCGCGTCGTTTCCAACTTCATCATGCAAGCGTTACACAACCAGCCGATCACGGTGTACGGCGACGGCACGCAGACGCGCTCGTTCTGTTACATCGATGACATGGTGGAGGCGTTCGTGGCGCTGATGGCCAGCGGCGACGAGGTGACCGGTCCGATCAATATCGGCAATCCCGGCGAGTTCACCATGCTGGAGCTGGCGCAGACCGTGCTCGACATCACCGGCTCGGGCTCCCGGATCGAGCATCGGCCGCTGCCCAAGGATGACCCCAGGCAGCGCCGGCCGGACATCAGCAAGGCCAAGCAATTGTTGGACTGGAGTCCGAAAGTGCCGCTGCGCGACGGACTGACGCGCACGATCGCCTACTTCGAGAAGCTGCTCGGCTCGCGAATGATCTAGAGCCAGCTCGAGATCCTGTCGCGCAGCCGGCGGCCGTGTTCCAGCCAGCGCTAGATCGGCTTCCTGGATGCGATCAGCTTTTCAAAATACTCGACGGTCTTGATCAGACCGTCGCGCAGCTGCACTTTCGGGCTCCATCCCAGTAGCTGTTGCGCCTTCTCGATGTTCGGACGGCGCTGCTTCGGATCATCCTGCGGCAACGGCCGCCGCTCGATCTTGGATCTGGATCCAGTGATGTCGATGATGTTCTGCGCCAGCTCCAGCATGGTGAATTCGCCGGGATTGCCGACGTTGATCGGTCCGGTCACCTCATCGCCGCTGGCCATCAGCGCCAGGAACGCATCGATCATGTCATCGACGTAGCAGAACGAGCGCGTCTGATTGCCGTCGCCGTAAATGGTGATGGGCTGATTCTGCAGCGCCTGCATCACGAAGTTCGACACCACGCGCCCGTCGTTGGGATGCATGCGCGGGCCGTAGGTATTGAAGATGCGGATGACCTTGATGCGCAGCTTGTGCTGCCGGTAGTAGTCGAAAAACAGGGTCTCGGCGCAGCGCTTGCCTTCGTCATAGCAGGAGCGCGGACCGATGGGATTCACGTTGCCCCAATATTCCTCGACCTGCGGATGCACCGCGGGGTCGCCGTACACCTCGGAGGTGGAAGCCTGGAAGATCTTGGCGCGTACGCGCTTTGCGAGGCCCAGCATGTTGATCGCCCCATGCACGCTGGTCTTGGTGGTCTGCACCGGGTCGTGCTGGTAATGAATGGGCGAGGCCGGGCATGCCAGGTTGTAGATTTCATCCACTTCGACATACAGCGGGAACGTCACGTCGTGCCGCATCAGCTCGAAATTCGGGTTCTCGATCAGCTGCGCGATGTTGTCCTTGGCGCCGGTAAAAAAATTATCGACGCACAGTACGTCGTTGCCAGCCGCCACCAGCCGATCGCACAGATGCGAACCCAGGAAGCCCGCTCCGCCGGTGACCAGGATGCGCTTTCTGCTGAACTGACCCATTAGATGTTACTCTCTGTGACTGCTTGATTCGACGAGACGGTTGACTGCTGCATCGGCAGCCGCAGAACCTCTGCAGAGGCCGCCATGGTCCTGTCGACGCTCTGCTGCGTGCTGAGGATCGTTGCCATCCGTTCATAGCCGCGTTTGCCGGTGAGGCGCGCATCTTCCGGATCGGCGAGGAAACGGTCAATGGCGTCGTCAGATCGGCGCGGGACCAGGCCGTCCTTCACGGGGGCGGACGGATCAGCTGCGGCACGTCCTGCATTGGTCGCCGATTAGAGCCAGCTCGAGATCCTGTCGCGCAGCCGGCGGCCGTGTTCCAGCCAGCGCTGTTCGAAGCGGGGCTGCTCGGTGAGCACGCTGGCGTTGAGCTCGGCGAGCTGGGCGCGCGAGCGCTGCAAGCATTCGGCGATGCTGGCGGCGTCGTGCTCGTTCGGAAAGAGCGCGACCTTGCCGAACAGATCCACGGTCGCGGGATTGCCCGTCAGCACCATGGGTCGGCGCAGCGCCAGCGATTCGTAGGCGCCACAAACCAGGCAATTGGGCTTGAGCGTGAGATCCAGCACGATGTGGCTGTCGCGCATCAGCTCCCAGTAGGCCTCTTCGGAAAGAAAGCCTGTCTGCCGCACGTTGGCCGGCAGGCGTGCGCGCTGCTCGGCCGGCAGCTTGGTCTCGCGACCGGTGATGCTGAGCTGATATTGCTCGCCCAGCATGCGCGCGGCCTCGATGATCTCCGCGATGGGCTCGTCGGCGGCGTAGGTCGCAACCACCATGACCCGCAACGGACCATCGAGCTGTGGCGGTTCAGTGGGCGCAAACGGCGGGGTCGGCAAACGATCGGGCAGCACATGCGGCGTGCCGCCGACAGCACGCACCTGATCCGCCAGCGCGGCGTTCGTGACGATGGTTACATCCGCCGAGCGCAGCGCATGGCGAGTCAGCGACGTGACGGGCCAATAGGCATGAGTGAACGGGGCGACGGCTTCGTTGTGCGCGTCCATGATGACCTTGTAGCGGCCCAGGAACGGGCGGGCCATCAACACCAGCAACGACAGGATCAACGATGGATTCTGCACGTACAGCACTTTGGGGCGGTGCTGCGACACCAGGCTCAAGGTTCGTTTTGCGAGCCTGGCGTACCGTTTCAGCCGGGGAGCGCTGAATGTGACTTCGTGCAGAGGCAAGCCCAGCCAGGCGCACAGCTCACGCGTGCGGCGATGCTGTTCCCAGCTGATTGCCAGGGTATGAGGCAGGACGCGGCGAGGCTCAGTCGTCTCCGGCGGGATTTCCGCCGCCGCGCTCCTTGGTTCGCACATCACTTCGGTCACGCCGGCTTCTCCGCCGCGCTCACCGAGCCTGCGCCTTGAATCAGCTGCGAATACAAGCGCTCGTAGTTGTGAACCATCTGCTGCACGGTGAACAGCTCACCGAATCGTTGCTGGGCGGCCGCGCCGAGCCGATGCCGCAGATCCACGTCGTCCAGCAGGCGAGTCAGCGCGTCGGCCAGCGCTTGCGGCGAGCGGGCAGGGACGACCAGGCCGCTTTGCTCGTTGATGACGACGCGCGCGTTCTCGCCGACCGAGGTGATGACCATGGGCTTCGCGCCCGCCATCGCTTCGAGGACGACGACGGACATCGCTTCCCAATGCGAGGACTGCACGAAAATGTCACAGGCGGGCAGGGCCCTCCGGGAGGCCGCGCTCACCCAGCCGAGGAAGCGCACGTGGTCCTGCAACCCGAGGCTGTGAGCCTGAGCTTCCAACTCGCGGCGCAGCTTGCCCTCACCGGCGAGGATCATCAGGAAGCGCTTGTTTCGTTCTCGTAGCAGGGCCGCGGCGTGCAGCAGGTCGGGCAATCCTTTCTGCGGAATCAGCGTGCTGATGCTGCCGATGACGGGAGTGCCGTCACGCGGCAGTTGCGCGATGACCTCCGGTGCCAGGTCCGGAGTCGGCGCGTCGGTGCCGTTCCAGATGACCTGCATGCGCCCGGCGGGAATGTCGTGCAGCCGGCGAATGGTTGCGGCCTGTTCGTGGCCGACGGCGATCAATGCATCCGGCACTCGCCACAGCATCCGCTCGATGCGCGCGTAGCGCGGCGAAATGTGCGGATAGTTGCCGAAATGGAAGGTATGGACGTGACGCAGGCCGGGCACGGTCAGTCGGCACACGGCCGCGTCCATCAAGCCGTGGATGTCGTGGCTGTGGAGCAGCTGGATGCGCCGCTGTTTGATCAACCGGCGCAGCTTCAGCGCCGTCAGGTAGTCCTTCGTGCCGCGGTATCCGGGAATGGGGATCAGGTCCACACCCGCGTCCAGCATCTGTTTGCCGACGATGCCGTTTTCCTTGAGGTAGCAGGCGGTGACTTCGAACTGGCGCCGGTCCATGTGCTTGGTCAGGTTCGCCGCGACCTGCTCGGCGCCGCCGATATGCAGGGTGGAATTGACCATCAGCACACGCAGGCGCTCCGGCGCGTCGGCGCTTTGCGACTTAGGATCACTTGTGGCGGAAAGGCTCGGTCGCGCAGAATTCATGACAAAGAGTCTGTGAGCGCCACGGCATAACGGCTAGTGCGGAATGGCCGGCAATCATAACGGGTTGGGCGGGCGGCCGTGTGATGCAATCTCCAGTCCTGGGTAGCACGGTGGCGGGCCGACCAGCAGCGGCTCGTGCGCCGGGCGTGTCCCAAGTCGCAGCATCCGGCGCCGGACGGCGTCATGATCGCCGCCCGACCGCATTCGGGACTCTTTTGCCAGCACAGAGGGTCGCAGAGTTTTTTCATGACCAGCAGATTGGGTGCGCTCCTGCGCGCCACTGAAACGCGGGTGGTTCTAGCCCTGCTCGGGCTGATCGCGCTAGTGGACATCAGTCTAAGGTTGGCGGAACCCCGGCTGTCCGGCAACCTGGCGCATGTCGCCGAGATCCCCGAGCTCATTGCCGCGGCTGGCAAGCCGCAGCGGCACTCCCTGCTGCTGCTCGGCAATTCGTTGACCAACAACGGTGTCGCGGTGCCGGTCATCAACGCCGTGCTGCCGGAGATGGCGATCGCCAAGATCACGCCGGATGGCACCGGGCTGTGGGACTGGCAATGCCTGCTGGACCACCAGCTGATCGAGCGGCGGGAGGTGCAATACGACACCGTGGTGATCGGTTTTGCCTGGCATCTGCTCAGCGACCAGACGCGCAATGACCCGTCCCGGCTCGGCGCGTTGTACTGCCGGATGAGCGATCTGGCGAACCCGAGCGCCATCGGCCTGGAGGGCAGCGGCGACATCGGAGAGTTCATGGCCGCCGCCGTGCTGCGCACCTATGCGTTGCGCGACACCCTGCGCAACCGCTTTTTCCAGATCGTCATCCCCAGCTACGTGAAGTACACGCAAGCCGACAATGCCGCCGGGGCGCAGGCGGCTGGACAGCCGGCGGGCGCCCATCAGGCGCGGGCCGTCGATGAGACCGAATATACCTATCGAACGTTCGCGGGCGTGGTCGACCGGCTGAAGAGCAAGGGCACGCGCGTCATCGTGGTCGCGATGCCGGTGCAATCGACGTATGAGATCGATCCGGAGCTGCGCGAGCTCGAACGCAGTGCGGAGCTGACCGTCATCGACCTGCGCGAGGTGCCGGGCTTGAACAGCTCGCACTATCGCGACCAGATGCACCTCAACCCGGTGGGTCAGCAGATCCTGAGCAAAATGCTCGCAGCGGCCCTGCACGTCGAGCTGGCGAGCGCCACATGATTTTCAACAGTTTCGTTTTCTGGGGCTTCTTCGCCATCGTGCTGGCGCTGTATTGGCGTCTGCCCTGGCGTGGCCAGAATCATCTGCTGCTGGTCGCCGGCTATATCTTCTACGGCTTCTGGGACTGGCGCTACCTGGGGCTGCTCGCGTTCTCGACCATCGTCGACTATTACGTCGGCTATTACCTGGTGCGGGTCGACGATGCCCGCAAACGCAAGCTGCTGATCACCGCCTCGGTGGTGGTGAATCTCACCTTCCTCGGCTTCTTCAAGTATTTCGGCTTTTTCGTCAACGAAATGGCCGCGCTGCTGACCACCCTGGGATTCCAGCCGCATCTGCCGGTGCTGCACATCGTGCTGCCGGTGGGCATCTCGTTCTACACCTTCCAGAGCATGGCCTACACGATCGATATCTATCGCGGCAAGGCCCAGCCGGCGCGCAGCCTGCCCGAGTTCGCCACCTACGTGGCGTACTTTCCGCCGCTGGTCGCTGGACCGATCGAGCGCGCCGGACATCTGTTGCGGCAGTTGCAGGGCGAACGGCGCCTGAAGCAGGGCGATTTCGCCGAGGGCCTGTATCACATCCTGATCGGGCTGTTCAAAAAGGTCTTCATCGCCGACAACCTGGCACCGATCGCCAATCACATCTTCGACACGCCCGCGGCCGACCTCACCGCGACCGAAATGCTGATCGGCACGTACGCGTTCGCGTTCCAGATCTATGGCGACTTCTCCGGTTACTCCTCGATCGCGCAGGGCGTGTCGAAGTGGCTGGGCATCGATCTGTCCTATAACTTCCGCATGCCGTATTTCTCGCGCAGCCCGAGCGAGTTCTGGCAGCGCTGGCACATCAGCTTGTCGCAATGGCTGCGGGACTATCTCTACATCCCCCTGGGGGGCAATCGTCGCGGCCCGACGCGCACCCATATCAACCTGCTGTTGACCATGCTGCTCGGCGGTCTGTGGCACGGCGCGAATTGGACCTTCATCGCCTGGGGCGCGTGGCATGGATTGCTGCTGATCGCGTATCGGATCGTGGGCACCGAGCGCTTCGAACGGCCCGCCAGCAGCAAGGCGATCGCGGTCTTGCAGGCGCTGCTGATGTTCCACTTCGTCTGCGTCGGCTGGATCTTCTTCCGGGCCGAATCGATCTCGCAGGCGTTCGCGCTGATTGGAGCGCTGGGTCACGGATTTGCGGTGACGGATTTTGCACTCTACGCCGGGTCCCTGCTGCTGTTCTTTACGGCGCCGCTGTTCGTGTACGAATGGCTCGCGTACCGGCGCAACGAGATGCTGCTGGCGCTGTCGCAGCCCGCCTGGCAACGAGTGGCTCTGTATGGTTACTTCATCGCCATGGTCGTCGTGTTCCCGCCGTTGACGCAGCAGGTGTTCATCTACTTCCAGTTCTGAGCCCGGGCTGCGAGGCTCGAAGCGAATCCTGCCGAGCGGCGGGGACCGGTCGCGAAGTAGAATTGACCGGCCAGCCGGGACTGGCCGCCGAGCAAGGACACTGTCGCCGATCCGATGAACCTGCTGCACGATCTGTTCGATGCCTCTGCCGAGCGCTTCCCGAGTCATGAAGCCCTGCGCAGCCGTGGCAACACCATCACCTATGCGGACTTGCAGCGCCGCTCGCATTCGCTGGCGGGCGCGTTGCGCTCGCACGGCGTGCAGCGGGGCGATCGGGTTGCGGTCTATCTGCAGAATCGCGCAGTCGTGGTCGAGACGGCGCTGGCCTGCAGCCGTCTGGGCGCCATTTTCGTTCCTATCAATCCGCTGCTCAAAGCGCGCCAGCTCGAATACGTATTGAACGATGCTGGCGCCAGCGCGCTGATTGCTTCCCAGACAGCAGCCGTGCTGGTGGAGGACTCGATTCCACGCTGTCCGACCATCTCGACGGTGGTGTGGTGCGACGTCGCTCCGGGGCGCACCGATGTGCTGACATATGACGAATCGATCACCGCCGAGTGTCGCGTCGCCAGCCCCGCCGTCGACAACGATCCCGCCGCTTTGCTGTACACCTCGGGCAGCACCGGGCGACCGAAGGGCGTAGTCGTCTCGCATCGCAATCTCGTGGCCGGCGCGCTCACTGTCTCCGGTTACCTGAAGAACACGTCCTCGGATCGCGTTCTGGTCGCGCTGCCGCTGAGCTTCGACTATGGATTGAGCCAGGTCACGACCGCATTCGCGGTAGGCGCGTGTGCCGTGCTCACCAACTTCTCGCTGCCTGCGGCGTTGCTGCAGGAGATGGTNTCNGAACGCATCACCGCGCTCGCCGGCGTNCCGACCATGTGGATGCATCTGGCGACGGCGGAATGGCCAGCGCCGGTNGTGAAATCNTTGCGGTACATCACCAACTCCGGCGGCGCGCTGCCGGTGAGCGTGATCAAGAATCTGCAGTCGCGGCTGCCGAACACACAGATCTTCTGCATGTATGGACTCACCGAGGCGTTTCGCTCGACGTATCTCGAGCCCTCCCAGCTCGAGCAGCGTCTGGGCTCGATCGGCAAAGCCATTCCGGGGCAGGAGATCCTGGTGCTCGACGCCGAAGGCAAGGAGTGCCAGCCGGGCGAAGTGGGCGAGCTGGTGCACCGTGGCTCGCTGGTGACGCTGGGCTACTGGAACGATCCGCAACTCACCCAGCAGCGCTTCAGGCCCTTGCCGAAGCGTTTGTCACAACTCACGCGCGAGGAGATCGCGGTGTGGTCGGGCGATCTGGTGAAGACCGATGCGGAAGGGTTCATTTATTTCATCGGCCGCCGCGACAATCTGATCAAGAGCTCGGGCTATCGCATCAGTCCGGGCGAGATCGAAGAAGTGATTGCCGAGCTGCCGGGCATCGTGGAGTCCGCGGTGGTGGGGCTGCCCGATGATGGTCTGGGTCAACGCGTCGTCGTGGCCGTCGTGCTGGGGCCGAATGCGCCGGCCGAGATGTCGGAGCGGATCCGCCAGCACTGTCGCATGCAACTGCCGGCGTACATGGTGCCTGCGGAAGTGCATGTGATGTCGCAGCTGCCGCGCAATCCGAACGGCAAGTGCGATCGAGGTGCGCTGGCTGCAGCGCTCGCCCAGAAATGATTGCTCGACTCTATCAAGCTCTGCGACGTCGCCTGCGCGCCAGGCGTGCGTTGGCCGCTGCGCGTGAAGTTTCGCTCGCTCGCGTCCAGCAGGGCGGCATCAAGCGCGTCCTGGTGGTGTGCTATGGAAACATCTATCGATCGCCGTTCGCCGGCACCAGCTTGCGCCAATTGCTGCCGGCCGAGATCGAAGTGCGCAGCTCCGGATTTCATCGGGTCGCCGGCCGGGCTTCTCCGGAGCGCCATGTGACCATGAGCCGCGCAAGAAACATCGATCTGTCGGCGCATCGCTCCTCGCGGATCAATGCCGAGGACCTGCAGTGGGCCGATATCGTCGTGCTCATGGATCGGCACAACTGGGGCGCGCTGGATGAGCTGGGGGCGGATCATTCCAAGCTGGTGTGGCTGGGTGCGTTCGGGCCGGGCGGGATCGAGATCGCCGATCCGTACGAACTGGACGATGCGCATGCGCAGCGCGTACTCGATCAGCTGGAGCATGCGAGCCGCGAGCTGGCGGCTCGCATCCGTGCCAGCCATCAGGTCAGTTGAGAGATCACGTACCTGGTGATCGCCTCGTAGCCGGCTGGCGTGATGTGACTATTGTCCGCACGCGTGTATTCGACTCTGCGCGTGCCGTTGCCCGAGGCGAGGGCTTTTTCCAGATCCAGCAGCTTGATGTTCTGCGCCCTGGCATAGGCGCGCAGCCATTCGTTCAGCGCTTTGATTTCAGTGTTTTTCTGCACGCGATAATCGGCCTTGCCGCGCACGTTGCCGATGAAGCTCAGCAGCTTTTCCGTCATCGTGTCAGGAATCGGAATGGTCAGATCGGTCGCCAGGATGGGAGTGATACCGGCGGCGCGAGCCTGTTCGATCATCGCCTGATAGTTCTCCTGGGCCTGCTGCTTGGTCGCGGCCATGTGCTCCGGCGTCGAGCGGATCACGTCGTTGCTATGTCCCCAGATCAACACGGCGTCGGGCTTCAGTTCGATCACATCGCGCTCGAAGCGCGCGCGCACTTCCGAGGTGACCAGGCCACAGGAGGCCATGTTGGTCACGGTATAGCCTGGTAGCGCCGGGGTCCGCCATTCCTGGGCATACGAGGCGCCGGTGATGATCAGATTCTTGTTGGTGGAGGTCGCTGAATTTACCGAGGCTTGGGCGGGGCAACCGAGTGAGTACAGCAGGCAGATCAGCGCCCCGCACAGAGTGCGGAGTCGAACAGATCGAGTCGGCACGTGGTACATGGGATCTCCCTTGAAGCGGCAACGGGCGAAATCGCCCGCTAGCTTGCACTGTCCAGCCGCTATCGGAGCCGCCTCATGTACTTAATGCACCGCCCCTGCCGAGGTCATGAGCACTTGCGCAACGCATGCTTGCCGGCATCGCGCCGCACCGCATGCCGTCGGCCGAGCATGCGAGAGCGGGTCGTCTTCGGTGGTCGTCAGGTGAGCTGAGCAGCCACGTACCTGGTGATTGCGTCGTAACCCGCGGGACTGACGTGACTGTTGTCGGAGCGCGTGTACTCGACCTTGCGCGTGCCGTTGCCCGAGTCGAGCGCCGCTTCCAGATCCAGCAGCTTGATCTTTTGCTCCTTGGCATAGTCGCGCAGCCACTGGTTCAGCGCTTTGATCTCGGTATTTTTCTGCACGCGGTAATCGGTCTTGCCGCGTACGCTGCCGATGAAGCCCATCAGTTTTTCTTTGATCGTGTCCGGAATCGGAATGGTCAGCTCGGTCACCAGGATGGGAGTGATATTGGCGGCGCGAGCCTGTTCGACCATCGCCCGATAATTCTCCTGTGCCTTCTTCCTGGCGGCCGCCATGTTCTCCGGCTTGGCGCGCACCACGTCGTTGTAGTGGCCCCAGATCATCACCGTGTCGGGCCGCAGCGCGATCACATCACGCTCGAAGCGGGCGCGCACATCCGAGCTTTCCTGACCGCCGATGCCCTTGTTGGTCACGACATAGCCGGGCAGCTTCGGGGTCTGCCATTCCTCGGCGTACGAGGCGCCAATGATGACCATCTGTTTGCTGGCGGAGGCAGTCGCATTCATAGAATCTTCGGCGGTGCAGGCGAATGAAAGCAGCAGCAGGGTGAGCGTCCCGAGAATCGTCGATACGGGGGCGCGGCGTCGAAACATACGGGATGGCACTGGCTGCATGGGATTCCCAGGGAAGCGGCGGGATGGGGAATTATCCCGAAGCTAGATCACGCCTTTCAACCGATACCAGAACAGGCCGATGTACTCGTGCACGGCCAGGTCCGAGGTCATGAGCGACTGCGGCGACGGATGTTCGTCGGCATCGCGCCAGTCTTTCGGGCCCTGGTAGTCGGTCGGCACGGGCACCGGTCGCAAGCCTTGCTTATGCAGCACGGCGAGCGAGCGCCGGAGGTGGCCGGCCGAGGTCACCAGAAAGAACGGCTCCTTCAGCATGGGCGCCAGGTTGGCCGCGCTCTCGGCGGTCGTGAGCGAGTTGGTTTCGAGGGTCAGCCGTTCTTTCGGCAAGCCGAGCGCGAGCAGCGATTCGCCCATGATCCGGGCCGTGGTGGGCTCGCCGGAGACGATCACGTCGCAGCCGTGGCAGCCGCCATGTTGCAGCTGCAAGGCCATCATCACCCGATACGCCGAGGCCCAGTGCAAGCGCCCGGTGAGCGGCATGTCGGGATCGGCGGCGGCGTAGCCGGTCAGCACGACGATGTGCCTGATGCCCTGATGGGTGCGCGTGTCGTGCACTGCCGGGTACTCGTATTCGAGCGGGCTGAGCAGCGCCGTTGCGACGCTACCGGTCGAGAACACGATGGTGATGGCGCCGGAGACCGCCAGCAGCCCCCAGGAGAGCTTGCGCCAGCGCGCCTTGAGGGCAGCGAGCAGGCCGAGCGCGAACAACAGATACGCGAGTCCCGAAGGAACCAGCATTGCGCCGATGATTGACGCCATAATCGTGTTTTTGTGGGTGGGCGAGGAGATTCTATGCCAGCGATCGGCGCACAGCCTAAAGGCTCGGGTATCCGGGCGGGAATCGTCCTGATGTTCGTATTGGCGTCGAGCGTCGTTTGTGCCGACAACGAACGGGTGTTCGACACCGAACTGCACCAGGTGCGAGTAACCACGGTCGCCGCCGGCCTCGAGCATCCATGGAGCGTGGCATTCCTTCCGGACGGCAAGTTCCTGATCACGGAGCGGCCGGGTCGCCTGCGGATCGTGGATGCGAAAGGCAATGTTTCAGCGCCGTTACAGGGGCTGCCGAAGGTGGCCGCGGTCGGGCAGGGCGGTCTGCTCGACGTGGCGCTCGCACCGGATTTCGCCCAGTCCCGCCGGATCTATTTCTCGTATGCCGAGCCCCGGGACGGCGGCAATGGCACGTCGGTGGCACGCGCCAGGTTGGGCCCGGATGGGCTGAGCGATCTCGAAGTGATTTTTCGTCAGCGGCCGGCGGTCGACAGCCCGGGGCACTTCGGCTCGCGCCTGGTGTTTGCACGCGATGGCTCGTTGTTCGTGACATTGGGCGAGCGGCAGCAGAAGCACTTCGCGGTTCGAGCGCAGGATCTGGAAACGCATTTCGGCAAGATCGTCCGCTTGCAACCGGAGGGCGGCGCGGCGCCGGACAATCCGTTTGTTCTGGTGCCCGGGGCGCAGCCGGAGATCTGGTCGTATGGCCATCGAAACGTGCAGGGCGCGGCGTTGCATCCGGAGACGGGCGAACTGTGGATCACGGAGCACGGGCCGAAGGGCGGCGATGAGTTGAATCATGTGAAGCCGGGCGCGAATTACGGCTGGCCGCTGGTGACGTATGGAATCGCTTACAACGGCGACAAGGTCGGCGTCGGTCAGCAGCGGGTCGGCATCGAGCCGCCGGTGCATCACTGGGTGCCGTCGATCGCGACCACGGGCCTCACGTTCTATACAGGCGATCGCTTTCCGAAATGGCGCGGGCAGCTGTTCGCGGGTGGCTTGTACGGAATGGTCGTGAGATTGCAGCTGGAGGGCGACAAGGTGGTCAGGGAGGAGCGCATCCTCACCCAGCTGAAGCAGAGAATCCGTGACGTGAGAAGCGGGCCGGATGGGTTGTTATATGTGCTCACGGACAGCCCGAAAGGAGAGCTGCTTTCCGTGGCGCCGGCGCAGTGAAGACCCCCTCATGGGTATGAGGGGGCCATAACCGGTCAACGCTGCTTGAAGTCTTCCGGCGTCAGCTGATGACGCGCGAGCAACTTGTAGAAGTCGGTGCGATTGCGCTTCGCCAGGCGTGCCGCCTGACTCACATTGCCGCCGGTGATCTGCAGGATCTGCGACAGATAGTTCCGGGTGAACTCATCGCGCGCCTCGTCGAACGAGGGCAGGCGGGTCGGGCCGCCACCGAGCGCCGCCTGTACCAGCTCCGCGCTGATGATCGGGCTGGTGGCAAGCGCGACGTTCTGGCGAACCACGTTTTCCAGCTGACGCACGTTGCCCGGCCAGTCCGCGCTGACCAGTAGCTCGACGGCTTCCGGCGCGTAGATGTGACGCTGCTCGCCAGTCTCCTGAGCGACCTTCTCCAGGAAGTGCGATACCAGCAGCGGCACGTCCTCGCGACGCTTCGCGAGCGACGGCATTTCGATGTGCACGACGTTCAGGCGGTAGTACAGATCCTCGCGGAAATGACCGCCCATGATCATTTGTTTCAAATCGCGGTGAGTCGCCGAGATGATGCGCACGTTCACGGTCGTGGCATCGGTGCTGCCCACCGGACGGACCTGATTTTCCTGCAGGACGCGCAGCAGCTTCACCTGCAGGCGCATCGGCATGTCGCCGATCTCATCGAGCAGCAGGGTGCCGCCGTCAGCCGCCTGGAACAGGCCGCGGTGCTCACGGATGGCGCCGGTGAAAGCGCCTTTGACGTGACCGAACAGCTCGCTCTCGAGCAGGTTCTCCGCCATGGCGCTGCAGTTGATGGCAACGAACGGACGGTTGCGACGCGGGCTGGCCTTGTGAATGGCGCGCGCCAGCAGCTCTTTGCCGGTGCCGCTCTCGCCAGTGATCATGACGCGCGCGTCGGTGCCGGCGACCATGTGGGCCTGCGCCATGCGCTCTTCCATCACGGCGCTGCGAGTGATGATTTCGCTGCGCCAGTCCTCGGTGGTATCGGCGAAGCCGGACACCTTCAGGGCCTTCTGCACCTGATCGAGCAATTCCTGCTTGTCGACCGGCTTGGTGAGGAACGCGAACGCGCCGCTCTGGGTTGCCTGGACCGCATCGGGAATCGTGCCGTGGGCGGTGAGGATGATGACTCGCAGGCCGGGGGCGCGGCTCTGGATTTCTTTCAACAACCCGATGCCGTCCATCTGGTCCATGCGCAGATCGGTGATCACCAGATCCGGCCGGACGCGTGCCAGCGCCGCCAAGGCAGCCGCGGCACTCTCTACCGCGTCGACTTCGTAATTTTCGGCGCGCAGACGAATGGTGAGTAGCCGGAGCAACCCCGGATCATCGTCAACGACCAGTAGGCGGGCTTTGCGTTTCACTTGGGGCGGCATCGCGATTGCCAGGGGGCGTGGGACTGCGTTCAATGATAGACCTCTCGATTTCTTTGATCGCGTCCAGCTTCTGCTGGGCTTCGGCGAGGGCACGGCGCAGACGTGCGTTCTCTTCGATCTGCGCCTGAATGCGCTTATCCGAGTTTGCCTGCGTACGACTGCGGTCGTCGAGTGTCGCAAGCAACCGACGATTTTCGGCCTCGAGCTTCAATCTAACATCGGTTTCGTGCAGCAATACCGCGGCCAGCGTGCGCTCGTCCTGGGTGAGCCGTTCCGGTGTGGCGAGCAGTGTTTCGAGCAAACGTTTGCCCTCCGAAGCACTGCTCGCCGGATGCCCGGGGGTCACCAATGCGACGGCATATCGCAGCGTGCTCGCCGTCGTCGGAGCGCGGGTATATTCGCGCTCGACTTCATAAAACAAATCGGCCTGGCGCGCCGGATCCGGCGTGCTCAAGTTATTCATGATGTCGAGATAGGAGGGCATGCTGCCGCTCAGCGGAGCGGGCGTCAGCGGCGCGCTCGATGCGGCGGAGTTGGCCTCGGAGCTGCGACGCAATTGTGCGACGAGCTCGCAGCCCTGCAGCAGCAGCGCCACGGCACACACGGACAGCAGCCTGGTGGTGAATTCGAGTTTCATCATGCGCCGCTATGCCGGCTCGCCTTCGAGCGCGGGCGCCAGAGGCAGGCGGACGCGGAAGTGGGCGCCAGGAAACATCCCGTCGAGGATTTCGATCGAGCCGCCGTGCGCCTGGATGAACTCGGAGACCACCGACAGGCCGATGCCGGTGCCCTTGAGATGGCCCGAGACGGGCGCGCGCCCCGAATAGAACGCATCGAAAATCGCGGAGCGCTCGTCCTTGGAGATGCCTGGGCCGGTATCGGCCACATCGAGCACCAGTTGATCCTTGTCCGCTTTGGCATGTATGAAAATGGTCCCGCCCCGGGGGCTGTATTTGAGCGCGTTCGACAGCAAGTTATCCAGAATCAGCTTGAGCTTGGCACGGTCCGCGTGCAGCTCGATGTCTTGTACTTTCAGGTCCAGGTGCACCCGCTGCGCGAGCAGCGTCAGCTGATGCGTCTCCAGGGCCGATTTGATCAGCGGCCGCAGCCGGAACTCGGAAATCTCCAGCCCCGAGTGCCGGGCCTGCCAGGCACTGAACTCCAGCAGATTCTCGATCAGCTGCTGCAGCTTGATGCCATTATCGCGCAGGATGGTGGTGACCTCCCGCTGCGCGCTGTCCAGCTCGCCGACCGCGCCATCCATCAACAGCTCCGTGCCCTCGCGAATACTGGCAAGCGGGGTCTTCAACTCATGCGACATATGTCGCAGGAATCGATTGCGCTCCTGCGCCAGCTCCAGCAAACGCACGCGCAGCCACTCCAGTTGCCGGCCGAGATTCACCAGATCGACCGGGCCCCGGACCGTGATCGATCTGGAGAACGTGCCCTTGCCGAGCTGGCTGATCGCCTGGTCGATCTGGCGGATCGGCCGCATCAGCAGGAACGTGAACATGCCCACCAGCATCGCGGTCAGCAAGATCAGCACCGCCGACTGCCAGAACAGATATTTCTGGGTATCGGCGGTCGACTGCTGCAACCGGGACAGGCCGGTCTCGACCTGTTCGCCGGTGGCCGCCGACAGCGCGAATGCCGCCTGCCACATGGGCTGGATGGCATCCACGGCGTTGCGAATCACTTCCGGCGACGGCGCCGGCGCCAGCAGGGCGGCATCGATGCGCCGGAGCGAATTTCGAATCGCCCGCAGCTGTACCGCATGCTCCTGATCGACCGCAACCGTTTCGATGCTGGCCAGGGTCGCGAGCAGCCGCTCGCGGCTGTCGCCATACACCTCGAGCAGCCCCGGATCGTTCAGCACCTGATACAGCTTGGCACTGCGCTCGATGGGCGCGATCTGCTGGAACAGCTGCTGCGTGTAATGCGTGGTCTGCACGCCGCTGCGGACCAGGGTGGCGCTTTCCTCCGAAAGGTTCCGCACCTTGGTCGCGGCAATGACCACTCCCAGCAACAGCGGGATGGAAACCAGCGCGAAACCGGTCAGCATCAGGCTGTTCAAAGAGCTGGGGCGGGGCAGACGCATGGGGGCGGATTCTAGCGCTCGGATTGGCCGCGATGCGCGGGATGTGCAGCGAAAGCAGAAGGCATCCGTTTCATTGCCGGGGCGATCTCAGGGGCGAGTGCAGGGCCGGTCTCATGCCCGCTTCAGCGCTCGCCCCACACCGCGGCCCGGCCGTTAGTTTTTCTGCAAGCCCGGATCCAGTTGCAGGCGCCGTTCCCAGGCCAGCTGCGAACGCACGATGGCTTCCAGATCGTCATGTTGCGGCACCCAGCCCAGCAAGTCACGAACCCGCTGCGCCCGGGCGACCAGCGACGGCGGATCGCCGGCCCGACGCGGCTCCTCGATGGTCTTCAGCGGCTGGCCGGTCACACGATTCATCATCGAGATCACCTCGCGGACGCTGTAACCATGGCCGTAGCCGCAGTTCAGGGTGACGGAGGTGCCATTGGCGCGCAGGTAATCGAGCGCTTTCAAATGCGCGCTGGCCAGGTCTTCGACATGGATGTAGTCGCGCACGCCGGTGCCATCGGCGGTCGGATAGTCGGTGCCGAAAATGGAAACATGCGGACGTTTGCCCACGGCGGCTTCCGCCGCCACCTTGGTCAGCAGCGTCGCCTTGAGGGTCGACTGGCCGATGCGCTCGCCCGGATCGCAACCGGCGACGTTGAAATAACGCAGCACCACGTAGCGCAGCGGCGTGGCCACGGCCAGATCGCGCAACATCCATTCGCTCATCAGCTTCGAGGTGCCGTACGGATTGATCGGCTGAGTCGGGCTGTCCTCGGCGGCGACGCCGCCTGCGGGAATGCCATACACGGCGGCGGTGGAGGAGAACACGAAATGTTTGACGCCCGCCTCCTGGCTGGCCTGCAGCAGGTTGCGCGTCGAGCAGGTGTTATTGCCGTAGTACTTCAACGGATTCGATACCGACTCTGGAACGATCGTGTGAGCCGCGAAGTGCATGATGGTTTCGATGCGATGCTCGCGCAGGATGCGGCCGACCAGCTCGCGATCGCCGGTGTCGCCGACCACCAGTTCGCCATGCAACACCGCCGAGCGGAAGCCGGTGGACAGATTGTCCAGCACCACCACTTTCTCCTGGCGCTCGCCGAGCTGTCGAACCACGTGACTGCCGATGTAGCCGGCGCCGCCGGTGACGAGGATGGTCATAGGTGTTGTCATTCCAGGTGAGAAGAACGTCCGGGCCGATTCTAGCAGCTGTGCTCCGCGAAGTAGGCTCGCAGTAGGGCATTCATGGGCACGCGTCGCCTGGACCAGACACAGAGACAATCTGCAATGGACTTCGGTCACTGTCGCCGGTCACCATGGGCACCGCGAGAGTGCCGAAGTACCGACGTTCATGCCCAGACCCGATCCGCATCCGTACGACCGTTTGACGCCCGACGTGATCATTGCCGCCGTGGAATCGCTCGGTCGCGATTCCGACCGCCGCATCCTGGCACTGAACAGTTACGAAAATCGTGTCTATCAGGTGGGCATGGAGCAGGGTGCGCCGCTGATCGTGAAGTTCTATCGGCCCGGCCGCTGGTCCGATGCTGCAATTCACGAGGAACATGGCTTCGCGCTGGAGCTGGCCGCGGCCGAAGTGCCGGTCGTGCCTCCGATGGTGCACGACGGACGCACGCTGTTCGAATACGAAGGCTTTCGCTTCGCGCTGTTCGAGCGCCGCGGCGGGCGCTGGCCGGAGCTCGGCACCGCCACCGAGCGTGAATGGATGGGACGGTTTCTCGGCCGCATTCATATGGTCGGCCGTCGGCAGCGCTTTCGGCATCGCGAGCGCATCGACATCGAGCGCCTCGGCGATCAGTCCCGCGAGTTCCTGCTCGCCAATGGCTGGATCCCGGCGCATCTGGAAACCGCTTATGAGTCGTTGACGGGCGACCTGCTCGACGCCGTGAGCGAAACGTTCGATAACGCCCGCGGCATGGCGGAGCTGCGGCTGCATGGCGATTGTCATCGCGGCAACGTGCTGTGGACCGACGAAGGACCGCACTTCGTGGATCTCGATGACTGCATGACCGGCCCGGCCATTCAGGATCTGTGGATGCTGCTGTCCGGCAATCGCAACGACATGGCCGAACAGTTGTCGCAACTGCTCGAAGGCTATGCGCAGTTCTCCGATTTCGACTACCGCGAGCTGGGCCTGGTGGAGAGCTTGCGCACGCTGCGCATGATTCATTATTCGGCGTGGCTCGCGCGCCGCTGGTCCGATCCGGCCTTTCCCGCCGCGTTTCCCTGGTTCGTCGAGCCGCGCTACTGGGAAAACCAGGTGCTGTCGCTGCGCGAACAGTTGGCCGCGATCGCCGAGGGCCCGCTCGATCTGCGCTGAACGAATGCTGAATGGTGCTCCGGAGCGCGCGTCGCGCGGCACACGGACGCGGGTGCGTCAATCGGGAATGCGAACGCATCGACTTTTTGGGGTGCAGACGCTGTGATAGCGTCCCGCGCCAGTTGGCAGGGCGTGTGCTCATCCGGGCACGAATCGAGCGCCGTCAGGGATCGTTTTGAGCATCGCAAATATCGCCCGCCAGGGGCGCCTGGGTACCGAACCAATGCAGGAACTCGCCCGTCTCGCTCGCACGTTCACCATGCTGGCCGGATTCACCGTGCTCGCTGCCTGCGGTGGTGGCGACGGCGGGGGCTTCGACCCCGGTATGGGCGGCGGCCCTGGCAATCCCGGCAATCCTGGGAATCCGGGCAATCCGGGCGGCGCTACAGTCGTGGTCAGCGGCAAGATCACATTCGACCGCCTGGGGTTCTCCAGCACGCTCGACGCGGGTCTGGATCCGAACAATCCAATCGAGTCGCCCGCACGTGACATCGTCGTCCAGGCGGTGTCCGGCAGCGGCACCGTGGCCACTACGACCACCGATGCCAACGGCGATTTCTCTTTCACGGTGCCCGCGAACACCAACATGTTCATCCGTGCGCGCGCGGAGATGATAAAGACCGACGCCGCGCCGACGTGGACGTTCTCGGTTCGTGACAACACCGCGGGCGATGCCGTTTATGTGTTGGATGGTGCCACCTTCAACAGCGGCACCACTGCCGTGACTCGCAATCTGAAAGCTCCCTCGGACTGGAACGGCAGCGGTTACAACCCCGGCCGCCGGGCGGCGCCGTTCGCCATTCTCGATACGGTGTATCAGGCCAAGCAGCTGATCCTCGGCGCCAGCCCGACCGCGCAGTTTCCGCCGCTGGATTTGTATTGGAGCGAGGACAACAAGGTCGCCACGCCGTTCTGTCCCGACATTGGGAACATCCCGACGTCGTTCTACGGTATCGGCCAGACGGACAACTGCACCACCGAGGGCAGCCCGGTGCCGGATGGCATTTATATCCTGGGCTTCTTCGGCGGCGGCAATGGCGATACGGATGAATACGATGCCCATGTGATCGCCCATGAGTTCGGTCATTACTTCGAAGACCAGTTCAGCCGCTCCGATTCCATCGGCGGTCAGCACGGCCTGAGCGATCGACTCGACCTGCGCGTCGCGTTCGGCGAAGGCTGGGGCAATGCGTTCGGCTCGATGGCGTTGAACGATCCGCAGTATCGCGATTCTTCCGGCGGCATCAGCCAGGACTTCGGCTTCAATCTGGAAAGCGATCCGGTCGTCAATCCAGGCTGGTTCTCGGAAGCCTCGGTCGGCCAGTTCCTCTGGGATGTGTTCGACACGACCGCCGATCCCGGTGACAACGTGGCGCTCGGCTTCCCACCGATCTTCCAGGTGATGACCAATGCGCAGGTGAATACTCCGGCGCTCACCAGCATCTATTCGTTTGCGAATGCGCTGCTCACCAACAACAGCGCTCAGGCGGCAGCGATCCGAACCTTGCTGCAGCGACAGCAGGTGACCGGCACCGGTGAGTTCGGCGCGGGCGAGACCAACGCCGGTGGCGATATCGGCTTCACCGCCGTCTACTCGGACATCGGGCCCGCTCAGCCGGTGACCGTGTGCAGTACCAACGGCAATCGGGAAGGGAACAAGCTCGGCAACCGGCGCTTTCTGCGCTACGTGAAGGGCGGCAGCGGCCTGGTCACCATTCAGGCGACCGGCGTGTCATCCCCGACCGTGGCCGGTTCGACTCCCGCCAGCGATCCGGACATCCTGGTTCACCAGCAGGGCGTGATCCGGGCGAGCGGCCTCAGCAATGTCTCCGGACAGGAGACGATCTCGTTGGTACAACTCGCTGCCGGCACCTATGTGCTCGAAGTGTATGCCTTCGAAACGATCAACCCGGATGAGAACGTTGCGCTCGTGACCACGCCGCGTTGCATGAGCGTGACGATTCAAGAGCAATAGCGTGCATCGAGTCCCAGTGCGCCATAATAGAGGCATGATCAGGATGAAGCTTTCACCGCCGCGGTTGCTGATGTGTGTTCCGATGGCCACGCTGGTGCTGCTGGGGGCCTGTGGCTCCGAACCCGAGCCGGCCGCGGCCGCGCCGGTGGCGCCCGCGCCGACCAAGCCCACGGTGGCGGCGGCACCGAAGGATGAAACGGCGAATTTCGCCAGAGCGGTCGGCGACGGCAAGCCGGGCGCGGCCGTGAACATCCGCTACGAATTCAGCGGCAAGCCGACGCTCGGTGTGCCGACCGAGCTGGACGTGGCCTTCATTCCCAGCGCCGGTGTCGATTCCATGGAAGCGAAACTCAGCGGCATGGACGGAATCACGCTCGCGGGCAACCTGATCGCCAGCTTCAGCGCGGTGGAGGCGGGCAAGGCGTACCGTCACAAGATCTCGGTGCTGCCGGATCGGACCGGCGTGTTCTACATCACCGCCTCGGTGAACACTCAGATCGCGGGCTCGGCACTGAATCGCACCTTCTCGATTCCGTTCGTCGTCGGCCAGCCGCCCGTGCAACAGAAGCCCGCGCCCGCGACCGACGACAAGGGCGAGCCCGTCAAGTCGATGCCGGCCGAAGAAAGCACCGGACCGAAGAAATAACAGCTCCGTCGGCGCGTCCTGCCGCGTGGTCCATCGTCGCTGATGGAATGAAAGCTCGGCTGTGATGTTTCGCGACCGGGCGTGTGCACCAGATTCGAGCAGTCGCTCGAATCGGGGTAGGGAGCGGCCCTCGCAGGGTAGGCGGGAGCCCTCCGGGGAGGGCGTATCCGGGCATCAGCCGGGAGTATTTGCGTAAATAATGCGACGGAGGTGGCCGGGAGCCCCGCCGTCCCTCTACAATGCGCGCCGTTTTTGCCCTCCCACCGGTCACCGCGTGTCCACTTCCCTGCTTCGTAACATCGCCATCATCGCTCACGTCGATCATGGCAAGACCACCCTGGTCGATAAGCTTCTGACACAGTCGGGCACCCTCGATGCCCGCAAGGCTGTGCCCGAACGAGTCATGGATTCGAACGCGCTCGAAAAAGAACGCGGCATCACCATTCTCGCCAAGAACACCGCGATCCGCTGGCGCGACTACCGCATCAACATCGTCGATACCCCCGGCCACGCCGACTTCGGCGGCGAGGTCGAGCGCGTGCTGTCGATGGTCGACTCGGTGCTGCTGCTGGTCGACGCCGTCGACGGCCCGATGCCACAGACCCGCTTCGTGACCCAGAAGGCGTTCTCGCACGGCCTGCATCCCATCGTCGTCATCAACAAGATCGACCGCCCCGAAGCTCGCCCGAGCTGGGTGCTGGATCAGACCTTCGATCTGTTCGACAAGCTCGGCGCGTCCGAGTCGCAGCTCGACTTCCCGGTCGTGTATGCGTCGGCGCTCAAGGGCATCGCCGGCAATGCGCCGGACCAGATGGGCACCGACATGACCGCTTTGTATGAAGCGATCGTGAAGCACTGTCCGCCGCCGGACGTGAACGAGAGCGGCCCGCTGCAGTTGCAGGTCAGCCAGCTCGATTACTCCAGCTACGTCGGTGCCATCGGCATCGGCCGCATCAAGCGCGGCAAGATCCGCAAGAACAGCCCGGTGGCGGTGGTCGACAAGGACGGCAAGGTGCGCAACGAGCGCATCATGCAGGTGCTGGGCTTCCTCGGCCTGGATCGCGTGGAAGTGGATGAAGCGAGCGCGGGCGACATCGTCGCGTTCGCCGGCATCGAGCATCCGCAGATTTCCGATACGGTTTGCGATCCTGCCAAACCGGAAGCGCTGCCGGCCCTGGTGGTCGACGAGCCGACCATCAGCATGACGTTCGAAGTGAACACTTCGCCGTTCTGCGGACGCGAAGGCAAGTTCGTCACCAGCCGTCAGATTCGCGAGCGGCTGCTGCGCGAAGTGCGGCACAACGTGGCGTTGCGCGTGGAAGAGACCGAGGATCCGGACAAGTTCCGCGTCTATGGTCGTGGCGAGATGCACCTTGGCGTGCTGCTCGAAAACATGCGTCGCGAAGGTTATGAGCTCGCGGTTTCTCGTCCGCGCGTCGTGCAGAAAGAAATCGACGGTCAGATGTGCGAGCCGTACGAGACGCTCGCGGTCGACCTCGAAGAAAGCTCACAGGGTGCCGTCATGCAGGCGCTCGGCGAGCGCGGCGGTCAGCTCACCGGCATGGTCCCGGACGGCCGCGGGCGCGTGCGTCTGGATTACAAGATTCCCTCGCGCGGCCTGATCGGCTTCCAGACCGATTTCCGGACCCTGACTTCGGGCCTGGGGCTGATGCATCACATCTTCGATCACTTCGGTCCGGTGCTCGACAAGGAAGTGGGTCAGCGCCAGAACGGCGTGCTGATCTCGAACGGGCAGGGCAAGGCGCTGGCCTATGCGCTGTTCAGCCTGCAGGAGCGCGGCAAGCTGATGATCGGGCACGGCGACGAAGTGTACGAAGGTCAGATCATCGGCATCCACAGCCGTGACAACGACCTGGTCGTCAATCCGCTCAAGGCCAAGAAGCTCACCAACATGCGCGCCGCGGGCCGCGACGAGAACATCATTCTCGTCCCGCCGATCCGTTACTCGCTGGAACAGGCGATGGAATTCATCGCCGACGACGAGCTGGTCGAAGTGACGCCGAACAACATCCGCGTCCGCAAGCGCCTGCTGAAGGAAAACGATCGCAAGCGTGCCGGTTACAAGTCGTCGTCCGAAGACGCCGACGAATAAGCCGGGGCCGAATCGCCCATCCCTCCCGTGCGCGGGAGGGGAACCTGTGCCATCGGACATAACCCGCAAGGTCTGCCCGGTGCTTTGCCTTGCTTTCACATAAAACCGGGAGGTGTTTCACACCTCCTTGGGCGTCAACGCCTTACGATCGCTCGCATCGGTAGTGGTTCACACTCAGAACGCGGGGTCGAGGCACGAGCGGCCGCCGTGCAAACGTCGAAAAACACGCCATGCATCGACTGCTCGAACAGCAAGTCAGGGAAGCGACGCGCTCCGACGGTGAGCTCGATCTGAGCAAGTTGCTTGCCGCGGTCGGTGCGGCTTACCACAGGACCGATGAGGAACGCCGGGGCATCGTGCGTTCCATGCAGCTCATGTCCGATGAGGCCACCGCGCTGACTCGCGAGCTGCGCGAGAGCACCGCCAGCCAGCTGCAGGCCGTGCTCGATCACGTCAAGGACGTGATCATGACCGTCGACGACGCCGGCCACATCGCTTCGATCAACGCCACCGGTCAGCGGGTGTTCGGTCACGCCGAATCCGATGCCATCGGTCGTCCCTTGAGCTTTCTGTTGCCGCAGATGACGGCAAAACAATCCATCACGGCGGAGCTGGAGCAACTGGCGGCCCGCCTGGACGACACCCAGGTCGATCTCGCCCCCCACGAAACGCTCGGTCAGCGCAGCGACGGCACGCAGTTCTCGGCCGAGATCGCGGTGAGCAAGACCAAGATGAACCGCCGCGAAGTGTTCGTCGTGTGTCTGCGCGACACCAACGATCGCAAGATGGCCGAAGCGGCCTTGCGTGACAGCGAGGCCCGCTATCGCACCCTCGTCGAACACGCCCCGGAAATCATCGTGGTGGTCGATCTGGATCAGAACCGGCTCGTCGATGTGAACGAAAACGCCGTGCGGTTCTTCAGAATGGATCGCGAGGCATTGCTCAAGAGCAGCCCGGATACGTTGTGTCCGCCCCATCAACCGGACGGGGCGCTGTCATCGCACGCCAATCGAGCGCAGTTCGATCGCACGCTGGCGGGTGAAGCGCCGGTGCTCGAATGGATGTTCCGCGACAGTTTTGGTAACGACATTCCTTGTGAAGTGCGCTGGGTGCGGCTGCAATCCCACGGGCAGCGCCTGGTTCGCGGCAGCATCACGGATATTACCGAACGAAAGCGTGCCGAATTGCTGGCGGCTGGCGAGCGGCGGGTGTTCGAACGTCTGGCAGCCAATGTCGATCTCCGCATCACGCTGCAAGCGATCACGGATGTCGTCGAGCGCGTCGCGCCGGACTGCGTATGCGCGATTCGCATGCTCGACGATTCGGGCAAGCATCTGAATCTTTGCTCGGGACCGCGCTTGCCGGCGGTGTACGCGCAGGCAATGGAAGGCATCGCGGTCGCAGCGCGTAATGGCTCATGCGCGGCCGCGGTTTATTTGCAGCGCCAGGTCATCGTTGCGGACATCGCCCGCGACGCATTGTGGGAGAACACTCGCGATGCCGTGCTCGCGGCCGGCTTGCGCAGCTGCTGGTCCACGCTGATTCATTCGTCCGACGGCCGCATTCTCGGGACGTTGGCACTGTACTTCCGCGCGCCGAAAAGCCCGCTGCGGCGGGACTTCGAACTGATGTCGCGCATGACCCAGCTGGCCGGCATCGCGATCGAGCGACGCGTCGCTGAAAACGCGCTGCGTGACAGTGAAGCCCGTTATCGACGCTTGTTCGACAACGTCATGGAAGGCGTCTACAGCTCGACCAGCGATGGCCGCTTCGTTTCCGTGAATCCCGCGCTGGCTCGCATGATCGGTTATTCATCGCCCGCGGAACTGCTGGCGTTGCCGCCGGCCAGCATGTATCGCGATCCTGCCGAGCGCGATGCCATCATTGCGACCATCCAGCGCGATGGCGAGATTCGCAACGCCGAGTTCCAGTTGCAGCGTCTGGACGGCACTGTTCTGACCGTGATCGAAAGCGCTCGCGCGGTCCGTGACAAGAGCGGGCAGCTCATCGGCTACGAAGGCACCATCTCCGACATCAGCGAGCGCAAGCGCGCCGAAACCGCGGTGTTCGAGGAGAAGGAGAAGGCGCAAGTCACCTTGCAGTCGATCGGCGACGGCGTCATCACCACGGACGCCAATGGTTGTATCGAGACCTTGAATCCCGTCGCGGAGAATCTGACCGGATGGGAAGCGGCCGAGGCGAAAGGCAAGAAGCTGCACGAGGTGTTCAACATCCTGAATGAAGCGACTCGCGAGCCTCTGGAAGATCCCGTCACTCGCGCGCTGCGCGAAGGGCAGGTGATCGCGGTCGCGGATCACACCGTGCTCGTGAACCGTCGCGGGCAGGAAATCGCGATTCAGGATTCCGCCGCGCCGATTCGCGATCGCAGCGGCAAGATCATCGGCGCGGTCATGGTGTTCCATGACGTGAGCAAGGAACGGCGGCTGCGCCGCGCGCTGGCGTATCAGGCGAGCCATGACGCGCTGACCGGTCTGATCAATCGTCGCGAGTTCGAAAACCGGCTCAACGAAGCGTTGCTGACGGCACGCTCGGACGAGGGCACGACGCATGCGCTCATGTACCTGGATCTGGATCAGTTCAAGCTGGTCAATGACACGTGCGGTCATCAAGCGGGCGACCGGCTGCTGAAACAAATTACCGGACTGCTCCAGACACGCATCCGCACGAGCGACACCATTGCCCGTCTGGGAGGCGACGAGTTCGGCGTGCTGCTACAGGATTGCACCGCCGATCGCGCGGCGAAGATCGCCGACAGTCTGCGCCAGGCCATTCGCGAGTATCGATTCGAGTGGCAGGACGGCGCCATGAACGTCGGCGTCAGCATCGGCATCGTCGAGATCAACAGCTCCAGTGAGAGCATTGCGAGCGTCATGGCGGCAGCCGACGTGGCCTGCTACGCGGCCAAGGACTCGGGGCGCAATCGCGTCCACATGTATCAGTCTGGCTCGGCGCCGGAGCGGCATCGCGAGATGCAGTGGGTGTCGCGTCTGACGCGCGCCTGCGAGGAGAACCGGCTCGAACTTTATTATCAGCCCATCGTGCCGATCGGGGCGACCCGCGACACGCGCGGTCATTACGAATTGCTGCTCCGCATGCGCGGCGAGCATGGCGAGTTGGTGCAGCCGGCGGAATTCATTCCAGCGGCGGAGCGCTACAACGTGATGCCCATGATCGATCGTTGGGTGGTGAGTCAGGCGCTCGGTGCACTTGCTCATTATCGTGCCGACGGCGATCCACGCCACGGCTACACGTTGTCCATCAATTTATCCGGCACCTCGTTGAACGACGATCGCTTCCTGGAATTCCTGATCAACGAGCTGCAGACCTACGATCTGAGCCCGGGCGCGGTGTGCTTCGAAATCACCGAGACCGCGGCCATCTCCAATCTGGCCAACGTCGTTCACTTCATGCGCGAGTTCCGCGCGCGCGGCTGTTTGTTCTCGCTGGACGATTTCGGCAGCGGCTTGTCCTCGTTCATGTACTTGAAGAATCTGCCGGTCGACTTCCTGAAGATCGACGGCTCGTTCATTCAGAACGTGACCACCGATCACGTCGATCGCAGCATGGTCGAGGCGATCACCCAGATCGGCCGCGCCATGGGTTTGAAAACCATCGCTGAGCGGGTCGAGAGCGCCGAAGTGCTCCAGTGTCTGGCAGACATCGGGGTCGAGTACGCGCAGGGCATTTATATCGCCATGCCGGAGTCGGTGGAGTCGCTCAGCCGCATCACGAGGACGCATCCGCAGCTGCGGCTGGTGCACTCGGCGTAGCTCGTTCGCTCAGGACGATTGAGGCGCCCGCCGGTAATAGCGGTACTTACCCGACTTTTCACGAGGCACGAGCGCGACGCGCTCGATATCGACCCGGCAGTTGTCGCCGAATGTCGAATGCACGATGTGACGTAGCTGCGCCGCCAGTTCGTCATTGAAGCCCGCCGCGCTTTCCACCAGCACGTTCCAGTGCGCCGCATCCTTCTGTTGAAAGAGCACCTGCGCGACGGAGCCGAGCGGCGCTTTCGACAGAAACAACTGTAGACGACGCCCGAGCTCCGAGCCGTGGACCAGCTTGCCATCCGCCGTGACAAACATGTCGGCGGCTCGCCCGACGAGCTCCGATAACACTGGATGCGGCAGTCCGCAGGGGCAGGGCTCGGGCGAAATCCGTCCGCGGTCGCCGATGCGACAGCGCACGAGCGGCATCGCGCGATTGAACAATGATGTGAGCACCAGATCGCCGAACTCTCCGGGCTGCGCAGGCTGATCGCCGTTGAATATTTCCAGGTACACGTGGTCCGCCATGATGTGACGGGAGCCGGCGGGACATTCGTGCGCGATCGGCCCCATCTCGGTGGAGCCGTACGATTCGAACACCCGCGCGCCCAGGTGTTGCGCGATCTCATCTCGCTGGAAGGGATAGACTTGCTCGCCGCCCAGCTTCACGAANGGCGCCAGCTGTGCGGGTGCATGTGGCCGATGNGTGCGCACGTGGCGGGCGAGCTGCGCAATCGCGGATGGCAGNCCCATGACCAGCACCGGGCGTTGCTGTAGGAGATAACGGGACGCGCGCTCGAGCTGATCGAACGTCAGGTTCTTGGTCGAGAATACCCGGCAGTTGCGCACCCAATCGAGCATCGGATGGCCGCCGCCCCACAACAGCAACGTGCGGCTGCCGGTGGGAATGCCGAACCAATGCATGGAGCGATATTCCTGAGCCCAGCTCCATCCGCCGGCATGCGGGTTGTACAGCACGGTGACGACTTCGCCCGTCGACCCCGAGCTGTGTCGTGCGAATACCCCTGGAGTGAAACGTCGCGCCCGCAATTGCGCGCGATGCGTGATCAGCATCTTGCGTTCGAGCACCGGCCAGTTGCGCACGTCTTCGGCGTCACCGCGCGACAGCGATGTTTGCCATGCGCCCGAAGTGTAGAGCGGTACCTGTGCGCGAGCATAACTCAGCGCCTCGCGGAGCAGCCTACGTGTAAGGTGCTCGAACGATGCACGATCGAGCTTCTCCCACGTCTGCAAGCGGCGCACGAACGGACCGACGTGCCGGCCGCGCATCGATTGCAGCACGTAGTAGAGATTCTTGTGGAAGCGTTGTTCGGCTAGGTGGTTCACGTGTTATGAATGCAGCCAAACCTGCGACTGTTCCGGCGCGTTACGATTGTTTCAACGAATCGGGGATGGTTATGAAGCTGCAGATCGAGCCGAGGATTCGTGTGGCTTTGCAGCTCTGTGCGAGCGTCGGGCTGCTTGCGTTTCTGCTGTCGCGGCTCGACTGGCAGCGCAGCCTGATGCTGATCCGCGGCGCGCATCCTTTGCTGCTGGCATCGATCCTGTTGGTGCACGCGGCGGATCGAGTCTTGATGGCCTTGAAGTGGCATCAGCTGCTGCGGGTGCTCGACGATCGGCTCGAACGCCGGAGCGCGATCGCGGTTTATTACGAGAGCACGTTCATCGGTTTCGCCCTGCCGCTCGGCGGCTTCGGTCCGGACCTGGTGCGCTTCATGCGGTTGCGGGGCCGGGGCATCGATTCGCACGTGACCTTGTCCTCGATGGTGATGGAGCGGCTGAATGGCGCGATCGCGACCTTGGTCTTCATCGTCGCCGGATGCATCGTGCTGGCCCGGCTCGCGCCACCGCCGGGTTTGCGGCATTTCGCGCTGGTCGCGGCCGTCGTGGCCGGTGGCGCCGCCGTCGTGGGCGCAACCTTGATTTTCTATCCCGCGCTTGGACGCGGTCTGATCCGGCTGTTCAAACTGCCCGCATCCTTCGAGAGCGGCCGCTTCGCCAAGTACGCGGCGGCCGCACGTGCTTATTCCAGACAGCGTCCGACCCTCGCCCTCAATCTCGGGCTGTCGATGATCGAGCAGACCACGCCGGTGTTCACCATGTGGATCGCCTCGCACGCACTCGGTGCGCCGTTGCCCTGGCTGGTCTGCCTGGCCGTTTCACCGGTGGCCGTGATCATCCAGCGTCTGCCGCTGACCTACGGAGGCTTGGGGTTGCGCGAGGGCAGTGCGGCCGCCCTGCTCGTGGTGCTGGGCTATGACTACTCGACTGCGCTGGTCCTGTTGATGACGCTGGTGGTGATGTTCTTGATTTCCTTGTTGCCTGGCGCCATCGTGCTGGCAACGGCCGGCCGCCCCCTGCCCAAGCGCGCGTCGGCGTAGCGCGGAGAAAAAATGGCAGTGCCTTCCTGTTTCAGCAAGCGCTTCACGGAGGAGTGGTTGTTTCGCGCCACCCTGCGGAATTCGCTGCGAGCCTGGGCGGCCTCACGACGATCCTCCTGGCTGCGGGTGCCCCAGGTGCTGCGCACCGACGATCGCGAATTGCGCATCGATTATGAGTTTCTCGCGGGCTGGGATCCTTTGCACACGGTCCTTCGCGATCGAGCGTTCGCCGGGCTGTCCGTGGCGGAGCTGGCGCGCATGTTCTGGATGGTCGGCGCGGCGTTGGAGGAGTTTCACCGGCGCACGCATCGGATCCACGGCGACTTCGATTTCGACAACATCCTGATACAGCGAGGCGCGGACCGGATCGTGTTCGTGGATTTCACGCCGCCGGAGTACAGCTCGTTTCGTGGCTACAACCAGGAGAATCCTTATCGGGACATCGCCACGTTCGTGCTCTTCGTGCGCGCGAAGTATCCGCCGCAACTGCTGTATCTCGCGTTCAGGCCGCAGCTGAGAGAGCTCGCGCGCATGTTCATTGAAGGCTATTTCCGGGACGCACCGGGCGAGTACGACGGGTCGATGCTGGATCGGCACATGAACGAGCTGCTGCAGAGCACGTATCTGGGCAAGACTTTCAGCGCGCGATATCTCCGGCGCAGCCGGTTGTTCCGAACCGACGACATGGCGCCGGGCAGCTGCACGCTCAGGATCTGAGCATGTTCGCCGCCGAACGCTCGCTGGGTTGAAGAGGCACGATCTCATTCAATACGGCCAGCGTGCGGCGGGCGGTTTCCTTCCACGTCAAGGTTCGAGCCCGCTGCAACCCCAGCTCGCGCAGACGATGGCGCAGCGGTGCCGAAGTCGTCACTTCGGTAAAGGCACGTGCGATCTCTGCTTCGTTGCGCGGATTGACCAGGTACGCCGCGCCGCCGGCGATCTCCGGAGCCGAACACGTATTTGGCACGATGGCGGGACAACCGCATGCGAACGCTTCCACGATGGGAATGCCGAAGCTTTCGCACAGCGTGGCAAGCACGAAACATTCCGCCAGCTGATACGCCAGATGCAGTCGCTGGTTCGGCACGAAGCCCAGGAACAGCACGTCCTGCAGATCTTCATCGGTAAAGGCCCGCGCTCTGAGATATTCCTCCACATGCCGTCCGACCACGGCCAGCGGCAGATCCCCCCCTGCGTGGCGGTAGCGCTGGTAGGCGCGCAGCAACGTTTCGTTGTTGCCGCCCGGATAGATCCGGATCTGCCGTTGTGCCCCATGCAGGACGCGGGCCACGGTGAGAATGAAACGCTCGGGCAGGCGATACTCCGCGCGGAATTCGGCCAGGGCGCGCTCGTCTCTTTTCGGAGTGAAGTTGGCACCGACGCCGGCATAGCTCACCACGGACTTGCCCACGTTGATGCGAGTGCACCTGGCGAGATCGTCCAGCGTCGTCTGCGAGATCGAGAGCGTGCGGGTTGCTTTCCAGCTGTACAGGGGCAGCATCAAGCGGATATATAAGTTGTCCCACCACGGATAGTTCTGCGGGTTGATGTACCAGTCCGAGCCTTGCTGCACGAATACGCAAGGCCGGCGCGTGAACAGCGGTAACGAGAATTTCGGATTGAAGATCAGATCCGCGCCGAACTTGCGCGCCGCGCGTGGCACGCGCACCTGATCCCAATACAGCTTGCTGCGCCCGGGCATCACCACCACCCGTGCGTTGCTGAACTCGCGAAACAGATGCTGAGATTTCGGCGACTCGAGCAGGATGATGTAGAGCGTCTCCGGATCCGCTTTGAGCATTTCGCGCAGCAGGTACTGTCCATAGATGCCGAGCCCATCCTTCTGGTCCACCAGTCGAGCCATCACTGCGATCGTTCGCTTTGCCATCGCCGTCAGCCCTCACGTCGACCTGGCCTCAATGCGCCAGGTGTTGAACCGTGTCGAAGCCCGTCACCTTGCGACGTAGAGCGCCTAGGATGCTGGCGCGTCGTTCCCCCGGCAGAAACTGCAGCCAATCGGCTTTCAGGCGGCCGTACACAGGCAGGCGCAGGCGAGCGCGGTGACGCTCGGCGCCATAGTCCATCGCGACTCCAAAGGCCGTTCGGAAGCCATGCTGCCGCGCCAGTTGCAGCGAGCGTCGCGAGCCGAGACTCCAGGGATAGGCGATGCAATCGGGGGCATAACCGAGATGCCGCTTGAACTGCTCACGGCAGATCTCGAATTCGGATGCGATCAGCGCGTCGAACGCGGCGCGGTCCATGAACTGGCCGCGCGCGAGTCGCGCGTGCTCGACGAAAACCCATTCGAGTTGTTCGCGCCAATCCGCCTGCGCAAAGAACTCGGGGCCGCCGTTGGTGTCGACGAAATCTCGACAGGCCAATGTCACATCGCTGTTTTCCAGGTAGCGACGGTCGGCCGACAGCAGCGGGGCAGCTCGATACACAGGTGTTCCCAGAGCCGGCTTGCCCAACTCGTCTTCACCGTCGATGCGGCGGATCGGCCAGTCATAGATATCGAAGCGCGCCAGTGCCGTCGGGTTCGTGAAGTCCAGCACCTGCGGCGACGTGGCCACGAGCGCATGGCGATGGGCGTGCGATTGCACGTCCACACGACCCGATTCGACACAGGCGCGCAGTTGCTCCCACGACATGAACAGATCATCGGCGGCATGCTGCGGAGGCTGCATCCAGTACGACGGCGCAAACAGCACCGCACGTGCATTGAATTGATGTAACAGCGGCAAGGCCACCTCACCGAAGCTCTTGCGCGCATCGTCGAACGTCAGGAGCACGGAGCGGTCGGGGCGAGTGCCTCGTTCGCGGGCGGCGAGGTATTCACTCAATCCCAGCGTCCGATAGCGATTTCTCTGCAGGAACTCCAGGTCGCGCGCGAACGCGTGCGGCTCAACGTCGTGATAAATGAAAACGGGAATTTCCTGCGGCGCGAGCGGTAAACCGAAAACGAATCCCGGATAACGGGTCCGGGAGATTCGCGCCAAGGTTCGCAGGGTTCGTCCGAGCCCACTCATGCACCCGCCTCCCATCACCGGCACCGCGGACAGTTCGTGTTCCTGTTCGCAGGCGCATTCGCCAGTTGGATTTATGCTCCGCCACGCCGTCAGCGGCGTATTCAGGCGCCGCAATCAAACGTCCTCCAGGGAGGCAAGTTCCCCGCGCAGGGGGCGTCAGATCCCGCCCATTTCCGCAAGAGCCGGAGTGTGCCGGTGACAGACTCGGTTTAGGCTGCGAGCAGTGGATTCAGCAAGGGTTCGATCATGTCGGTTTCGGTTGCGGAGAAGGTGCGTGCGGTGGCGAGCGGCGGAGTGTCCGATCGCATCGGCGCAATCGATTGGCAGCACGTCGGCGACGAACTGGGAGCGCAAGGCCACGCGATCATTCCCAGGCTGCTGGAGCCGAAGCAGTGCGCCGCGCTCGCGGACCTCTATGCGGTGCCCGATCTGTTTCGCAGTCGGGTCGTCATGAGCCGTCATGGTTTCGGCCGCGGCGAGTATCAGTATTTCAGCTACCCGCTGCCAGGCGTGGTCGCTTCATTACGCAGCGCGCTGTATCCGCATCTGGCCCCGATCGCGAATCGCTGGAACGAGTTGCTGCGCAGTGACGTGCGCTTTCCCGGCGAGCACAGCGAGTTCATCGCCCGGTGTCATGCGGCGGGGCAATTGCGGCCGACGCCGCTGCTGCTGAAGTACCAGGCGGATGACTACAACTGCCTTCATCAGGATCTGTATGGAGAGCACGTGTTTCCGCTACAGGTCGCGGTGCTGTTGTCTCGGCCCGGACGGGACTTCACCGGCGGTGAGTTCGTGCTCACCGAACAGCGACCACGCATGCAGTCGCGAGCGGAGGTGGTGCCGCTGGAGCAGGGCGACGCGGTGGTGTTCGCGGTCCACCATCGGCCCGTGCAGGGCACGCGAGGAATCTATCGCGTGAACATGCGGCACGGCGTGAGTCGCCTGCGATCAGGTCACAGGCACACGCTGGGCGTCATCTTCCATGACGCCACTTAGTGAATTACGCCGCCGCCGCGGGACGATTGGTTTCTTTGAGCGCTGCCTTGGCGGCCGCTGGGTCGACCGTCTCGCCCGCTTCGCGTGCGATCGCGCACAGTAAACGCACGGCGTCGCCGGGCTTCTTGTCCGTGCCGGCGGCGAGCTTGAGCTTGTGATGTTCGAACGTGGCGCGAAGTCCTTCGGCCGCGATTCGCAGGGCGTCGTCAGCACCGCCTTGCTTGATCTGCGCGGCAGTTGCGTCGGCCGCCGCGCTGGCGCGCGTGAGCCAATCCAGCGCCTGTGTGCTTGCCGAGCGAGCTAGAACCGGCGAGCCGTAGAGTTTCGTGCCCAGGGCATCGAAGGCCTTCCGCTCGATCGCCGTCGCCTTGCCATTGTTCGCTTGTTCCAGCCATTCGGCGAGGGCGCTGGCGTGTTTGTGGAACGCGCGCAGCGATTGCCGCAATTCGGCCTGGGCATCCCCGATCCGTAACGCATGTTCGCGGCGATAGCGCTTCGCCAGCCCGGCGACGTGCTCGACGAAGTCGTCCGCGTCCTTGATCTCGCGCGCGACCGATTCCAGGCGCCGGGCGATTTTGACGACCTTGGCCGGGACAGCCTCCGGCCGGGCGGCGGAGGGAGCGGGGCGGCGCTGGGCAGCGGACTTGGACTTGGCAGGCATGGCAGAGCGCTTCGGCTTCATGGGGCCGCTATTCTGCACCAAGCCCGCTGGATGTTGTTAAGCCGTGGTCCGGCAGTAGCCGTTGATGAAGTCCTGGTGCTTGGGCAGTCGCGCGACGCTCTGGGCGACGCTCGCCTTGAGCCCATTGAGCACGCGCGCGAGCTCGCGCTCCTGCATGCCCCGGGGCAGCGGGTGGTAGTGCTTGGGCACGATCCCCTGACCGAGCAACACCTGGATCCAGGAATCGACGCGGAACAGCTCGCCGGCATCCTGATAGGCGTGCGCGCTTTCCTTGAACATCTCGATGCGCCGGGCCAGCGAATCGGGGATCTCCATGTGCCTGCAGTAGCGCCAGAACGGCGAATCGTCGCGCTCGGTGGTGTGGTAGTGCAGGATGATGAAGTCGCGGATCTTTTCGAGCTCGATGCGCGATTCCTCGTTGAATCGGTCGACCAGCGGCGGGCTCACGCCATCGAAAGGAAACATCTGCATCAGGCGCGTCGCGGCCGTCATGATCACGTGAATGCTGGTGGACTCCAGCGGCTCGACGAAGCCGCTGGACAAGCCGATGGCGACCACGTTCTTATTCCAGGTCTTGCGCCGGCGGCCCGGCTGGAACTTCAGGATGAACGGCGGCCGCACCGGATGGCCACTGACGGCCTGCAACAGCTTCTGCCTGGCATCGTCATCGGACAGATAACGGCTGCAGTAGACCAGCCCATTGCCCATGCGATGCTGCAACGGAATCATCCAGCGCCAGCCGGTTTCGTGCGCGAACGCGCAGGTATAGGGATTCGGCGGGCCGGTGATTTCCGTTTGCACGGCCGCGGCACTGTCGCACGGCAGCCAATGCAGCCAGTCCTCGAAGCCCGTGTGCAATGTTTGTTCGATGAGCAGGCCGCGGAAGCCGGTGCAGTCGATGAACAGATCGCCGGGGACGACCCGCTCCGATGTCAGCGTGAGCGACTCGACGAAGCCGGTGGTCGGATGCTGCTGGACGGATTTGATCTTGCCCTCGACGCGCTTGACTCCGCGCTGCTCGGCGAAGCGTCTCAGGAAACGCGCGTAGGCCGTCGCGTCGATGTGAAATGCGTAGTTGATGTCGGATTGCGGCGAGGTGCCGAAGCGGCCTTGCTTGGCCGCCAGCCACTCGACGCAGTACTCGCCCAGCTCCGAGTTGATGCCCGAGCGCAGCCCGTGCAGCCAGAAGTGATGAAACTCGCACAGCCAGGTGGGCTGGCCGTGACGGCCGAACGGATGGATGTAACGGTCGCCGATCTGGCCCCAGTTCTCGAACCAGATGCCGAGCTTGAAGGTCGCCGACACGCTGCGCATGAATTCCTGCTCGTCGATGCCGAGCAGCTGATGAAAGATGCGGATCGGCGGCACGGTCGATTCGCCGACGCCGATGGTGCCGATGTCGTCCGATTCGACCAGCGTGATGTCGAGCAGTTGGCCGAGCTGGTGCGACAGGGCGGCGGCGGTGACCCAGCCCGCGGTGCCGCCGCCGGCGATGACCACTCTTCTGATCGGCGTCATGATCGCTCCAGATCAACGGTTCAAATTGTTGAGCAGCATGGCCCGGATGCGCCGCGCGATGCTGTCGTCCATCGGGCCGAGGGCGCCCCGCGCCTGTTCGGGCAGATGTTCGCCGGCCTGTCCGGCAGGGCCGAACACGTAATAATCGAAGATGCTCCGCCACGCGCGCTTCTCGCGCTCCGGCCGGTCGCGCAGGGCCCAGAGCGCGTGATACAGCGCGTTCATCGGCGAGGGGATGAACTTCGGCGACGTGCTCCACCAATAGTTGATCAATGTATTGAACGGACTCAGCGCTTCCACGTGATGCCACCACAGGCTGGGAATGAACACGGCATCGCCGGGCTCGATCTCCACGGACTGGCCCGCGGCCAATGCTTCCCGGAAGCGCGGAAAGCGCTCGAAGTCCGGGTTCGAAAAATCCACCAGGCTCACCGCCTGGCCCCCCGGGGTCGGCTCGAGCGGGCCGGGATACAAGTTGCCGATCTGCTCGGGCGGAAACAGGCTGAAGCGACGCCGACCGACGGCGCAACAAGCGAGATTGTTGGGCGCGTCGTAATGACACGAGGCGATGGTGCGATTGCCTATCCAGATGCTGGCGAGCGGCTCGTAGCCATGGCTGGCGAACGGCACATCGTTGTCGCGTCGGAAGCCGGGCAGGCAGGCATCAATGGTGGTCGACGCGATGTAATTGGTCGGTGGGTGCTCGTCCTCGAGATGTTTCTCGATGTCCATCAGCACATGATCGAGCGGCGCGCGCCGGCTGATAAAGTTCAGCTGGGTATAGTCCTCGTTGTAGAACAGTCGGCCTTGGATCGATGGCTCGCCGCGCGAGGTGCCGACCGTCTTGCCGTTGTAGAACGAGCGTAGATAGCTCATCGCCTCGTGGTGCGAACGCAGACCGGCCTGTACCAGCGGCCAGTGTGCGACCAGCCCGCGCAACACCACCGGTTCGTCGCCTGCCAACAGTTCCCGCAGCGGAAGCGTGTCGGCAGTGCAGCCGTGCAATTCTCGGGTGCGCCTGGTGATGCCCGTCATGATGCGGCGGCCACCTCTGCCAGCTGGCGCCGGCGCCGATGTTTCATATCGATCAGCTTCTTCATGTTGTTGAGCGAGGCGATCACCAGGAATGCGCCCTGCAGGAAGCCGGCGCTGTTCAGCTGGAACAGGGCCTCGCCACTCAAGGCGCGCAGCTTTTCTTCGCTGACGGTGTACAGCCCGCGCAGGTTGAATCGTTCTTCGGCGTTGAACTTGATCTCCACGTTCACCGGCTCGATCAGCTGGTGCGCGTTGAACGCTTCGAACATCGCCTTGCCGAGGGCGAGCCCCTGATGGATGCCCTGCAGAATGGTGCCGATACGATCGAGATAGCGGGTGTTGCCCCCTTGCGGCAGGAACACCGGTTCGCCTTCGGTAGTGCTGATGCGCGGACTGTCCAGATCGACGTGGATCACCGGCTCCCGGCGCAGCTCGCCGTCCACCTCCTGGTTCTGGAAACCGATCAGAAACGGTCCGCGCGCGACGATGCCCGGGATGTAGGCGGCATGCCAACCGTTTTCGTCCAGGAACAGGTTCTCGTCCTGCTGGAAGCCGAGCAGGGCGATGGATTGAAACTCGCCGGTCTGCGGGTCCTTGCGGAAGAAGATCGGGTACTCCCGCTGCACATCGCCGTATTCGGTGGGGAAGGTGAGTACCGTGCCCACGTTGTCGCCGAGCTCGACGCCGTATCGAGTGATCACCCGCAGATCCTTGTGGGCGATGTTATTGAGCATCACGTGCCTGGCCAAGACTTCCCCCGACATCAACCCGTGCCCCAGGCATCCTGCCACGAGCACGCGGCGGCCGGATACATTTGTGGTATCCGGCCGCCCGATCGACTCAGAACTTATAACGTGCGCCCAGGGCGTAACGCGCTCCCTGGTCTTCCACGTACCAGGGCTGATTCACGGAACGGCCGTGCCAGCGCACGTCCTCCTCAGTGAGGTTCAGGCCTTCGAGCGACAGCGTGAGGTGCTCGTTGACCTCGTAGCCGACGCTCAAATCGATCTGGTAGTACTCCTCCACGTACTCCGGATTGCGGAAGTTGCCGCGGTTGGTGTTTTGCAGGAACTCGTCGCGCCAGTTGTACGCCAGGCGCACCTGGAAGCCGTAGTTCTCGTACATCAGGATCAGGTTGGCCGAGTCGCTCAGGCCGAGCAGGGCGAACTGGTTGATGTTCGGATCGCCGGCGTCGTTGAAGCTCACGTCACCCTTGACGATGGTGTAGTTCGCCTGGATGCCGAAGCCGGTCTGGCCGAAGAAGTGCTGTCCGCCGATCTCCCAGCCGTAGATGTTGGCATCCTTGTTGTTGACCGGACGCGTGATGTTGAACAGGTACTCCGGATCCGTGGCGCTGTCCGGGAACAGGTCGTACTGGGTGGCAAACGCCAGGTGCTGGGCTTCGCTGCCGTCGAAGTTGTCGGCGCCGCCGGTCCAGGTGACGCCGTTGGCGGTGAAGGTCTCGTCCGGATGCTCCATCATGGCCATCATCACGAACAGATTCGTGTCGTCCGTGCTGAAGCCGCGATCGATCAGCTCCTGACGCGCCGCCAGGACGCGCTGGCCGCCGGTTTGATCGGGGATGCCGAACAGTCCCCGGGTATTCACTTCCTGGCCGATGAAGTTCGCCACCTTCTTGTGGAAGAAGCCGGCGGAGAGATAGCTCGCATCGGCGAAGTACCATTCCACCGACAGATCGATGTTGTCGGACTCCAGCGGGTCCAGCTGCGGGTTGGCCTCGTTCGCCGTCGGGCGCATGCCGTTGAGCGTCGAGCCTTGCGAACCGACGAGCTCGATCCCGGCACGCAGCTGGTTGTATTGCGCCCGAGCGATGGTCTTGCTGTAGGAGAAGCGCGCTTTGACGTTGTCCACGATTTCGATGTCGAAGTCCAGGTTCGGCAGGAAGTAGTCGTAATCGTTCTTTTCCTTGAGCGTCACCATGGTGACGCCCTGCCACACGGAGAAGTCGTTGTTGTCCTGCCAGATCAGGCCGCGCGGCTGGAGCTGGTTGGAAACCGCTTCCACGTCGGTCTTCTCGTAACGGACGCCCAGNAGCAGGTTGGAAGGCCGGTTGAAGAGATCGAANCGCATGCCGTATTGGACGTACGCCGCGGCNGTGTCTTCGGAAATGGTGTGGTCCTGGTTGAANGCCGGGTTGTACTCGAGCACGCCGTTTCTCTGGGTCGCATCACGCCACACGCCGTAGTTCGGGTTCTGGACCGCCCACTGCGCCAGTGCATTGGCATTGCCTTTCCAGCCGGAGCGCGGCACCCCGGCGGTGGAGAAGTCGTTGAACTCGCCGACCAGGCTGAACGGCTGCAACAGATTGGCGGGCAATTCGCCCGGGCTCGCCACGCCCCAGTCGCCCAACGTCATCTGCGCGTTGGAGGCGCGCTGGCGAGATTCCATGGCGCGCGTCTCGATGCCGAATTGCACGCGGCTGTCGTTCTCGAACTTCAGGTTGCCGTCGATACGGGCCTGCGTGATGTCGCTGGTCTGTTCCTGATAGTTGATGCGCAGGTACTGACTGCCCAGGTCGTTCAGTGTGAACGCGTAGTTTGGATCGCCGCCGCTGGCCGGTGCGGACGTGGTCGGCTCCCGGAACAGCGTGCGCTGGGCGAGCGGCAAGCCGTCGTTGAACCGGAACGTTTGCACGAAACGGTTGGTACACAGATCGTCGTCGGGCTCCGGGGCACAGGTGCTCGGCACGCGCGCCGCGAAGCTGAACAGCGTTTCGCCGCCGCCGGTCAGAGGATCGTCCGGCAAGCTCTCCGCCTTCGAGTCGTGCACGTCCAGGGACAACGAGAAGTTGTCGGTGACGTGCCACTCGGCGTTGAAGCCGATCGACTTGAGCTCGTTGCGCTGTTCGCGATGCTGCTGCTCGAAGCCGAAGTCCTTCGAGGTGCCTTCGTCTTCCTGCAGCACCAGCGGGGTGGCGACGCGGCCGCTGTCGAACTCGACGTAGCTGTAGCGATTCGCGTTCATCCACAGCGTCTGGTCGCCGCGATCTTCGGTCAGATCGTTCTCCGCGTAGGTGTAGTCCGCGGTGAGGGTGAGCGTGTCGGTCGGGGCGAATTGCACCGTCAACTGCGCGTTGGTGCGCTCGCGCTCGCGATCGGAGAAGTGATAGCGGATGTCGTTCGGAATGGCATACAGCGAGCCGGTCGCCGGCGCGTTGACGATGGTCGCGTTGGGCGCGAACTGGGTCGTCTGATTGTCCGGATTCCAGGTGCGGATGTTCCAATCGTTGATGGTGGCGCTGGACGAGCCGCTGTCGCGCTTCTGATAGCTCGCGGACAAGCCCACGCCCCAGGTCTTGTCGTCGTTGGCGAAGCTGAAGATGCCGGAGACTTCCGGAGTGATGTCGTCGCCGGTGCGATTGGTGCTGTCGGCCACGGCCTTGACGCCGACGTTCATCACCGGCTGGTCGTTGTCGAACGGCCGCGCGGTGCGGACGTTGAGCGTGGCACCGATACCGCCGGTGGCCTGGTCGGCGCGGCCGGTCTTGTACACCTCGATCGCGCTGATGCTTTCGCTGGCCAGATTCGCGAAGTTGAAAGCGCGCGACTGGCCGGCGATACCGCCGTCACCGGTATTGCCGCCGGCAAACGCGTCCGCCGCAGGCATGGTGCGTCCATTCAACGTCACCATGTTGAATTGGGCGCCGAAGCCGCGGGCTGTCACCAGTGCGCCTTCGCCGTTGCGACGATCGATGGAAATGCCGGTGATGCGTTGTAACGATTCGGACAGGTTGCTGTCCGGAAACTTGCCGATGTCCTCGGCGCTGATGGCATCGATGACGCCGATCGCGTCCCGCTTCATGTCCATCGCCGTTTCCAGACTCGCCCTCATGCCGGTGACGACCACTTCCTCCAGCTCGGTCTGACCGGGCGTAGTGGCGTTTTGCGCGGCGGACTGCTGGGCGTTCGCGCCTTGCAGTGGCGCAACCGAGGCCAGCGCCGCGGCAATGGCTACCGCGAGCGTATTGTTTCTGATCATCTCGAGTCCCCCTGATTGACGAACGTCGATCACTTCACGACTGAAACTGGCTCCCTGTCGGGGCGAGGGCGCGGATACCGCTACCATCGCCGTTGCATGTCCGTTGGCTCGTGCCGCCGCTCAGTGGCTGCGGCGGGAGTGACGGGCGATTGCGCGCCGGCTTGGATCAGCCGGTGTGGAAAGATCGATTCGGTGGCATGGGCCCAGGGAAGGGGCGGAGCGGTCAGCGCGCGGAGGGCCTGACATCGTTGTCAATTCGCGGTGCTCGATTCGTCGTTCCGTCCTGTACGACACGGTACATTCCCTGTTGATACCGCTATCATCCTTGGCCCATAAGATGAGCCAGTCGGCCGCGGTTTGCAACACTTATTGCAACGTTTTTGTCGAGCGATGGTCATGCGCGTTTCAGGTTTTCTCTGACGAAGCTCGCGGATCGAGTCGCAAGTCTCGGGAATTGCTGTGTCTATGACCTGCGGCACAGTTCGCCAGGGTGGCCGCAACGACGACGCAGCCGTGGCTAATTCAGCGTTGCCGCGCGCCCACTGGCGGTACAGAATGCGCCGCCTTTTTACCGATATGGAACGATCATGACTGACGCTGCTGCCGCGCCCGCCGCGCCCTTGCCGATGTTTTATAAGAACCCCGTGCCGCTGGAGCCCGCGCGCCACGCACAGGCCGGGTTGAAGCCGGAGGTCGACTTTCGCTTTGCCGCCAACACCAATGCCATCCCGCTGACTGCCAGCGAGATGCCGCATGCGGCGCGTACCTATCCGATCGTGTTTTCGATCAACGCACCGACCGTGCCGTTCGCCGTCGTCGGTCTGCGCGACAACGAGAATCTGTTCGTCAACGCCGAAGGCGTGTGGCGCGACGACAGCTACATCCCGGCGTACGTGCGGCGCTATCCGTTCATTTTCTCCGAAGTCCCCGAGTCGCAACGCCTGGTGTTGTGCATCGACGAAGCGGCGGCCAATTTCGAGGCCAACTCGTCGCAGCCGCTGTTCGCCGACGGCAAGCCGACCGAAGGCCTGCAACGCGCGCTGCAGTTCAACGAGACATTCCAGGCGCATTACATGGACACCCGCAATTTCGGCGAGTGGCTCGACAAGAACAACATGCTGGAAGACCGCACGGCGCGCGCCGATCTGGGAGGCGGTCAGACGTTCACATTGCGTGGCTTCAAGCTGCTGAACCCGGACCGCGCACGCGCGCTGGAAGATGCGCAGGTGCTGGAGCTCCACAAGAAGGGCTGGCTGGCGCTGCTGCATTTCCATCTGCAGTCGTTGCAGAACTGGGGATTGCTCGGCCACCTCACGCGTACGCGCACGGCTGCCAAGCCTTCCTGATCCGCGGTTCGCCGCATGCTCCGCGCGGTCGAGAATCGGCCGCGCGGCGCGACTCGAGGCCCGAGCTTGCGACGAGCGTCGCAGGCAAAGCAGCTCGGCTTGGCTAGCATCCGGAGCTTTGCGACAGCTGCAGGCGGGTAGGCAATGGGCGCGCTGACGGAAGACCAGGCCAAGTCGTACATCGTCAAGCTCTTGACGGCCATGAGCCAGGCGGGGGGCTCGGATCTGTTCGTCTCCAGGGACTTTCCGCCCTCGATGAAGCTGCAGGGCGCGATGAAGCCCATGACGAACCAGAAGCTCACCGGCGAGGTGACGCGCGCCCTGGCGCACTCGCTGATGAACGAGAAGCAGCGCGAAGAGTTCGCCCGCGACCTGGAATGCAACTTCGCGATCTCCGTGCCGGGCGTGGCCCGTTTCCGCGTCAACGTGTTCATGCAGCAGCAGAACGTCGGCATGGTGATTCGAACCATCGCCAACGACATTCCCGATCTGGCCAGGCTCGGGCTGCCCGAAACGCTCAAGGACATCATCATGACCAAGCGCGGTCTGGTGCTGGTGGTGGGCGCGACCGGCTCGGGCAAATCCACCACGCTCGCGGCCATGATCGATCATCGCAATCGCACCTCGCCCGGTCACATCGTGACGGTCGAAGATCCGGTCGAGTTCGTGCATCAGTCGAAGCAGTCGCTGATCACTCACCGCGAGGTCGGCATCGACACGCACTCCTGGCACAACGCGTTGAAGAACACGCTGCGGCAGGCGCCCGACGTGATTCTGATCGGCGAGATCCGCGATACCGAAACGATGGAGCACGCGATCACGTTCGCGGAGACCGGCCACCTGTGTCTGGGCACGCTGCATTCGAACAGCGCCAACCAGACGCTCGATCGCATCATCAATTTCTTTTCCGAGGATCGTCGCAAGCAGTTGCTGATGGACCTGTCCAGCAACCTGCGCGCCATCATCTCGCAACGCCTGGTGCGCACCGCCGACGGCAAGGGGCGGCGAGCCGCCGTCGAGATCCTGTTGAACACGCCCATCATCGCGGACAAGCTGCTGAAGGGCGAGTTCCACGAGATCAAGGCCATCATGTCCAAGTCGCAGGAGCTGGGCATGCGCACCTTCGATGCGTCGCTGTTCGAGCTGTACAACGAAGGCGTGATTTCCTTCGACGAAGCCATTCGCAACGCCGACTCGGCCAACGAGCTGCGTCTGAACATCAAGCTCAATGGCCGCCCGCAGACGGCCGAGGCCTTGTCGCTGGCGCCGAGCGAGCCGGAGAAGAAGGACGACGCCGCGGCGGCTTAACCGCCTCGCGTCGCTGGTGTATGGTGGAGGCCAGCGCCCGGAGGAACCCGCTGTTCCGGGGCGCGTTCCACCACGATGAAGACAGTTACCGGGACATTGATCACCGCCAGGGATGCCGACGCTGCCGAGCGCACCAAGCGGCTGCGCGCGCTTGCCTGGTTGATGGACAACGCCATTGCGCTACCCGGCGGCTACCGGATCGGTCTGGATCCCATCATCGGCCTGGTGCCCGGTCTGGGCGATGCCATCGGCGCCCTGATCTCGGCTTTCATCATCAATGAAGCGCGAGCCATGGGGGCGCCCCGCAGTGTGCTGCTGCGGATGATGAGCAACGTGATGATCGACACCATCCTCGGCGCCATCCCGTTCGCCGGCGATGTCTTCGATGCCGCCTACAAAGCGAACACGCGCAACATCGCGCTGCTCGCCCGCTATCAGCTCGACCCCGTCGGCAGCCGGAGGGGCAGTCGCTGGTTCGTTGCCGGGTTCTTTCTGTTGCTGACCTTGATGGTGCTGCTGTTGATCGCGATTCCGGTGCTGGTGATCTACGGCATCGTGCAGCTCTTCTGACAGCTGCACTACGCCTTCAATGACGTCGTCGTCACTGGCAACTTGCGCAGGCGCTTGCCGGTGGCGGCGAAGATTGCATTGGTCAAGGCGGGCGCGGTCGCCGAGGTGCCAGGCTCGCCAATGCCGCCCGGCGCATCGTTGCTCTTCACCATGTGAACCTCGATCGCCGGCGCCTCGTTGATCCGCATTACGCGATAGTCGGTGAAGTTGTTCTGCTGCACGCGGCCCTTGTCGAAGGTGACTTCGTTCCAGAGCGCGGCGCTCAGACCGAACACGATGCCGCTTTCGATCTGCGCGACCACCGTGTCTGGATTGACGATGTGCCCGCAGTCGACGGCGCATACGACGCGATGGACCTGCACTTCACCGTCCGCCCCGACGGAAATCTCCGCGACCTGGCTCATGTAGCTGCCGAAGGCGAATTGCACCGAGATGCCGCGGCCCATGCGTCGGCCTTCGATGGGGCTGAGCGGTTTGGACCATCCCGCCTTGGTGGCGGCGAGGTCGAGCACGGCACGCATGCGCGGCTGGTTCTTCAACAGGCTTTGGCGATAAGCCAGCGGATCCTGCTTGGCGGTCGCGGCCAGCTCGTCGATGAAGCTCTCGACCACCCAGATGTTATGAGTCGCACCCACGCCGCGCCAGAACGCGGTCGGCACCGGCGACTCGTGCCTCACATACTCGACGCGCACGTTTGGAATGGCGTACGGCTGATCGCGCGCGCCTTCCACTGCATCGCTGTCGATGCCGTCCTTGACGGCGGCCGGCGCGAAGCGCGCCATGATGGAAGAGCCGGTGATGCGATGAAACCAGGCGACGGGCATGGACTTTTCGTCCAGCGCCGCGGCCATGCGATCGAGGTAGTAAGGACGATACATGTCGTGCTGAATGTCGTCCTCGCGCGAATACACGACCTTCACCGGGCCGCGTGCCTGTTTGGCGATCTCCACCGCCAGCGCGATGAAGTCGGTTTCGAGGCGGCGGCCGAATCCGCCGCCGAGATAATGATTGTGAACGCGCACTCGGTTGAGCGGATACCCGGTGATCTTGGCGGCGGTGCCTTGAGCGAGCGCGGGCACTTGAGTGCCGACCCAAAGCTCGCACAGCCCGTCGCGCAGATCGACGGTACAGTTCACCGGCTCCATGGTCGCGTGCGCGAGATAGGGCATTTCGTAGATCGCTTCGATCTTGCGGGCAGCCGCCCCGAGGGTCTTGTCCGTCTGCCCATCGTTGCGAGCGACCGCGCCTCGTTGCTCCGAAGCGGTGCGCAAGCCCGCCACCAGTGTTTCGGTCGTGAGCGTGGCGTTAGCGCCTTCGTTCCAGGTCGGCGCGAGCGCCGCGAGTCCTTGCTTGGCAGCCCACATGTGATCGGCGAGCACCGCGACCGCACGGTCGATCTTGATGACCTGGCGCACGCCTTTGACCGCCATCGCCTGCTTCTCGTCGGCCGATTGCAGCTTGCCGCCCAGCACTGGCGAGATCGCGATCGCCGCGACACTCATGTTCGGCAAGCTCACATCGATGCCGAAGCGGGCCTGGCCGTTGATCTTCTCGGGCGAGTCGAGCCGCTTGTGCGGCTTGCCGATGAGCGTGAAGTCCTTCGGCTGTTTCAACGCGACTTGCTTGGGCACAGGAAGCCTGGCCGCGGCGTCGACCAGCTCACCGTAATTGAGAGTCCGATTGCTCGGCTGATGCATCACGGCGCCTTTGCGTGCGACGCAGGTGCTCGGATCGACCTTCCATCGTTGTGCCGCTGCCGTGACCAGCATCGTGCGCGCGGTCGCGCCTGCCTCGCGCAGGGGTTTCCAGGTCCCACGAATCGAGGTGCTGCCGCCGGTGACCTGGCCACCGAGCAATGGATCGGCATAACGTGAGTTGTCTGCCGGTGCCTGTTCCAGCTTCACCTGGTCGAGATCGACTTCCAGTTCTTCGGCCAGCAGCATGGGCAGGGAAGTAAACGTTCCCTGGCCCATTTCGACTTTGTGAATGATCAGTGTCACGACGCCGGCGCGATCGATCCGAATGAACGCATTCGGTGCCAGGCCGGCGGACTCGCGAGTCATCGTGCTGGTGGCCTGGCCGACCGCCGCTTCGGGAGGCTTCTCGTTCCTCGGCTGTTCCGCGCCGAAGCCGGGCAATGCAAACCCGAGCAGCAGGCCGCCGCCTCCCTGCAGAAAGTGTCGTCGCGACGTGCTGTGTTCGCCGAGAGAGCGGATCACGGTATTCATGTCGCCTCCGCCGCGCGCTTGATGGCACTGCGAATGCGCCCATAGGTGCCGCAGCGGCAGATATTGCCGGCCATCGCCGCGTCGATGTCGGCATCCGAAGGCCGCTCATTGCTGGCGAGCAGAGCGGCCGCCGACATGATTTGCCCGGACTGGCAGTAGCCGCACTGGACCACGTCCAGCTCACGCCATGCGGCCTGTACTTTGCGGCCCACCGGGTCCTGGTCGAGCGCCTCGATGGTGACGATCTTCTTGCCCGTGACCGCGGAAACTGGCGTCACGCACGAACGGGTAGGCTGGCCGTCGACGTGCACGGTGCAGGCACCGCAGGCGGCAATCCCGCAACCGAACTTGGTGCCGGTCAAGCCGATGACATCACGGAGCGCCCATAGCAGGGGCATGTCGGGCGGCACATCCAGGGAATGGGATTTGCCATTGACGGTGAGGGCGGGCATACAGCCTCCGTGACGACCTGAGCCTGGCGGACCGCACAAGGACGGCCCGTATCACGGACTGGTTCCTGCTTTTGCGTGGCGTGCGCGAACTACTGAGCCTACGATGCGCAACCTGAGCGCCACGACAGTGGATCGATGACGCTATTGTCGGTGAACTTTTCCGGCCCAGGCCGCGTTCAGCCAGATCGTGGGGAGGAACCAAACATGCCGATGTCGACTCGTCGTGGTCCGCAACCGTGGGTACGAGCTTGGGGTCTCGGGCTGCTGCTGCTCAGTGGGCTCGCGTCGCAGGCGTTGAGTGCGGAGACGACCCGCGAAGATTGCGAGAAGTCGTACAAGCCCTCGACCGGGCAGCCTGGCAAGGACGTGGTCTGGGTGCCCACCAACGATGCGCTGGTCACGCGGATGCTGGAGATGGCGCAGGTCGGTAGGAACGATCTCGTGTACGACCTCGGCGCCGGCGACGGCAAGATCGCCATCGCAGCGGCGAAGCAGTTCGGCGCGCGGGCGGTGGGCGTGGAGTACAACCCGGACATGGCGCAGCTGGCCCAATGCATGGTGCGCGCCGAAGGCGTCGGCGACCGGGTCAAAGTGATCCAGGGCGATATCTTCGAAACGGATTTCAGCGCCGCCACCGTGGTCACGCTGTACCTGCTGCCGGAGCTGAATCTGAAGCTGCGTCCCACCCTCCTGAAGATGAAGCCCGGCACGCGCGTCGTCTCGCATTCGTTTCTGATGGATGACTGGCGGCCGGACGAAAGCTCGGTCTCGACCGACGGCGCCGCTTATCTGTGGATCGTTCCGGCCGATGTTTCAGGCAAGTGGACCTTCAAGCAGCAGCGTGGCAAGGACAGCTTCGATGTGGACCTGGCGCAGACCTTCCAGAAGCTGTCCGGCACGGCGGGCAAGGGCGGTGACGAAGTCACCAATGGCGAGGTGCGTGGCACTCACGTCGAGATGATGTTCTCGGACGGCAATGTGCAAACCCGCCTGAAGGGCGAGCTGAAAGGCAACCGCATCGAAGCGCAGGTCACTCGCAACGAGAGGACCTCCAGTTTCGTCGGCACACGTCTCTGATAATGAGCACGAGCCGCGCAGGGGAGCGCGCGCCAGAAGGAATCGCCACGCAGACTGCTCCAGACGTACCGACGCCGACGCTCAGCGTCTTCGATGCGACCATGATCACGGTCGGCATCGTGATCGGCGCGGGCATCTTCCAGACGCCTTCGCTGGTGGCCGGCATTGCCGGCTCGCCGACGACGATGTTGCTGGCGTGGGTGCTGGGGGGCGCGCTGTCGCTGGTCGGTGCACTGACCTATGCGGAGTTGGCCGCTACCTATCCGAGCGCCGGCGGCGATTACACCTTCCTGACGCGGGCCTATGGGAAAAATGTGAGCTTCCTGTTCGCCTGGGCTCGCAGCGCCGTGATCTGCACCGGCTCGATTGCGCTGCTCGGCTTCATCCTGGGCGACTATCTCACGCGCCTGTTCAGCCTCGGCGAGTACTCTTCGGCGCTGTATGCGGGCGTGGCGGTGTTGGTGCTGACCGTCATCAATCTCATCGGGCTGCGCAGTTCCTCGCGCGTGCAGAACGCGCTCACGTTGCTGGAAATCACCGGCGTGCTGGTGGTCGCCGTTGCGGGCATGACCTTGGAATCCCCGGCACCGGTCGCCGCGGGGCCGGCGTCGGAGGGGGCGGGTGCGTTCGGTCTTGCGATGGTGTTCGTTCTATTGACGTTCGGTGGCTGGAACGAAGCAGCCTATGTTTCCGCCGAGGTTCGCGGCGGACCGCGCGCGCTGGTGCGAACGCTGGTCATTTCGATCGGCATCATCACGGCCGCCTATTTCATTTTCGTTGCCAGCGTGTTGCACGGCCTGGGCCTGGAGCAGCTCAAGGCCAGCCAGGCCGTGGGCATCGACGTGATGGAGCGCGCATTGGGGCCGTTCGGCGCTCAGTTGCTGGGCGTGATCGTCGCGATCTCGGCGCTCACGTCCATGAACTCGACCATGATCGTCGGCGCCCGCAGCAACTACTCGGTGGGGCGGGACTGGACGTCGTTGCAATTCATGGCACAGTGGCAGGGCGAGCGCCATGCGCCCATCGTCGGCTTTGTCGTTCAGGCCCTGATCGCGCTGGCGCTCATCGGATTCGGCGCGCTGGAAAAAGATGGGTTCTCCACCATGGTGGAATTCACCGCGCCGGTGTTCTGGTTCTTTTTCATGCTCAGCGGTATCGCACTGTTCGTGCTGCGTCGACGGGACCCGGAACGTGCCCGGCCATTCCGGGTGCCGCTGTATCCGGTGCTGCCGCTGATCTTCATTGCGACGTGCGCGTATCTGCTCTATTCGAGCATCACTTACGCCCAGTCGAAGCACGCGAGCTACGTTGCACTGATCGTGATGATCAGTGGCGCGGTGGTGTTGCTGGGTCTGCGGCTTCGCGGAGCTAGGGCGACTTGAGACCGTTGCCGGTCGCCGCCCAATAAATCCCGCCATACAAGTGATGCATGAACACCGGGTCGGAGTAGGTCGCCGGCAGGTGTCCGAGCGCGGTATAGAAGGCGCGGCCGCCATCGTAGGGTTGATACCAGCTGATCGGATGTAGAGGCATGGTCCTCGCTTCCGCGCGCCGCTGCTCCGAAGGCTGATACGTCGATTCGTCCACCGACAGCAGATATCGCAGCGACGGCGAGCGCGACGCGTCGAATTCGTACCATTCCTCGGTGGCCAGGAAACGCTGCGCGAAACGTTCCATGCCGGGGAAGTCCCGGCTCTCGACGTTGACCATCGCGGTCTGGATCTCGGGATGACGCCGGAACATGTGGCCCAGCATCTTCGTGTACCAGGACCATCGATATTCGGTGTCGGCGGCGCTGTGCACGCCGACGAAACCTTTGCCGCCGCGGATATAGCGCTCGAACGTGGCCTGTTGCTCATCGTTCAGCACGTCGCCGGTCGTGAGCAGGAACATGACCGCCGCGTGCCTGCTCAGCTCGTCCTCCTTGAACAGCCGATTGGCATCTTCGGTCCAGAACACATCGAAGTGATGCAGCTTGCCGAGCTCGCGGATCGCGGTGACGGCTTCGTTGATGGACTCGTGATGCCAGCCGGCGGTCTTGCTGAACACCGCGACGCTGAACTGCTGCGCAAAGCTGACTGGCGCGATCAGGCAGCCGAGCAGACTCAACAACCAGACTCTCGAATCTTTCATGCGACATCCATGGCCTTCAGCAGGGCGAGCATCTTGCGCCAGCGGGCCATTCGCCGAAAGACCTCACTTTGCGCTCAGTGCCCGTTCGACGAACGTGGTGATGCTCCGAATCAACTTCGCCCGATTGACCTTCTTGCTGTCGGCGATGGCCGCATCGACGCCGCCGTGCAGGGCGTGGAAGAACATGATCGCGGTGGAGCGGGGCTCCTCGGCGATCCAGGCGCCGGCCCGGGCGCCATCGCTCAGCAGGCCGGTCAATTGGTCGACCAGCGGATTGTTGCTCATCGCGTGGCGATCGTACGGCTGCGCCTCGTGAAAGATCACATCATGCAGCCGGACCTGCTCCAGGTAGCCCTCGATGACCGTTCTCACCCACGCCTGCAGCCGCGGCCGCCAGCGCTCCGGACCGCAGCGGTCCATGGCGAGTTGCAGACGTTCCAGGAAGCCGGCGACGAATCGTTCCTGCAGGGCATGCAACAGCGCTTCCTTGGAAGGGAAGTACAGATAGAACGTGCCTTTGGCGACCGCGGCGCAGCTTGCGATGTCGTCGATGCTGGTGGCGGCGATGCTCTTCTCGACGAACAGTCGTTGAGCGGCGTCGAGCAGTTCTTCACGCCGCAGTTCGGCGGGCTTGGTGCGGGGACGGCCCCGTGCTCGAACGGGTGCCGCCGTCACTATGCAACCCCGGCGAGGGAGGCTTCGACCGCCGCGCGATTGAACGCGAGCTCGTGAGGTCGGAAGGCGCGCGCCTCGAGCCAGCACAGCGCCGTGCTGGTCGATGCAAAGGTCGCGGTCGGTATGCCGAAGAACTCGTGCGTTCCCAGGCGCGGCACTTTCTCATAATGAGCGCAGGGGATGACGGAGGCGAGCGCGACCACATTGCGTCGGATCTGCCGACGTTGCGCGTCGAGCCACCAGCTGAGCATGCGATCGCGCTCGGCCAGCAGCCCTTCGTCGCAGGCACTGAAGATCTGCAGGGCCGCGAACGGCTCGTTCCACGACAGCCAATCGCGCCAGCGGGACGCGACCTCGCGCAGGTCGTCCTTCAAGGTATCGCTGTCGATGATGGAAACGACCAGTGGCCACTGGCTCACGTCGTGCTGTGTCATGAGCAAATAATGACTGGCGGTCAGTCAGCAGTCAAGCCAGATGAGAACAGATCGCATTTAGTCGGATCGGATCGCCCGGGCGCGTCGACGCTTGCAACGGCTCTGCGGCGGGCCCAGGCTTGCCCTCATTACGACCATGGGGGCGAGCATGGCGAGCGGGCCGGACTTGCGAGCAACGTTGTTCATGAGCGTGCTGTTGTTGGCGGTGACGGCGAGCGCCGCCGACCATGAGCATTCCTCGTTGGGAAAGGTCGACTTCCGGGTGTCATGCTCGGCGCCCGCGCAGGAACGATTCAACCAGGCGATCACGCTGCTCCACCACATGACCTATCCGCAGGCGCGGGAGGGCTTCGAGCGCGCGCTCCAGGCCGAATCGGGTTGTGCGATGGCTCACTGGGGCGTGGCCATGACCTTGTTTCAACCGTTGTGGCCGACGCGTCCGGATGCCGCCGCGCTGGCTCGTGGATGGGACGAGGTGCGCAAGGCAAAGTCGCTGCCATCGAGCGCGCGTGAGCAGGAGTTCATCAAGGCCGCGGAAGCGTTTTTCATGCAGCCCGAGTCAAAGGATTACTGGGCACGCATTCGTCGTTGGGAGCAGGCCTCACGGCAAACGTACCAAGCCCTGCCCGACGATGACGAAGCGGCGATCTTCTACGCGTTGGCCCATCTGGCAACCACCCCAGCGAGTGGCAACTTGCGAGAACACGCCGACGAGTCCGCGGCGATTCTGCTCAAGGTGTATCAGAAACAACCGGATCACCCGGGCGTGATGCATTACCTCGTGCATGCCAACGACGTGCCCGGGCGAGAGCGCGAGCTGCTGGAGATTACTAAGAAGTACGACTCGATCGCGCCCAACAATCCTCACGCGTTGCACATGCCGACCCATATCTATACGCGCCTCGGCGCTTGGGATGGCGTGATCAAGGGCAACTTGCGAGCGGCCGATGCAGCGTTGTTACACCCGGCGGGTGAACGGGGAGAGCTGGTCTGGGACGAATTCGCGCATGCCATCGAATATCTGGTGTACGCCTATCTGCAGCAGGGCGCGGACGACGAGGCGGCCGAACAGCTGCACCGGCTGCAAAGCACGCCGCGAATGGAACCGAGCTTCAAGACTGCATTCCATCTGGCCTCAACGCAATCTCGGTACGCGCTGGAGCGGCGGGATTGGAACGCGGCGTCGAAGATCGAGCCGCGCACGCCGACGTATCTCGATTGGGATCGCTTCATGTGGGCGGAAGCGACGGCACAGTTCGCGAGGGGGCTCGGGGCCGCGCATCTGGGCAAGAACGAAGAGGTGCAGTCGGCACTGGCGCGGCTCGATGAGCTTGAAAAGTTGGCGCGCAAAGCGGGTGAGGATTTATTTGCTCGCACCATCGAGGTGCTCGATCTCGAGCTGGCTGCTTGGTCCGCACATGCGCGCGGTCAGGACGCAAAGAGCATCGAGATCATGCGCGCGGCGGCCGAGCTCGAAGTCGCGACACCGAAGCATGCCGTGACGCCCGGCCCGACATTGCCGGCGTACGAACTGTTGGGCGATCTCTATACGGAACAGAACAAGCCGGTCGAGGCGCTCGCCGCGTATCAGAAATCGCTGCAGCTATATCCAAGACGCTTCAACAGTCTGCTGGGCGCGGCAACAGCGGCGCGCGCCGCCGGCGATAAAGCAAATGCGCGCGCTCTCTACACTCAGCTGCTCCAACTGGCGGCGCCAGACTCGCCTCGACTGGCGGTTAAGGAAGCGAAGCAGTACCTCGCGAGGCAATAGTCACACGGCGAGCTTCGCGGCCGCCTTCCGGCAGCGATCGAGCAATCGCGCATCGCCCGATTGTTCCGCGTATGCCACGAACTCCGGCTTCGGGCCGCGCCACTGCAGCGCATCGACGTTCTCGAACAGCCGTGCATCGGTGCGCAGCGTCGCGAGGCGCTTGAATAGCAGCGCTTGTTCCCATCGCTCGGCGCCGAGCACTTCGGCGGGAAAACTTTCGATCGGTCCATATTTGTTGACGAGCCGCGCCGCGCCCACGCGGCCGATGCCTTCGAGCCCCGGGTAGCCGTCGGCGGTGTCGCCCACCAGCGCCAGGAAGTCGGGAATCAGCTCGGGCGGCACGCCGAACTTCTGCTGCACCTCCTGGGCATTGCGCATCGCTTTGGCTTTGCGATCCATCTGCACGATGCGATCCTCTCGCACGCATTGCGCGAGATCCTTGTCCGGCGTCCAGATGCAGATCTTCTCGACGCGAGCATCCAGGGCGGCGAGGTGAGCGGCCGAGGCCAGCGCGTCATCGGCTTCCAGCTCCACCATCGGCCAGGTTGCGATCCCCATCGCGACCAGCGCGCGTTCCAGCGGATGAAATTGCGCCCACAGCGCCGGGTCGATGCCTTCACCGGTCTTGTAGCCCGGCCATAACTGGTTCCGAAACGATTCGATGACGTGATCGGTCGCGACCCCGACGTGCGTTGCCCCTTGTTCGATCAGCTCCAGCACGGTGTGCAGCACGCCGTTGGCGGCGCCGAGCGGCTTGTCCTGGCCCTTGTTGAAGCGCCGCAGGCCATAGAAATGACGGAACAGCTCGTAAGTGCCGTCGACCAGGTGAATGATCATGCGCTCGCCCGTGAACAGTGGAGGGATAGTCTGACACAACCGGCTTGCCCGCGACCGGGCAGACTCGGGCAGCGTGCCGACGCCGTGTGTTAAGTTAGGCCGTGATCTCGGAGACCGCCGCTGGAATGACTCAATTCGATGCTCTGTTCGACGGCCGCTCGTTCGCGGCCCTTCTGTTCGACATGGATGGCACTCTGCTCAGCTCCATAGCAGCGGCGGAAAGAGTCTGGACCCGCTGGGCCGCGCGATTCGGCATCGACGCCCGCACCTTTCTGCACGACATCCACGGCCGACGCGCGGTCGACTCGGTGCGTCGCTTGAACATTCCTGGCGTCGATCCGGAAGCCGAGGCGCATGCAATCACGCTCGCCGAAATCGAAGATGTCGACGGCGTGCACGCAATCCCGGGCGCGCGTGAATTCGTCTCCAATCTTCCCAAAGATCGCTGGGCCATCGTGACCTCGGCACCGCGAGCACTCGCGGTTCGCCGACTGGCCGCGGCGGGATTGACGGCGCCATCCGTGTTCATCACCGCCGAGGATATTCCCAGAGGCAAACCCGATCCTGCATGTTATCAGCTGGCGGCGCGCCAGCTTGGTTGGACGGCCGACGACTGTGTCGTGTTCGAAGATGCGGCGGCGGGCATTCGTGCCGGGGAAGCTGCGGGAGCCGCGGTGGTGGTAATCACCGCCACGCATCAGCACCCGATGGACACACGCCATCCCAGCTACCTGGATTACAACGCGTTACAGGCCACGATCCGTCCGGACGGTCGATTGCAGATCGGTTTGCATTCCACAAGGAAAATCTGACATGACACTTATTCCGCCGTCCCGGTCTCGCGCGGACCTCGGATGGTGCGACAATCGCGGCAGTCGCTCGAGGAGTTCATCATGGCAGATTTTTCAGCGTTCCCGATCACCAGGAAATGGCCGCCCCGACATCCGGATCGGCTGCAGCTGTATTCGTTGCCCACGCCCAATGGCGTGAAAGTGTCGATCGCGCTGGAAGAAATCGGCCTGCCGTATGAAGTGCATCGGGTCAGCTTCGACACCAACGATCAGCTGACACCGGAATTCCTCTCGCTCAGCCCGAACAACAAGATCCCGGCCATCATCGATCCGAACGGGCCGGGCGGCAAACCGCTGCCGCTGTTCGAGTCGGGCGCGATCCTGATCTACCTGGCCGAGAAGACCGGCAAGTTGCTACCGCAGGATCCGATCCTGCGCTACCAGACCATTCAGTGGGTGATGTTTCAAATGGGCGGCATCGGACCGATGTTCGGCCAGGTCGGCTTCTTCCACAAGTTCGCCGGCAAGGAGATCGAAGACAAGCGGCCGCGCGATCGGTACGTCAACGAATCCAAACGTCTGCTCGGCGTGCTCGACAAACACCTCGAAGGCAGGAGCTGGATGATGGGCGATCAATACACCATCGCCGACATCGCCATCTTCCCGTGGGTGCGCAATCTGGTCGGGTTCTATGAGGCGGGCGAGCTGGTGGGGTTCAAAACGTTCCTGAACGTGCAGCGGGTGCTGCACGCGTTCCTGTCGCGGCCCGCCGTGGAAGCGGGTTTGAATATTCCGCCGACGCCGCCCAAAAACTAACGCGGCTACAGCGCGGCGAGTGGATGTGTCGAGTCAGGCCAGACGGGCGCTGCGAAGTGCCCGTCGATCCACTCCGAAGTGATTTCATTCAAGCTGCGCGGCCGCCACTGCGGCTTCTGATCCTTGTCGATCAGCAATGCGCGCACGCCTTCAGGGAAGTCGGTCCGTGCGCAGCATTGGAGTGCGACGATCAGTTCGAGACGGAACGTGTCGGCGAGATCGAGTCCGCGAGTGCGACGCTGCAGTTCGTATCCCAACACCGCCGAGGTCGGCGAGCCGGCGGCAAGCGTTGCAGCGGCGCGCTTCAGCCATTCCTCGTTGCCTCGATAGCGAACGGTCCGAGACACCATCTCCTCGACGTTGTCGCCGCGACAGAACGTCTGAATCTCTTGCTCGTAAGCCTTGAAGTTGGAAGCCGCCATCACGCCTGTCGCCTGGCTCGCGAATTCGTGGAGCAGGGCAGATAACACTTCGCGATTCTCGGTCGCATCGCCGGTCCAGCTTGCTTGCGGCAAGCGAGCAAACAACGCGTCTCGGTCCGTGGAGCGCAGAAAGAAATCCGCGAGTCCGCCCACGATCGCGTCATGACCGTTGATCTGCACGCCAGTGAGTGCCATGAACAGCCCGGTGAGATTGGGCATGCGCTGCAGAAACCAGGTCGCACCCACGTCGGGGAAGAATCCGATCGTGATTTCCGGCATCGCGATGCGCGAGGTTTCGGTGACGACGCGATGACTGGCGCCGGCCATCAAGCCGAGTCCACCGCCGAGCACGATGCCGCTTCCCCAGACCAGCAGCGGCTTCGGATAGCGATGTAACAGATAGTCCAGCCGATACTCTTCGGTGAAGAAGGCGAGCGCCGTGGGATTGGGCATGACGCCGGGCTGCTCCCGCAGCGCTTTGTAGAGACTGCGAATGTCACCGCCGGCGCAGAACGCTTTCTCGCCCGCGCCATGCAGGACCACGCAGACGATTTCCGGATCCGCGGCCCAGCGCCGGAGCTGAGGATCGAGCAGCCGGATCATGTCGAGCGACAAGGCGTTCAACGATTTCCCGGCGTTGAGCTTTGCGAGGCCGAGACGGTAGCCCTGTTGCGTGGGGATTTCTTCGAAGCGCACGGCGCTTTCGGCGTGCGCCGAGGGAGGGGAACGATCGTTCATCGCGGGACTGTCAGGAACCTTTGTTCGGATTGATCAGGTACTTCTCACCGGTCGCCCGCCGGTTGTAGGCCTGGATCACTTCGGGTTGCAGAGCCTCGAGCAACGAGATCTCCGCGGTGTAATGGCTGGCGAAGGTGGTCTTCAGCTCGGCCACGATGCGCTCGCGCAGCTTCTGCGCCGCTTGCGGACCGATCTTCTCCAGGAACCACGTCAACAGCCAGCCACCGACGCCCCACGCCATGCCGACGTTGGTGCGATCGATCTCGATGGGCCGCGTATCGAGCACGCCATACGTGTACACCTGCTTGTGCACGGGCGAGCCGTAACGGTTGAAGGTGGTGATCTTGCGATTGATGGCGGCTTCCATGGCAATCAGGATCTGATTGGCGAGCTTGCCGCCGCCCACCGCATCGAACGCCAGGGTTGCGCCAGTGGCGGCCAGCGCGTCGGTGAGCTCCGCCATGAAGTTCGGGGAGGTGCTGTCGCAAATGTACTTCGCCCCGATCTTGCGCAGCGTCTCGGCCTGCGCGGCGCTACGCACGATGTTCACGAGCGGAATGCCGTCCTTCTGGCAGATCTTGCTGAGCATCTGCCCCAGATTCGATGCGGCCGCGGTGTGAACCAGCGCCGTGTGATTCTCACGCCGCATGGTCTCGACCATGCAGAGTGCGGTGAGCGGGTTGATGAAGCAGGAGGCACCTTCAGCAGGTGTGGTTCCTTCCGGCAGTACGAGACACGCGGCGGCCTTCACGACGCGATACTGCGCGTACATGCCGCCACCGAGTGTGGCCACAGTTTTGCCCACGAGCTTCTGCGCATCCGCGCCGGCTTTGACGACGCCCCCCGCACCTTCGTTGCCAACGACCATGGATTGATCGACACGCGGCTTCATGCCGGCCATGAGCTCGGGTGGAATCTTTGCTGTCAGCGTCGGACTGTCAGCGGTGCCGCCGACTCTGGCGGTGGACATATCTGCCGGGCCGAGCAACAAGCCGAGATCGGAGGGATTGATCGGCGAAGCCAACACCCGAATCACCACCTCATCCGCCGCCGGCTCGGGGATTTCCACCTGACGCAACGACAGTTGCAGCTCACCGTCGGCGGTTATCAAGGATCGCAGCTGCAGATTGGTCTCGCTCATGACAGGGCTCACGGGTTTCGATTCAGAGGTGCAGGTTACACCACGGCGCGTTCTTCGAGCACTCGTTAGCAACGACGCGCGATTTGTACCGACAGGCGAACGAACAGATGCGTTTGCGAAGTTCGTGGCTTGCAGCGCCAGGGCGGGGTGATTTCCTTCCAGCATCGCGGCGCACGCCGCTCGGTTTGTACCGGCAGGCGAGCGAAGAGATGCGTTTGCGAGGTTCGTGGCTTGCAGCGCCGTGGCGGGGGTAATTTCCTTCCAGCACCGCGACGCACGCCGCGCGGTTTGTACCGGCAGGCGAGCGAAGAGATGCATTTGCGAGGTTCGTGGCTTGCAGCGCCGTGGCGGGGTAATTTCCTTCCAGCACCGCGACGCACGCCGCTCGGTTTGTATCGGCAGGCGAGCGAAGAGATGCGTTTGCGAGGTTCGTGGCTTGCAGCGCC